>Ga0210396_10005940_pt1 | contig 11744 bp, 8 predicted proteins | sample IncBWH17OmetaG_FD_155466 | JGI IMG/M metagenome (GOLD analysis project Ga0210396, IMG submission 155466) | Forest soil microbial communities from Barre Woods Harvard Forest LTER site, Petersham, Massachusetts, United States - Inc-BW-H-17-O ...
AACCGCCGCATGGCCGCGTCTGAGTTGTCCATAGTCTGGATTATTGCGGGCCCGGCCGGCTCGGCCAATCGACCGACGTCGATCGACAGGAGAGAGCGCGACCGGTTGTGAGTCTGCGCGGCCGCGGCGACGCGGCTTGCCCAAATTCAGCGGATCGCCAAGCGCTCTTCTCTTAAATTCGGGCGCGAACTACACTTCCCGCGCCTGGGATAGCGGGAAAAGGGAGGTTCCCCGGTATGGCTTTTGCGCCTCTGCGCTTTCTTCACGCGGCCGATGCGCGCCTCGATCAGGCGATTGGGGAAATCCCCAAGTTGCCGTCTCGGCTGGCCTCAATCGTCCAAGACGCGACGCGGGCCGCCTTCGACCGTCTCATCGGTTTGGCCACCGAACACGAGGTCGATTTTGTGCTGCTGGCGGGTAACACGTTCGTCGAGGCCGACAAAAGCCTCGCCGCTCGCCTGGCCTTGCACGATGCGTTCGAGCAGCTCAACCGCAGCGACATCCGGGCGCTCGTGCTGCCGGGGCCGCTCGACCCGCTCGACGCCTGGCGACAAATCCCCGATTTGCCTGAAAATGTCACGCTGCTGGAGGGCGGGCCCAGGGGCGTGGTGGCCGTCAAACGCGACGATAAAGTCGTCGCCCGCGTCGGTACCGAGCTGGTAATGCCGGCCCGCAAGAAGGCCCGCACGCTCCGCGACGAGCTGCGTTCGGCCAGCCAACGCGCCGTCCCCTTCAAGATCGGCGTCCTCGCGTCCGGCGGCGAGCTCGACGACGCGACTCTGCAAGACTGGTATCCCGAAGGGCAGCCCAACGTCGCCGCGTTCGGCACAGATCACGACGCCAGCTCCGCGAATTCAGACGCTGCCGGCGAGGGCGGTCGGGTGGTCGCCGTCGACTACGTCGCGCTCGGCGGCGGCTCGGCGCGGCGCACGTTGGCCCGACGACGCGGCATCGCCCACGATCCCGGACCGCTGCAAGGTCGTGGTACCCAGCAGTCGGGGCCGCGCGGCTGCACGCTGGTCACGGTCGAAGCGGACGGCACGCTCCGCTGCGACTTTCTGCCGGCCGCTTCGGTCCGCTGGGAGCAGTTTGTCGTCGAAGTGCCGTCCCCCTTCGATCGAGCCGCCCTGTTGGCGCGTTGCCGGCCGCACCTCGACGGACTGCGGCCGGAAGCCTGCGAAAACGCCTGGATCTTTCATTGGATCCTCCGCGGCAGCCACCCGGCGATCGACGCGCTCGAAGACGAGTCGGTCCTGCGGCAACTACGGCAAGAACTGGCCGACGCGACGGCCGTGCCAAGTGCCGCCGACTCCGCCCACCATCTCACCGTCGAGGCGATTGTCGAAGCGAACGACCGGTCCGATACCGTCGATCCGTTGCAGGCCGACTTCGTCGAGGCCCTGGTTTCGTGCCGCCGCGGGTCGCCCGACTTGTTCCGTGCGTGCGTCGAGGAGCTCCGCGTCACCGACGCCCAGTGGGCCGACCGACTTGCGGGCCTGTTGGACGACGTGAACCTGCCGGCGATCACGACGCAGGCCGAACAGATTGGCCAGCAGCTCTTTCGCGTCGCGGCGTCAGGAGCCGCCCGATGAAGATCACGAAGATCGAGGTCGATCGCTTTGGCGTCTGGCGGCAGTTGAACCTGCTGGTCTCGGGCCGCGGCCTGACTGTCTTCTACGGACCGAACGAAGCCGGCAAGACGACCCTCTGGCGATTCATTCGCAGCGTCCTCTACGGGTTCGAGCCGTTCGAGGTCGATCTGGAAACGGGCACGCCGCAACCGGTGCGCTGGGAAGGGGCCCTGCAAGTCGCCTCCGCCGCGGCCCCGTATTCGATTCATCGCATTTCCGACCGCGGCACGCGCGGGCTCGTCTCGGTCGTCGGGACCGATCGGCAGGAACCGGCCGAGGCCCTGTTGGCGGAGCTGCTCTTCCGGACGAACGAATCGCTCTTCGAGAACGTGTTTGCCGTCGGGCTGAACGAGTTGCAGGAACTGGCCACGCTCGAGGATGATGAGGTCGCTCACCATATCTACGGCTTGACCCTCGGGCCGACCGGTCAAAAACTCCTCGATGCCACGCGGGCGCTCGGCGCTCAATCCGCCGCGGTCTTCGACGGGGCCACCCGTTCGGGCCGACTGGCCGACGTGCTGGAGCACGATCAGTCGCTCCACGAGGAGCAGGACGCGCATCTCGGACTGCGCGAGGAGCACGCGGACGCCTGCGCCCGCCGGGCCCGCATCGAAGCGCGGATCGAAACTCTCAAGCGACGGCGCTCACAGCTCGAGCGGCAACATTCCGGTCACCGGCTGCTCGACCGCATCTGGCCCTATTGGCACCAGGTCCGCGAGATCGAGCAGGAGCTGGCCGAAATCCCCGTCCTCACGAATTTTCCGGCACGCGCCTTCGAGCGGCTCGAACGGCTGGATACGGAACTCGAGTCCTTCACGCAGGGTCGCGATCAGCTGTCGCAGGAAGTGGCCGCGATGCGTGATCGCCACCGCGGCCTGGCGGCGGCACGAAAGCTCAATCTGCATGCGGCGGGGCTGGCCGGCTTCGTCGAGCACGCCGGCTGGTATCGCGACGCGTCCCAACAAGCGGCGGCCGCCCGCACCAAAGCGGGCGAATGCCGAGAGCGGCTCGACAGCGTCGTCCAGGATTTGGGCGAGGGATGGTCGGCCGCTCGATTGGAGCGGATCGACACGAGCCCGGCCGCGCACCGCCGGCTGCTCGCGGCGGCGGACCGTTTTCGCTCAGCGCTGCGTCGACGTCATCGGCTGGCCCGCCGCCAGAAGCTTCTGAATCGGTCCGTCCGCAAACAGGCCGCGCTGCTTGATGAGCGACTGAAGCCGCTGGGAAATTGCTCGATCGAACAGGCGATCGTCGAACACGCGACGCGGCTGCAGCACTTAAACGAGCTAAAGCGGCTGCGCGAGCGGGCCGCGGATCTCGATGCCCGGCAACGCGCGCTGGCCGAACATGCGGCGGCGGACGGAGCCGAGATGCCGCCCTGGATCACGAAGTTTCTGATGCTGCTGGCTGGAAGCGGCCTGCTGGTCACGCTGGTCGGCGCCTATCAGGCGACGGCCGCCGTCGACGTCGTCGCCGGACTCGGCCTGACGTTCATCGGCTGCACCGGCCTGGGCCTCGCCTGGGGCTTCAAACGCCATCACGACGCGCAAACGATTGGCGACGCCGAACGCGTCAAAGAGCGCGACAAGATCGCCGCCCAGATCCGCGAGACAACGGTGGCCATCGCCCGGATGGATGCCGTGGTGCCACCGGCTGTCCCAATTCCACCAACAACCTCGGTAGCTGAAGGCTCCGCGGAAAATACTCCGGCGATCCAGCCGCCAGCGAGCGGAACTGTCGGCGATGCGGGCGCAGCGACACTTTCCCCCGAAGCAGAGCACGAACGGCACGTCAAACACGCGACCGATCGCCTGGCCGACTTGCATTCCTGCGATCGTGCTCGGCGGGCGATTCAGATGCGTCGCAAACGCATGACCGAATTGCGTTCGCGCTTCCAATCGGTCCAACGGTCGCTCAGTGCCGAACGACAGAGCTGGTGCCTTTCGGTGAAGGAAAACGGCCTGCCGGAAACAGTGAAGATCGCCGAGGCCCTGGAGACCTGGCATCGCATCGCCGACGCCCGCGAGCACTTGCGAGACACGAAGGCCGCGTCCGACGAAGCCGACCAGCTGCAACGGCAGCTCGATTCGTTTCAAGAGCGGATGCGGGACGCCGCTCGCAAGGCCGGCAAAAATCCGGACGAGCAGATCCCGTCGCTCGAGACGCTGTCGGCCTGGAGCCGCGAACTGGAGTCGCTGGGCAGCGTGACCGAGGAGGCGCGGCGGTCGCATCGAGAGCTGTGGCAGCATCGCCGGAAACGACGGCAGGCCGGGCGACGCGTGCAACTGTTGCGGTTGCGCCGCGTGGCGCTCTTCGCCAAAGGAGGGGCCGGCAGCCGTGCCGAGTTCCTCGAGCGGGCGGGTTGGGTGCAGCGACAGGCCGAGTGCCAAGAGCTGCTGGCCGCTGCCCAGGATGAGCTGCGGGCGGCCGGCGAGAGTGAGCCGGACCTGGCGATCGTCGAGGACGATCTGGTGCAGTTCAACGCCGAAGAAAACCGCGAGAAGATCGAGTCTTTGGCCGCGGAGCTGGAGCAGATCGAGCGGGACTTGCACGCGGCTTTTGAAGAGTTGGGCAGCGTCAAGCAGTCGCTGAAATCGCTCGAGGCGAACGTCGAGGCCAGCCGGCTGCGTTTTGAGGCGTCGCAGGCGCGGCACGAATTGAAGCGGACGGTCGAGCAGTGGCTGGGGCTGGCGCTGGCTCGGCAGGCGCTCGACCGCGTTCGCTCGAACTTCGAGCGCACTTGCCAGCCGGCCACTTTGGCCTCGGCCTCGCGTTATCTCGAGCGACTGACGCGGGGCCGTTACCGAAATATCTGGACGCCGCTGGGACAGCGCGAGCTGCGGATCGACGACGAGTGCGGGCATACACTCACGGTCGACAAGCTCAGCGGCGGCACGCGGGAACAGCTCTTCCTGGCGGTGCGGATGGCGGCCGTGCGGCAGCTGGCCCAGCAGGGTGTCGAGCTGCCAATGGTCTTCGACGACGTGCTGGTCAACTTCGACCAGCTGCGGACGGAAGCGGCCGTAGAAACGCTGCTGGAGTTCGCGGAGCAGAATCAGCAGGTGCTGTTCTTCACGTGCCACCTGCACCTGGCCCACATGTTCGAGGCGCGGGGCGTCGCGCCGGTCTGGCTTCCCGCACAGAATCTGCCGCACCAGGAACGGCGCGCGGGATAGAATTCCTGATCACCCATCGTTGAATCGACAAAGCCGATCGGCGTCGCCCATCCGCGACCTATCGGTGACAAGATCACGCAGCCAAGGAATGGAACCCCATGTGCGGCATCGTCGGATACGTCGGCTATCGGTCGGCCCAGGACATCATCCTCGAGGGGCTGCATCGCCTGGAATATCGCGGCTACGATAGCGCGGGCGTCGCCATCTCGCGGGATGGCCGCATCAGCGTCCGCAAGAAGGCGGGACGCGTGCAGGCCGTCGCCGCGCAACTCGAAGCCGACCCGCTTCCCGGCACCATCGGGATCGGGCACACCCGCTGGGCGACGCACGGCGCCACCACGGACGTCAATTCGCACCCCCACGTGGGCGGCAACGGCGAAGTCGTGCTGGTTCATAACGGCGTGATCGAAAATCACAGCGTTTTGCGGAGCCAGCTGCAGGAGCTGGGGTACGTCTTCCGCACCGGGACCGATACAGAGGTCATCGCCCATCTGATCGCCCACCATCTCGACGAGCTGCTCCGTCTCGAAGGCGGGCCCGTCGACGAACACAAATGCCAGACCGCGCTCGAGCATTCGCTGCTCCGCCTCAACGGGACTTACGGACTGGCCATCCTCTTTCGCGATTTGCCCAACACGATTTTCGGCGCGCGGCTCGGCAGCCCGCTCGTCGTCGGCGTCGGTCACGAAGAGTTCTTCTTGGCGAGCGACTCCAGTCCGCTGATCGGCTACACCGAAGAGGTCGTGTACCTGGCCGACCATGAAATCGTGATCCTGCGGCCCGAGGGGATGCAACTGATCCATCGCGACTCGGGACCTTTCTCACCGGCCGTCCACACGATCGAAAAGACGCTCGGCGACGCGGATCGCGGCGGTTACGAGCACTACATGCTCAAGGAGATTTTCGAGCAGCCGCAGACGGTCGAGAACGTCCTCCGCGGCCGGCTCGACGAAGACGAGGCGACGGCCAAGTTCGGCGGCCTGAATGTCGACCCGCAACAACTGCGACGCATCGATCGCATCGTGCTCACCGCGTGCGGCACCAGTTGGCACGCGGGACTGGTGGGCGAATACCTGCTCGAAGAATTCACCCGCATTCCGACCGAAGTCGAATATGCCAGCGAGTTGCGCTATCGCAATCCGCCGATGACCGACGCCACCATGGTCTTCGCCATCACCCAAAGCGGCGAGACAGCCGACACACTGGCCGCCATGCGCGAGTGCAAGCGGAAGGGGCACCCCACGCTGGCGATCTGCAATGTCGTCGGTTCCACGATTGCCCGCGAAGCTGACGGCGGCATCTACCTGCACGCGGGACCGGAGATCGGCGTCGCCTCCACCAAGGCGTTCACCGCCCAGATCACCTCACTGATGCTTTTATCGCTCTACCTGGGCCGCATGCGTCACCTGTCGTTTCCCGCCGGCAAGCGGATGATCGACCGGCTGAAGGCGATGCCCGAGATCGTCGAGCGCACCCTGCGATGCCACGACGCGGTCCGCGAAGTCGCGGAGAAATATCACCGCGCGAACAACTTCCTGTACCTCGGCCGGCTGCACAACTTCCCGGTGGCGCTCGAGGGAGCACTCAAGCTCAAAGAAATCAGCTACATCCATGCCGAGGGTTACCCGGCCGCCGAAATGAAGCACGGCCCGATCGCCCTGGTGGACGAAGAGACGCCCAGCGTCTTCGTGATCCCGCGGGGCCAGATCTATCCGAAGATCATCAGCAACCTGGAAGAGATCAAGGCCCGCAAAGGCCCGGTGATCGCCATCGCCTGCGAAGGCGACGACTGCATCGCCGAACGAGCCGATGACGTGATCTACGTGCCGGACGTGGACGAGTTTTTGCAGCCGCTGGTTACGGTGGTCCCCCTGCAGCTTTTGGCTTATCACATCGCACTCCTCCGCGGCTGCAACGTCGACCGGCCCCGCAATCTGGCCAAGAGCGTGACGGTGGAGTGACGTTTGGCGCGATAAACGGGATTTCGGACGGGCGGCGATGTCCACGGTGGGCATCTCGTCGCGGAGCGTCTACAATTCGTCGAAAACACGGCGCGCTCCAGGTCTCCGTTCATGCCCATGCAAATTCTGTTGGCCAACCCGCGCGGCTTTTGTGCCGGCGTCAACATGGCCATCGATTGCCTCGACGAGGCAATCCGGATGTTCGGGCCGAACATCTACGTCTACCACGAGATTGTGCATAACAAGTACGTGGTGGATCGCTTTGCCCGACAAGGAGTTACGTTCGTCGAGGAGATTTCGCAGGTCCCCGAGGGATCGCTGCTGCTCTATAGCGCCCACGGCGTCTCCCCGCAGGTGCGTGCCGAGGCCCGTGCCCGCCGCCTGCAGACGATTGACGCCACCTGTCCGCTGGTGACCAAGGTCCATCTCGAGGCCCTCAAGTTCGCCCGCGAGGGTTATCACATCGTGCTGATCGGGCACGAGGGGCACGACGAGGTCATCGGCACGATGGGTGAGGCTCCGCGAAGCATCACGCTCGTGGAGAGTCCGGCCGAAGTTGACGCGTTACCGTTTTCGCCGGACGCCAAGATCGCCTACCTCACGCAGACCACACTGAGCATCGACGAGGCGAATGCGGTGATCGAGCGGTTGCGGCTGCGTTATCCGCAGATCGCGTCGCCCCCCAAAGAAGACATCTGCTACGCGACTACGAACCGTCAGCAAGCCGTTTCCGAGTTGATTCCGCAAGCCGACGTACTGATCGTGCTCGGCAGTCAGAACAGCTCCAACAGCCGCCGGTTGATGGAGATCGGCCAGTCGTGCGGCAAGCCGGCTTACCTGATCGACGGTCCGCACGAACTGCGGCCGGAGTGGTTCGACAACTGCGAAATCGTGGCGATCACGGCGGGAGCGAGCGCTCCGGAACAAGTTGTGCAGGAGTGTATCGACTATCTGGTCGATCGCTTCCGGGCCGAGGTCCGCGAACTGACCTTCCGGTCCGAAAATGTCAACTTCCCGCTGCCGCGCGAGCTGCGGGCTTTGAAGAAGGCACACGCCTGAGCGTTCCAGGACAGACGCAGTTCCAGGACACGCGCCGCTCCAGGAAGACGTGCATGAATCTCGACGACGAAAAACTGGTCAAGCTGACGACCGTCCCCGGCGAATTCGAAGCCACCGCCATCGTGAGCGCGCTCGAAGCCGAAGGTATCAAATCCCAAACGGTTGGCGGATTTATCGCCGGTTTCCGCGCGGAAGTGCCGGGCGGCGTCTCGGTGGTCGTCCTCGAAGACGATCTGCCGCGAGCGAAGCAAGTCTTCGCCGACTTGAAGGCGCATGGAGCGGGGATCGACTGGTCGCAAGTCGACGTCGATGATCCCGACGGCGGCGAGTCACCGTCTGGTGAAGCGTGACGCTCATCGCTCTATCCTGAGTTCTGCAAGCGCGTTACGATAAGGAAGTAGCCTTTGTTCCAATGCACGGAACAAGTAAAATCCCTGCCTTAGCGTGAATGCCCGCACGTGAAACACATCGCGTTGGAATCCGAAGACGATCACGTGAAGCAGTTCGTGCTGTCGTTGCCGCGCGACTCAGAAGGCTCGGTCCTCGAGCTCGACGGCAAACCCTTGGCGCGTGTGATTCCGATCAACGGAGAGCACGCTTCGTTCGACCCCGAGAAGTTGCGGGCGGCGATCCTGGCTCGTCGCGACGAATCACGTCGATTGAACGACGATTGGGAACACGCGGAACGCGGTCAGTAGGTGACTGCTGATTCACTCCGCGTGCGGCGGGCCGAGCTTCCATTCTTCGTCGAAGAAGTCGGCCGCGGCCATCTTGCCGGGCCAGTCGTCGCCCGGTGGCGTGCGGATGTCGACGATGGCCCAGTCGGGCAGCATCGGGATTTGCAGCGCGTTGCTCATGTCGGCGTGTTCCCGGAACGTGAAGCCGCTGTTGATCACCACGTAACGATCCGGGTTGAGCGGGTTAGGGTAAATCAAGATCGGCACGTCATGGGCCGCGTCGTATCGGCGGGCGCCGGCCGTGATTTGGCCGCCTTCTTCGCGAATCGGCAGCTTGTCGGCAATCCGCGCGATCACTGAGTTGCTGGACGCATCGCCCCACAGGATCAGGTTTTTGGAGGCGATGTCGGCCTCGGTCACGTCGCGGTCGTCGACCACCCGCGGTGAACCGCGAAACTGCCGGCGCCAGCGGACGACGGCCCGATCGAGTTCGTGCTGCACCCACGTCTCGACTTCCGGGTGGCTCGATTTTCCGGTCGGACGCACGAATAGGAACGGCTCGAGAAACGCATCGTCGATTGGCCCCTGCAAACCGTGCCGCTTCCGCAGGCCGGCCGCGGGCAGCGGTCCGGTTTTCCACTGCCTTCCCTCCCGATGGACGGTGACGGTCCAGCTGCGGTCGCTGTGGGTGAGCGAGGGGACCTGCAGCACTTGCGGCTCACGGGCGTTGCTGTCGACAAGCGGCGGCAGAAATTGCAGCGACACTTCCTTCTGCACCGACGGCCGAATCGGTGCGTAGCCGGGCGGAATACTGACCGTGAATGCCTGCACGTTCTCGGTCGCGAACACAATGTTCCCGCTCTCGTCGGCGTGCCCTTCGACCCGCGCCCGCTCCCAATGATGGTCGAGCGAGTCGACGGTGATCCAAGCGCAGCGATTGTATCGCAGTGTGTAGGTCGTGAAGCGGACCCCTTCCGGCAGCGTCTCGCGCCCGTGCTCGGCGAGCTGCGCGATCCGCCGGTCGACTTCCAGGCGGGCCTGCGGATGGTATTGATGCTTGGTCTTCGGGCCGATCACGTGGACCAGCTCGAGCCCGTACGGCTTCATCGCCTCGGCCATGATGTCGGCGGCTTGCTTCTGCGAATCGATCTCACCGGAATAGGCGACGGTCGGGCAATGCCAGAGGTTCTCGGCCCAATCGGTGGCGTCGTACCAATGAAACAGCTTGGTTTCCCACCACGTGGGTGTCAGAGGCTCGTGATGAAACACGTTGGCAAAGACCGGCGTTTCGGCGAAGCCGGCCCCCGGATTGGCGGCCGCCCAAAGGCTGGGATAGTGGACGGCTAGGTGCCAGGTCGAAGCGCCCCCCATCGAGAAGCCGCGGACCACGATCCGGTCGTCATCGATGCGATAGCGTTCCTTCGCCGAAGCCAGCGCCTCAAAGACGTCGACCTCGCCGGCGAACTTGTTGGCGTTGCAGTACCGCCCGTACGGGTGCAGCACGATCGTGTCGGGCGGAGAAAAAGTGCCGACATTCTTCTGCCGATCGCGGAGGAAATTGACCTCGCTCAAGTTCTCGCCCCGCCCGTGAAACCAGAAGTCGAGGCGGAACTTGTCGTTTCCGGCCGATGTGTAGGACGCGGGCACGACGAGGCCGTAGGGCTGAATCGAGTCGTCGAGCTTGGACCGATAGCCGCGGACCACCAGGCCGTGGGCCTCGGTCCACGGTGCTTTGTTCTCTTTGAGCGCGGCGGCGCGGGCTCTCCCTTCGCGGAGCTGGTCGGCGGCCCAATCGAATTCCCGCGGATCGAAAAATTCTCCGTCGGACAGCGCGTTATGCACGGCCTGCCAGAAGATCTGCACGTCGGGCAGGAGTGAACGGACTCGCGCCGACGAGTGTTTGGTCAGCTCGCTGATCTCTTCGCCGAGCGCGTTCAGGTCCTTTTCGAGCGTCTCTTTCTTTTCGGGTGGCACGGCGATTCCGGCAGGCGGAATCCGCTTCGGCCCCTTGGGCGCGGGCGCCGGCGTTGGGGGGGCGGCGGCCACTGGAATCGCAGCGACCGCGATCAGGAGCGAACACGCGACGACGGCGACAAGGCCATGGAGCCGGCTGTTGCAGGCGAATAGCGCCGTGCGGAATCTCAGACGCGAGCTGATGCGTGTCATCGGTGGTGTTCTCAAATTCGAGGACTGGAAATCAGCAGGGCGACGTTGCCCCAAGGCTCGTCGCTGGTCGCGGGGATGGTGCCCGGGTCGAACTCGACGCTGAGCAAGTTGGTGGGTTCCAGGCGGGACGTGGCAAAGACCGCATGTTCGGCGCTGTCGGATACTTGCCGGCTCAGGCGAGTGCCGTTGAGGCAAACGTCTGCCCCAGTGGGCAAATCTTGGACGACGACCGACACCCGGTCGTCCGGGCCAAGATTGGTCGGGCAGTGAAATCGCCGACTCAGCCGAACGCGACCTGCACCGGCGTCAACCAGCTCGTCTCGCAGGGCCGGCAGTCGCACCGTGCGGGCAGGAGTCGTGGTGCCGGGCCCAGCCTCAGTGCCGATTTCAGTCTCGGTACGAGTTTCGGGTTCCAGGAGCCAGGGGCCGCGAAGCCGAATCCGATGTATCGTCATGTTCGACACGAGCAGTTCCCCGGCGTGCCGGTTGCGGCGCGGCCCGTTCCCGGCTAGTCGATGTAGCAGGGGCGATAATACGGGACGGGCGGTGGGGCATCCAAGTGTCGCCCTGGCCGGTTCGTCGCGGGGCTGAATTTGGCGGGCAAAATTCGCGGCCGCAGGGCCGCCGCACCCGGATTCTTCACATTCAGGGGCGCCGAAGTCGCGCTAGCGTCTTAAGATGAGAGCGACTATACTCCCAGCCCCAACCCGGACCCGGGACAGTCCGGCGGCCGGCCAGGACACGCTCGCGCAAGCCACCTGGGTGGAAGGGCGTGCCATTCCGAGCCGCGTGATTTTTTCAGCAGTGGGTCGCCGACTGAACACGAATCTCGATTCGGTTCCTTGACGGGGCGTCCGCCGAGCTGCCCGCGCGAGAGCGCGTCGTCGGACTTCTTACGGGGTTGTCGAGTGATGCATCAATCCACGGTCCGCGTCGAAGGCACGCCCGCTGCCGGCCCGACCGCTCAAGAGATTTCTCAATTGCGCAATCCGTCCGCGCCGACGCCCGCGAATCCGACGCCCCCGCCGGGCGAGACGGCCAAGGCCGGCACCTTCGTCCTGCGGCGAAAGACCA
>Ga0210396_10005942_pt1 | contig 11742 bp, 10 predicted proteins | sample IncBWH17OmetaG_FD_155466 | JGI IMG/M metagenome (GOLD analysis project Ga0210396, IMG submission 155466) | Forest soil microbial communities from Barre Woods Harvard Forest LTER site, Petersham, Massachusetts, United States - Inc-BW-H-17-O ...
GCTATGACGATGAAGTTATCGTGCACACTCATCTGAAAAACGTTCGCGAGTCGGTGGTGCATTTCGGATATGAGTTGGTTCGGGCCGAGGATGGCCAACTCCTAGCTGAAGGTGAGACCACTCACATAGTGACCGACGAACAGATGAAGATGGTGCCGTTGCCGGGAAAATACCTGAATGTGTTTCGGGCGGCGGTAGGAAGATAAGCGCCCGCGCGGCCCCAAGTGCCAGGTCTTGCGTGTTCGGGTCCCGGCCTGAGACCTATGACCTGAGACCCGACAACTCTGACCGAGAATTTGGGTCATCGCGAATCAGACTGGAACGTAATTGAAGGCCCTCCACATCAACGGAAACGATCTGACTCTCGAAGCCACGCGGGAGGTCGCGGTCGAGCGGCGTGCTGTCCTGCTTGCTCCTGACGCCCGAGATGCGGTGAACCGGGCGCGGACTGTGGTCGATGCACTGGTGGCGGAAGACCAAGTCTCCTATGCCATCACTACCGGGGTAGGCAGGTTGAGCGACGTGCGCATTGCGGGCGATCAAATTCGTGAGCTGCAAGTTAATCTGGTGCGCTCACACGCCGCAGGAGTGGGCGAACCACTCTCCACGGCCGAGACCCGTGCCATGATGTTGCTGCGTGCCAACTCGCTATCCAAGGGCCACTCCGGAGTGCGGGCAATCGTTATCGATACGATTTGCGAGATGCTGAATCGCGGTGTCGCGCCGATGGTGCCCTCGCAGGGGAGCGTAGGAGCGAGCGGCGATCTGGCCCCACTGGGACATTTGGCCCTGGCGTTGATCGGCGAAGGTGAGTGTCTGGATGAAAATGGAGTTCGTGTTCCAGCCGCTGAAGCTATGCGCCGCGCCCAGGTCAAGCCGCTGGTGCTCGAGGCGAAGGAAGCGGTCTCGCTGATCAACGGGACGCAGGGAATGCTCGCGGTTGGCATTCTCGCTCTACTCGCCTCGGAGATCCTTGTAGACTCGGCGGACGTGATTGGGGCGCTCACCTTGGACGCGCTGCGAGGCACGGATGTCGCCTTTGACGAGCGCATTCATAAAGCGCGGCCCCATGCCGGCCAGCTTAAGACTGCGGCGAATCTGCGCAAGATGCTCGAAGGTAGCGAGCTTCGCGAGTCGCATCGCGATTGCGGCCGGGTCCAGGACGCGTACTCCTTGCGCTGCATGCCACAAGTGCATGGCGCTGTCCGGGATACGCTCGCCCATTGCCGCGAGGTCATGGAAGTTGAGGTCAACTCCGCAGTGGACAATCCGCTGGTTTTTCTTAAGAGCGGCCCAGGCCAAGCGGGGACAGGCGCCTCGCCCGTCCGGGCGGAGCGCAGCTCCGCTGAGTTGAAAGCCGATGTAATCTCTGGAGGAAATTTCCACGGACAGCCCGTGGCTTTCGTCTTGGACTTCCTTGGCATCGCTCTGAGCGCGCTGGCAGGCATCTCCGAGCGCAGGCTAGAACGCCTGGTGAATCCAGCGCTTAACGAAGGCTTGCCTCCGTTCTTGGCCGCCGGCGCGGGACTAAACTCCGGATTCATGATGCCGCAGGTCACAGCGGCGGCGTTGGTTAGTGAGAACAAAGTGCTGGCGCACCCGGCGTCGGTGGATTCGATTACCACCTCGGGCAACAAAGAAGATTACGTTTCCATGGGGATGACGGCGTCGCTCAAGCTAAAACGGATCGTTGAGAACACGCGCAACGCTATGGCGATTGAGGCTATGGCTGCCGCGCAGGCCCTGGATTTCTTGGCGCCACTCAAACCCTCCAAGCACGGGCAGGCGGCACATGCCGCGATCCGGTCGGTGTGTGCGACGATGGATAAAGATCGCGTGATGTACCAAGATTTCGCTCGGATCGCGGAGCTGATTGCAAATGCTAAGATCAGCGCGATTCTGGATTAGGTCTGCTCGCGTTCGCTGATTCAGCCGGGCTTGTGCAATCAATGATTGCAATGCTATCATTGATTGCATGGCTAGCATCACCATTCGACAGCTTGAAGAATCTACTAAGCGAAAACTCAAGATTCGCGCCGCGCGGCACGGACGCTCGATGGAGCAGGAAGCTCGGGAAATCCTCAAGTCTGCTCTGAGCCAACCGGCGCAGCAACCGAAGGATCTGGTCGCGGCAATTCGCCGGCGGTTTGCGCCGCTAGGCGGAGTCGAATTGAAAATCCCACCTCGCGGCCCTCTCCGCGATCCTGGTATTCGGTGAGAATTCGTGACCATTTTGGACACGAATGTTTTGTCCGAGGTGATGGCCGCGTCGCCATCAGAAGCTGCGCTGGCGTGGATCTCAAACCGGCGACTCGTCGACCCGCTGTTCATCACCACGATCACCGTAGCGGAAATTCTGTATGGAATTGAAATCCTTGCCCCGGGAAGACGACGGGAGAAACTAAGCGCCGAAGCCGAGGCGATGTTCTCCGAAGATTTTGCCGGGCAAATTCTGGTTTTCGACGAGCAGGCAGCTCGGTCTTTCTCGCAGATTGCCGCTAAACGGCGTGGACGTGGAAGACCGATGGCGGAGCTCGATGCTCAAATCGCCGCCATTGCTCACGTCCATGGCGCAGCGCTAGCCACGCGGAATATTGGGGACTTCGAGGGCTGCGGAGTGAAGCTGATGAATCCCTGGCTGGATTAGACTATTGCCGATTTCGATAGCGCGAGTGACTCAGCAACCGGCTAGAGATAGGACAACTGGCAGGACAGTCGAGGCTGTCGCCACGCGGTCTGGGGTCATGCTATCTTCGCTGCGCTCCCGTCCAAGCCCAACTCCCCCGCGATTCTCTTCATCGCCTCGATGCAGAAGGCTATGTGTTCTTCCAGGTCCACACTCAGGTCAGCAGCGCCCTTGACGATGTCGTCACGGTTCACACTGCGGGCGAAGGCCTTGTCTTTCATCTTTCTCCGAACTGACTTGGCCTCGACTTCCGCCAGGGACTTTCCCGGCTTGACCAGTGCGCATGCGGTAATGAATCCGGCCAGCTCGTCGCAGGCGAAGAGCGCTTTCTTCATCGGAGTGTCGCGGGGAACGCCCGTGAAATCGGCGTGTGACATAATGGCTTCCCGAATTTCGTCGGAATAACCGCGCTCTTTCAGTATTTCGTTCCCTTTATAGGGATGGTCGTCGAGGCTGGGATACTTGTCGTAATCGAAATCATGGAGCAAGCCGACAACGCCCCAGAGATCTTCGTCTCCGGAATGCTTGCGGGCATAAGCGCGCATGCAGGCTTCGACGGCCAGCGCGTGCTTGCGCAAACTCTCTGATTGAGTGAACTCAGTTAGTAACCCCCACGCCTGTTCGCGATCGCTCATGATTTCTTACCTGTTTTCTCCGGTTTTTCGCCCGCTGATTTTGGTTTTCGAACAAGATACTTCGCTTTTAAGACCAGAATCTACTTGACATCCACAGGTGTTGTACCGCAGATTACGCTGCAGGTTGGAACCAGGATGTTTTGGGTTCCAGGAGAAGCCCGCTCTGGCAACTCCCACACCTAGATGGCTACCACCCTTGCACCTGTAGATTCAAGGGAAGTCGTTCGCTGTGATCGCTGCCAACTGGTTCAATTCCGTACTTCCAACGATCTTTGCCGCCGCTGCCACGCCTCGTTAGACGAAGACGAGCCGGAAGTAGTACTGGTGCCACCTCCGCCGCAGACGATGCCAATGAATGGCAACGGACGCGGCCACCTAAACCTGGCGGCATCGATCCGCTCGCTGCGTCTCCGTAACGGGCTCAGCCAGCGCCAGCTAGCCACGCGTATGTCCGTGCCGCGGACCTACGTCTCCAAGATCGAAAACGAGAAAGCCACGCCGACCCTTTCCTCACTGGAGCGGCTGGCACGGGCACTCGAGGTTACTGTGCCGGACCTACTCTCGGGCGGCGAACGCAATCGCCAAGAGGAGATCGCGGAACTGATGAAAGATCAGTTTATCGCGGAACTGCTGCCGTTCATCTCGCAACTCAATGGATTGCAAATGTCGAGCGTTCTGGCCCAGGTGCGGGACTTGACTCTGCGTCCGCGACGCAGCGCGTAGTTAAGGATTCTCGCCTAGCGCCTCATTGCAATCCCGCGGAGCGGGACTGCCCGCGGCGGCTCACCCAGGTCCTTCGCGAGGCGAAAAGCGTCTCGCTCAGGATGACAAAGTTTTATCCGGGCAACCTGCCAACTGCAAGCCGGGATCGAAAGATCCCGGCTTTTTTCCAATGGCTCTCCTATAACACAAAGCTCGCTCCGCAGATGAACCGCATGACCGTTACATAGTGTAAAACCTCACTCCCTTAAGCGGAAAACTCTTCTTCCGGGGGCATTGGGAGCGGCTGTGGCAGACGATCGGTGACTTCAGCAAGCTTAGCAAGCTCTTCCGCCATTTTTGGCGTATACGCCCCGGGCGCGCAGCGCCAGCGATAGTTTCCCTCGTGAACGCTGGGCGTGTTCAAGCGGGCTTCGCTGCCCAGTCCAAGTACGTCCTGCAAGGGAACCACGGACAAGCTCGCAACTGAGCTCTGAGCCAGGCGGATCAGAGCCCAGTTGACACTATCATCGCAATTCCCGACGTAGGAGCTAACACTGCGACGTTCGTATTCGGTCGCACCAGAGTTCCACCAACCCAGCGCCGTGTCGTTGTCGTGGGTCCCGGTATAGATGACGCGGTCGGGCGTAAGACGATGCGGCAGATAAGCGTGAGCGCCGGGGTTGCCAAAGCCAAATTGGAGCACGGCGAGACCTGGAATCTGGTGACGCTCGCGCAGAGCATGCACTTCTGGTGTGATGTAACCCAAATCTTCAGCAAAGAACGGCAGCCCGCCGAGCTCTTCGCGAAGCTTGTCGAAGAGTTCGTCCTTGGGACCATCCACCCAGCGGCCATGAATCGCCGTTGGCTCCTGAGCGGGAATCTCCCAGAACTGCTCGAAGCCGCGGAAATGATCGAGGCGAATGTAATCGCAGGTCTGTGTGGCCCAGCGTAGGCGACGAATCCACCAGTCGTAGCCTCGCGCGCGCATGACATCCCAATTGTAGAGAGGATTGCCCCAGCGCTGGCCGGTCGCACTGAAAGCGTCGGGAGGTACGCCGGAAACCACTTCGGGCTCAAGATCGTCCCTGAGACGATAAAAATCCTGGTGGGTCCAAACATCGGCGCTATCGTAGTCGACAAAAATCGCGACGTCTCCCACTACGCGAATCGATCGCTGGGCACAGTACAGTCTCAAGGCATGCCACTGCTCCCAGAACGCAAACTGGATGACCCGGCGAATCGCCATCTCCGAGGCTAGTTCCTTGCAGGCAGCTTCAAGGGCGGTCGGTTCGCGACGAGCCAAGTCAGCGGGCCAATGATTCCAGGCCTGCCCGCCATAGCGATCGCGCAAGGAATCGAAAAGAACAAAATCTTCCAGCCACCATGAATTCTCGGCACAGAATCGGTCAAATTTGGCATGCGCGCCGGAGGGCCCCTTGTTCAGAAAACTGCCGGCAGCCCGTTTGAGGAGTGGCAGCTTGTGAGCACGGACCTCGTCGTAATCGATTGCGGCGACGGCGTCGCTCAGCCCAAGAACACGGGATGACTCAATCCAGCCACGTTCAGCTAACCGTTCCAAGCTAATCAGCAGTGGATTTCCAGCAAAAGCCGAGGTGGATGAGTAGGGAGAATTTCCATTCGCTGGCGGATTTAGCGGCAGCACCTGCCACAAGCCTTGACGAGCGGAAGCAAGAAAATCGAGGAAGTTGTAGGCGATTGGACCAAAATCACCGATACCCCCGCGCGACGGCAGCGACGTAGGGTGAAGAAGAATTCCGGTCAAGCGGGGAAATGGCATCTTCCTCTGTCTAATGTCTAATGAGGGTTCGATCCGGAAACCAGTTCTCCTAAGGAACTAAATCCCGCTTGCAGCCGGAAGAGCCAGGTTACTCGCCCTCTTCCCCGCCCTGGGCGCGACTCAGTTTTTTCATCTCTTCCTGGTTGATCTTGATCTTTCCAGATTTCTCCATCTGGTCGTGCAGGTTCGTGACAAACAGGCCAAAGATTTCCTGTTGCTTGTTCTGTAAGAGCGACTCACGAATCTCGTCTCGCTTAGCGGCAAAGTCTCCGGCAGGAGGCTCCTGTTTCTCAAGAATCGCCAATACGGCGCCGGTGTTGCCATTGTTGATCGGACCACTGATGTCTCCCGCCTTCAGGGTGAAGGCAACTGAGGCGCCACCGGCCATAGAGCCGAGATCCGGCACCTGCCCGTCGGGGAGCACAAAATCACTCGTCTTTACCGTCGCCCCTAATTCCTTGGCAGCCTTCTTTAAATCGTGCTGCGCCTTGGCCCGATCGGCGAGCTCCTGGGTTTTTTGTGAAAGCAGGGCCGTTGAGCGTTCGTTTTTGAACTCAGTTTCCACGCGGCTACGAATCTCTTCGAAGGTAGGCGTGGCGGGAGGCTTTATTGCCAATACTTCGAATATGGCATATCCGTGGGGCAATTGCGCCTGCTCCGCTGGGGCGTTTTCTCTCTGGCTGAATATGGCATCGAGCAACTGGGGCGCAGGACCGACGCCAGGCAGAGAATCAGTGCGGCTGATGAAATCAGTTGTGACCACATTGAGCCCCTTGGCGGTGGCAGCTTTCTCTAGTCCCATAGCGTGCGCGTCCGTAAGCAATGCGTTCGCCTGGTTGTCGGCCGCACTATTGGCTTTCTGCTGCCGGATGAGCGGTTCAATCTGGTCTTTTACCTCATCTAACGTCTTCAGGTGCGCATCCTGCTTGTCGTCGACGTGGATGATGTGGAAACCAAAGCTGCTCTGCACCAGCTCACTGGTGCCTCCTTTGGGCAACGAAAAGGAGGCCTTTTCAAACTCAGGGACGGTGCGGCCTCGCCCGATCCAGCCTAACCCTCCGCCATTCTTGGCGCTTCCGGGATCTTCCGAGTATTTCTTGGCCAGATCTTCAAACTTCGTGCCCGCCTTCAACTGCTTCAGAACATCCTCCGCTTTCTTGCGCGCTTCTTCCACACTCTTGGGATCGACTCTGCCGTCAGGGCCCACCGCAGGAGTCTTGATCAGAATATGACGAACATTGACCTGGTCAGGGACCCGATACTCATCGCGACGCTGATCGTAATAAGCCTGCAAGTCCGCGCGACTGACAGAAGTTTGAGCTTCAATTTTTGAGGTATCCAGCAGCGCGTATCGGACTTTGCGCTTCTCCGGAATGGAATTGTTATAGGTAGCCTTGTTGCGCTCGTAAAAAGCTTTCAACTCGGCGTCGCTGGGATGGATTTCCTTGAGGATGTCTTCTTTCCGCAGCACAGCGTAATCGAATTTGACTTTAGTGTTGCGTTTCATGAACTCTTGCCGAACTTCGTCATCAGTGACCGCGGCGCCGCCAGTGACCAGATTTCGGAGCTTATCGAAGACGATCTCGTGTTTTACACCTTCCTCGAACTGGGGCACAGTCAGTTCATGCTGCTGCAATAATTCCACATACGCGGACTCCCCGATAAATTTTCCCCCTGGAAAAAATACAGCGGCGAATTGAGGTTCATTCTGCAATCTATCGCGTACCTCTTGATCGCCAGCACGCAGTCCAAGGCGCTCTGCTTCCCCGAGCACAAGTTGTCGATTAATTAGCGTGTCTGCAGCCCGCTGCGCGAAGAACGGAAGCAACATCGAGGTCTGAGCACCACCCCGAGGAAATTGCTGCTGCAACATTTGTTTAGCTTCGCGTTCCACTTCGAGCGTGGTCACGTCCGCGCCTGCCACTTTGGCGACCACCCCTTGCCCAGGGGCGCCGAGGCCGAAGCTGGAACCAACGCCACCAGGAACCAGCGTGATCACCATGGCGCCGCAAATGATTAACAACAGGCCCCCGAGAACAATCTTTTTTGTCGGGCCAGGGGTTTGCAGAAATCGAATCATCTTTTCGCAACTCCGAAGTATGTAGCGGAACCCACGATTATAAACTACAAGTCAGGCTGATCAGGGGCGCCCGTCGGCCTCCGCTCGTTTTCCTCGTTACATCCGCCTCAATTCGTTCGTGGCTTGGCAACCTTCGCGATGACCAGCCCGGCAAGCAGCCACGTGATGGTGACATCAATAAGGTTCACCGCTGTGTAGACGCCAGAAAAGCCCCACCAATTCCAGTTCGGAAGATCGACGATCACACTTGCCGCCAGCCCTGCAATCGCGATAAACATCACTCGTTTGCGGTAACTTAGGCCGCTCGTTTGCAGCAATAACCAGGTGAGCAGGAATGCCGCCGCCATCAGGCTCAAAACTTGAATAATTAGGCCCCGGGCGAATGAGCCAAATCCGCCGCGCCGAACCGCCGCAATCATGATGGGGCCTCTTTGCATCTTCTCCATCAGTGCTGCCTTCGCCGCTTTCTGCTGTTCCGCAGTCATGCCTTCGGTCGGCGGCGTCCCGGGGAGAATGTAGGTTCCGTCTTTTGGCGCGTGCGAGGCGATTCAGGAGGCTCCCTCCTGGTCATTCTGAAAGCTGACCAGCGTCTTCTCGTGCCATCCCAGTAGTTCCCACGAAACGCTGCTCCACACAAAAGCCACCAACCCACCCAGGATTGTCCCAAGTACCAGCGATCTCAGCATAGTTCCTCCTGATCAGGGCCGAACCTGTCCTGGAAACTACCGAAATTAACTTTCTTCCGGTGGGAGTTCGAAATCCACAAGGTTGCTCTGGAAACCGCGCGTCTTCCAAGCCCCGAAGGCGATGCCGACCACCATCCAGACTGTGCCAGCGATTTTAGCGGGGCGGCTCAGGTTCAGCCAAAGCAGCAAGCAGATCAAGAATCCTGCAATCGGCGGAATCAGATTGGTCAGTTTCTTTTCTTCGTTGCGCAGATAATAGCGCACGAACGCCGCGGCATTAACTCCCATGAACGCGATTAGCGCTCCGAAGTTCAGCATCTCCGCGCCCAATCCATAACTGAATAACCCATAGTTGACCAGCAGGGCAGCGCCGAGCGCCATCACTCCCACGAAAACCACATTATTGCGAGGCACATGCCGCTTTGGATCTACAGCTCCAAAAAACGATCTGGGCAATGCGTTGCTGCGTCCCATGCCATATAGCAAGCGGGCCGCGCCTAATTGCGATCCCATGCCGGACCCGAAATTTGCGACCAGCAGAGTGAATCCGACGATCACGAGCAAGGGCTGCCAGGCACGTGCAGCAACGAAGGTAAAAGCGGCGTCGACATTGGGAAATGGCTCAACGGCCGGCCATATCAACTGCGCGGCATACACTTCGATCGCGGAAAGAATACCGATCACGAGGCAGGTAAGCACGGTAGCCAACAAAATGTTGCGCCGCGGATTCTCGGCCTCCTCGGAGAGAGTGGAGATGCCGTCAAAACCAATGTATGTGAGCACCGCGATGGAAGTGCCGCCCAGCACGGCTTTCGTGTTCCACATCTGGGGATCATAGAAAGGCCGGGTGAAGAAGCCTGTGTCGCTGTGCGCATGCCCAAAGACATATCGCGCCGCGGCGACAAAGAAAATTGCGATGACCACGCCCATGCCGGTTGCCAACGCGGTGTTAACTCGTGCCGAAGTCTTTACCCCCTGGATATTGAGGAGAGTGAACACCAATGCAAAGAAGATGGCCCAAATGGTGTATGGAACGCCAGGAGCAAACACGTGGGCCTGCTGACTGCACCATACTGTACAGATCATCGGATTCAGCATGTAATCCATCACCATGCTCCAGCCGGTCACATAACCTAGCGCTGGATTGATCTCCTGACCCACATAGGTGAATGCCGAACCCGCGCTAGGATAGGCACGTGCCATCCGACCGTAGCTGATCGCGGTGAACAGCATCGCCACCATAGCGATCAGGACCGTAGTGACGACATGCCCGCGGCCGCGATCGCTGAGCACGCCAAACACAGACAAGGGTGCAACCGGCTGAATGACAATGATGCCGTAGAAGATCAAGTCCCAAAGCGTAAGGGAACGTCGAAGGCGAGGAGCAGCGGAGGCAGTTCCCGGCTGAGTGGTTGCCATTGTCGCGTATTGAATTATGCTGGAGCGGGGAATGTCAATGCTAAAACGATTTCGTAAGTAAATGCCGTCAGATTATTTTGCTGGCCCGTAGTCGAACCGGTATCCCCTCGGCTCATTTCCTGACATATAGCGCGTGTTGTAGTCGACCATGTAGTTGAGGTGCGCGTCGTCGAGCGGGAATAGCTTCCCCGCTGGATAGGGGTACGTACCCATGTTGTGAAAGGGCAAAGGATCGACAGTGTTGCCTTCGGCGGCATAGAAATCCATGTCTTTCTCGTAGCCGGCAGCCTGGAAGAAGTAATCGCGGACCCATCCCTGGGGCAAGGCAGGAAGCTTTGAAGGATCAAAGTCCAGCGCAACTTCATCACCTGATCCAAGCACAACAAAACGATCATCAGGAGCAGTTAGCAGCGGCCGGACGTCGCCATAGCGCGTGTAAGTGCCAACGGGTCTTGTGTACGGCCCGGTGGCGCTCGCCTTTTCGTAAACGTAGCGGACGTTACCGGGCGGCTGATTTTCGATCTTTAGCGGAAACCCGTGAAATCGCAGATCAGCACGCGCCAGCGGAACTGCCGTGAGCCGGACATTCTGGTCTTGCTCAGTGCGGCTGATCAGAATACTGTTCCAATAAATCTGTAGATTGGTCGAGATGCGGATACGCTGCGTGCCCTGCGGCAATTTGTCTGTCAGGTCGACAGTCATAGTACGCGCGCCGCCAGCGGGAAATCCTATGTCGTCAATGACTCGCTGCCACTTCCCACTCCCGTCTTGCGCTTCTACGTATGGTGGGACACCCTCGACTCCGGCCTGATAGGCCGCAAACATGCTGGTCGCGGTGAAGTACTCGACCTCGCCGTGAAGGAGTACCCAAAGCGGGCCACCACGATACGGTTCGCCGAGATCGAGTTCGAGGCTGTGCAGTTTGGTGAAGCCGTGAAACGGGAGCAATTCGAAGTCCCCAAAATAACGGCGAGCCAGAAGATCGGGAAGAACGTCATGCCCGCGGTCGTCCCGTGCGCCGGCGGGTGGGCGCGGGTTGCGGCTGGCGATCACTTTGAACGCCGGGTACGGCGGGCTCGAAGCGAAGTATTCGTTGGGATAGACATCGAACGTGGCTGGATGATCCACCGCAAACAGACGCACCTGGTCGAGATACACGACTTCTTCCAGAGGTTCCATGAAGCGAAAACTCAGCTTGCCGTTTTTCTCGCGGAGCGTCTGGCGATCTACCTTGATGTACTCAGTAGGACGCGGAATATTGCGCTGTGCGGGCCCAATCCAATGACCAACCACCCCAGCTCCGAGCATGTCTCCGACCAACGTATAGTGATGGCCATCCCAGACGAAAAGCGTGGGACAAGAGCTGCCGCGGCGGTCTAGTTCGGTGTAGGAGTGTTCGCGGTCGGCTGTTACATCGATTTCATCCTGAAGGACTCCAGTGGGCCAGAGCATGCGCACGACGTCGGCTTCCTTCGCTTGGCCGAGGCCGACGGTGAGGTACAGCGAATTCTGGCCGAGATATCCGGATGAGCCGTAGATCTCAAATTTCTGGCGGATGCCGTCAGAGAAGACTTCCACCTTGGTTCCGATCGCGCTCTTGTTATCGTTCAGACCCCTCAGTGCCAGGCGCAGCCAGTGGTTCTTGTTGCCTCCTTGGTTTTTCAGCAGGACAGCTGGGCCGCGCTTCTGGGTGATGAGCAGGTCCGCGGCGCCGTCGCCATCGTAATCTCCAGTGA
>Ga0210396_10005943_pt1 | contig 11741 bp, 10 predicted proteins | sample IncBWH17OmetaG_FD_155466 | JGI IMG/M metagenome (GOLD analysis project Ga0210396, IMG submission 155466) | Forest soil microbial communities from Barre Woods Harvard Forest LTER site, Petersham, Massachusetts, United States - Inc-BW-H-17-O ...
CGTCGACCCTTTCCCACGCCGAACTCATACGGCGGAGCTGGCGTTCGCGAAGCATTGCCGACCACAGTCGCGCAACGATCGAAGCGATCGAGCTGATCCATGAGCGCCAACCGGAGAGATTGGTTGGCCGGTCGTCACGGCTCTCGAAGAACGCGTCTTCTCGATCGTAAGTACTGTAGATGGGGGCGGCGCTAGCGTCGCCAGCCCACCGACTCTCGAAACGCATTGATCTCTCCTACAGCTTCTGCTGAGGGGGAGATCGTGCCGATTGTGCGCTACCGCTTTGTTTCAGCATTGCGGAAAGGGGTTACCGTTGTAGCGCGTCAGGTGTCAGACCGGCTCGACTGGCAAAGCAAACACGTAGCCGACGCCGCGCTCTGTCTGGATGATCTGCGGCGCACTCGGATCGAGTTCCAGCTTCCGCCGCAATCGCAGGATCTGCACGTCGATGCTGCGGTCAAAAATGTCTTCATGCACCCGCGTTGCTTGCAGCAGATGCTCGCGGCTGAGCGGCCGCTGGGGTGCGTCTAGAAAAGCGGTCAGCAGAGCATATTCGCCCTTGGTTAGCGCGACCTGGCCGCCACTGGGGTCGATGAGACGCCGGACGCGTCGATCGAGGTGCCAGCCGCCGAACCGGCAGCGGCCTCGCTCTGGATCCCGCTGAACCGTCGCGCGTCCCGCCTCCTGCCGTCGCAACACGGCGCGAATACGTGCCAGAAGTTCGCGAAGGCTGAATGGCTTGGTGAGATAGTCATCGGCGCCGAGCTCCAAGCCGACCACCCGGTCGATCTCGTCGCGCCTGTCGCCGGTGGTGATGATTACTGGGACATCCGATCGCGACCTGATTTCCCGCAAGAGGTCGAAGCCTTCCTCCTGGCCAAGCCGCAGATCGAGGATGACGAGATCAGGCTCGCCCGCGGTAAAATGTCGCGCCATCTCCTGCCGCCCGGATGCGGAGACGACCCGCATATTGTGTTGTTCCAGGTAGTCGCCGACCATGTGCAGCATGACTGGATCGTCTTCGACAATAAAAATCCGCGCGGGCTGATTGTTGGCCGCGCTCGTGCTAAACTCGGATCGGTCGAACGCCGGGGGTCCGTTTGGGCCGCCTCGGTCGAGATATGAAGCGATCTCGTCTTTCAGATGGCTAGGACCGCTGACTGCACGGTTCATTGCGCGACATCCTATGAAAAGGCAGAACGTGTTGCCGGATCAGCTATCTAATTAAAAACGGCAGTCCGCCAGTGTGAGCTTGGCCACACTGAAAGCGAACGCTGCAGGAGGCAAAACGTCGCAACCAGAACCAGCATCGGAAACGTGATAGCCCAACGAAGCGCCGGGCGAAGCGCTAGTAGTGGAGGCGCGGCGCATCGGGATCTCCGTCGAGCGTCGAAAATCCGATTTAGGGCGCCCGGTTGCCATTTGAAAATTAAATGATAAAATACTCACCAGTGGAACCGCGAATGAGAGCGCGAGACATGCTCGATCTCGATCTGCTCCGCAGCTTTGTCTCGGTCGTCGATGCGGGCGGCTTTACCCGCGCCGGCGAGCGCGTTCACCGCACCCAGTCGACGGTGAGCCAGCAAATCCGGCGCCTGGAAGAGGACCTTGGCCGCCCGCTGTTACACAGGGACGGAAAACGCATCAGGCCGACCGAGGAGGGCGAGCGGCTGCTTTCCTATGCGCGGCGGATTCTCACGCTCGCCGAGGAGGCACGCGACGTGGTGTCTCGCCCGACCGGCGATGGCGTGGTCAGGCTCGGCCTGCCGGAGGACTTCGCGGCCTACCGGCTCACCAAGATGCTATCGGAGTTCGCCCGCTCGCGTCCGGGTCTGCGCCTATACGTGCGCTGCGGAAAGAGCGATCGTATACGTCGCGCGCTCGAACGCGGCGAGATCGACCTCGCGCTGTTCAAGCGCGACGCGGAAGAGACTGGCGGCATTGCCGCCTGGCCCGAGCGTCTGCACTGGGTGACCAGCCGCCGCCACCCGGTCGATTTCCGCTGCGATCCGTTGCCGCTCGCCGTATTCGAGCAGGGATGCCTTTACCGCAATCGGGCGATCCATGCTCTCGAGACGGTCGGTCGCGCCTGGCACATCGCCTATACGAGCCCCAGTATTCTCGGCATTCAAGCCGCTGTGTCGGCCGGGCTCGGTGTCAGCATCCTGCCCGAGGTCGCCATTCTTCCCGAGCATACCGTGCTGGATGCAGCAGACGGCTTTCCGCCCATCACCGACACCGCGGTGGCACTCGTCGCAGCGCCGGAGGCGAGTGCAGCCAGCCGACGACTTGCGGAAGCCTTGTCCAACTTCTGCAGCACCCTCGATCCACAGATGGCGGCATGACTGCCAGTGGGCCGGCGCTGACCGCTTCTCAGAAACCAGGGCATGAGCGGGCCGGACCCGTCTCCCAGTCTGGATCATTGAAACCTCTCGGCCCCAGTCGCCTATCGCAATTATACCGCTCGGCCTGTGGGCGAGGCCTCCTCGATATTGAGGTCGATGATGCTCTCGCAATAGTCGAACAGGGCGAGTGATCTAGCGGAGCAGAGCAGAGTAGCTCTGCCCCTCTCGCAGCATCTGGACGCAGCGAAACACCGTCTTCGTCTCAGCCGCGCGCGTAGCGGCGCAACTTCTCTTGATCGAGCGTGACACCAATACCGGGCCCGGCGGGCACGTGGATGCGGAAGTCAGCGAAGCGCAGCGGCTGTTCAACCAAATCGTCCACGAGGATCTGCGGGCCGAAATGCTCGCAACCCCAGGCTAGCTCACGCAGCCCGGCGAAGACCTGCAAATGCGCCGCGGCGCCAATCGAGCTCTCCAGCAGGCAACCCCCGTAGAGACCGACACCGGCGGCCTCGGCCACCGCCGCGACATCGCGCGTGGCGAGCAGCCCACCATGCTTGACGAGCTTGAGCGAGACGACGTCGGCGGCGCCGGTGCGCACGACCTCCAGCATGTCGTGCGCCGAGAATACGCACTCATCGGCCATTAGCGGCACCGTCGAGCGAGCGCGCAGCCGAGCCATGCCGGCGAGGTTCCACGCCGGCACAGGCTGCTCCACCAGCCGTACGCAGAGCTCGGCCAGTACTGGCAAGTAGCGCAGCGCTGTTGTCTCGTCCCAGGCCTGGTTGGCGTCCACGATCAGGCTGGCGCGGCCGGAGAGCGCGTCAGCGAGGCGACGCAGGCGCACGATATCGGCCTGAGGGGACTGGGCGCCGATTTTCACCTTAAACGTGTCGTGCAGGCGCGCGGCCAGCTTCTGCTCCGCCTCTTCGATCTCCTGGGCTGGATCGCCGGAAGCGAGGGTCCACAGCACCGGCATGCTCTCGCGTACGGCACCGCCGAGGAGCTGCACGGCAGGAATACCGAGCGTCTTGCCGACTGCATCGAACAACGCGCTCTCGATCGCCGCCTTGGCAGCATTGTTGCGCTTCGCCGCCGCGTCCATGCGAATGCGGGCCGCCTGGAACCGGTCTGCCGGCGCGCCGATCAACGCGGGTGCGAGATAGGCGTCGATCGTTGCTTTGATGCTTTCGACGCTCTCCTCGCTCCAGCGCGGGCCGCCGAGCGTCGCGGCTTCGCCGATGCCTTCCGCGCCGTTGGCCAAGCGCAGCTCGACAATGACGTAGCTCTGCGTCGTGACGGAGAGCGACGAGAGCTTGTGCAGGCGCACCGTCGGGACGTCCACGATCGTACTGCGGATAGAGGCGATGGCGAGATCACGCCGCAAGCCGGCCGGGACGAACGGACGAGAATCGGGCATGACTTGGTTCCAAATTCAGTGAGGTCGGCGCGCCTCAGGCCGCCTCGGCGTGGGTGCGCGTCACCACCGTGCTTGGCGCATCGGCGCGCTCACGATGCAGGACGAAATCGAAGGTGATCTCCGCGAACGGGGCATTCAGGCCGCGCGCCCGCGCTTCCGCCGGGTCGGCGGAGCGACGCACTTCCGGGATCAGGCCATCGCGCGTGGCGAAGGCGAAGTCGTCGTGCAGGTATTCGTCGCCATCGATGTTGATCTGCGTCGTCAGCTTCCGATAACCCGGTGCGGTGACGAAGAAGTGGATATGCGCCGGCCGCCGCCCGTGCCGGCCGAGCAGGTCGAGCAGCTTCTGCGTCGGACCCTCCGGCGGACAGGCGTAGCCCGCGGGCAAGATGGAGCGGAACCGGTAGCGGCCCTCGGTATCGGTCTCGATGCGGCGGCGGAGATTGTATTTCGGCTGGGACGGGTCGAAAAAGGAATAACCACCGAGCGGATTGGCGTGCCAGACGTCGACGACGGCGCCAGGCACCGCCTTGCCGTTTACGTCGCGCACCTGGCCGTCCATGAACAGCACCTCGCCTTCGTCGCTGCCGTCGTCGAGCCGCGCTTCTTCCTTCGCGAGCGGCGCCCCCGGGACATAGAGCGGGCCTTCGATGGTGCGCGGCGTACCGCCCCCGATACCGGTCTTGCGCTCGGCCTCGTCCATGCGGAGGTCGAGGAAGGTTTCGAGGCCGAGACCAGGGACCAGCAGGCCGACCTCGTTCGCCTGGCCGAGCTCGGTCAGGTAACTCATTGCGGCCCAGAACTCGTCCGGCTGGATGTCGAACTCCTCGATCGTCTTGAACAGATCCGACACGACGCGGTGGACGATGCGCTTGACGCGCGGGCCACCCTTGTCGTTCCCCAGACCGCTGACCTTGGTCAGCAGGCTCTGTACTTCGCGGGTCTCGAGCAATTCGCTCATCGACTTTTCCTCCTGAGTGGGCGTGAATTTCTCAACCGCGGCAGATCAGGCGGTTTCGCGGCTTTGGGCGTTCCAGTTCTGTTCGAGGTTGGAGATCAGCTCGGAGCTGAAACAGCAATATGCCTGCTCGCGAGCGTAAACCGAACAATACTGCCGAAATGTATCGAGCGGCTCGAGCCCTATACGGAGCGCACGGCGATTGGCGATGAGGGCAGCCCGTCCGGAGCCCAGGAAATCCTCACAAATTCGATCGATGGCCAAATCCATTTCGTCCGCTGCAACGATCTCGTCGCAAACGAGCCGGCCCTCGGCGCTTTCGCAAAAAAGCTCCAGTCCATGTTGGATTGCTTGGCGGGCGATGCGCGCCCCGGTGAAGCGAGGGAGTCGAAGGTTTGCCAGCCCCGGAATGATGCCCTCCTTCCGGGCGGGCAGCGTCAGCTTGGTGCCGGCCGACGCCAGGATATAGTCCATGCAGAGCAAGATCTGACAGTGTCCACCGATCGCGAACGTATCCACCGCCGCGATCCAAGGCTTTTCAAAGCCGCCCCCATGCAAGTCATCCGGCACTGTGTCATGAGACGCGACACCACGCAGCAGCTTGTGCACGTAGCCCAATTCGCGCGTGATGAACCACAAGAAAGGGATCTTTCCGTGATAGAGGCGCGTGAGGTTTATGCCAGCGCCAAAGATCCGCTTGCCCGAATACTTAGCCTTGTGCGCCAAGTCGCCGCGCATGATCGCAACACCGCTGGCGTGATCGAGCGTCGCGACATCGACCGCCAGCTCCATGCTGTCGATGGTCGTGTCGTCCTCGGCATTTAGAAAACGCGGGTTGGTGGTGGTGAGAAGAACGGCTTTTCCGCTGCGTTCAACGCGGGCCGCGCCAAGATCGAGCTTGCCCGAATCCTGAAACTTCGCGGCGAGATCCGCGCTTTCGGCGCGGGGCAACAGCATCGCATGACACAGGTGGGTGCCCAAGTCGCGCTCCGCGAGGACGTGGGAAAGAAAAATGCCTTGGTCGATCTCGAGCCCATCCTTGTCTCCCTGCTTCAGCTTCGATTCCGAGGCGAGCTGCGCTTCGGACGGCACAAGCCCAGGAAAAGCATCAGCTGCGTCCGCCACCAGGCGGTCGACCCGGACGAAACGGGAACGTTGCGCAGTGAGGCTGTCATATAATTGACTGGTGTAGGCGTTGAGGAACCGCTCACGAGACTCCCGACCGGCGGTCAAGAGTGTCTGGGCAGCGGCTCTTTCCACATCGGATCGGGAGGACTTGGCTGGAAGCGCCGATAGTAGCCGGTACGTCTGCTGCCAATAGGAAATGTATTGATCAAGGTCACGGCGAAAGTCATCCGTCACGTGCGGTTGGACCGTGGTCCAGCTCGATACAGATGATTCCGGCAGTCCGGCGGCGACGAGGGAATTCAGCGCGGATTCCAAGACTACTCCTTCCGTCGGCGATCGATCACGCGGACGACTTTTCCTTGCGAGCTGGCAATCGCGCCCCGTGCCATTACCTCTACCGTCGTTGTCACGCCGACCCATGCCTTGATCGTTTGCTCAGCCCGCCGTTTAACGCGATCCCGCTCTTCGGTCGTTAAGGGAGTGCGGGCCTCAACCTTCACCCGGACAGTGTCAAGGCGTCGGGTCGATCCACTTCGATCAGATAGTTTGGCGCCAGAAGCGGCTCCGCCATCAGCGCTTCCTCGATTTGCGTAGGGAACACATTCACGCCACGGATAATCAGCATGTCGTCGCTGCGGGCTCGAATGCGTTCAATGCGCCGCATGTTGGAGGCCGTCCCCGGCAGCAACCGAGTGAGGTCGCGCGTGCGATAACGGATAACCGGCATGGCTTCCCGGGTCAGGGAGGTCAGGACGAGCTCTCCAAGCTGGCCATCCGGCAGCACCGCACCGGTTGCTGGATCGATGACCTCAGGGAGAAAATGGTCCTCCCAAATCGTCGGACCGTCCCGGGTAACGGCGAACTCCTGGCCAACTCCCGGCCCCATGAGCTCGGAGAGCCCATAGATATCCAGTGCCGCCAAGCCCAACCTGCTCTCGATCTCGCTGCGCATTGCCTCACTCCACGGCTCTGCGCCACATAGGGCAATACGCAAGCTGCAGGAACGTGCGTCGAGACCCTGCCGGTCAAACTCGTCTGCAATGGCCAACAGATAGGAGGGCGTGACGCTGATGATGTCGGGGCGAAAATCGTTGATCAGCTGAACCTGCCGCTCTGTCATCCCGCCGCCAACCGGCACGACGGCACAGCCGAGCACCTCGGCCCCGTAGTGCATACCGAGACCGCCGGTAAAAAGCCCGTAGCCATAGGCGATGTGCATCTTGTCGCGACGCGTGCCGCCTGCCACTCGGATCGAGCGCGCTACCAGGCGAGCCCAAATCTTGATGTCGCGCCTTGTGTAGCCGACCACCGTCGGCTTGCCGGTTGTTCCGCTCGAGGCATGGATCCGGACGATGTCGTCGAGCGGAACGGCAAACATGTCGTAGGGGTAGCGATCTCGGAGGTCCGCCTTTGTCGTAAAAGGAAATCGCGCCAGTTCCTCTATGGAAACGAGATCGTCCGGGTGAATTCCAGCCGCTTCAATGGCTCGACGATAATGGGGAACATTATCATAGGCTCGGCGAACCACGTTTTTCAGCCGCTTCAGCTGAAGATCCGCGATTTGGTCCCGACTGGCGGTTTCGACTGCCGCTTCCGACCAAACGAACGCCATTAGCTGAAACCCTTTATCTCCGTCTGGATCGATGATTTCGGGCTGCTCGATCCACGGCTGCGCTGCGGACGCGTGGTGAATAGCTCAACCGAGGTCTCCGCCCGCCACGGGCAAAGTCACGCCGGTGATGTACGAAGCCTCGTCCGAAGCCAGGAACAGGATCGCCGCCGCCTGCTCCTCGGTCGTGCCGTAGCGTTTCATCAGGCTTGACGAGATCGTCTGGTCCACGACCTGGCGGTACCATTCTACCTCCCGCGCACTCGGCTCTGCGGCGTTGCGCGGGATGCGCCGCGGTGGGGCCTCGGTGCCGCCGGGCGCGACGCCGCAAACGCGGATGCCGTGCGCCGCGTATTCCATCGCGAGAGACGCGGTGATCGCATTGACGCCGCCCTTCGCTGCCGCGTAGGGCACGCGGTTGACGCCGCGCGTCGCAACAGAAGACACGTTGACAATGACGCCGGCGCAGCGGGCCAGCATGCCGGGCAGCGCGGCGCGGCAGCACCAGAGCGTCGGGAACAGCGAGCGGCGGATCTCAGCCTCGATCTCAGCCTCTCCGTACTCTGCATAAGGCTTCGCCCAGATCGTGCCGCCGACATTGTTGACCAGGATGTCGATGCGTCCAAAGCGCTCCCGTGCGCCATCGATCGCGGCGGTGGCGCCGGCATAGGTCTCGAGGTCGGCGATGATGACGATCGCTTCGGCGCCGGCGGCCTCGGCTTCGTGCCGAACCTCCTCGACCAGCGCGGAACGATCGACCAGCGCGAGGCTGCCGCCTTCGCACGCGATACGGAGCGCGACGGTCCGGCCGATACCCTGCGCCGCACCGGTGACAACGGCGACCTTGCCGGCGAAACGCCCCGCATAGCTCGTCATCGTCGTCTTCCCTCCCGTCGCGCCCAGCTCAGATGTGGTAGATGTCCACCACGTGGTGGATGTAGTCATTCTTCAGAATTACTTTTTTTCGCGTGATCAGCGGCTGCGGGCCGGTGGTATCGAGCGTGTAGAAGGACGTGCCGAAATAGGTGTCCACGGTCTTGTAACGGTAGCTGAACGTCAGCCAATTGAACCGCAGCCGGCAGACGCCGCCGTCCTGCTCGAGGATCTCGACATTGCTGATGTTGTGCGAGGTCCGCGGCTCCGGCAGGCTGGTTGCGCTCGACCGTTCGGTGCCGATCCGGAAGACCCGATCCTCAAGCCCACCCTTGTTGCCGTACCAGATCAGCGAAATCTCGGTCTGCGGGTCGGTGACGAGCCGGTCATCGTCGTCCCAGGACGGCATCCAGAACTCCACGTTCGCCGCGTAGAGCGCGAGCCAATTCTCCCACTCCTTGTCGTCGAGGAAGCGGGCCTCACGGTAGAGGAATTGCCGCGCCTCCTCAGGCGAGAGCTGCACGGCTGCAGCGTTGGGCTTCTCGATTGTATTCGACATCTGCTGCTCCTAAGGCCCGGAGGCGACTTTGGCGGACACGGCGCGCTGCAGGGCCTCTCGCCAGTATTTGTGCTGCACGACGAACAACCCTTCGTCCTCGGTCCGCAGCCCGCTCATTAGTGGTTTCAGCCCGATCGCCTCGGCCGCTTCGTCGGCGCCCTGGATCCAATGTGCGGCTCCACGGGACAGGTCGTTCCAGCGCCCTGCGCGCCCCAGATAGGACATCTGACAAGCGCGGAACTCCTCGAGATCGTCCGGCGTCGCCATGCCGCTGGCATTGAAGAAGTCCTCGTACTGCCGGATCCGCCGCGTCCTCGCCTCTGCGCTCTCGCCCTTCGGCGCAATGCAGTAGATTGTTACTTCGGTCTTATCGACCGCGATCGGCCGATAGTGGCGGATCTGGGAGCTGAACTGGTCCATCAGGTAGACGTTCGGGTAGAGGCAGAGGTTGCGCGAGCGCTGCACCATCCAGTCGGCCCGCGCCTGACCGAATTGAGCGGCCAATTCCTCGCGGCGCTCCCAATTTGGCCGGTCTTCCGGGTTGGCCCAGTTGGTCCACAGCAGCAGGTGGCCGTTCTCGAAGGAATAGAAGCCGCCGCCCTGCTTGGCCCAGCTGCCCGCATCCATGGCGCGAATATCGTCGGGCTTCTCGGCCTGTTTGCGGCGGCTGGTCGTCACCGCGTAGTTCCAGTGCACGGAGGTAACGTGATACCCGTCGGCGCCGTTTTCGGTCTGCAGCTTCCAGTTCCCGTCGTAAACGTAAGTCGATGCACCGCGCAGGATTTCCAGCCCCTCCGGCGACTGGTCTACGATGAGATCGATGACTTTGGCAGCTTCGCCGAGGTGCTCGACGAGCGGCGCGACATCCGGATTGAGGCTGCCGAACAGGAAACCTCGATAGGATTCGAAGCGAGCGACCTTCGTCAGATCGTGCGAGCCTTCCTTGTTGAAGCATTCGGGATATCCCGCTCCTTCGGGACTCTTAACCTTCAACAGCTTGCCGGAGTTGGTAAAGGTCCAGCCGTGGAACGGGCAGGTGAAGATCACTCTGCTGCCACGCTTGAAGCGGCAGAGCATGGCGCCGCGATGACTGCACGCGTTGATGAAGGCGTTCAGCTCGCCACCGCGGTCGCGCGCAATGAAGATGGGCTGGCGGCCCATATAGGTCGTCAAATAGTCGTTCTTGTTGGGAATCTGGCTCTCGTGCGCGAGATAGATCCAGTTGCCCTCGAAAATGTGCTTCATCTCGAGCTCGAAGATCTCCGGGTCGGTGAAGATGTCCCGGGCGACCCTGTAGATTCCCTGTTTGGCGTTGTCTTCCACTGCTTTGTCGAGCGCTTGCCGGATCGTATCGAGCATCTGTTTCCTCCTCGGCCTCGCCGCTTGCACGGTGTCCGCTTCCCGCAGTCGTGGAACTACATCGCGCTTCCGCCGCGCTGAGTCCAAGACTAAATTGGTCGGAACCATACCTGGGAGGTATCGTCTGGAGCTGCGCCAACTCCGATATTTCGCGGCGGTGGCGCGCGAGCGGAACTTCACTCGCGCGGCTGAGATGCTGCATATCGCGCAGCCGCCATTGAGCCGGCAGATCCAGCAGCTCGAAGACGAGCTTGGCGTAACCTTGATCGAGCGCGGAAGCCGTCCGGTGCGCCTCACGGACGCGGGCCGGCTGCTGTATGAGCAGGCCGTGCAGGTGCTCGAGCGCGTTGAGGAGATCAGGGCTATCACGCAGCGCCTGCATGAATTGGAACGACCGCGCTTTCGTATTGGCTTCGTTCCCTCGACGCTCTATGGCCGGCTGCCCGAGCTGATCCGGCGCTACCGCGCGGTCCGTCCGGGTGTCGAGCTCACGCTGCTCGAACTCACTACTCTCGAGCAGATCGCTGCGCTGAAGGAGGGACGCATCGACGTAGGTTACGGTCGGATCCCATTCGATGATCCGGCGATTGAGCGGACGCTGCTGAGAAACGAGCCGCTCAGTGCGGCCTTGCCTTCCGCGCACTCGCTCCTGGCGCGTGCGGGACAGCTGCGGCTGGACGATCTCGCCGCGGAGCCGCTCGTGGTCTACCCGAAGGCGCCGCGCCCCAGCTACGCCGATCAGGTGCTCGCATTATTCCGCGAGCGCGGTCTGAAGCCGCCCGCAGTATATGAGGTCCGAGAACTTCAGACCGCGCTCGCCCTGGTAGCCGCGGAGGTCGGCGTCTGCCTGGTGCCGGTCTCTGTCGAGCGGCTGCGCCGCGACAACGTCATGTACCGCCCGCTCAACGAAGAGAAGGCGGTTTCGCCGATCATCATGAGCACCCGTAAGGGCGACAAGTCGCCCGAGATCGCTTTTATCGTCAAGCTGATCCGTGAGATATACCGCAAGGCGGGGATCCACTTCGGCGTTTGACGATACCCGCGAGGGTTGGTCGTCGCTCCCGCTAATGGCGCGGCCGGTCTGCCCCAGCTCCAGAAATGCGCTCAAGCCCAGGCAGTTACGCTTGGTGCCAGAAGCGGTCATCTGGACGCGGGCATCGTGACCGATCGACTCATGGAGCCTCTTGGCGAACGCTTTCCTGCGACGCAGTCGCCGTCTCCGGAGGCAGGGTGAATTGAAGGACGGCTCCCCGGGGTACGTTGTTCGTAGCCCACACGCGTCCGCCATGTGCCTCAATGATCGAACGGCAGATCGACAGTCCCATGCCCATGCCGCCGGGTTTGGTCGTGTAGAATGCGTCGAAGAGCCGGTCCGCGCCCTCCGGCTTCAGTCCCGGGCCCCAATCCCGCACGGCGATGCGCACACCGTTCGCGCCATCGTCCTCCGTGCTGATCAATAACTCGCGCGCCCCCTCGTCCGATCCGCTCAT
>Ga0210396_10005944_pt1 | contig 11740 bp, 11 predicted proteins | sample IncBWH17OmetaG_FD_155466 | JGI IMG/M metagenome (GOLD analysis project Ga0210396, IMG submission 155466) | Forest soil microbial communities from Barre Woods Harvard Forest LTER site, Petersham, Massachusetts, United States - Inc-BW-H-17-O ...
CGTGGGCGTGGGAGCCATCGGTGAGGAACTGACCCGGCTGCTCGCACCGTTCGCCGCGCACCTGGTCGGGATCGACGCCCGTCGCCGCGAGCCGCCGCCAGGCATGGCCGAGGTCCACGCGCCCGACCAGCTTGACCAGCTACTGTCGGCGGCCGACTTCGTGATCTTGACCATCCCGCACACTCCGCGGACAGCGGGGCTGATCGACCGGCGGCGGCTGCGACTGATGAAGCCGTCGGCATTCCTGATCAACGTCGGCCGCGGGGCGACGGTACGTCTCGACGACCTGACCGCCGCGCTGGCCGCGGGCGAAGTGGCCGGCGCCGGCCTCGACGTCTTCGAACGCGAGCCGCTCCCACCCGGCCATCCGCTGTGGACCGCGGAGCGGGTCCTCATCACTCCGCACGTGGCAGGAGCCGGTCCGCACGTGCGGGAGCGCCGGACTGCCCTGGTAGCTGAGAACGCGCGCCGGTTCGCGGCGGGCCAGGAGCTGTGCTGCGTGGTGGACAAGGCGAGCTGGTACTAGGCGGCGGGCGAGGAGAAGGATGATTGACACCGCACACAATGTGAGACAGCATGCTACTTTGTGGCAAATCCCAGAAAACGCCAGGCAGTGATAGGCGAGAAGGTACCAGTCCAGGCGACCCCAGGCGAAACCGGCGACCAGGACACGGCCGTCGAGGACAGCGAACTGGACCGGCCCGTCCGAGAGACAGTAGGCGGCGTCCCCCGGCTGCTGGTGCTGGCCAAGGCCCGCAGCGTCCTGGACGCGTTTTCCGCTACCGAGCCGCAGCTCAGCCTCTCAGAGCTGTCCGCGAAGACCGGCCTGCCGACCAGCACGTGCCTGCGGCTAGTCCGCAACCTGCAGCACGAGGGCATGCTGGAGCGAGTCGGCGACCGGTACCAGATTGGGCTGACCGTGGTCCGCTGGGCTTCTTCAGCGCTAGAGGGCCGCAGCGTGGTCGATATCGGGCAGCCCGTCCTGGAATGGCTGCGCGATCAATCCGAGGAAAGCACGCTTCTGTGCGTCCGGGAGGGCATGTACCGGGTCATCGTCGCGGTGGCTAATTCGCGGCACTCCATCGTCCGGCGGCTGCACGTCGGGGAGATGCTCCCCTTGCACGTAGGGTCCACAGCCAAGATCTTCCTGGCTTTCGACCCAGGCGCCATGGAAGAACTCCGCGACCAGGAACTTGAGGCCTACACGCCGTACACCATGACGAGCCACGAGGCCCTGGCCGCCGAGGTGGAGGGCATCCGAGCGGCGGGCTGGGCGGCGAGCATCCAGGAGGGCAACGAAGGAGCGCTTGGCGTATCCGCCCCTGTCTTCGACCGGCAGCACCGCATGGCGGCGTGCATCGGACTGACCGGCCCGATGCAGCGGATGGCGGCCGGTCATCCCAGCCAGTACGTGCCCTACGTGCTGGAGGCCGCACGCCGAATATCCCGGATGCTCGGTGACGAGGAAGCGGCGGGCTGACCTGTCGGCTGACGCAAGAACGGAGACCACTATTGCGCCTCGTGTCTTTTCTGACCGGTAAGGCATCTCATTTCGGCTGCATCCTCGGCGATCAGGTGCTTGACCTCGCCCATCCGGCGGCCGCACTGTCACGGCCGGATCCGGCAGCCGCTGACCCGGCGGACCTGCGTGGGCTGCTGGCGGGGGGCGACCGGGCCCTGGACGCTGTGCGGTCGCTGGCCGCCGAGGCGTCAGCCGGCGGGAAAGCAGCGGTTGCACTGCGACCGCTCACCGCAGTCCGGCTCGCCGCTCCGCTGGCCTCCGCGAGCAAGATCATCGCGGTGGGACGCAACTACCTGGACCACGCCAGCGAAGCCACCGTGGACCTGCCCGAGGTGCCGCGCATCTTCCCGAAGTGGCCGTCCACCGTAATCGGCCCTGGGGAGGCCATCGTCAAGCCAGCCGCCACCCAGCAGCTGGACTGGGAGGTGGAGATGGGTCTGGTCATCGGCAAGCCCGCGCACAAGGTGCCGCTCGCCGACGCGCTGGGCTACGTGGCGGGGTACACGATCGTGAACGACGTCAGCGCCAGGGACATCCAATTCAGCAAGCCGGAGCAGCTCGCGCTCAGCAAGAACTACCGCACCTTCACCCCCATGGGTGCCTGGGTCGTCACTCCCGACGAGTTCGGGCCGCCGGACCAGGCCACTATCAGGGCCTGGGTCAACGGCGAAATCATGCAGGACTCCAGCACCAGCAAGCTCATCTTCGATGTGCCGTACCTGGTGTCGTTCTTGTCCGGGGTCTTGGACCTGGAGCCGGGGGACGTCATCTCCACCGGCACCCCGTCCGGTGTGGGCGCGTTCCGTGACCCGCCGGTTTCCCTGCAGGCAGGCGACGTGGTCCGGATGGAACTGGGCGGCGTCTGCGAGCTGGAGAACCCCGTCATCGACGAGTAGGTCGGCCGAGCCGCTGGCCCTGCCGGTTAGGCAGCTATCCCTAGACACGAAGAGAGGTCCTGGACAACATGAAGGCCGTCGCAAAGACCAGCGCTGAATCCGGCCTGGAGATCATCGACGCGGAACGCCCCAAGATCCAGCCAGGGGAGGTTCTGCTCCAGGTCGCGGCGTGCGGGATCTGCGGCTCGGATTTGCACCTTTACGACTGGGACGAGGTCGGCCGGTACCGGCGAGGCAAGCTCATAGACCTGCCGCGGATCATCGGCCACGAGCCGTCCGGCATCGTCGCCGAGGTCGGCGAGGGCGTCACCAACGTCAGGCCCGGTGACCGGGTGGCCTCGGACTCCTGGGGCGGTTGCGGGCAGTGCTACTACTGCCGGATCGGCAAGGCGAACCTCTGCGAACCCCGGTTCAATATCGGCGCGCTGCGCGACGGGGCGATGGCCGAGTACGTGCTCGTGCCCTGGTTCAACCTGTACCCGCTGCCGGACAACATCTCGCTCGAGGTCGGGGCCATGATCGAGCCGCTCGGGGTGGCCGTGCACGCCGTCGAGCGGTGCGCGACGCTCAAGCCGGGCGACCGGGTGGTGGTGCTCGGACCGGGCTCGATCGGCATCCTGATCGCGATGACGGTCCGGGCCGGAGGCGCCGACGTGGTGATCTGCGGGCTGGCTAAGGACCGCGGCAGGCTGGATCTAGCCGCCGACCTGGGTTTCACGACGGTGGTACTGGACGAGCCGGGCGGCACCGACACGATCATGGCCTGGACCAAGGGCCGCGGCGCGGACATCGTGTTCGACGCGGCCAGCGCCTTCCCGGCCACGATCCCGCTGGTCCGCAAGGGCGGTGAGGTAGTGATAACCGGGACGCCGGGACGCAAGGTCACCGCCGACCTGCTCGAGGCCCAGTGGAAGGAGCTCACGCTGACGCTGAACATCGGCCGGATCCCCAGCTCCTGGCACCGCTCCATCAACCTGCTGGAGTCCGGCACGCTCGACATCATGCCGCTGATCTCGCATCGGTTCCCGCTCGAGGAGTATGACACCGCCTTCGACCTACTTCGCCGCAGCGCCGGCATGAAGATCCTGCTGGAGCCGAGCCCTGACCTCATCCGTGCCGATGGCGCACGCTGATACGCCCGGCAACTGCCTGGAGCGCGACCGCAAAGGAGCCTGACGATGACCCAGACCTTGCCGGCGACGCCTAGCCCGCCCCGCGGCAGGCCGCTGCTCGCGGTGAGGGGAGTCTCCTTCGAATACGCCGGCGCCGGACTTGAGGTGCTGCGCGACATCAACCTAGAGGTCAACCAGGGTGAGGTGATCGCCGTCGTGGGACCCAGCGGCTGCGGCAAGTCCACCCTGCTGTCCACCATCGTGGGCAGTCTGGAACCTCGGCAGGGCAGCGTGGAATGGTCCAGCGCGGCCGACGGCAAGCGGCGCATGGTGACCATGCTGTTCCAGCGGGACACGCTGCTGCCGTGGAAGTCGGTCCAGGGCAACATCGATTTCGCCCTGCAGTTCGCCGGCATCAGCAAGCAGGAGGCCGCCGATCGCGCCGACCGGCTGCTCGAGCTGGCCGGTCTTACCGCGTTCCGCGGCACCCGGCCGGCCCACCTGTCCGGTGGCATGCGCAGGCGGGCCGGCCTGGTCGTGGCGATCGCACCGTGGCCTGAGCTCGTGGTCATGGACGAGCCGTTCTCCTCGGTGGACGAGCCGACCCGCGTCGAGATCCACAAGTCCATCCTCGACATCGCGCGGGACTCCGGGATCTCACTGCTGATTGTCACTCACGACGTGGCCGAGGCGGTCACCCTGGCCAGCAGGGTCTACGTGCTAAGCCGGCGGCCCTCCGCATGCGTGGCCGAGTACGACGTCCCATTCGGCCAGGATCGCGATGTTTACAAGCTCAGGGAGACCCCGCAGTACCACGAGCTGTACTCCACGATCTGGCATCGGCTCCGTGAGGAGATCCAGAAGCCGCGTCAGCCTGAGGGTGAGGAAGCGTGAGTCCAATGGGATCGAGCACGCAGTCCGACGCGCCGGCCGCCGACGCGTCAGGCGTCGTGGCGGCGGCACCGCACGTGCGGCCTGCCCGCCGGTCACGTTCGGAAGCTCAGAAGCGGCTCATTCGCCTGTTCTGGCAGGTATTGATCGTCGCGGTCTTCCTCGGCGCGTGGCAGGGTGTCCCGGAGATCCCCGGGATTACGAAGGTCTCCAGGTTCCTTGATCCGTTTTTCATCAGCTCGCCGTCGAGTGTAGCCACCACGGTCTGGGACCTGATGACCGGTACGTCGAACGCCGGCGCCATCTGGCCCGAGGTGGGTATCACGGTCGGTGCGGCCCTAGTCGGCTCGGTGGCCGGGGTGATCGTGGGCGGCGTCGGCGGGCTGCTCTGCGGAGGCAACGAGGAACTGTACAAGGTCGTCCGGCCGCTGGTGATGGCGCTGAACGCGGTGCCGCGGATTACGCTCGTGCCGATCATCGTGGTCGTGGTCGGCGCATCCCCAACCGCCGATGCGCTCAGCGCGGCGATGCTGGTCGTGTTCATCGTGTTCTACAACGCGGTGGAGGGCGCGCGCAGCGTCAGCCCGGAGACCATCGAGTTCGCCCGGCTGCTCGGCGCGAGCAAGCGAACCCGGCTGCTGAGGGTGCGCGGCCCATACTCCCTGGCGTGGGTGTTCGCCAGCTTGCCCAACGCGATCAGCTTCGGCCTGGTCGGCGCGGTGACCACCGAGCTCTTCACGGGGTCACGGGGCCTCGGCCAGGTGATGATCACCGCGGTGGACACCGCTGACGCCAGCCTGACCTTCGCGGTGGTCGTCATCCTCGCGGTGGTCGGGATCATCTTGTTCCAGGGTGTGGACTTCTTGCGCCGTAAGTCGCTGAGCTGGTGGGAAGCAGGATGAACCAAGCACGGCAGGAGCTTGGCGCCAAGCTCCTGCCGTGCCGCTGGTCTCCCGTGAACTCAGGACCTGCGGAAATCGTCCAGTGACATGGCCAGCTCACCGGACTTCAGCCGGATCGGCTCAAACACCGTCGGCATCGCGCCCATGGTGGGCACGTGCATGGTGAACTTCCCCGGGCCGCCGGCCACGATCACGATGACGCTCTCCGGGTCGGGCGCGAACCGGGCGAGCGTGGTCTCCGCGTCGACGTCACCGTAACGGTCGGGGTACTTGTCACGGAACAGACCCTGCACGTACTCCGTCGACCACTTCGACAGCGGGATCCGCGCGTTGTTGAAGATGTACTCCTGGACATCCCGCTTGCTGAAGCCGTCCCGCGCCATCGTGGCAGCGTGCTCGGGGCCGATGACAACCAGGAAATCGGCGTCGAAGACGCTGTTGTTCGAGCCGGTCTGGGCGATCGACCCGCAGATCACGTGGAGCAGGCCCTCGCCTGTGGTGCTCTGGTTGTCGTGCACCGTGTGCGGTCCCTCGCCGGGCACCATGGCGATCATGCTCGCCCCCTCGGGCAAGCCGCGCTCCACGTGCAGCGGCTCCCACGGGCTGCGCGCATGATTCTCCGCGATGCAGTATGAGAACTTGCCCGGCTGGCCCATCGTCGACTTGTCCAGCAGCCCCGGCCTAGCACCCCCGATATTCAGCAGGATCATCCGGATGGCCCGGCCGATCGCCGCATTGGCCTGGAAGCCGGGGCCGAACAGGCCCGCGCCCGAGTTCAGTCCGACCTGCTCTGCCAGCGGGCCGCTGACCACCATCAGCGGTGCGACCGTGTGCGTAGTAGCCTGCACGCCCAGCAGATTGAACGCGGGCTGGGTCATCGCTTGGACACCGGCGATAACCAGCGGAAGATACGTAGGCTTGCAGCCGGCCATGACGGCGTTAGCGGCGATCTTCTCCACCGTCGCCGCGGCGCCGTTGGGCATGATGCGGGCGATTACCTCATCCGGGTCACGGTCGGTCCACCGCAGCATCCGTTCCACACGGGACGGGGTCGGCGCCACCACCGGCAGCCCATCCCCCAGCCCGGCTTCGTCCAGGTAGCCGGCCAGGGCCTCGTAGGAAGAGCCAACCGAGATTCGCGCGGCGGACTTCTCGTGCGCGTCGACCGCGCCCAGCTGACAGGTTTCGTAGTGCTCGGCGCTCAGTTGGTCGGCAGGCGTAGTCAGGAAGCGCAGCACCTGCTCGCGCACGGCCTCAGCCTTGGCCGCGATTGCCTCCCGCGGCTGGGCGTTGATGGGGTGCGGGACCACTACCCGCGACAGCGCGCCAAGGCCGAGGCTCTCCGACTCCAGATGCGCCAGGTAGGTGAACTCGTCAGTGCCGAACATCACGGTCGGGAAGCCCAGCCGCTCCAGCGTCACCGTGTCGTGCACGGTCCAGGAGGTGCAGTTACCGCAGTCGCCGGTCCCGTTCAGGATGACGGCGCAGCCAGAGAGTGCCGCGATCTGCTCCTCGTTGACGCCGATGCCCGGAGTCTGCTTGCGGACCCGCACGACGTCCTTGGCGCCGTGCTCCTTGATCAGCCATTCCACCACGAACTCCATCAGCAGGTCTCCGTTCGGCTTGCTGTTATGGAGCACGCCGATCACCGAGTCCCTGAGGATGTCCGATGAACGGGGCGAGAGCTTGTTCCGGATCCCCTCGAGCTGTCCAGCGGGATCGACGATGACCTGATAGTCAGTGTCTCCCGCGCCTGGAGCGCCGTCGGTGCCGTGTGCGATCGATTCGGTGGCCGTCATACCTGTCCTTTCTGTGATATCTGGTTACTGGCTGGCTATTTCTCGCCTGGATAGCGCAACGTGACGCGTTCGTATCCGGCCGGGATCGCTACCTTGAGGACGCGCAGCATGCTGGCCTTGGGGACCAGGCAGTCGGGGCACGCCTCCTCCGTCGCGCTGACTCGGAGAACCAGTTCGCCGTCGTCAGACAGTTCGCTGCTGAGCAGGTATCCGTCGGTTTCCAGGGTCTTGCGGAACTGGGCGAGGCTGTCGTCCACCGCAGGTACAGGCATGGCAAACTCCAGGGTTGGCGGGTGATGACCGGGTGTTGCCGTAGCACGACCCGGATGTGACTCAAGTCAGCGATGGTCAGTCGGGATCGCAGTCCACCAGGCGTTCGATGACCTTGATGGCGTCGGCGAGCAGCTGCCGGTCGGTGCCATCCAGCGTGGCCGCGATGGCTTTGGCCAGCCACGCACCTCGCGACTGCCGGTTGGCGAGGACGACCTTGCGCCCCGCGTCGGTGATATCGAGCATCATGCTGCGCTTATCGGTAGCGTGCGCGGAGCGGGTGACGAGCCGCTGGGCAATGAGGCCAGCCACGGTACTGGCCATGGACTGGGGACGGACATGCTCAGCGGCCGCCAGCGCGCTGGTGGTCTGCGGACCGTCCCGTTCCAGCCGGTTCAGCACGACCATCTGCGAGAGCGGTATGCCGTCCGGTGGCGCTTCGAAGCGCAGCCGACGGCGCAGCCGGCCGAAGACGATTTCCAGGTCATTGGCGACGACCGCTGGCTGCGGTCCGGTTTCTGTCACGTTCCGAAACTAACGCCGTCCCCTGTCGAAGTCAACAGCTTACCTGTACAGTTTACCTGTAGAACTAACCGGCAACCAGGAGGGCCAGTGCGGAACCTTGTCGACATAAGCCTCAGCCTCGACGCGGACTACCGGCACCAGACACCCAAAGGCGTCAAGAACGTCCAGCTGGAATTCGAGCTGATCAAGGACTATCCCGGAGGACAGGGTCAGCAGGTCCGCGCGGTCCGCATGCGGCTGCACCACGGCACACATGTGGATGCGCCGATGCACTTCGTGCCGGGCGGAGCAACGCTGGAGAAGATCCCGCTCGAGACGTTCTACGGCGAGGCTATGGTCTTGGATCTCACCGCGATCGGGCAGAACGAGCCCATCGAGCCCGCTCAGGTCGAGGCGGCACTCGGCGGCCGGGACCTGAACGGCGCGCGAGTGCTGCTGCGCACCGACTGGAACGCGCACTACGGCGAGCCTGGCTACTTCGAGGCATCGCCGTATATCAGCCCCAAGGCGGTCGACTGGATCTGCGCGCGCAAGCCGCTGCTTGTCGGCTATGACTACTCCCACCCCAAGGACGCCCCGGACACGCCGGCACCTGTTTATGCGGTGCGCACGTTCCTGGAGAATGAGATCGTCCCGATGGGATACCTACGCAACCTAGATCAGGTCGACCCTGGTCGGCCCATGATCTTGTCCGCGTTCCCGCTCGCGTTCTCCGGGGTAGAGGCAAGCCCGGTTCGAGCCGTCCTGATCCAGGATTAGCCCGTCGGCAGTCAGTGGCTCGCAGCTCGCCGCACCACTTCAGCGGGCGTTCCGGGCACCGCAGCTATGCAGGGACCAACGGCGGGAAGAGGCGCCGGCCGCGGCCACCCCGGGCGGCGCCTTCGCCTGGAACTACGGTCTCCCGCCCCGCCGCGTCTGGCGCGGTGGAGAACCCGCCTGCTGGGCGTCCTGCGCGACCCTGATGAGGAGACCGGGCTCGCCCGTGTGCGTGGTAGCCGCTGGCGAGACTCTCCTCGCCCCGGCCATCACCAGGCGGCTGATCGAAGATTTCTGCAACGGCCCCGCCTCCGGCACCCGGGTCACCAGCGTTGCCGGGGGCTCAGCGAGCGGGAACTCGGCGTCGTGCGGCTCGTGGCCGAGGGCCTGTCGAACGCTGAGATCGCGGCCAGGCTTTCCTCAGCGAGGCCACCGTCAAGAGCCACATCGCCCGCATTCTCGCCAAGCTCGGCCTGCGAGACCGAGTGCAGGTTGCCGTCTACGCCTACGAGCACGGCATCGTCCGGGCAGCACAGCGCCGCGGCACTCCGCCGCCTGGCCAGGGAACAAGACCCTAGCGCGGGCGGCGTCTCGTGAACTCCCGGGACGTGGCATGCTTCCAGACATGGCTACACGCACGCAGCCACCGGCACAGCAACAGGCGCCGGCCGCGGTCACGCTGGTCGTCGGCGAGGAGGAGTTTCTCGTCGACCGGGCGGTGCGGGAGCGGATCGCGGCGGCCCGCGCGGCGGCCGGAGATGACGACGGTGACCTGCACGACGTCGAGGCGAGCGCGCTCACCCCTGGGGAACTGGCCACGCTGACCTCGCCGAGCCTGTTCGGCGGCGGCGCAGTCGTGATCGTCAGGAACGCGCAGCACGCCGGTAAAGAGATCGCCGCCGACCTCGCCAAGTACACAAAGAGCCCGCCGCCCGACGCGACGCTGGTCATCACGCACGCCGGCGGCGCGAAAGGCAAGGCCCTAGTCGGCGACCTGACCAAGGCGGGCGCCAGCGTCACCGAGTGCCCGAAGCTGACCCGGCCGTCGGAGCGGGCGGAGTTCGTCAGAAACGAGTTCCGCCGGGCCGGCCGGCAGGCCGACGAGGGCGCGATGCGGGCGCTGCTCGACGCGGTGGGCACGGACCTCAGGGAACTGGCGTCGGCGGTCGGCCAGCTCGCCTCCGACACCGAAGGCAAGATCACCGCAAGCGTCGTGGCCAGGTACTACCGGGGACGGGCGGAGGCGACGGGGTTCAGCGTGGCCGACCACGCGGTCGAGGGACGGCTGAACGAGGCGCTGGAGCAGCTCCGCTGGGCGCTGGCGACCGGCACCGCCCCGGTCCTGATCAACAGCGCGCTCGCCCAGGGGCTGCGGCTGCTAGGCCGGGTCGGCGCCGCGGGCAGGGGTGTGAGCGCCGTGGCGCTCGCCGCCGAGGTAGGCGCGCCGCCGTGGAAGATCGACCGGGTGCGGCAGCAGCTGCGCGGCTGGCACCCGGACGGGGTGGCGCGCGCGCTGCAGGCGGTCGCCGAAGCGGACGCTCAGGTCAAGGGCGACAGCGTAAGCGCGGACTACGCGCTGGAGCGCGCCGTCAGGCGGATCGTCGCCTACCGTGCCGGAGCGGGCCGCTGAACTCCAAGCGGCCCGCCGCGCAGCGCCCTCAGGCGTCCTGCAGCTCCAACAGCCGCCTGGCGATCGCGGACTTGCGGTTCGCGGCCTGGTTCTTGTGGATGACGCCCTTGCTCACTGCCTTGTCAAGCTTGCGCGAGGCAGCCTGCATCGCCGCGGTCGCCTCCTCGGCGTTCCCCGCGTCAACAGCCTCGCGGAACTTCCGCACGTACGTGCGCAGCTCAGACTTGACCGCCTTGTTGCGCTGGTGCGCCTTTTCGTTCTGCTTGATGCGCTTGATCTGCGACTTGATGTTCGCCACGCGTAAAGATCCTCACAGCTTGTCCGTTAAAGTCTTTGGGGAGCGTCACCGGCCGCGGTCGGTGCCCAGACGGCGACCGGCGGGAAAACGACGGCGCGCTGACGAAGGATATCCGAGTTATCGGTGGTTCCTCAAACCATAGTGGGAAGCAAGGTTTAAATGAGCGTTCCGGCCAGGCCGGTACCTGCGCCTGCCCGTACGGACCAGGCCGTGATCCGCAATTTCTGCATTATCGCGCACATCGATCACGGCAAGTCCACACTGGCCGACCGCATGCTGCAGCTGACCGGCGTCGTCGAGGGCCGGCAGATGCGCGCCCAGTACCTGGACCGGATGGACATCGAGCGCGAGCGCGGCATCACGATCAAGAGCCAGGCCGTCCGGCTGCCCTGGAACAACCAGGGTCAGGACTACGTGCTCAACCTCATCGACACGCCTGGCCACGTCGACTTCAGCTACGAGGTATCGAGGAGCCTCGCCGCCTGCGAGGGCGCCGTCCTGCTGGTGGACGCCGCGCAGGGCATCGAGGCGCAGACGCTCGCCAACCTCTACCTGGCGCTCGACGCTGACCTGAAGATCATCCCGGTGCTGAACAAGATCGACCTGCCCGCGGCGCAGCCCGAGCGGTACGCGAGCGAGATCGCCGCGATCATCGGCATCGACCCGGCCGAGGTCATGCGGGTGTCCGCCAAGACGGGCGAGGGCGTCAAGGACCTGCTCGACACGATCGTCGAGCAGGTCCCGCCGCCGCACGGCGACCCCGACGCCCCGGCGAGAGCGCTGATCTTCGACTCGGTCTACGACACCTACCGCGGCGTTGTCACCTACCTGCGGGTCATGGACGGGCACCTCAGCAAGCGCGAGCGCGTGCTGATGATGTCCACCCAGGCCGTGCACGAGACCCTCGAGCTCGGGGTCATCTCCCCGGAGCCGCTCCCGGCCGACGGCCTCGGCGCCGGCGAGGTCGGCTACCTCATCACCGGCGTCAAGGACGTCCGCCAGGCGCGGGTCGGCGACACGATCACCAGCGCCAGCAAGCCGGCCGCAGCAGCCCTCGCCGGCTACGACAACCCCAGGCCGATGGTGTTCTCCGGCCTGTACCCGGTCGACGGCGACGAGTACCCGGAGCTGCGGGACGC
>Ga0210396_10005945_pt1 | contig 11738 bp, 8 predicted proteins | sample IncBWH17OmetaG_FD_155466 | JGI IMG/M metagenome (GOLD analysis project Ga0210396, IMG submission 155466) | Forest soil microbial communities from Barre Woods Harvard Forest LTER site, Petersham, Massachusetts, United States - Inc-BW-H-17-O ...
TCTGCGCGACGCTTCAGCAAACGCCTGATCGTAACCGCACACGCTACTCAAAAAGCGCCTGCCGGGGGCCGGGTAAATACGGGTCTGCCGGCTTGCTACCGCTTGCCACACGCGCAGACCGGCTCTCTGCCATTTTTGCTCAGCCGGCTTAGTCTCGGACCCACCACGCGGAAACGGCGATGCCGAAAGCGGCGATGGCGATGGCGAGCAGCATCCAGTTCTGGAACGGGACCAGACCGAGCACCAGAAACTCCTCGACCAGCCAATCCTCCAAGGAAAGCCCCCAAGGCTACAGTTTATTGGCAACAGCCTATGAGATGGCCATTTTGTAGATGGCTATTTTGCGGGCGATGATAATGCCGGCGATTTCGCCGCTTCAAGGGTTTCTCGTCGCCCGCATAATGCTGAAAGCAGGCGGAAGCGGGAGCTTCCATTTTCGAAAAGCACAACGCCGCCCAAGCGGAATATGATCGCTTGGCGGCGCTGGTTTAGTCACCGAGGCCCCTGAAATCCGCCCGGTCTTCTATAAGTCTACCCAGCCCGCCAGAAGGTTCATCATCCATCTGGATGAGGCTCTCGTTCGCGAATCGATGGAAGCGGCTGTTGGCGGGCGCCTCAAAGAAGAGGCCGCGTGCCGGCCAAAAAAATAGCCCAGCCGCAGATTCAAAACAGGCCACTTGTGAAAGGGCTCACACTCCCGTTCACGCGCGTTCGTTATGTTGCGCTGCCCTCAAGTTCTGGTCCCCCAGAACACCCAAAGGGCAGGCGGCCTCGGCACGTACCCTCAGCGTGACGGGGCCGTTTTTGTTTTCTTGTTGGAAATCGCAGACCTGTCGCCGACAGCGAAGATGTCGAACACATGCGATGTAAGGCGCATGTAAGCTCGGTTCGCTAGGATCGAGACGGTCCGCCAAGGAACAAGCCCCCAAAACGGATCAGCTTGGCCTCACCACGTCTCAGCGCGGTGGGGCCTTTGTTTTGGTGTCTGGCACGCTGTCAGGGTCGCGTTTCACGCACGTCATTGCAATGACGTCAGAGAGCGGGAGGCCGCCAATCGGAGCGCCCTCCCGTCGGGTCGCTCAGTTCGGCGCGCGCAAACCTGGCGATGAAAGCCACTCATTGATGTGCGTGGCGGCATGGAGATCACGAAGCTTCTCCAGAAGCCTGTCTCTGATCGAGCCGGGTCCGGCCAGATCCAGCTCAATTTGAAGCCGCTTCTTTTCGGCGGTGAGGCGTTCGTAAAGTGTGGGGGATTCGTTGAAAAGCCAGGCCATATGCGCTCCTTCCAAGATTGGGCGGGAGCGTTACCGAACTCTCAGTCACCGATATGAGCCAGAAGGCAGCGCGGCGATGGATCGACTAGGCGCTTGTTATGTTCGGAAGTCGATCTAATTCGTCTTTCGAGCGGATTTTAAAAAAGCGGTCATGCCCCGCAGAGGTCGCAGAACCTTACCTCGCGCAAGATCAGGGCGAGTTTGATTGCCGCCTCAGGCCATGGAGCGCCGGTAAGATCTTCGACGCCGGCGTGAGATCATTTCCCGGACGCCGTATCCAGCTCCGAAACCCGCACCGAATATGCTTAACAACGCGACCAGTATCTCAAGCATGATCAAACCAAAGCATTTGTTGTGCCATGCAGCATATCGGCCATAACGTCGCGCCTGTCGGCTTCGTTCCAAAGCCAGGCCAGCTTCCAATCGAAGGGGAGCAACTGCCGTCTGACGTGATGGGAGAGGTCGCTGGATCTTTACCTGGATACCGAGCGAGGAAGCTCGCTCCGGCGAATGAGGGCCCTGAAACCGACCGGCGGGTCGCCTCGTATCTGGCCGGATGGCCCCGAAGTCCCCTCATACCCTTCGGCTGTCATCAGGTCCCGCCGTGGTGCCAGCGCGGCACGGTGGGGCTTTGTTTGGGATGGCGCGATGTAAGGCGCGTGTAAGTTCAATCGGCTAGGGATTGCCCACCACGGATCAGATTGGTCCCGCTGTGTTCTCAGCGCGGTGGCGCTTTTCATTTGTCGCCCGCAAAAATTGAAGCCGTCCGCATGTTTGGGACCTACCCGGCCAGGGAAATACTGATGTGGATTGGCGGCATGTTGGTTGCCGCCGCGATCGCCATTTTTGGCGTGACCTGTCTGGTCGATGCCTACCTTGCGTTTCACGACCCGGCCGATGCATTGGCGATCCAGCGCGACCTCAGATCAGGACAGGATAGCCGGGCAGAGTGACTGGCGCTTCCGCGGAGTGTCGTCGGTGGATTGTCATCAGTCCTGCACGCGCTGATCGCTCATGCGCGATCATTAAAATGAAAGAGGCCGCCAATTGAGGCGGCCCGTGCCACTGCATCTTTTCAAGTTGTCCTGAAGTGCGGTTGCGCCGATAAATATGCTTATGACGTACCGCGCCGGCTTTTTCATCATCACTGCCTTCGTTCTCTGCCCGTTGTCTCAGTTGCGCGCAGAGGATAAGGAGCCGTTCGCAGTCGTTGAATTGGGAGCCGCAACGGAACGAAGTATTCAGGACGGCACCTATAGTTTTGGGCCTTCGGCGTCCGTCGAATTTCCGGTCATCAAGGACTGGCTTGAAATCGAGACGGGTATCTCACCGCTATTCCGTCCGGGTCAGACCGAATGGCAAGCCGATCTTCTTTTCAAGAAGCCGTTCACGATCAACGAGCATGTCGAGTTCATGGTCGGAGCGGGACCGCAGCTGAGTTACGCCACGGCGGGCGGCGGGACGAAGATTGCCAGTGAGTTTGCCCTGGAGTGGATGATCTGGCCCACGAAAGACCGCAAGTTTGGCTGGTTCGTCGAGCCCACTTACAGCTACGCATTCAGCCGGGGGCATGAGCAATCGGTCGGGGTAGCCGCAGGACTTATGATCGCGATTCCGTAAATTCGGACACATCAAATGCGGACACTGCCGGCGGCAAATGAGAGAGTTTAAAAGAAGGAGGCCGCCAGTTGAGGCGGCCTTGATCTCTTCGTCAGCGGGTTTCCTTTGGAAGCTCCCAAGGCCGCTTTCCATTGCTGTCGCGATCCCAAAAACGAGCCCCTGAATCGTTTTCTTCGTCTGCTTTCGCCCTGGCTCGATCCGCTTTGATCTGCTCGTGTATTGACGGAAGCTCGTTCGGGACGGGCTCAGCGATAGGCGGTCCCTCGGCAGGAGGGGTGATCGCGAACAACGTCAACAGAAGTGCTATTTTCATCGTGGCCTCATACTGGCGCGCGCAAACGCGGCGATAACAGCCACTCGTTGGTGCGTAGCGACTTCGAGCGGACGAAGCTTTTCCAGAAGCTTGTCTTGAACCGATCCGCGTCCGAGCCGACCTGACTGTACTTAAAGCCGCGTCTTGAGCCAGAAGGCAGTTGCGCTGGTGAATTGACTAGGCGCTCGCTGCGCTCAGAAGTCCATCTAATTCGAGACGTGCGAGGGACTTGGCCCGGAAACAGGCCAGTATCGTAAATGGCTTCAAACGGCGGCAAACATCCTTGATCTTCTCTACAAAGGAGAAGTTGGAATTGTCGTCAGTCTTGCGCGAGCTGATCGCTCTCCGCGCGCGCATGACGATGAAAAAGACCGCCAACCGAGGCGGCCTTGCTCTACTTCGGCGGCTGCAATCCAGCGGAGTTGGCCCATCCGTCTAGATGGGCTGCGGTGTCGGCCTGGCTTGCCTTCTTGAGCATGGCGTCTCTTTCGGCGCCTGGTGGAAGCCGCGAAGCTTTGTCGCGGACTTGCTTGGCAAATGAGGCGAGGCGTTCTTTGAGGGAAGTAGTCTGTTTGAAGCGGCGACGTTGTGACATGGCGATAACTCTTGCATACGGGTCCTAACCGCAGGGTTCTGCAAGTCGCGAGTTTAATATGCCGCCGTCCGGCATTCTGTTCACTTGTAAACACAATTCAAAGTGGCCCTGCAATTTTTCGACGAAGGCCGCCACTTGGATGGGAGGCTGCGGGACGCTGGATTACAGCTCTGCAGGGGGCGGCTTTGGCGTGTCATGCCTTGAACGTTCGGAAGCCGAAATGAAAGAGGCAGCCGGTTGAGGCGGCTTCAACGAAGATCAGCCGGTCCTCGGCAGCGTTGCGTTGCTTGATCGCGGTTGCGGCCTCGCCCACAACCACCAAGAACCTCGCCAGAGGCAACTGATGGCGGTGACGCTGCTGGTGCCGGACCTCCACGCGCTCCGTTGTGCGTCTGGTCAAATGAACCATAAAGAGACATCGGACCTGCACTTGCCGCACCCGGCAACGGCCCTAATAGCGCAACGAGAAAGATCACGACGGTGCGCACGAACGTCTCCCGCAGGGGGAGAATAAAACGGTGGCGATTCGACTCAAGCAGCGTCCCTTACTCATTGTCGAAATGAAGTTCTAGCGGGGTTCCAATAGGTTGATCAGCGCTGCGATCAACATCAACGCGAAAACGATCAACATCCAGTTCTGAAACGGGAAGCTGAGAAGCGTGACCTGCTCGGTTAGCCAATCGTGCAATCGGTCCCTCGAAAAGCTATCAGCAAGCTATTCTAGGGAATCGGCCTGACGTGGTCCTTACGTGGAATCCCTCAACGGGCGGCCTCAACTGAGGCGCCGTGGTCGGAAACCGGCCAGTACCGCCTACTGCTCCTGAAGCGCTTTGACGATCCGGATGAGACCGGCGTCAATATCAGAGACCTGCTTTTGCAGGATCTCGATTGCCGCTGGTGTCTCCAGTGTCCCGACCACAGCGCCGCAACTAGCGCACTGCAAAACGGACACCGCGCGTAACTCTCTTAGAGGGGTAATGAGACCTCGCTCAAAACCGTGACCTTCACATTTCGCGCATTTGGATATTGCCATGCGAGGCTTCTAGCAAATTGGGACACTGCCAACCACTTGCGAGCTTCGCTGCGCGCCGCGCGGTGGCTGCGTTTGTCAAAGGACGCCGCCCAAGCCGATCAACCCTGACAACGGGGAGGCCGCCCATTGAGGCGGCCTTATTCTTTCGGCTTGATGACTGTCTCGCCGCAGTGATCGCACCGATATACGTTTACCACCGGCCGATCTTCGGTTTTCGGTAGCATCGCCGAGTAAGACATTCGCCCCCCGCATTCTGTGCAAATAGGCGCGGGTGCCTTGTCGTTTTTCTTCGCCATGGCCGCGGATCATTCATCCAGCTTGCCATTATTTCCTAATGTAATCGGGAAAAAGTGGCAATTACCCTGCGTCAAAAGGGCCACTAATACTGGCCGAAATCGGCCACTCGCGGGATCAAAATGGAACCGCTGATCGACTCGCCAGAATTTTCACAATGTGATAAGAGTTAGGTCCCCGACAGACGACCCCCAAAATGTCACCCCTCGGGTGAACGGCTCCAGTGCTTACGCTGGGGCCGTTCTGTTTTAGCCGCCCCGGCGGATTCAAAACAGGCCGCTAAAACGAACAGCGCCCCCGGGCTTGAAATGATTGCCCGGACGCGCTGCCTTCAGAAGGCTGAGCCCGTTAATCCTCAGCCGCTAAAGGTACGGACCAACGGCGAAAAGGGTTTATCCGCGCTCGTAAAGAAAAACCCGTCGGTCAGGGGCCGATCTGGTTGTTTGACTTGAGGGGGCACCTTAGGCCGCTTGTTTCAAATCTATCTTCGAGGCTTTGAGGGCCTGTGTCGGTGCAAGCGCAACGGCAAGAATATCACGGCGGTTTCAAATGGGGCTTCTCTCAAAATCTAAAGGATCGCTAAGGAGAGCAGCGGAAAGGGGCCCAGCACCCCATTTGGTGCTGTCTAATCAGGATGCTCGGGAAGGCAGATTAGGACACTGAATCTCAAATAGGTTTTAGAATGGATCGGGACCGCAACTGCTATTCTAAGTTGCTCGCGTTTGGTCCCCCAAGACCTGGTCCGCGGGTAAAGCGGTCCCGGTCTAGTCCACCGGGGCCGTTATTTTTTGTCAGGCCATCCCCCATCAGAATCGAGGCGGCCCACCGAGGCGGCCCTATTTCAGCTTTCTTCATCGGGTCGAGTCTCACCCCCTGCGGAGGCAGGTGGAGTCGGCGGTAACGTCTTCGTCGTGAGCGCAGGGCCCTGACGAGGTATCCGAAAAAGAAGCCAGCCGCGAACAAGAGGACGAGCTCCAACATAAGCTCACCATTGAGTTGTGCTCTGCAATATAATCTGAGGCTGGCGGCTTGGTTCCTATTTGACGCCTTCTCGCTTTATTTCGGCGGCTGCAATCCTGGTGAGTTGAGCCATTCGCTCGTATGCGAAGCGGTCTCAGCCTGACGGGCTTTCCGCAGAATCTCGTCCCGATAAATGCCATGCGGCATGCCTTCGGCTTGCTTTCGCAGCTTATCCGCTTCCGTTTCGAGGCGGTCTTGAGAATTGTAGTGTGTTAAATGTTTCCGGGGCTGCATCTCAGCTCCTTTCCGTTAGCGGAAGGCGGGAGCGCAACCGGCGTTCTCATCACAGATGTAAGCCGCGTACCGGGCTGTGACGAAAGAGTAACGCATGCTTGCCGGGTTGAGTTCTGTCCAATAGTGGACACAACGCAAAACAGGGCGAAAGATGACGAATGAAAGAGGCCGCCCACTGAGGCGGCCTTATTTCATATGAGGCAGACAGCAAGCGATCCGATCAAAACCGCACATGAGCCAAAGGCCAACGCAAGCCACAGAACATCGACTGCCATAAATTGCTCCCCAAGCAAATTAAGACGCGCCGAAAATCTAACTAGGACTGGGGCCGAAATACGGAAAGTGCCCAGATTAAAAGGGACTACTCCTAAAATCAAAAGGGGCCACTGCACTTAGCGAGGGATGGAAAGGGGCCAGTACCAGGATTTGGAGTGAGGTCTCTGAGAAGACGCCCACTGAGACGGCCTTCAACACCAGGGCACGACGACCCAGCGCGTTCGTCTGCGACGAGAAATGTATGCTCGGAGGCCATATCCGGCTCCGAAGCCGATACCGAAAATACTCAAGAGCACCATGAGTACTTCAAACATGGCCCAACTATAGCACTTTTGGTGCCGTGCAGCATCAGGCAAATCAGGACTCTACTAACTTTCCGTGGGTCAAATACGGACAGCATCCCCCATTTGGTACTGGCCGAAATAGGCCACTCTCAGATCCAAAACAGGCCACTAACGAAAACAGCGCCCCTAGGCTTGAAACGGTGCCCAGATGCGCTGCTTTTCGAAAGCTGAGCCAGTTAATCCCCAGCCTGTAAATAGGTACGAGCCAGACGCGAAAAGGTTCAGGGCCATACCCTCCGCGAGAAACGACGCGCGATATGTTCTTTAAATGAAAGAGGCCGCCCACTGAGGCGGCCTTACTCCGCCGCCTTAAGCTTCAAAGTTTGCTCAACTTCGTCGGCCAGTCTGTTAAAATGCTTGTGTAGATTGTCGTACATAGCGCGCTTGTCGTGGTCCGTTGCGAGATCACGGATAAGGGCAGCCTCAGCCGCATCCTTGCGAAGTTTTTCGATTGATGCGCGATAGTCTTTCACGGCATTGCTCCGCTACTGGGCGGGAGCAAACGCACTCTCAGTCACCGATGGATGCCGAGACTAGGGCGGTGATGTAAGACAATACCAGCCTTGTAACTCAGTTCCAAACTAGGCCACTCACGTTTTCAAACTAGGCCACTAGGGGTCGAAACAGGCCAGTACCCCCCATTGGTGCTGTCCTAATTAGGACACTCGCACTTGTGAATTAGGACACTGCAACTTCAGTGATATGTTTGCTGGATGAGGCTGCTAAACATTCCCACAGACGTTGCTATCAGCGCATCGTTCGTCGCGGTGTTCTTACTCGCCTTCGTTCCTGCCTCATGGCTTTTTGCCCCCGATTTGTTCTGGGCGATCAGGGCTGCCCGCGCCGAACTCAGGGGCGAGCCGCCGAGCGTGGGGTGATCTGGGGAAGGCAGAGATTCAGTTTTATGGCTTGGTAGACGTGGCTTGCGGCTTTGAAAATGTAAAACGAATGTCTTCAGAATGTTCGTAGAGAAGGAACATTCCACCCAGGAGAAGGAGCGCTTTGGCAAGCGCCTGTTGCTCCGGGTCTACATTCAGTTTTCCCGTTCCGAATAGCGCACCGAAAAATCCCATGGCTGCCTCCCGCCTAATGAGGGAAGTCTAATTAGGACACTGCTAACTTTAAACTAGGACACCGGGGGTCAAATACGGCCAGTACCCCCCATTTAAAAGAACATATTGCGAACAAGGAACAAATGGTGTACATTTGCTTCCAGCGCTGATTCCGCCCCCGCAACGTTTGTCCCGCTCGCGAATCCTCGCCATAAGGAGCACCACTATGTCCGTCACTGCCCTGCGTATCGTCGAAGGTTCCTCCATGGATAAAAGTAAGGCCCTGTCCGCCGCGCTGTCCCAGATCGAGCGCCAGTTCGGCAAGGGCTCGGTGATGAAGCTGGGCAAGAACGACCGCTCGATGGATATCGAGACAATATCCTCCGGTTCGCTCGGGCTCGACATTGCGCTTGGCGTCGGCGGTCTGCCGAGGGGGCGGGTGGTTGAAATCTACGGGCCGGAATCCTCGGGCAAAACCACGCTGGCGCTGCACACGGTGGCCGAGGGCCAGAAGAAAGGCGGCATTTGCGCCTTCATCGATGCCGAACACGCGCTCGATCCGGTCTATGCCCGCAAGCTCGGCGTCAATATCGATGAGCTCCTGATCTCGCAGCCCGACACCGGCGAGCAGGCGCTGGAAATCTGCGACACGCTGGTGCGCTCCGGCGCGGTTGACGTGCTGGTGGTCGACTCGGTGGCAGCCCTGGTGCCGAAGGCCGAACTCGAAGGCGAGATGGGCGATGCGCTGCCGGGCCTGCAGGCGCGCTTGATGAGCCAGGCGCTGCGCAAGCTCACCGCCTCGATCAACAAGTCCAACACCATGGTGATCTTCATCAATCAGATCCGGATGAAGATCGGCGTGATGTACGGTTCGCCGGAGACGACCACTGGCGGCAACGCGCTGAAATTCTACGCCTCCGTCCGTCTCGACATCCGCCGCATCGGCGCGATCAAGGAACGTGACGAGGTGGTCGGCAACACCACCCGCGTCAAGGTGGTGAAGAACAAGCTCGCGCCGCCCTTCAAGCAGGTCGAATTCGACATCATGTATGGCGAGGGCGTTTCCAAGATGGGCGAAATCCTCGATCTCGGCGTCAAGGCCGGCATCGTCGAGAAGTCCGGCGCCTGGTTCTCCTATGACAGCCAGCGTTTGGGCCAGGGCCGCGAGAATTCCAAGGCGTTCCTCAAGGCTAATCCCGACATTACCAGCAAGATCGAGGTCGCGATCCGCCAGAACTCCGGCCTGATCGCCGAGCAGATCTTGGCCGGGGCGCCCGAGCGCGACGCCGACGGCGAGGAGCCGGCGGAGGAGTAAGAACGCGCGTCTTTCTCCGTCATTGCGAGGAGCGAGAGCGACGAAGCAATCCAGTCTTTATTGCCGCGACGGGGCTTTCTGGATTGCTTCGCTATCGCTCGCAATGACGGGGCTAGAGCGGTGCGTGGCAGTTCGAATCTACCGGGGTGACTAGGTCCCAGCTCCCCGGCTCTGCGGAGCAGCGTTGCACGCTGCACCGCGTCCGGGACACGGGGGACAGTTTCACTCCGCCGCCTCGGCGTATTCACTCACCGGTGGGCAGGAGCAAACCAAATTGCGGTCGCCATAGACGTTGTCGATCCGCCCCACGGGGCACCAGTACTTGTCGGTTCGCGACGTGCCTGACGGGAAGCAGCCTTCAATGCGGCTATAGGCGCGCTGCCACCCATCATCCGCAATATCATGCACCGTGTGCGGCGCGTGACGCAGCGGCGAAGCCTCGACGGTGAGGCGGCCCGCCTCAACCTCGGCGATTTCGCGCCGGATCGCGATCATCGCCTCGCAGAAACGATCGAGTTCGGCCTTGGATTCGGATTCCGTCGGTTCGATCATCAAGGTGCCCGGCACCGGGAAACTCATGGTCGGCGCGTGGAAGCCGTAGTCGATCAGGCGCTTCGCAATGTCATCGACGGTGACGCCGGTTGAATTCTTCAGCGGCCGCGGATCGATGATGCATTCATGCGCGACGCGGCCCTTGGCGTTGCGATACAGCACCGGGAAATGGCTCTCCAGCCGAGCGGCGATGTAATTGGCGTTGAGGATCGCGACTTCGGTCGCGCGCGTCAGTCCTTCGCCTCCCATCATCAGGATGTAGATATAGGAGATGGTGAGGATCGAGGCCGAGCCGTAAGGCGCGGCCGAGACCGGGCCGACCGCACTTTTACCATTCACGGGAATTTCTGGATGACTTGGCAGGAAGGGTTTTAAATGCGCCTTCACGCCGATCGGCCCCATGCCGGGGCCGCCGCCGCCATGCGGAATGCAGAACGTCTTGTGAAGGTTGAGATGGCTGACATCGGCGCCGTATTCGCCGGGCCGGGCCAGCCCCACCTGCGCGTTCAGGTTGGCGCCGTCGAGATAAACCTGGCCGCCATGGCCATGCACGATGTCGCAGATATCGCGAATATGCTCCTCGAACACGCCGTGGGTCGAAGGATAGGTGATCATCACGGCGGCGAGATTTTTCGAATGTTGCGCCGCCTTGGCGCGCAAGTCGGCCACATCGACGTCGCCGCGCGTATCGCACGCCACCACGACAACCTCCATGCCTGCCATATGGGCGGAAGCCGGATTGGTGCCATGGGCGGAGGAGGGGATCAGGCAGACGTTGCGGTGAGTTTCGCCGCGTGAGGCATGATAGCCGCGGATCGCGAGCAGCCCGGCATATTCGCCCTGCGCGCCGGAATTCGGCTGCAGCGAGATCGCGTCATAGCCGGTGATATCCGCGAGCCATTTTTCCAGCCGCGCAAACAGCGCGTGATAGCCTTGCGCCTGGTCGGGCGGCGCGAACGGATGAAGGCTGCCGAATTCGGCCCAGGTCAGCGGCATCATTTCGGTGGTGGCGTTGAGCTTCATGGTGCAGGAGCCGAGCGGGATCATCGCGCGGTCGAGCGCGAGATCGCGATCGCTAAGCTTGCGCATGTAACGCAACAGCTCCGTCTCCGAGCGATGGGCGTGAAACACCGGATGGGTGAGGAAGGCGCCTTCGCGCCTCAACCCGGCGGGCAATGCCTCGTGGGTTGTCTTTTCGATGTCGGCATAGACGAGCTTGCCGCCGAACGCGCGCCACACGGCTTCAACCGTCTCCGCTGTCGTGGTCTCGTCGAGCGCGATGCCGAGCATGCCGTCAAGAGTACCTTGGCCGATCCGCAAATTGATTTTCTCGGCCGTAGCACGCGCCGCGATCTCGGTTTGCCTGGCGCCGACGTTGACCGACACCGTGTCGAAAAACGCCTCGGATTGCGGCTTGAAGCCGAGTTGGCGCAATCCGGCCGCAAGCACGGCGGCGCGGCGATGCACGGCGCGCGCGATATGGGTCAGTCCCTCCGGCCCGTGATACACCGCATACATCGAGGCGATGATCGCCAGCAGCACCTGTGCGGTGCAGATGTTGGAGGTCGCCTTTTCGCGGCGGATGTGCTGTTCGCGGGTCTGCAGCGCCAGCCGGTAGGCCGGCTGTCCGCGTGAATCCACCGACAGCCCCACAAGACGTCCGGGCAGCGATCGCTTCAGCGCATCGCGCACCGCCATATAGGCTGCATGCGGCCCGCCATAACCCATCGGCACGCCAAAACGCTGTGCCGAGCCGATCGCGATATCGGCGCCGAGCTCGCCGGGGGAGGCAATGAGCGTCAGCGCCAGCAGATCG
>Ga0210396_10005946_pt1 | contig 11738 bp, 7 predicted proteins | sample IncBWH17OmetaG_FD_155466 | JGI IMG/M metagenome (GOLD analysis project Ga0210396, IMG submission 155466) | Forest soil microbial communities from Barre Woods Harvard Forest LTER site, Petersham, Massachusetts, United States - Inc-BW-H-17-O ...
CGTCCAGGCCTACAACAACATCGTATTGGATACCACCAATTACGGCATCGCCATCAGCTCCGGCCACAACGACGTGATCCGCAACAACATCGTCGTCTCCTCCGGCCTGCTGCCCACCGGCCAGAAGGTCGCCAGCCAGAACGTCGGCATCTACGTCTGGAACGAGGGCAACGACCCCAACTTCGGCAACGACCAGGAGTACGGCAACACCCTCGGCTGGATGGGCTCAGGCGGCCGCAACGACACCTGGACCCCCAATGCCTCCGGCCAAACAGGAGATACAACCCTCCCCGGCACCATCACCATCCAGCAGGTGCAGGACTACTACACAATCTGGGCGCAGAACGTGAGTGCGGCAGGCGGCGTTATCGGAGCGTCGTAGCGCTGCGCAAAGCCGTGGTTGGTGTAGGGCCGCTAAGGTCAGGCGAGGGCGAGTTCCTTTTCGCGGGCCGAGCCGTTTTTGGATTGGCGGCGAGAAGATTTGACCTTCTGCCGCTCGGCGGCGAGGGCGGCGGCGTATTTGCCGTTGCGGTGCAGCTCACCGTTGCGGGCGCTCCAACTGGCCCGGCCGACGCCGACCCGCGCCCGCAGGTTGGCGATGTAGCGGGGGCTGGTGCCCCAGACCTGGGCCAGGTCGCGGTTGGGAAGCCGCCAGTCGATGTCGCGGAGGGGGGACTGGGTTTCGTGCGGTCGCACGCCATGCTCGCGGAGCAGCCGGCGAACGACGTGGTAGGGCAGGTCGGTCCGGCAGTGCTGGATCACTTCCTCGACGAGCAGGCCATGCAGCTTGTCGCGCTTGAGGGCAATGAAATGTTCGAGTTCGCGGGTGGCGGCCTGGGCGGCGCTGGGTCCCATGCCGCGTGCCCGGCGGACCAGGCGGACGCACTCGCGGGTCACCCCCAACTCGCGGGCGATCTGGGCGTCGCGCTGGCTCCAATCGACCTTGCTCCATTGTTCGCGCGAGACGGTCCGGCGGCGGTCGGGGAATTTGTATCCGAACAGCACTCCCCACCTGCGGACGGCGCCGTACGGCTCGTGCAGCATCCGCGCGGCCTTTTGCAGCTCCAGTCCGGGGGCGAGCCGCGAAATCTTCGCATACCATGTCTTGCGGATTCCCGTTTCTTTCAGCCCACTCGGCCAGCTCAACATGACATGTCCCTCTGTCTATGGATTCCCACCCATTATCGGAATTGTATGCCTTTGCAATGAATACGCACTACACCAGAGGATGTTGCGGTCCAAGAAGTTCCATTTTAGCCGCGGGTGGGCGCCGTGAGCCCAGAGAACTGTGTGCTAAATGACTCAAGCGTCAGTTATGTGGCGGCGTCGATGAATCCGGGTAGGGGCGGGAGGAGAGAAATTTTTTCACACCCTGAAGGTCGTCGGTATTGATGAGGTCGACTGCGGCGTCCTGCAACTCGGTCCATGTGGTGGCGTTGTCCGGGGCACCCCAAAATCGCACCAAACGCCCCTGCTGATGGGACTTGTCAACGATTTGCCGGAGCTTCCGGCGCTCCGCGTCGGGCATGGCTCCGCGGCCGCGCCACTTGAAGCTGAGGCTCCACTGGCTGCTCATCCAGGGGACCAGGGCGGCGGGAGGATTTCGGTCCAGCGCATCCAGCTTTCCGTCGATCGCGGCAAAACGGACTTCTTCGGCGCCGACGACGTCTTCGGACGGATGGTCGCCGGTCAGGATCGCCGTCACGGCACCCTGATGCATCTTCCCATGATCCCAGGTCGTCAGGATGTCGGCGTACTGCTGGAGAATCTTGCGCAGGACCGGATAAGTGGAGTCGGGGCGGCTCTTGAAATCGATTAGCAGCCAGGCGGGCGGACCGTTGCGATAAAGCCGGCCGCCGTTTTGGGTAATGAGCTTCCGCATGGGGTCCAGATAGAGCGACTGCAAGGTGACGCCGGGCTTGACGGCGCTGCGGCTGTGGGCGACCAGCAACTGGCCGTCGACCAGGTTGATGTCCGCCTCGACACTGCAAATTCCGCAGGCCATCGCGTCAAAGAGGGGGTGCTTGTGTTCGTAGTCGTTGTGGGCGTGAACGTGCGTCAGCGGCACGGGAGCGTCGGTCGGGTCCGATGCCAGGGCCATCCGAACCAGCACGATTGCTAGAAGGCATCCCAGCAGGACGTGAAATTTTGCGCGCATGGTTCGCTCCCGGTGATCGGCTATTGGTTGCTCAGCACCGCCGGCATCGAGGAACCCGGCAGGTGGTTGATCGTCTCGTCGACCTCGCACTCGATCGGAGTCCCGTCGGCAGCGTTGATGTGGACCTGAATTCCCATCTGCATGACTGGATGGATGGTGGGGATTTCGAGGAACACGGTCTTCCGGTCCGCCAGCAGCTTGGCCGATTTGACGTTCACCTCGTCGGTTCCCACCTTAGCGCCGTCGCTGGGCTTGTACTTCTTGGAGCCGTATTCCTGGGACCAGCGATAGTTCCATTCCTCGACGCCGAAGCTCTGGTCGTCGTTGGCCGTGGTCGGATCCAGCGGGCAGTCGAAGGTGATGGCGATTCCGTTGCTCTTGAGATGAACGTCGGTGGGCAGGCGAAATGGCTTGCCGGTGTATCGCACGCGTTGGAGGCATCCATCGTGGCTGGCGGCGGTCTGCCAGCCTTTGAGGCCGCAGACGTAGATCTGGCCGTCGGCGGGGTTGGCCCGGGCCCGCTGGATTCCCGAGTCGAATTCGAGCGGTAGTTCGACGGTTGCGCCCTCGGCGACTCCTTCAACTCTTTCCCACATCACCTCAAACAGGCGGCATTTGCCGTAGGAGGTGCTGAGCATGTGCCGGTCGAGCGGTCCCCAGTTCCGGTTACTGACGAAGATTTGCCCGCCGGTTGAGTTGTCTTTTTCATAAGGAATCCAGCAGAGGGGCGGATCGTAGACCTTGGGGGCGCGGGCGAGTTCTTCCCTGCTGAAGGCCCGCGGGTCGCCGCAGTGACCGTAGAACCCGCCCGGCTTGACGAGATTGATTCGACAGACAGGAGTCCAATATCCCTGGTTGTCGGAGCAGACCAGCTCATCGTCCGGGCTCATGCCCGAGCCGTTGGCGGCCCGCAGCCCGGTGCAGACGACTTCGGTGCGCTTGCCGTCCTTGGAGACCTTGAGCACCGCGCCGTGCATCGGCACGTTGATGGGAATCTGGTTTCCGTCGACGCAGTAGTAGAAATTGCCTTCGGAATCGGTCTGAAGGTCCATCTTAAAGGCGTGGTAGATGGGGGAGGTGACGCCGCCGTTGGAAAAGTTTTCGTAGAAATCGGCTTCGCCGGAGCCGTTCAGGTCGTGCAGGCGGGTGATCTGGTCGCGGCCCAGGACGTAGATCTGGTCGTCCACGATGCGCAGTCCGAGGGGCTCGTAGAGACCGGTGGCGAAGCGCTTCCAACTGACGCGCTGAAGATTGTCGTCGATGTTGGAGACGATCCAGACGTCGCCGTTCATCGTGCTGACGGCGCAGCGGCCGTCGGAGAAGAAATCGAGCGCCACCGGCCGCATCCAGGCGTGCCAGGGGTTGTTTTCCGGAGGGGCGATCGTGTCGACGACGTAGGCCTTGTTGTCCGCAGCGCGATGGCCCTGCGTCACGATGGGTTCGCCCCAGAGGGCGGGGCCGCCCTTGCAGAGGGAGGGAAGGTCCTCAATTTCGCTGGTGGATTTCGGCAGATCGAGCGATTGGCGCGACAATTCGGGTGATCGCTTACAGATGATCAACTTGAAATTCACGGGGGTTGGCGAGGGCGCCAATCTTGCGACAATGCGCGTATTCTCGACCAACTCAAGCTTCAATCCGTCGGGCGGAGAGGCGACGGTCACAGTCGTAGCGCCATCCCGGCTCGTCAGGGTGAGGCTGTTGTCGGCGTCGATCTTTGGGTTGCGCGACGTCGAAGTGAAGTGCGAGCGTACAACCGGCGAGCCGCCGGCCAGGTCACAGACCAGAAGCGCCAGGGGCTGGGTGGACGGGGCGATATGAAGGGTGCGGGTGAAGGCAACTGAATCACGAGACATCGCGCTTCCCGGCAGTTCCAGGACATCGACGTTGCCGACTGAGTAGGAGAGGACCACCTGTTGCCCGTGACGGTACAGGCCCTTGTAGTGGGCCCACTCGGCCGGGAGCGCGCCGAACTGACCGGGCCGAGGGTCGGTGAAGTTGTCTGCTTTTGCCCAACCCGGCCCGACGAGGGTCGAGAATGCAAGCGGACCACCGGGCATGGCGGCGCCGTTGCCCTGGATGCGCACTTCGCTGGTGTGGGAAAGATCGAGAAACCCGCCAGCCCAGGCGCCGGCCCAGCGAAGCGTTTCGGTGTCGAAGGACATCGCGGCGTTGTTCCCGACTTTGATGGTAATTCCGCGTGCGGCCAGCACAATCGGCGGCGCCGGCCGGCCCCGGCCGCCCCCTCGACTCACCGGCCGGGGGGCGGCTCCGCGGGCTGCGGACGCTGCCGGCGGCGGCATTGTCAGGCTCGAAGAAAAGAATGGGCCGTAATCCATGATGGCCCCGATGCTCGGCTGCGTTGCGGGGCGGCGGCCGCGGGATCGCTGCGCCCAGGCAGTCGAGCCGGTGCAGCAAACGAAGCTCAGCAGAATCACCCAGATCAGGAACCGGCGAGTTTCGCGGGGCATTCAGCCTCCGGCAAATGGCATCGGGCAACGACGCGCAGAAATGCGCGACACGTCAGTAACAGGTGGACGTTGGAAATACCAGTTGGCGAGGCGCGATGTTTACATCGACGGGTTCACGGATGTGAGACCGGATACCCGTCGCTCAGCAGCTCCAGCTTCCCGGTTTCCGGGCTGATGATGAGGCCGTGCACGGCGATGCCTTTGGGGAGCAGGGGGTGGTTGCGGATGATCGCAACGCTTTCCTTGACGCCGGTCTGGGCGGACTCGAAACCGCTGAGCCATTGCTGCATGTCAATGCCGGCGTGGCGGAGGGTGAAGAGGACTTCATCCGACACGCCGCGTTCGCGGGCCTTTTCCAATACACGTGCGGCGTTCAGCCCCGTCATGCCGCAGTCGTGATGCCCGACCACCGCCACCTCGGCGGCCCCCAGCTCGTACACCGCCACCAGAATGCTCCGCATGATCGACCCAAACGGGTGCGACACGATCGCCCCGGCGTTCTTGATCAGCTTCGCATCACCCTGTCGCAGGTTCATCGCCCGCGGCAGCAGCTCCACCAGCCGTGTGTCCATGCACGTCAGCACCACCATCTTCTTGTCGGGAAACCGGTCGGTGCGAAATGGTTCGTATTCCTTGTTGGCGACGAAAGAGTTGTTGTGGTCGAGGATTTCGGAGATCAGGGACATGGGGTGGGATGATAAAGGCACGATGTGAAATCAGACAAGGAGAAGGGACAAAGGGACAGAGGGACGAAGGGACAGAGTGAAGGAGGGAATATGATTCCCGATCGCGATGGACGCGCCCTTTGTCCCTTTGTCCCTCTGTCCCCTCCTCGCTTACGTGTCTTTCGGATATACAGAAATGCATGTTCGACGAACCTCAGGAAGACCCGACGGAGCAATCATCGAGCCCGGCGAACCGTGCGAAGGAGAAGGCGGACGAATTCCGCATGCATGCGGAGCTGGCGGCGGTGTTCGAGGGGAATCGCAAGTTCGGCGCGGAAATTGTGCCGGGGCTCGATCCGCAGGTCGCGCGGGACACGCAGCGAGGCATGGGCCGGCTGGAAAAGGCCAAGTCGCCGGACAGTCCGGTGTTGCCGGCGGGATCGATCGAAGAGGCGGCGGGCGTGCTGAAAACGCCCGACACCCGCAGCCTTTCGACCAACGACTACCACGTCTATCGCCGGCCCGGCGAAGTGATGATCGTTCGCTGGCTCGCTGGCGATCAGGTCGAGACTTTCTACGAGCGAATCCAGGCCCACTTCGACGCGGCCATGACTGGCTTCCGCGAGGAAGAACGACAGTCCAACGAATGGAAGCAGGACCCACAGACGCTGGCGTACCTCGATGCGCTGGATGCCCTTGAGGTGAAGATGGAGGAGCGTTATCTGCGCGAGCTGATCCGTAAGACCGGCATCTTCGTCCTCTCGACACAGGCGGCGGACGAAATGAACATCGCTTACCTGTGCGATTACCTGATGGGCGTTCCCGCCGCCGAGGTGGTCGGGAGCGTCTCCGCGCCACCGGACGAGCCGACCGAGCGGGACCTGGCGTGGTTTTTCAAGCTGTTCTCGCTTCGCGGAATGGTCGAGGGAACCGAGCGAATGTGTTTCTTCGCGTATCTGCAAAAGTCGGATGATGATTTCGACCTCGAGTAGAGGCGAAGATCAGAATTCGCCACAGATGGACACGGATGAACACGGATAGGACGGCAGGGAGTGCGGAAACAATTCTACCCAAGCACGAGGACGAGCATGGTCACAGCGACGGCGTTGTTGAGGGCGTGGGCGGCGGCGGAGGCGAGAAAGGAGCCGCGCCATTGGCGGATGGCGGCGAAGATGACGCCGATCGCGCCCAGCACGGGGATCGCCGACCAGCCCTGAGGATGCAGGGCGGCGAAGATCAGGCCGGAGAGAAGCGCGGCAAGCAGCCAGGAATGCCGCCCGCGGAGGTAGTGGAACAGCGCACCGCGAAACATGGTTTCCTCTACGATTGGCGCCCATACGCTGGCGAGCAGGTAGAGGCCGACGATGGCGATGACGCGGCCCTGGCCGGCGCCGAAGACGATGGGGTGGACAGGGCGCTCGCCGCTGATTTTGGTCAGGACGATCGTGCAGTAGATGGCCAGGGCCATGAGGGGCATGCCGGCGAGGTAGCCGAGCAGTCCCGCGCCGGCTTCGCGGAGGACGCCGCGGCCGCGGTGCCAGCCAAGACCCTGGCGAAGCCGCGGCCCGCTAACACCGCGAAGCAGTGGCCATACGCTGGCGAATGCAACCCAAGCCAGCTCGATCCCGTAGTCCAACAGTTCTCGCTCGGAATGGAGGTAGCGCAGCAGCCAGCCGATCCCGACGTACCCGGCCAGGTAGAGTGCGAACGCCTCGAGGAACGGGCCGGCGCCGCGGCCATCGGGCTCGTAGGCCAAAGCGAGCTTGTGGTCGATCAGCCGGACGATCGCCAGCGTCAGCAGCCCAATTCCCACCAACAGAAGTCCAAACAACCCGAATTCCAGAGCGACGGTTGCAACTATCGCGCGGATTCCCGCGGCGATGATCTGTTTCCGCGGCGCATCGTCGCCCGGCAACTTGTAGCTGAGCGCGAGGCGTCCAAACCAACCGAGGCGCTGGATCACATTTTCGCGGACCGGCGGCGAGAGGGCCTCCGGTCCGCGGGTGTAGATCGTCCGAAGTGACTTGGCTTGCGCTTTCAGCTCGGCTGAGGAGAGAAACGGGGCCAGTCGGTTCAATTCATCCAGGGCTGCTGGTCCGCCCTGCAATTCGCCGATCACCGTGACGGCGCGCAGGCGTTCGCCCGGCGTGCGGGCTTCAGCGACGACCTGCCGGACCATCGTGCCAGTGTTTTCGGTCAGCGGGCTGTGAGCGTCGGGCGCGGCGCCAAGCGCCCCCGAGCTGATGGCTCGATATCCGACCGCGACCCGCGCCGCCATCTGCATGGTGACGTCGTCGGCGGCCTGCTCGACGGCGGGCCGGTGCGCTTCAGTCCAGGTGCGGATGACGACAAAGGCGAGAACGCCGACAATCGTGAGCCACGCCAGAATGACCCCGATCGGTTGACCGGCAGGTGTGTCCGCGTCGAGATCACTGGGATCGTTCGATGGCGTATTCATCTCAGCCATGGGGGTAAAGGGGCGGACCCCACCTGCGCACGGCCCGGGGACGGGCCGACCCCTCCTGGCACGAGGAGTCGACTCTCCGACTCACGCTTCCGGAGTTCCGTCGGGTTTGCCTTGCCCGTCACCGGAAGGCGGCGTGGCGTCGGGCAATTGAGCGTCCGGGGGTGTTTCCGGCTCGGCCTCGGCGTCGAGTTTGGCCATGGCGACCAGCTTGTCTCCCTCGTCCAGGTTGATGAGCTTGACCCCGGCAGCATTGCGGCCGGTTTCGCGGATTTCCCCGACGCCGGTGCGGAGCAGGATACCCTTTTCGGTGATCAGCATGACGTCGTCGTCGGCGACGACCAGTTTCAGATTGACAACGTCGCCATTGCGGTCGTTGGCGTCGATGTTGATGACGCCGCGTGTTCCGCGGCCTTTGACTGGATATTCTTCGAGCGGAGTGCGCTTCCCGTAGCCCTTGGCGCAGGCGGTGAGAAGCTGCCAGCCGGCGTTCTGGCCGCCGGGCACGACGATCATGCCGACGACCCCGTCGCCATCGCGTTTGAAGCGTGCGCCGGTCACCCCGCCGGCCGGCCGGCCCATTGCGCGCACGTCGGACTCCTCGAAGCGAACGGCCAGACCGCTCTTGGTGCCGAGGACGACGTGGTCTTTGCCGCTGGTGATTTCGACGCCGATGAGTTCGTCCCCTTCCTCCAGGCCGATGGCGATGATGCCGTTCTGGCGGATGTTGGCGTAGGCGCCCAGGGCGGTTTTTTTCACAACGCCTTTCTGCGTGGCGAACATCAGGAAGTGCTCTTCCTTGCCGAAATCCTTCACCGCCAGGACGTTGGCGATCTTCTCGCCCTGCTGGAATTCGAGCAGGTTGGCGATTGCGCGTCCCTGGCTGGTGCGGCTCATTTCCGGGACGTCGTAAACCCGGCGCTCGTAGACACGACCCTGGTTGGTGAAGAACAGCAGGTAATCGTGGGTGTTGGCGACGAAGAGATGCTCGACGAAATCGCCTTCGCGTGATTCGGTGCCTTTGATGCCGCGCCCGCCGCGGCCCTGGGAGCGATAGGTGTCGACCGGCAGGCGCTTGATGTAGCCCTCATGGGAGACGGTGACGACGACCTCCTCCTGCGGGACGAGGGCTTCCATATTGAATTCGCTGACCGCGCCGGTGATCTCGGTGCGGCGTTCGTCGCCGTACTTTTCTTTCATCTCGTAAGTATCTTCGCGGATGATGTCCATCAGATAGGCCGGGTCGGCCAGGATCCGCTCGTACTCCTCGATCTGTTCGGCGACTTCCCTGTATTCGCCGATCAGCTTGTCGATTTCGAGCCCGACGAGCTGAATGAGCTGCAATCTGCCGATCGCCTCGGCCTGCGCCCGCGAAACGCGGAAATTCGGCACGGCCGCGCCGGGCTCGGCGGCGAAAATCTCGGGATGCCGCAGCGTGATCCGCTCGGGAAGCTTTTTGGCCTGCTCGCTGCGCGGATCGATGCGGAAGCCCTGGGCCATCAGCTTTTCGATTGCTTCGTCGCGGGTCTTGCTGGAGCGGATCAGGCGGATGACCTCATCGATATCGCACACCGCGAAGATGGTGCCTTCCAAAATGTGCTCGCGCTGCTGGGCCTTGCGGAGCTGGAAGCGCGTGCGGCGGGTGATCACCTCGCGGCGGTGCTCGATGAAGTGCTGGATCAGCTCCTTGAGCCCCATCGTCCGCGGCTGCCGGTTCACCAGCGCGATGTTGATCATGCTTACGGTGATCTGACAGTCGGTGTACTGATAGAGTTGGTTGATCACCACGTCGGGATCGGCGTCGCGCTTGAGGTCGACGGCGATCCGCACCGCGTGCTGGCGGCCGGATTCGTCGTTACAGGCCGAGATGTCCTTGATGAGGTCGTTCTTGACGCATTCGCCCACTTTTTCGCAGATATTCTTGCGGATCACGCCGTAGGGAAGCTCGTCGACGATGATGGTGCTGCGGCCCTTGGATTCCTCGACGTGCATTTTGGCGCGGAGGGTAATGCGGCCGCGGCCGGACTTGTATCCTTCGATGATGCCGTCCCGGCCGCAGATGGTTCCGCCAGTTGGGAAGTCGGGGCCGGGCACGATGTCGAGCAACTCCTGGAGGGAGATGTCGGGCTTATCGATGACCTTGACGATGGCATCGCAGATCTCGCGAACGTTGTGCGGGAGCAAGTTGCAGGCCATCCCGACGGCGATGCCGGTCGAGCCGTTCACCAGCAGGTTGGGGAATTTGCTTGGCAGAACGGTCGGTTCGTCCATGCCGGGGCGCTCGTCATAATTGGGTTGGAAATCGACCGTGTCCAGATTCAGGTCTTCCAGTAAGTCGACCATCGGCGGGGCCATGCGGCATTCGGTGTATCGCATGGCAGCGGGAGGATCGCCATCGGTTGACCCGAAGTTTCCCTGGCCGTCAATCAACGGGTATCGCAGGTTCCATTCCTGCGCCAGGCGAACGAGCGTGGGGTAAATCACAGCATCGCCGTGCGGGTGGTAGTTGCCGCTGGTGTCGCCCACCACTTTGGCGCACTTGATGTGCTTGCGACCCGGCAGCAGGTTGAGGTCGTTCATCGCGACCAGAATCCGCCGCTGGCTGGGCTTGAGCCCGTCGCGGACATCGGGCAGCGCCCGGTCCATGATCGTGCTCATCGCATAGGTTAGATAACTGTCCTGAAGTTCCTGCTCGATCTGAAGGTCTTCGATCCGATCGGCAGGCGGGGTCGTTTCAGCCATGAGTTTTCTTCGTGCCTCGCTGTCCGTGTCTCGCTGTCCGTGCCTCGTTGTCGAAAATCGCTCCCCGTGCAGGAGAGACGGCCCATCCTCAAGCCCGTGTGGCGCTCGCGTCCTCCCGTGACGACAGGGCCGACAAATTGCTCAATCCGCCGCCGGGGCGTAGCATCCGGGAGAGGTGTTATTATATCGGAGTGCCGGCGTAATTTCGACCAAGGCCGCGCGAAAGTGAGCCCGATCGGCGCCTGGCACAGGGGGAGGCGATGACCCTCGAATCACGTCCATTGCAAGCCCAAACATCGCAGGACAAAGCCGATATCAACCTGAAGGGGGAGGCCCGCTCTTCGCGTTTCTGGATTCGTTTTCTCGCGATCGTCGGGCTCGCCCTCTGGTTTTTTGCCGGCCACGATATGCCGGAGCTGCGGGGGCTGATTGTGCTTTGCGCGATTGGCGCAGCGGCACTGCCGCCGGTCAATTGGGGGCTGGCAACCGTTTTCAAAAAGTTAGAGGCGCCGTCGGCAGCGACGGTCAGAAAAATCGCGGTGGCGCTCGGGGCGCTGGCGGCGTTTTACCTGGTGGCGAATGCCACCCTCCAGGGCCGCGATCTGTCTCCCCGTACGGAAGACGAGTGCAGCTATGTGCTGGGCACGCTGATGCTGGCCCACGGGCATTTGTGGATGCCAATGCATCCTCTGGCCGATTTCTTCGAGTCGTTCTTCATCCTCGTCAGGCCGGTTTACTGCTCGATCTATTTTCCGGGGGCGGCGCTGACGTTTGTGCCGGGCGTGTGGCTGGGTTGGCAAAGTTATGTCATGCCATTGATTCTGTCCGGCTCCGTCGCGGCGCTGCTTTACCGGATCATTGCGGAGCTGATCGACGGTGTTGCGGGGATCGTCGCGGTCGTGTGGCTGGTGTCGCTGGCACAGTTCCGCACGCTGTCGGTGATGGAGATGTCGCATCTGCCGATGCTGCTGCTGGGGCTGCTGATGATCTGGGCATGGTTGTGCTGGCGGAAAAAGCAGCGATTCGGTTGGGCGGCCCTGCTGGGCGTCTTCGGTGGCTGGGCTGCCATTACGAGACCCGCGGACGCGGTGGCTTATGCGTTGCCGATCGGCGTCGCCGTCGTGCTCGCCCTTCGCGGCCAGCCGATGCAACGATGGATCGCGACGGGCGCGCTGCTGGTCGCCGGCGCCGCCCCGTTCCTGGCGATGCAGCTCGACTTGGACCTGCACGCCACAGGCCAC
>Ga0210396_10005948_pt1 | contig 11737 bp, 13 predicted proteins | sample IncBWH17OmetaG_FD_155466 | JGI IMG/M metagenome (GOLD analysis project Ga0210396, IMG submission 155466) | Forest soil microbial communities from Barre Woods Harvard Forest LTER site, Petersham, Massachusetts, United States - Inc-BW-H-17-O ...
GGCTTGTTTTCATTTCTCTTGTTATGACAATCCCCATATTTCCAGACAGGAGATCGAAGATGCAAGGAAAGACTGCGATACCGATGAAGTCTGGCGTCAGGAATATTTGGCGGAATATGAATCATCGGTGGGGCGAGTCTTTTCGGCATTCAAGGATTCAGATCATGCCAAGCGAGTCGAGTTACCTTCTGGACAATTTGATGCATACCGTAGCGTGGATTGGGGTATGCGTGATGATACTGCCTGTTTATGGGCTTTCGTTCGCAATAAGATTTTGTATATCTACCGCGAATACGCTGAAAGCGATATGTCGGCTCCTGCGCAAGCCCAGGTCATTAAGAATTTAACCAGCTTCAAAGAGAAGGTTCAGACGACGGCGATTAGTCATGATGCCGCCAAAGAAGATCCGGCGATGAAGGGGTTAACTGTGATGTGGCATTTTCGGGAAGCAGGAATTTCCCCGCTTCGGCCCAGCAGTCGAGATAAGAAACATTCGCGGGCTATGATCCAGGAATTAATGCGCGAGAAACGTTTAATTCTGGATGTTGAGAAATGCCCGAAGCTGCGAAAACAGATTCTCGCCTATGAGTGGAAAGACACGGCGATGGAAAAGCCTGATGATGCGGGCAATGATGATTTGGTGGATGCGCTTCATTATCTGGTGGAGATGTTGCAGTTTGATTTGTTCTTGGGAAAACCAAAACAGAATGATGAGAATTTAACGCAGGCCCAAGTTTTTGCCGCGATTGCCGTTGAAAAGTTGGAGCAAATGCGAACCAAGTTTAAACTTCCCACAGGATTTAAGCCGAGTAGTGAGGGATTGGATATTGAAGATTCACCGGCAGGATATTACTGATGGAAACGATGACAGGTTCTCCAGGAGCACTTCCTGCTAATGATAATGGGGGCCAAGAGGATTCGTTTGTTATTTATCCGCTGAAAGGAAAAGCGCATTATGAGATCAAAGAAAAAGTTGATTATTGGCACTCGCGTTTGGTCGCCCAACTCTATCGTTTCAATACTTACGCTGACTTCTGGCGTCTTATCAAACCTCCAAGAAGCGGAGCGCTTGATGGTTTTGCTAATCCGCAAGTTACAGAAACAACCCGAGCTACAGAAGCTATTGCGACGTTCCTTCATCGTGCCCTAACGAGTGCGCAGCCGAATTTTCAGTTATTGAGTCACAATCCCATGGTCAGTCAAGAACAACTCTATAAATCGGAGACGGTGATTGAATGGCAGAAAACCGTGACGCAATATCCGCGAAAACTTCTGAAAGCACTTAGGTCTTGTGCCCTCATGGGAACTGTAGGCATTGAACAGCCGTTCGTGAGCAATCAACCTTATTTCGAAGCCACTGATTTTGTGCCGAGATCACTGCTACAGATTGCTTTTGATCCACTTTGTATTGATATCAAAGATTCGGGGTGGCATGCGTTTATTGATTTCGTTACTGAGGATACACTGAAACAATTAGCTCTTAATGCTCCAGATGTTTATGATCCCAAAGTCATTCAGACGGTTATAGATTCTGCTAAACAGTATGGCAACATGACTCCTGAAGTCATTGCGCGTCTGGCGGCGGCTGGGTACTACTCGTTTACGGGTGGTCCCACGACCGCAAATGTTTCCCATGTGTTTTATATGGTGACGTATTATGGACCTCTTTCGGAAAATGAGCTTCCTGGAGGGCAAGAATGGAAAGTGGTGACAATCAATGACCTTCATATCATTGCGGCACATCTTAGCCCGTTTAAGCGTCGACCCGTCAACTTTGCCCATCTCAACGAGTTTGAATTGGAACCATACGGTTATGGAGTTGGTCGTGTCGCTGAAAGCTTACAACCTGAGATCAATAGTAACCGCGGACGGATGCACGATACGATTACCTTTTCGCTATTCAATATGTGGATTGCCAGTCGGATGGCGAATATCAAGACTTCGCAGCTCCGAATTAAACCCTGGGGAGTTGTGGAAACTGACGATGCTGAAGGGCTCAAACCGATACGCCCGCAATTAGAAGGTGTTAATTTTGGGGTGATCCTTGAGAAGCTCATGAAAGACGAATTTCGCGCCACCACCGGAGCTACGGATAACCTCCAGGCTCTCGTTACCGAAGCCACAGCAACGGAATCGAGTATTGCTCAATCCGAAGCGGTCCGCCGTTTGTCTGTAATGGCTGAAATTATCGCAGAGCCGTTGGTGCGCGATCACATCTCGAAGATGCACGAAAACAACGGCACGTTTTTAGATCAACCGTTCTGGGTGGCTAATACGGGTCCCGATCAGCAGCCTATGCGTGTGTTCCCTAACGACATTGCCCAGGACGCTCAGGTCATTATCAAGATTGTGACGGATAAAGATTTTCGCCCGCAAAGAAATAAAGATTTATTGCAATTCCTTCAAACGGTGACATCTATACGGACAGCCAATCCACAACTCGGCCAAGTGAATTTGCTTCCGTTCATCGGGGAATTTGCTCGGTCTATCGGGATTGATCCGAAGACCGTTTTTCTTCCGCCGATGCCGATGATGCCTCCGATGATGGGTCAGGGCGCCCCTCCTGGACCTGGCGTAACGCAACAGCCAACGGCAATGGATCAGGTGGGCAATTCTTTGGCGGCGGCGGAATCGATGCGCGGCAATGCCGGAGAACTGGGTGCGGCGGCAAAAGGACAGGGGATGGTGAGCATGTCGGGGGCGCAGCCATGAACAGTGATTATTTAGATTTAAAGAGTCTTCAAGGAAATCGTGGATATCAGAAGTTACAGGCTCTATGGGCGCATGAGTACGTGATGATGATGGCCAGTCTTCAGAAAGCGGCAGCCAAAGGCCAAGAATCGGCGTGGCGGTATTATGCGGGTCAGCTTAAAGGGGCTGACCTCATGACTGGTATTTTAGAACGTGCTCTGTTACAGATGGAAAAAGAGGGAGAAGGGGATAACCCTGGAACAGCGGATATTGAAGAACTTCTTAAAGAAGTTCGAGGAGATCAAAAGTGAAGAAAATAATTTTACTCGTGGCATTGCTTTTAGCTTTTTCTATTCCAGTCATGGCGGTGGATATGGATGTGTGGTTATCATCCAATACGGCAACGGCGGACACAACGGTTCCTTTGTGCGCTCAGTATTTAGTTGGGACTAGTACTGTCACAGCTCGCGGAGTGATTCATAGCGTTGTTGTGAGTTCTCCTTCGGCTGGTGGTGTGACACTTTATAACTCTAGCTGGACTGCAACAGGCGTTCAGAACATCGGACCGGACAACACGGGCTCTACAGTCGCTCCTTATAACTACGATGTGGTTTTTACGAATGGTTTGATGTATACAAAGACTGGAACAGCGAATGTTCAGATTTTGTACCAATGCTACTGATGAAAAAATATTTAACTCATCGAGATTGGCTCGAACATCGAAGACTTTATACTAAACGATGGAGAGAATTGAACATAGAAAAAGTTAGAGAACAAAATAGAAGGGCTTTATTAAAAAGAAGATATCCAATAAGAGAATTTATTAATAGAGAAAAAATGAAACCTTGTTTTGATTGTGGGATTCAATATAGTCCTTGGGTTATGCAGTTCGATCACATAAATCCTTTTCAAAAGAAATTTACTATTGCTGACATGATTAATGGAAGTTTAGAAGATTTAAAAAAAGAGATTTCTAAGTGTCAGGTTGTTTGTGCTAACTGTCACGCAGAAAGAACACATAAGCAACGCTCGTCTGCATCCGAGAAAATGATGCAAGAAAGCGAGGTCCACGAATGGACGACTTAAACGTAGGCGGTTCAACCACAATTGAATCAGCCCCAACCGCCGTAACTGAAACGCCTGGACAGTCTACCGGCACCGAACAAGCGGACTCGGGAACTCAAGAGACTGAGGGCGGTACGGAGCAATCCGGTACCGAAAGCGGTCAGGGACAGACTGGTCAACAGCGTAGACGCTGGAGCATGCAGGATGAAGTCAAAGAACTTCGTGCCCAGCGCAGAGAATTGCGTGAACAAGTAGCTTCTTTTGGTCAAATGCAAGAGGAGCTTCGAGCCTTACGTGAAGATCTGAATCGCCGCAACCAGCCTCAAACTGCCAAAACGCCAGCGAACTTCTTTGCTGATCCTGAAGCAAGACTCCAGGCTCTGAAAGAGGAAATTCAGGAAGTCGTAGCCCGTCAGAATGAGGGCTTGATGACTGCTTTTCATGAAACCAGAGAACAGGAATATGCGCGACAGGAACATGTGCAGAAATCGGCGTCTGCCGCTGAATTCATTCGTTCCCAGCAAGGCTATGACCCGTCGGACGATGAGGACTTAATTGAGATCATTGGAGAATTGCCGAAGAAAATGCGAGACAATACTGAACCGCAAGCTCTTGCCGAGTTCGCCTGGTATAAATTGCAGGCATCACGCGGCGTAGGGAATCGGTCGCTTCAGAAGCGACAGGCGGCAGGCATTCAGGGACAACCTCCGGGAGTGGGTTTTGGACGTAAAAACTGGAATCGAGCCGAGTTTAATGATGCTGTCGATCTAGTTGAGAAAAACCCGCACGATCCAAAGATGACCGAATTGTTTAACGAGTTAATGGCGGCTCACAAAGAGGGACGGGTGAAGTAATTACAAATTAAAGGAATTAGCCAATGGCTAACGAAACAGGACTTGCGGCATTAAACGGCGTATCCATACCAAAGCTATGGAGAGTGAAAGCTCTTAAAGCGCGGTATGCGGAATCAAAAGCATGGAAGTTGTTTATCAATGGTGTGGAAGGAGATCCGAATGTCAAGGGAGCGATCACGAAGATGGGCGATACCGTCCACTTCACGATTTTCCCAGTGCTTTCGGTTCAGAACATTTCCACGACAGACGGAACGTTTACCAATGACGTGGTTTCACCGACGGATGCTCCGATTACCATTAATTTATGGAAAGCGGTTCCGGCGGATTTGGTGGACATCGCCGGGATTCAGTCGGTCTTGGATTGGGAAGCGGAATTTGCCGATGCCTTTGGCAAAGCTATTTCTCAACAGCAGGATACGGACTTATTGAATCTTGTGCAGTCGGCGGTATGGACCAATGTGGTCGGTGGATCGGTTTCGTTTTCTGATCCTCTGATTCTACAGTCCCAGCGGATTATGGACGATACCAAGATCCCGAAAGAAGATCGTCATTGGGTGATTGCGCCAAGTGCAGAGTCAGATATTTTGTCTCTGGACAAGTTTGTTTTGGCGAACCAGACGGGTTTCTCGAAAGGTCTGCAGGTGGAAGGTGGACGGATCACGGGCCTTTATGGAACAGATGTGACAGTAACGCCTCTGGTGAACAACACCGGAAACGTTCGCTATAACATTCTGGCTCATAAAGAAGCTTTGGGAACGGTGATGCAGAAGAACTTTACGATGGAAAAGTTTGCTCGAACGAAATTCAGCCAGCCCTATGCCGGAAGTGCGTTGTATGGGGTAGCTCAGATTCGTGCCGATCATGCTGTCGTCGTCAAGACCAGCGCGTAAGGAGGAGACCAATGAAAAACTTAATGACTAAATTCGGAGGTTTGTTTCTGGTGCTGGGTTGTTTGATGGTGTCATCGAATGCTCATGCGGTGTGGTACAGAGGAGCACCAAAAGAAGTCTTTGTGTCGTCGTATACGACCGGAGCCGTTCAGGTGACGCCTTCTGTGAGTTCTAGTACAGCCTTAGCGGCTCAGTATATGCCTGGTGCTATTTATCAGGTGATATTGAGTACTGGGGCATCTAGTGAGTATGTCGTCATTTACGATACGACAAACTGTATCGGACTCACGGCTACTTCACCAACTGGAAATACACCGGCCCAGACCTATCAGAACCTAGGTCCGAGGTTTGTGTATGGTTCGACATCTGCTGATACTGTACTGACATTTGATCCGCCACTCCGATTCGATATGGGCCTTTGCGTCCTCGATTCGGCAACGACAGGTCAATACAGTATTACGTATGAGTTGGGACGAGGGATCTCAGGACAATAAATTCGGGGTCCGTAGCGGGGGTGAAATTCCCCCGCTCGGGCTTTGATTTTTAAAATGAATGATGACCTTTGTCCATCGTGTCATAAACCTGCCTCCTCGCTTTTTTATGGCGGAGATGGTTGGTATTGTCGTTACTGTATATCTAGAGATGATGATGTTGGTTGCCGTCTTTTTGAGTACGGCCACGAAAATCCGCTCGATACAAAAGGTTCAACGGCGCATGTTCGAGATATCAAAGACAGACGTTGGCATCCCAAAGAAAAACGAACATTCTACTACTCAAAAGAACTCGGAAGAAGCTATTTCTTTCCGAAATAGGAGATCCAATGAATACGAAATCCATTGACGCTGAAACCGTAAGACTAGAAAATCGTTTGGAAGATCTACGTCAGGAAGTTGATAAGAATGTGAAAGCCAGAGAGGCTATTATTGCTGAGATTTCCAAGAAGACCGATGATTTCAATTCTTATATGGCAATCAAAGATTCGGAGCTGAAGAAATCCAATACTGAACTGCTTGTTCAGCGTGATGAATTGAACAATCAGAAATCGGAGTTTCAGACCATTCTTAAACAGCATCAAGAGAGCAAAGCCAGTCTTGATAAAGAGAAACATGAGTTTGAGATTCAGAAATTGAGAACCGTAGCGACTACTCAGAATGTTCAGGAATTCATTACGGCGGTGCGTCGAGCTTGTTCACTTCTGGGAATCTAAATGGCTGCGCTGTCTGATTTGATTCTTGCAACCAGACGTTACACGAACGAACTGGATAATACGAACAGCCATTTCACGGATACGGAACTGACTGATTATTTGAATCAGGCGGTAACGTTTCTAGGCACTCAGATGGAATGGCCGGAACAGGTGGATACGGCTACTGCAGTTCCTAATCAGGCGTTATATCAGTTACCGAATGATTTCATTGAATTGGTAGATGTGTACTTCAATTCTGTGAATCCTGTCCATCTCGTTATTTTGGAGCGAGCAGATCTAGGGACAATCAAACCGGCCTGGCAAAGTGATCCGCCAAGCACTCCACGTGTGGCTTATCGGTTTAATCGTAATACGATAGGGCTCTATCCGTCTCCTGATTCCAATCAAACGGATTACACGATCCAGATTCAGTACATTTACATGCCAGCGACGCTCGTCAATTCTACAGATGTTCCTGATCTTCATACGGCATTTCAGATGTGTTTGCCCTTTTATGCGGCCTTTCTTTGTGAGAACCGCTTAGGCAATGACAAGAAGGCCGATATCAATTTGACGAATTTTGATCGACATCGTAAGGCACTCATGTCAAAAGTTCAGAAGTATTCGGATGATCTCCTGCGGTTTCGTTGGGCATGGCCTTATCCTGAGAGGAATTGCTGATGGCAAGTCCAGAACTTCCTGAAACTCAACCAAATTGGGTTTCTTTACCTCAAGGGCTTCCTGCCTGGGTAGAAATTTCAGGCACATCTGTGATTTGGATGAGAATCCCTTCGCTTACTGGAATTCCTGAATCCGATGAGGTGGGGTATGGAGAAGGCGGATTCGGAGAAGGGGGTTATGATAGTCCTACTATTTTAGGTTCTGATGTTCCTTCCCCCATTTGGACGGTTGAAGATCTGAAATGACTTCTGCTTTAGAAAACATTAAATCGATTGATCTTGAGGAATGGTTAACGCTTGCTACTGCACCAGCACCGACGAAGCTCAAACAGGGTCAATCTCCCGATATGCAGAATGTATGGACGGATGAAAAACCTGGATCTGTAATTACGGCTCCTGGCTTTATCAAAGTCGGAGCTATACCTTCAGGAAATCCGGTGACATTCTGCATTAATTATTTTAATACCAGTGCTGGGACTCAGACGTTTGTCGTCTCTGACAATAGCACGGTTTGGGCGACGATCGATTTTCAGAATTTCACTTCCATAATTACTGGCCTTTCTTCTTCTTTTCAACTGCGTGGTGCTGTAATCCGTGACAAACTCTGGTTAACCAACGGGTCTGATCCTGTCCAAGTTTTTGATGGGACAAATGTATCTGTTTTAGATGGAACCACATTGGCTCAAGTCACAATCCAAGATATGACGTATAAAGCAAACCCGAATTCAGGAGTTTCGCCTTCCGATATCACGATTGCTTATACGACAGGCGGAACAGCAGGATCAGAAGTAGTGACAGTAACCGGATCTGCTATTTCGGTACAGATTCAATCCGGTGTTTCTACGAATGGTCAGATCTTAAGTGCTATTAATGCGTCTGCCTCAGCACTTGCTTTAGTGTCTGCCACTGCTTCTGGTTCTCATGCGGAATCGGCTCCTGTTCCTCCGACTGCTCTGGTCGGAGGTGTTCCGAATGCTCCTAGAGGTCGTTATATTGCTTATCATGACGAGCGGGTTTGGCTTTATCATGTGTCATCGAATCGATCAGCAGTTTATTTCTCTTCTTTGACTGATGCTTTCGCTAATATTATTGCTCCCGATGATCCTGCGGCCTGGGATACGGTAGATAACTTTCTTCAGATTTCTGAAGGAGATGCTGATTTTGGGACGGGGATGATTTTGTATCGTGGATATCTTCATTTCTTTAAACAGTATTCGATTTGGCGATTGGTGGGTTATGACGAATATACTTATAGCCGTGTAAAAACTCGTGCTTCTACGGGAACACGTTTTCAGGAATCTTTACAGGAATTAGACAGTCTCATTCATTTGATTGGCGTGGATGGAATCTATGTATTTGACGGAGAAGAGTCTGTCCGTATTTCTGACATCATTGATCCAGCGACAGCTTCCCAGACGGCTTTCGGATTCAATCAGCTTCAGCAACCCAACACCAATAACCAATTCTGGGAAGTAACAGCCACTCCTGATTGGAATGCAGGAACAGTTCCTCATAACGTTTCTATTGACGATGAACTCGATCTCGTAGCAGCTGATGATTCGCAGGCTGATTTTCAAGCAGGCGTTGTTCAGACCAATATTGATACGACCAGTAACCCTGGTTTTATCCAGCTTGATGCTCAGACCAATGGTGCAGCGGGTGGAAATATTGCTATTGGGAAAACGGGAAACCTCAAGATTTCTCAGGGAAGCGAACTCATTATTGGACAAGCATCTTATATTACAGACGGTGATCTATCTCGATCTTGTGGATTTAAGACAGTCGTGACAAATGATGCAGTAGCATGGCAGGTCGATTTAGGAACAGCTTATTATATTGGATCTGCGACTCTAAAATCATTCACCGCCACCCATAACTTCGCAGGGGCTCCAGCCGTATCTTCTTTACTTGTGCAATATTCTGATGACGGTGTGAACTACACAACGGCTGCTTCCTTTTCAATCCCTGCTCCTGTCTCTAATGTTATTGGTCCTACGGATATTTCAGTTAATTTTACTGGCGCAAAACATCGTTATTGGCAGATTTTGGCGATTTCTTCTTTTGATACAGTGACTTTGGTAGAAGTCCAAATATTCTTAACAGGATTTGTAACTTCAGGAAGTTTTACATCGAAGACTTTAGATCTTGGAATCACCCCTGTTTCTTTAGGGACTTTTAATGCGACTGAAATTCTTAATGGCGAAACGACCTCTTATTTCACTCAATCATCAGCAGATGGATTGTCTTGGGATGCTCCTGTTTCTTGTACAAATGGAGGTTCGATAGGATCTGTCCCTCGTCGATATTTGCGATGGGGAGTTAACATGTCCTCGGATGCTATTAATACCCCACAAGTTGATGCTGTCTATCTTCCTACTGTTTATTTATCTGCAGTTCATAACACAGGTGGAAATATATTCGCCTGGGGTCCTTTTGAATCAGATCGGTCGCTGGCGGGACAGACGATTACTTATTACTACCGTACTGCGACGACTTCTGGTGGCATCACAAGTTCCACGTGGAACCTTATTGTTCCTGGTGGTGTCATTAGCGATCCCGTAGCCAATCAATATGTTCAGTTCCGCTTTGAGATTTCAGGTGGAACTGCTTCTAATCTTCCTACTGTGGAGAGCGTTACGATTAATTGGATTGTAGGAACAGCAGGGCAACCTCAAACTCTTCAGAATGTGGCTTCTACTTATTGGCGTAATCGCTATTGGCTTTCGGCAGCTGGCCCGAGTGCAACAGCCAATAACACTATTTTGATTCGTGGTAAAAAGACATTCCAAAGTCCTTGGATGCTTAAGGATTGGCGTATTCTTTCTTTTACACGGTATTTCGACAGTCTTTATGGTGGATCTAGTGTGGATGGATCTATTTATCAGTTGGACACAGGATATTCCGAAGCTGGCGTGGCGATGGATTCGCATTTCGAGACCCAGGATTTCACGTTCGGTGGGTTCACATGCAATTTGACGGAACTCCTGGTAGAAGCAGAGAGAACTGGTCCTTGGAATCTCATTATTGGAATTTCTTTAGATGGTGGGAATACATTTGATAACTACACAATGGATCTGACTCCTTCTAATTATGATAGCGAATATATTAAGAGGATTCAGGGATTTAGTTATACCACTACTCGTTTTCGCTTACGATTTAGTACTAATGGGGTGGATACTCCATTCCAGGTTCATCGTTGTTTAGCGTTCTATACGCTCTCTGGTGTGCGTGGATCAATTAAAGGAGATTACATGTGAGCAGCCCTCCTTCTGCACCGTTAGCTCCTAAATCTAGCACCTTTACGGATCAGGTGGCTACAGCGACAAGTTTTGCTGATATTCAGAGATATTATCAGCCCTTACAAGTTCAAGCGGCTCAAGTGAGTCCACCGAGTATTAATCAGTTGAATGAACGTCAGTTTGTTTTTGATGTGGCAACGGGAAAACTATGGACATTACTAAATGGTGTCCCGAAATCGTGCCAGTTTAGTTAGGAGGATAATTTGGCTTTATTACCCAACGGATTTGATCCACAAACGCTTCAGGATACATTAACACAAGGAGCGCAGGCGGCTTCTGCTAATCAGAATCAGCAGTATATTCAGCAACGTAAACAACTAGTATCTGATCAAGCGGCTGGCGGACGTTTATCTTCTGGGGTTTCTAATTATCCCCTTACAGATCTTTCGACAGCAAATCAGCAAGCACAATCAGGAATTCAGGATCAACTAGCGAGTTCACTCGCTGGAATACCTGAGGAAGATTGGTTGAATCAGCAGAATTTCACAAGATCTCAGCAATTAGCCAATTTGATTGGAAGTCTTAATAAACCAAGCACTTTGCAAGAGGCGTTAGGTGGTATTGGACAAGTAGGACCATTAGCCGCGACAGCGGCAGCGTTTATTTAGGAGATTTATATGGCGAACTTAACAGCATCTGGTGTTCAAATTCCGACAAGTTTATCGAGTCAGCTCGGCGGAATCGGAGCAAATGCTTATAACACGATTGGGGCCAATTATAATGCCGCCAAACAACAGCTAGGACAGGGGGCAGGTGCTTTTGGTGGAAATGCTGTCAAAGCAACTGGTCCAACCAGTTATGCAGGACAACAAATGGGAGTTCAGCAGGGTCTTGCGACAGGTAATCTAGAAGCTGCTCTTGGTAGTGGTTTAGGCAATACATCTTACCAAAACCAGTTACAACAGCGTGATTTTGGACAGAATGAACAATTAGCTGAACAAGCGGCGGCACTAAATAAACCGGATATGCTTCAGCAGATATTAAGCGGAATTGGTGGAGTTGGTAAGACAGCCGCAACGGCTTATGGGGCTTTTGGCGGTAGTGGTGGAGGCGGAGGAAGTGGCGGGGTTGG
>Ga0210396_10005951_pt1 | contig 11734 bp, 11 predicted proteins | sample IncBWH17OmetaG_FD_155466 | JGI IMG/M metagenome (GOLD analysis project Ga0210396, IMG submission 155466) | Forest soil microbial communities from Barre Woods Harvard Forest LTER site, Petersham, Massachusetts, United States - Inc-BW-H-17-O ...
TAGGAATCGTTAAGTGCCTACCTATCAGTGAGCTGGCGGAGAGGGAGGGATTCTATTACCGCCGTCTAGCGCAAGTGCCGATGAACACTACACTTCGGTGATAATAGCCTGTGTTTGTACGGGTTACAAGCAAATTCGATCTTAGGCTGCAGTTTCTATAGTTTCTCTAGTTCGCTGTATTTCCCGTGAAAAGGGTATCACTGGTATCAGTTGCACTTCCATCGAGGGAACGCTCATTGGCCCCAGATTCGCCCGAAGAAAGGCGTTAACAGGCAATGCGGAACGGTCGAGCCCCTTTAGAGCGGTCAGAAACGAGTTCCGTTCCCAGATTCATTCCCACAGCAGGCGGGCATTTCTGGCATTAGATTGCTACTTTCTTGGGAAGCAATCCGAAGATCACGTCGTTAGAATCACCGCAGCCTGATCGGCAATGTGATGGGCTATCCGAGTCCCGGAGTCTGAGAAAAACTAGGAAGCCCAACCATATCTTGACCTCTACCGTGTCAATTTTGAGGTCACAACCCTAGAACCCTTTCCCTATCTAGCTTTTCTGCAATCAGAAGGGGTCAAAATAACCTCTAAACCGCTTACTTTTGATGGCGAGTTGATGGCGAGTTGATGGCGAGTTGATGGGAGTTTCTAAGACTCCGAGCCAATGTCAAATCGCGATATTTCGCCAAATAACCTTCTTGAGCTGCGGCCAACTCCACGGCTTTAATTGACTTGCTTCGTTTCACAGACGCTCCCGTCCAGTGGCCCTTACGTCTCACCCGCAATGACCGGCTTGTCGAGTATCGTCTGGCAGAGATTCCCGTTCAATATGGTTGTTACGACGGGCGCACCTCCGTTCTCGAGCGGACACGCGCCGGGTTTGAGGGTAAGAGCACCAATTTCATATCCGTCCTCAGCGATCCGGAGCAATCAGTACTCAACTTCAGAGATCATGACTCCCCTAGGACTGAGAGGCTGGTGATGTAACCGCCTGGTGGCAGCTTCTTTAGCTGCGCTTCAAGCTTCGGCCACCAAGTAGCCGACAACAGCCGACAAACACCAGGGCTGAGCGTCCCCTTGTTAAGCTTATCGCCTCCGGGCATCGCGTCGAGCATGCGTTGTTTCCGGTAAAGTTTGTCGGACCATCATTGTTTATCGGAGGCAAACTTGAACCGCTAGCGCTGTTAGAGCTAGCTGTGGTGTTGCTCGCGTTTTGTGAGGTCGACGCAGTCCTGTTAACGAGCACGAAGTCCGAGATGCTTCTTCCTGAAAGCGTCTCTGCCTCGTGTGCTTTGAGCGCGTAGTGAACGCTGACCAGTAAGACACGCACTTGTGCGGGTTGGCCTTGGATCTGAACTCCCAACCACTGGGCTTCTCCGGAGCTGAACACCTCCAGCGGCACTCCTTCTGTAGTGGCCGAGCCCAGCATTGCTGTGTAATGTCCAGCCCCATCGGCTTGGACGTTCTGGGTCTCAACCCACAACGGGCTGCCGCCCTGCTGGTCTTTGTACAGGGAAAAAGTGATGCCGACCGGACCAGTCATCAGCTTGCCGGATTCGTCCTTCGCCGTACCGGAAAACTTGACCAGCTTTGGAACATCCGTGGATGCTGAGGGCACTGCGAGCTGACCGCTCGGCGTCTGAGCAAAAGTTGTGAAAGGTGAAAGCAACAAGGTAAGGAGCAAACACCAAATTGAAAACTTCATTGTGATCTCCTGTCCGCGAACGTTGGTTTCTTGGAGTTCCAGAACACCCACTTTGAGCCGGAGCAAGGAAAAGGCATCACTTGTAAGTTGCCTTGAACCCTAAAAGGGGTGGGTGGCCATTCTTGCTTTTGGCCTGGTAACCTCCGACTATGGTGCGCTTGTCGTTAATCCCGCCGGCGTAAGTGAATATCGCCTTGGGGTAGTCGAACTTGTAGTATTTCCCGGCGTGCAACAGTGCACCATGACCGACGGCAGCGGAATCCACCCAGAAATAAGTAACGTCGCCGGCACTGTTGACGTCAGAGGCATACGAGTCGGCCGCAAGGGGGACGTCAATATCATGGTAGGTATTGCCGTTGTCTTTTGTAATAGAGGATTCAATAAGGCCTCTCTGGTCCACCCACCACAAGACGATCCAGCCAGCTTTATTGATGCCCGAGGCAGCAGTAGTACCAAAGGCTGCCGGCACGTCCAGAGTCGTGTAGGTCTTACCTTTCAAGAGAAATCCATGGGTCCTCCCGCTGGTGTCCACATAGTCGCCGACGATCGCTCCCTGGTCGTTTATTGCAACAGCAACCGAGGACACGGCACCCGTAGGACCGGGAATGTCCGTATACTTGCCGTCCTTGTACAGAAATCCCACTGAGTTGCCGCTGGAATTGTTGTAGGCGCCGACAACGGAAATCGCTCCGTCAGGATTGAGATTCTCGGCGCCCGTGGTGCCTGCCATTCCTTTCGGGTCGTCAAGCGTGGTCAGCTTTTTGCCGTTTAGAATATACCCGTGCGAAACCGAGTTCTTGTCTACGTACCCGCCGACCATCACACCCGCGTTGTTGATCCCGCTCGGGCCGGTCTGCATTGCTCCCGGCACGTTGGCCTTGGTGAACGTGAAAGTCAGTTTTGGCGCGCCGGCCGCAATAGCGGCGACGGTGGACGCCAGCGCAACCCCCAGTACACACAGGATTGACTTGCAGTTTGTCATTGGTTTTCTCCTCGCCACTAGTCTGCTTGCTCTTATCAGTAACTTTTCCACACGTAAACCTGTTTACTGCGGTAATCACTCTCGATTACCCGTTGCTCAGCCGCTCCTTCGTTATCGCTGAGCTCTGGCCGATGAACTCTCCCCCGTCATCTAATCAGCCTAGAGTTTGCAGGGCTCATGGCGTCCGCACGAAGCCGTGATACACGGCGCTCGCGTCCACGTAGAATCCCGTGATATCCCCCGCCGCATTCACGCTGAGGCCGACGGTTCCCTGAGCCACGCCCGGAGCCTCGAAGGTCTTTATCTTGCCATCAGCGGCGCGTACGAAGCCGTGGGCCAAAAAGTTCACGTCCATTTCGGTTCCCGTGATATCCCCTGCCGCGTTGATGCTGAAGCCACCGGTTCCCGGACCCGAGCCCGGAGCTTCGAAGGTTTTTATCTTGCCATCAGCAGCGCGCACGAAACCGTGATAGAGATTGCTCGCGTCCAGTACGTTTCCCGCAATGTCTCCCGCCGCGTTGATGCTGAAAGCTTCGGTTCCCTGATGTACGCCGGTGCCTGCACCCCGAGCGTTGATGGTGGTTATCTTGCCATTGGCAGCGCGCACGAAGCCGTGGCGACTCGCGTTCACGTAGATTCCCGCGATATCCCCCGTCTTGTTGATGCTGAGGCCGCCGGTTCCCTGACCCTGGCCGGTGCCTGCGCCCGGAGCGTTGAAGGTTTTTATCTTGCCACTAGCAGCGCGCACGAAGCCGTGATACACATAGCTCGCGTCAACGTAGGTTCCTGTGACATCTCCGGCCGCGTTGATGCTGATGGCGATGGTTCCCTGACTCTGGCCTGTGCCTGCACCCGCAGCGTTGAAGGTAGCCATCTTGCCCTCGGCAGTGACAAAGAAGCCGTGGCGCACATTGCTCGCGTCAATGTAGGTTCCCGTGATATCCCCAACGGCGTTGATGCTGATGGGGATGGTTCCCTGATGCGCGCCCCTGCCCGCGCCCCGCATTTCGAAGGTTTTTATCTTGCCATTGGCAGCGCGCACGAAGCCGTGATACACATTGCTCGCGTCAATGTAGGGTCCCGTGATGTCCCCCGCCGTATTGATGTTGAAGGCGATGGTTCCCTGACTATTGCCCATGCCTGCGCCCGGAGCCTCGAAGGTAGTGAAGCTGGGCTTGCCGTCATGCCCAATTCCTACCGCCCCCTGCTGGGCGAGTGTCCTCACCGCGAAAAGCAGACACAGGCAAAGAACACTGGTTCTTACCGCTGTGACTGGGCTGCTGCCTGGAAATTTCCTCTGGTTTTTCATGGATGGGCGCTCCTTAAGATTCCAGAATGGGGCACGAACGCTTTGAGTAAAAAGCCGGTAGGAGACTGAGTTCCAGGCAACCAACAGGAGGAAGACGTGCCCAAAACCGTAGGCTGGACTATGTTCCGCAGTGACGGCCTTGTCAATCTGCAAGTCGTTATAGTCGCAAAGCGGGGTTGGCAGCTCAAGGGAATTGTTGTCACAACGTCACCCCTCTAACAATCTTGGTCGGTCAGGCATTTTACGAGCTCGATACAACATGCACTCAGAGAAGAGCGTCATTTCACTCTCATGGCCGTTTGTCCCATGGCGATCGAGATCACAGCTAGGGTGGACAAGCGCCATAGTTTTTGGTGACCTGATTTGCTTCCCAGACAAGCGTCTTATCGGGGGCCTTCGGCTTTACTTTCTTGCCCTTCAACTTCATCCGATCGCCCGGCTTGATATCGGTCGTGTCGCCGGAGAGCGTGTAAATCTGCTTGTCTTTTTCGTCGATGAGGGTCATCCCGCTTTGTCCCGAGACAACACAACCCGTGATCGCTCTCTTTTTCGAATAGTGAATGACTAGAACGGTCGCGACCACCAGGGCCGCGGCTGTCCCCACGATTCCCGCTACGATCGGTCCCCCGGAGGGTCCTACCTGTCCATTTATTACTTGCGCCTCAGCGGGCTTGGCGAGGCCCACGCCAAGAGCGACAATCAGGATTCCACACCACGCGTATTTTGAAGTCATGCTCACTCCTTATATATGCGAGTGCATTAGTTGCCGACAACTACACCAGCCTCGAGAGCGGCGTGATCCGAAGGCCAGAGTCCGTCGGGCAGCCGACTTCGCGGATTAGCCCCAATCAACGACGCTTCCCACGGAGTTACTCTGCCGTGCGTCAGCACCAGATCTATTCGCTGATAAAGTTGCGAGACGGGATTGTTATCCGCTTCATCCTGACAACACGTTAACCCCGCGATCCTCGGAAAGAGCTTGGACCAAACGTCGCTATAGCCAGCCGACATAAAATCCACATAGGTCGGGTCTTGTGGCGAGGGGAAAGCCTGCGCGTTTGAATCCATCGCGATAATCAGCGGCAAGGAAGTGTTTGCCGGACCTGCGCGCAATTCACCGCCTTGCAATTCCCGGATATTCGCGTCGAAGGACTCAAGATGGGTGTTGATGTAGAGGAAAGAGTGGCCGAAGAACTGCGCGTCGACCGAGGCCCACGCCCTTGGATACGGCAGTGAGCCGACCGGAGTTTTGAAAACGAGTTCATGCACGAATTGTCCGGATTGCGGGTTGCTCCATTGGAAGATCCAGGAAGGAAGATCCGTGCGGGCCAGGATAATGTTGTAGTCATTCAAGGCAACACAAAAGAAATTGGCGGGCGGAATCAGTCCGGGTGTAGGCGGAAATGAATTTTGGGTGACTTGCACGGCAACTTCGTAGTGCCCGCCCTGCGCGGCCAAGGCACCGAGGAGTTCCTGCAACATGTCGTACTGGAGGGTCATGGTTTCACACCCCGCAACCGGGTTGAAGGCGCCGGTGTACCATTGGTCTACTTCCTGTAGGCTCAGCAGTTCGGGCTGGACGGCGAGGATTTGTCGTGCAACCGCCTGCATCCGTTCTGGAGGATTGGTACGCTCGACCTGCGTAAGTATCTGGCCGACACCGAGCAGGAATTCTGGCAGGGTCGTGGCGCCCACCACCTGCAGGAAATCGGTTCCTTCGTTCACGTTGTACGTCATCATAGTGCCGATACCAGGGAAAGATTGGGCTGTGGCAGGAGCGGCCATTGCCGCCCAAATCGCTGCGACGGAAAGGATCACAAGCGTTGCCCGTGCAATGTTGCGTTTCATGGTAGTTCTCCTGAACTGCTAGTTTTGAAGCCCAAGGACCGAATTGCTCCACACCTACCTGAAAATGAACCATTGACATTTTTCGATAACAACGAACCCAAAAACCGTGTATGCGAATTAGGGGAGTGCCCGGAAAGCTGGCACCCTTTGGCCCGGTTTTCTGGGAAACACAATGAAAAGTAAGGCGCTTGCGGTTCAGTCAATTCTAGAGATGACTGCAGTGTTTGGAAAACCGCCTTTTTCCGATGCTGCCGGTGGCGAGTATCCCCGGGTCTCCACCCGCACTGATAACGACGGTGTCGATTTCGTCACCATTCGCTGCCACGACCAAGTTTGCGACCACCGTGGGCCGGCCATCTTTGAAGTTGATGGTGAAGGTGCCGGTGCAATCGGGGTACACTGTATAAGTGCCCGTGGCTCGTGGGTGGGTGAAATCGGCCACGACATCGCCATCAATGGTTACGGTGTCAATCTGACTGAGCCCACCCGTGCCGTCAAATTGAGTCATGGCCACGCCCACTTGTGGGCCAGTGGGTCCCGCTCCTGCCAACTTGGTGCCCTGAACCGTGAACGCATAGTTGCCGGCGATGAGTTTGTTGTTGCAGGCAGGGGGTTTCTCTGTGCATATCCTGACCCCAAAGCCGCGAGCGTCAGCAGAATCAACGCGACCGTATTTGCGATTAGCTTCTTGCTCATAAAACCTCTCCTCAATCTTGAAATTGCTTTCAGGGCTGGGACTCACGCCATGTGCATTTCAGCAGCGAGGGGAGGCAAATCTGCATCGAGCCGTCCAGTGCCTGGGTGGCGTGAAGCCTCTTTGCCTCCGAGCTCGCCAGAATCCTGTGCGGCAGGACCCGGGCCAGGCCGCTCGCTTGCTCCAAACTGAGCATCTCGACCTCAGCGCCACAGCTCTGGCACCAGCTACGAGGCAACGAACCACTCCATCGAGTAATCGACACCAGCTCGCTCTCGATGGTGATACGGGTTGTCTTCTTGGCCGTCACGTCTATCTCGTTGCGTTAGCCCTTCGCTGGAAACCGTGATACAGTCCCCTTTTTGGCTTGCAGGTGCTATCCCGTGCCCTCAAGCGCGGTCATCTTCTCCCGCGGGGTCTTACAAGTCTTAAGGAGAAGCTGAATAATTCTTGAGTTTTTCTTAGAGGTTATGAGCGGGCCAGGAAAGCATCTCTACGCGTTCGAATCGTTCCGCCTCGATCCCCAGGAGCGACTTCTGCTGCGGAACGGGCAGCCTGTTCCGCTCCCCCCTAGAGTCTTTGACACCCTACTGTTGCTGGTTCAGAACAGCGGGCACCTGGTGCTCAAAGACGACCTGATGAAAACCCTTTGGCCGGACAGCTTCGTCGAAGAAGTGAACTTGAGTCAGAACGTGTCCATGTTGCGGAAAGTGTTGGGGGAAAAGGCACATGAGCAGCGTTACATCACCACCGTTCCGGGCAGCGGATATCGGTTCGCCGCCAATGTAAGGGAGCTAGTTGAGAATGGCAAAGAACAGAACGAGCTGGTAGTAAGCAGCTACGCACGCTCGCGGGTGGTAATTGAACAAGAAGAGGAACGTAAATCTGCAGAGGCAGCACTCTCCATCCCCGAGGTCAACACACGATCAAAGAGTTCTGCGGCTGACGCGACGCCAGTCCGCACGGAAAAGGCGGTAATTCGGCTTTTAGCTCTCGTGTTGCTGGCCGTTGTCGCCATAGCCGCTGTGCTCTTAGGGCTGAATGTGGGGGGGTGGCGCGACCGGCTCCTGGTACGCGACACAAATCGGCACATTCGAGCGGTAGCTGTGCTCCCACTTTCAAATCTCTCTGCCGACCCCGAACAGGAATACTTCGCCGACGGGATGACCGAGGCGCTGATCACTGAACTGGGGAGGATCAGTATTTCGCGCGTGATCTCGCGCCAATCCACCATGCAATACAAGGGCAGCAAGAAACCGCTTCAGGAGATTGCCAAGGAATTAAGAGTGGACGCCGTGTTGGAGGGCGCGGTGGAACGTTCGGGCGATCGCGTCCGTGTGACCGTCCGCTTGAACCAGGTCTCCCCAGAGACCCAACTCTGGGCCAATGAATACGACGGCGGCGTCCGGGACCTGCTGCGGCTTGAGGATGAGATTGCACGCGCCATCGCGGATGAGATCCAGGTCAAGCTGAAATCGCCAGAACAGGCTCACCTCGCCAGTGCCCGGACGGTGGACCCGGAAGCGCAAGACGCCTACCTCCGTGGCCGGTTTTTCTGGAACAAGGGGACTACTGAAGGTCTTAGCCACGATCGGACCGAATTGGAATTGAACCTCCAGACAGCGATTGGGCATTTCAAGCGAGCGCTCGAAAAGGACCCGGATTACGCGCTGGCATACGCCGGATTGGCTGACGCCTATATAGCGCTCGGAGAACTTCACGAGGGCGGCCACTACCCGAAAGAGACTTTGCCGGAGGCAAAGGCGGCGGCAACGAAGGCATCAGAACTCGATCCTTCCCTCGGGGAAGCCCATTTTGCTCTTGCCCAAACCATCGAACTCTACGACTGGAATTGGTCGGAAGCCGAGAAAGAGTACCGGCTCGCGCTTGAGCTGAATCCCAACCATGCCGACGCCCATCTGGAGTACGGGCGCTTTCTGCAGGCACTGGGACGAAGCGACGAAGCCACAACACAGATGAATTACGCGATTGAACTGGACCCGTTCAACTTTTGGATCATGGAACGCGTGGCATACGTAACCTATGCATCGGGTCAGTATGACCTCGCCATCGAGCAATTTTCGAGGCTGGGGGATGATTTTGGCCTGGGATGGGCGTACCGAGAGAAGAAGATGTACCCCGAAGCCATCGTCGCTCTCGAGAGGAGTCTTAGTCGATCCGGGAGGCACGAGCTTCCTCTTGCGAGTCTAGCGGGCGTTTATGGATTTGCCGGACGGAGGGGCGACGCGCTCAAGTTAATCGATGAATTGAGGGAAAGAGCACGGCTGCGCTATATTTCCAGTTCTCTCTTCGCGGAAGCATACATAGGTCTCGGTGAAAAGAACAGGGCGCTCGGATGGATGGAGCGGGCTTACGAAGAGCATGATCAGGGGATGGTCTACATTAAAGCCTATCCGGGTTGGGATGCTTTGCGTTCTGAGCCGCGCTTTCAGGCTCTGGTGCGCCGGATGAACTTCCCGCCGTAAGACTGTGCCAGACGCCGCGCGGGCCGATGCGGTCACTGCAAAACCCGATCTCGGGAGCTCTCTGGTTTAGAAGGCGGCTGCTAGGGGTAATACCGCGTCCAAAACTTCCTTTCGAGTCATGCCGATAACTGTCCTTCCTACTGGCTATACCCAGATGAGCGACAATGTTCGTCGTGCCGTAAGAATTTACTCCTGATTCAGGAGCAGAAAAACTCGTCACCAACTCGTCACCAAAACTAGGTCGTTTTTGAGCTGTTTTCAGAGCTAGCGAGTGCGGAAAAGCTAAATAGGGAAAGAGTTTCAGGTTGCTGACCTCAAAATTGACAGGTAGCGCTCTGGCGCATCAAGCCGACTGACGGTCAGTCTAGAGGATCTTATTTCTGGGTGATAGGGCGCAGGTTGTGTGTCCGCAATGGGCCAGATCGGTTTTGAGGACTCTGGCAGTCAGCAAGTCTGTTCCAGAGCTAACTCGGATGATTTGATTCTAAGTTGTTACGGAGAGTTCGCCTTCGTTTCCAATCGCCTTGGAGACAAACGAAGCACCACCCATTCTTGACCACCACTGCTTTTCTTCATAGCCTGCATTCGCCAAGCATTCTTCCGAGAAGTGAGCAACCCGGGAGAAACCTAACAGGTTCTCGAACAGATTGGTGTACGAGGCGTGCTCTAGAGTCTGATGTTCTTAGGGAAAGGCTATCAAAGCCGCCGACTGCGCGGCCAGTTTAAGTTGATACCGCCTCGAGTCCTCTGCGCCAGCGCGTTCTGCGCGCGATAACCCAGCCTGGGCATTCATTGCGCAGGCTGACTTTATTTTCTGCGTATATTTTGAGGCCCGGTCCTTTGTTGTCGAACCAGCCAATCACTAAACGAGCATCAAAACGTACTGCTGTACCAATCCGAAACGACGGAATCCGACCTGCCCGGGCCAGCTTAAAAATGGTTTTCGGACTGATGCTCAGCATCTCGCCTAATTGTTTTGCTGTGAGTGCGCCCTTGGTGCCACGGGCAATCTTTTTTGTTAGCGTTAACGTTTCAATCTCGACCATTTCTTGAGGTGTGAAGTCAGTCATTGATCCCTCCGAAGATTTCATTCACCTTCTCTCGTACCTGCTGACTCCGGGACGGTTTTAGATAACGCATCGTACTCTCCATGTCAGAGTGGCCTAGCCACTGCTGCACGGTCCGCAAATCAACCCCAGCCCACAGGCTCCACGTTGCAAACGTAGCACGAAACTTGTGCAGCCAGAAGTCTGCCTTCTCGAGCTTCGCACGCTCGGCACATGTCTTCAGATCATCCAGGAAGTTCTGCTTAGGATTGCAACCGGTAGTTGGGAAAACAAGGCCGCAGGTTTTACCGGACTTCGCCTTCAGAGCCTTCAAGTCCTTTCCCAGCCTCGCAGGAATTGGAATCTCGCGCTCGCCGTAGTTCTTCGGGCTGAAACCGTACTCCGGCTTGTACCGCACCGTCACGGTACCGCGGGTCAGGTTGATGTCATCCCACGAGCAGTGCATCACTTCCTGCTCGCGCATCCCTGTCATCAGGAAGAACTCAAACCACAGTCGTTCCTGTTGGTCACAGACCGCGAAGAGCGTGTCCAATTCCTCCCGCTCGTACACCTCCGGCTCCTCTTCCACGTAGCGCGGCCAATCATTCTTGCCCACTAAACCGCGAACCCCTTGTGCCTTCAGGAAGGACATGACGTTTTCAAACTTGTTGTAAACGGTTCGGGGATGCTGTTCCTTCTCGTCGCGCAGGAAAGCGGAGAATTTCAGCAGATCACCTCGCTCGAGATCTTCAAGATAGAGTTTCGGGCAGGATTCGGTGAAGTAGTTCAACGCGGTCCTGTAGGCGGCTAGGGTTTTGGGCTTTTTCGTGAGCTCGGTTTCATCGAGGAACGCTTCGATCGCTGCGGCTAGTGATCGGTGCCCGTTCTGGCCGTTCTCCGGCATCACAGCGACGCCGTTGTTTGCTGCATTGAGCTCCGCTTCTTTTCGCTGGCGTCGCGCGCCTGCGTCCGCTGCATCCTTCCCGACTGACAGGCGTACTCGCCTGCCGTTCTCACGCCATTCAAGATAGTAAGCACCTTCGGGATGTCGTTCCTGAAGGCCGTTGACAACGACTAGATCCGGCTTGACTCGACCGTTTGCAGATTGTGCGACAGAGCAGTAGCGCAGACCCTCGGCGGTCCGCACTCTCTTCGTTAGATGGACCGAATAGCCGCCCGATCTCATGACGAACCGCTTTTGGTTCTCTTGGCGGGTCAGGTATTCGAGGTTCGAAGCGTGGTTGTGAGTATAGTCTCCATCCTTGTGGGCAGCCTCCTGTCCCGGCGTCCGACTGCCGAGAAAAGCAGCGGCAACTAAGCTATGGACGGTACATTTGCGTTGGAATCCGTCGCTCGAAAGAGTGACGTAGAGTCGCCCATTTTTCATTCGGACGGGCTGAAGGATTTTGTTGGTGTGGGTGTTCCGAACCTGGCCTTCGTCGGAAACCTGATAAACGCCGCTATACCCGGAAACATCGCGCCATTCGGCCATACCCGGCACTGCTCCTTTGTCGGGGTAGCCAGAAAAGGTATACCCCATGGATTCAGTGTAGGTATCACCAGCTTGCAAGTACTAGATAACTAAAGTAATGGCGGAGAGGGAGGGATTCGAACCCCCGATACCCTTTCGGGTATGCCGGTTTTCAAGACCGGTGCCATCAACCACTCGGCCA
>Ga0210396_10005952_pt1 | contig 11733 bp, 11 predicted proteins | sample IncBWH17OmetaG_FD_155466 | JGI IMG/M metagenome (GOLD analysis project Ga0210396, IMG submission 155466) | Forest soil microbial communities from Barre Woods Harvard Forest LTER site, Petersham, Massachusetts, United States - Inc-BW-H-17-O ...
TTCCCGGACACGCCGTCGCCCTGGTCGTCCTGCCCCTCATGCTGTTTCACCAGGCCCAGCTTTTCGCCTGCGCCATCCTCGCCCGCCGCTACGGCGCCCGCCCCGCCGACGGCGCCGAAGGGGTGGTCGCGACGGCTCGCGCCCAGGCCGCCTGACGCCCAGCCGACAGGCCGGCGGTCACTGCGCGGCGGCGGGGGGCTTTGGCAGGGATGAGAGGTAGGCGGCGACCGCGGCCCGGTCGGCAGGCGTGAGGTTCGTGGCCACCAGCTTCATGGAGGGATTCTTGCCCGCCGGGCTCGCATAGTGGGCCAGGCGGGCGAGGATGTAGTCCTTTGAGAGCCCCGCGAGGGCCGGCGCCTTTAGCGCCGGCGTCCCCTGATAGTGAACCCCATGGCAGGAGGCGCAGGCCGGAACCCCTCCGGCCGCTCCCTGCTCGGCGATCGTCTGCCCACGCGACGCCGCGTTCGCCGCGCCGGCCGCCGATAGGGCAAGGATGGTTATCAGGGACCAGCTGATCCGCATGAGGCCTCAAGACTCCGCCGCTGTCTGACGGGTCCATCGACGTCCGGGCGAGGTCCGTCCAGACGCGAGCGTCGATCCGGTCTACGGCGGAGCGCTGGCGCCCAATCCCGCGCCGGATCACACCAACAGCCGGGTGGTCACGACGGCCCCGCTTACGGCCTTCCCACCCACGCGGAGACCGCCGAGAGATCCGATTCCGCCATGCCGGCGGCCGCGACCCCTTCCATCTCTTCCCTGATCGCCTGCAGCAGCCTCAGCCGTTCCGCCTTGTCGCCGGCGGCGGCGACCGCCAGGCCGATGTCCTTCAGGGCCAGGCGGAGCTTGAAGCCGGGCTCGAAGTCGCCGCTGAGGATCTTCGGCGCATAGATCGCGTAGATCGGCGAGCCGGCGAACAGGGTGCTCAGCATCAGCTCGAAGAAGGCCTTGGGGTCGAGGCCGTTGGCCTTGGCCAGGGCGGCTCCCTCGGCCATCGCGCCGACGGCCATGCCCAGCATCATGTTGCCGCCGATCTTCGCGGCGTTGGCAGATTTGGGTGTCTCGCCCATCGGCCACACGCGCTGGCCGATCGTCTCCAGCAGGGGTTTCACCTTCTCAATGGCCACAGCGTCGCCGGCGGCGACGACGTTCAACTTCGCCGCTTCGGCCGCATCGGGACGGCCGAACACGGGGGCGGAGACGTAAGCCACGCCCGCCTCCCGGTGCGCCGCCGTCAACTGCTCGGCGCAGGCGACCGAAATGGTGGAGGAGCCGATATGGACGACGCCCGGCCGCGCATCGGCCAGGACGCCGCTGTCGAGCACCACCTCGCGCACCGCCTTGTCGTCGGAGAGCATGGTAAAGGTTGCGTCCGCGTCGAAGGCCTGGGACGGCACGCCGACGATCTCCACGCCCTCGATTCCCGCCACCTTGGAACGGTTCCAGGCGCGCACGCGGTGGCCGGCCTTGGCCAGGTTGCGCGCCATCGCCTTTCCCATCATCCCAAGGCCGATGAAGCCAACGTCCATTCTCATTCTCCCGCGGCGGACCAGTCGGCCGCCGTCACAAAATTCCATCCGCCGAAGGGACTGGATCCCCTTGGCGCCGGTTAGCTAGCGGACACCGCCGCCAAGTTCAGCGAAGGGCGCGCGCATTTGCGCAGGCATCGCCCATCCAGGCCCGTGAAGCGCCGCTGGCTGGCGTGTCCGGCGCGGTCCTCTCACCCTCGACAACCCGCCCCGGGAGACCGACGATCCAACTCGACGGAACGATGGAGACCGGCGTGGCCGAGGCGTACCGGACCTTCCAGTGCCGCACCTGCGGCTGGATCTATGACGAAGCCGAAGGCGACGCCGACGGGGGAATCCCACCCGGCACGCGCTGGGAAGACATCCCCTCCGACTGGGTCTGCCCCGCCTGCGGCACGGCGAAGTCCGAATTCGACATGGTCGAGCTGTGATCCTCACCCTGCTCCGCCTTCGGCATTCACACACTTGATGCGGCTGGGGAGCCGCGAAGGCTGTCAGCAACCACGGAGGCGCGGAGGGGCACGGAGCGGATAGACGACGAAACGCCGGGTCGTCCGTCTGCTCTATGCCGGCCGAAGCCAGCTAGCGGACAGCCGGCGTTCGCTGCTGGGTGGCCACGGGCGTCGGTTCCGCAAGATGCGCGCCCCACCAGCCGCCGCCCATCGCCATGAGGAGGCGGGCGGTGTCCTGGTAGCGGGCGGCGAGGGCGCGGGCGTAGCCGAGGCGGGCCTGCTGGTACTGGCGCTGGGCGTCCACGAGGGCCAGGAGGCCGGTCCCGCCGCCCTGGTAGTTGATCTGCTGGAGGCGCACAGACTCCGTGGCGCTCGCCAGGGCCCTCTGCTGGGCCGCCAGCAGGGCGCTATCATGGTCCAGAGCGCGCAGGATGTCCGCGACGTCCTCGAAGGCCCGCAGCACGGTCTGGCGGTAGTCCGCGGCCGAAGCCTTGAACTCGTCCAGGGCCGCGCGGCGCTCGGCCCGGCGCATGCCCCCGTCGAAGATCGGCTGGGTGAGCCCCGCCGCGACGCTCCACACCAGGCCTGAGCTATCGAAGAGGCCCCCGGCGTTCAGGGACGCGGCGGTGATACCCGCGTTCAAGTTGATGTCCGGATACAGCCTGGCCGTGGCCACGCCGATCTGCGCGCTGGCCGCATGCAGCTGGGCTTCGGCGGCCATGATGTCGGGCCGGTGGTGGACGAACTCCGAGGGAAGGCTGACCGGCAGGGCCTGGGGCAGGGTCAGCGCATCGAGGTCGAAGTCAGGCGGCGACCAGTCCGAGGGCGCGCGGCCGGTCAGGACCGCGAGGGCGTGACGCGCCACGTCCAGCTCCTGCTCCAGCGGCGGAGACAGGGTCTCGTCGGCGGCGAGCTGGCTCTCCGACAGGACGACGTCGCTGTCGGGCGCCTCGCCGGCCTCGCGCGAGCGGCGGACGAGGTCCAGGTTCTGCTTGTCCAGGGCGACGATCTCGGAGGCCGCCTGAATCTGGGCGCGCGCCGCGGCCACCTGCAGGGCCTGACTTACCGTCTCGCCTGTCAGGGTGAGGTAGGCGGCGTCGAGCTGATCCCGCTGATAGTCGGCCAGAGCTGTCTGGGCCTCGATCTGCCGGTGGACGCCGCCGAAGGCGTCGATGTGGTAGCTGGCCGAGGGCCCGAGCTGGAACAGGTTGAAGTGCGACGGCAGGGGAAAGATGTTGGGCGCGAGGCCGAAGGCGCTCGCGCTGTACTTCTCCTCGCCCTCGCTCGCGGTGAATCCAACCTGGGGCGACAGGGCCGAGCGCGCCGAGCGGACCGTCTCGTTCGCCTCCGCCAGGCGCGCCCGGGCGCTGTCGAGCGTTGGACTTCCGGCGATCGCCTGGCGAACCAGGGAGTCCATCGGGGGCGACTGGAACAGGGTCCACCAGTCGGCCGTGACCTCCGCCCCAAGCTCGATGGTCTGCGCCGGTGGCGCGGCCTGGCCGGGCGGTGCGGAGGGCGACCGCTCGGTCGGCGGCAAATAGCGCGTCTGGGTTGGCGCAGCCGGTGGCTTGAAGTTCGGCCCCACGACGCAGCCGGTCGCCGCGGTGGCGAGGAGCATCGCGGCAAACGCGCGGGCTCGGGGTCGGCGATCAGGTCTCAGAAATCGAGTGAGCTCTTCGACTTCCTTTTCCCGCAAGGGGAAAAGGGAAACGCATTGGCATTCCAGTGACTTAAGCAGGCGCATCTCTATTCCATCACCACGCTGTGGTCCGCGCCCGCGGGGGCGGCGGGCTTGCTGAACACCATCAGCAGCGGCATCACGCCCAGGGTGGCGATCATCAGGAGCTTGTAGTCGTCGATGTAGGCGATGATCTGCGCCTGTCCGGTGATCACCGCGTCCAGGGCCGCGCGCCCGGCGGCGGTCAACGGGTCCCAGAGCCGAGCCACGTCTGGTACGGCTAAGCCGGGGTTCGTCGGCTTCACATAGCTGGAAATCGTCGAGTGGTTGATCTGGGTGTTCTGGGTCAGCAGGCTGTTGACCACTGAGATGCCCACGCTCGAGCCGACATTGCGCGAGAGGCTGTAGATGCCCGCCCCCTCCGCGCGATCGGCGGGCGAGAGGGTCGAGAGGGTCGCCACGCTCAGGGGCACGAACAGGAAGCCAAGGCCGATCCCCTGGACGATCCCCACGACGACGATCGTCGAGGTCGCGACCACCGGCGTCCAGTGCGTCATCAGATAGAAGGTCCAGCCGGTGATGATCAGGCCCACGCCCAGCAGCGCTCGAGTGTCGAAACGTCCGACCAGGCGTCCCACCACCATCATGGCGCCCATGGTTCCGATGCCGCGCGGACCCATCACCAGGCCCGCGGTGACGATCGGATAGCCCATCAACTCCTGCAGGAAGGGTGGCTGCAGGGCCAGCGAGGCGTAGTAGGTCAGGCCCACGACCGCCGCAAAGATGACGCCGGCGGTGAAATTCCGGTCGCGGAACAGGGCGGGCCGCACGAACGGCGTCTTCGTCGTGAAGGTGTGGGCGAGGAAGAGATAGAAGGCCGAGGCCGCGACGAGCGCCTCGATGACGATCTCCTTCGATCCGAACCAGTCCATCTGCTCGCCCCGATCGAGCATGATCTGGAAGGCGGCGAGGGCGATGCTGAGCATGGCGAAGCCGAAGCCGTCCAGCTTCGCGGCCATGTTGCGCGGGGTCTCGGAGACGAAGGTCGTCACCCCTAGGAAGGCGAGAATGCCGATCGGAAGATTGATGTAGAAGACGAACCGCCAGTTGTACGCGGAGGTCAGCCAGCCGCCGAGCACCGGACCCAGCACCGGCCCGGCCATCACCGCCATGCCCCACAGGGCCATGGCCGAGCCCTGTTGCTCGCGGGTGTTGATGTTCATCAGGGTGGTCTGGGAGAGCGGCACCAGCGCCGCGCCGAACACCCCCTGCAGGACGCGGAACAACACGATCTGGTCCAGCGACTGGGCCATGCCGCACAGCATCGAGGCGACGGTGAACCCGGAGATCGAGACCAGCAGCAGGCGCTTGAGCCCAAAGCGCCCCGCCAGATAGCCCACCGGCGGGGTCATGATCGCCGCGGCGACGATGTAGGAGGTCAGCACCCAGTCGATCTGGTCCTGGCTCGCCGACACGCTGCCCTGGATGTAGGGCAGGGCGACGTTGGCGATTGTGGTGTCCAGCGCCTGCATCACCGTGGCGAGGATGACGCAGACGGTAATGGCGGCGCGGTTGCCGCCGCCGACGTGGGGCTGCTCGCTCATCGCCCCGCCCGCGACGATCCGCCGAAAAGATCGGTGAGGAAGCGTGGCAGGCCGCGCCGATGGCCGGTGTCGACCTTCACCTCAACGCTCATGCCGGCGCGAAGCGGTGGCTGGCCTGGCTCGGTGTCGATGCGGATCCGCAGCGGGACCCGCTGGACGACCTTCACCCAGTTGCCGCTCGTGTTCTCTGCCGGCAGCAGGGAGAACTCCTGGGCCACCGCCGGGCTGATGCTCTCCACCACACCCTTCCAGGTGACGTTCGGATAGGTGTCCACATGGACGCGGGCGGGCTGGCCCTGTCGCACCCAGGTGAGCTCGGTCTCCTTGGGATTGGCGTCCACCCAGATGTGATCGGTGTCGATGAGATAGAAGGCGGTGGTCTCGACCGGCAGGGATTTGCCCGGCGCGATTGAATCGACCCCAGTGACGAGACCTGAGAAGGGCGCGCGCACGACGGCGTCGTTCAGCTCGCGCGCCGCCTCGTCCCTGGCGGCGACCGCCTCGTGATAGCGCGGGTTCGATTCGGGCGGACCGTCGGGATGGTCATCGAGCTGGGCGGAGATCGCGGCCTGCTGCTCGCGAAGGGAGTCGATCTTCTGGTGGGCCGTCTGCTGGTTGCGCTGGGCCAGGTCGAAGTTTGCCTGGGAAGAGACATGCGCGTTCAGCAGGTTCTGTTGGCGCGTCGCCTCGGTGTCGTAGTAGGCCGAATCCGCCTGCGCCTGCCGGATCTGGGCCTGCATGTCGCGATAGCTGGCCTGCAGCGCCTGCACCTGGTCGCGCACCATTCCAATCTCGGCGTCGGTCCGCTCGAGCGCGATCTGGAATGGCTGCGGGCGTAGGCTGAAAAGGACCTGTCCGGCCTGGACGTGCTGGTTGTCCCTGACGTTGACCTGATCGACGATCCCCGTGACGTCGGTGGAGATCCCGACCTTGCGGGTGTTCACATAGGCGTCGTCGAGAGAGACGGTCTGGCCGCCGTTGACGTACCAGATCCCCGACGCGATCAGGACGATCGGCAGCAGCAGGAACAGGGCCCAGCGGCGCCAGTGCAGGACGCGGATCCGTCGCGTGACGCCAGGGCGCGGGAGAGAAATTTCGGCGCTGTCGCGCAGTCCTGCTGGTGGGACATCCTTCACAGCCTCGCTCACGCTCGCCGAACCGTTCATTCGCCGCTGATCCTTTGGTGTTGCGGCTCAGAAGGGCCGAACCTTAGCGCCGAGCCCCGAGCGGCCGCCCGCCAATACGGGCGCGCAGAGCTTTTGGGCGCTACGCTGCATTGCACCCCCCGGCGGCTTTTGTTAATTCAACATATTCCGAATAGTTTGTTTGTCCCTGGCAAAGAATGGCCATTCAGCTCAACGAACTCAGCGCCTTCGCCGCGGTCGCCGAGCACGGCAGCTTCACCCGCGCCGCCGCCCAGGTGGGGATCGCACTTCCCACCATGAGCCAGACGATCCGCAATCTGGAACAGAGGCTGGGTGTGCGCCTGTTCAACCGCACCACCCGCAGCGTCGCCCTCACCGAGGCCGGCGAGCGCCTCCTGACCGAGGTCCGTCCGGTGCTGGAAGGCCTCGACAACGTGCTGGAGAGCGTCAACTCGTTCCGGTCCAAGCCGATCGGGACGCTGCGCCTCGCCGTCGCCCGTCCCTACGCCAACCTGATGCTGGCGCCCCTGATCCAACCCTTCCTCGCCGAATATCCCGACATCCGCCTGGAGATCTCGGTCGACGACACCCACGGCGATATCGTCAGCGGCCGCTTCGACGCCGGCATCAGGGCGAGCCATCGCGTGGAGCGCGACATGACCATCCTGCGGATCGCCGACGCGTTCCGCCTGATGCCCGTTGCTTCGCCGGCCTATCTGGCGGGCCGGCCTCGGCCGACGACGCCACGTGACCTCCACGGGCACAACTGCATCCGCTTCCGCTCCCCGTGGGACGGATCCCTGCTGCCCTGGATCTTCGAGAAGGACGGCGAGCAGACCGAGATCGCCGTCGAGGGCTCGCTGATCGTCAACGACCCCGACCTCCTGCTGCGCCCGACGGTGGACGGCTTGGGCGTCACCTATGTCTCCGAGGTCATGGCTGCGCCCTGGCTCGCGGACGGGCGCCTCGTCCCTCTGTTGGAGGACTACAGCCGCACGATCAACGGCGTCTTCCTCTATCACCCCAGCCGTCGCCACACCCCGATGCCCCTGCTTGTGTTCCTCCGCTTCATCGAGGCGCGGCGAGGGACGGGTATGCAGGGCGTGGGGTAAGGGAGTCGCCGAGGCCCTTGAGGCGCGACGCCATTATGCGGCGGCGTCATTCGCTAGCCCATCGCCGAGGGGGGTTCGAGCGTACCCAGAACAGCAACGAGGGCGAGAACGGCGCCGCCGCAAGCCGTCTCGAGCGCGATGCTGAGGCGGAGGCGCCCCACGACCGCAGATGATCCGCCGTCTGACAAAGAACGGGCGAGGGCCGGCGTCAGCATGTATCGATTGAGCCCCGCGAAGCCGAGCATTGCGACGAAGATGGCGAGCTTGGCGCAGAGAACGAGCCCGTACGGCGTGACGAACAGGTCTCGGATATGGTTGGGCCCTATCAGGAACCAGCCGTTCAGCAGCCCCGTCGCGAGCAAGGTCGCCACGGTCGCCGTACCGACGCCGGAGAAGCCCTTCAGGCCGTGGTGAAGCGCGCCGAGCGCAGCCGGATCGGAACTGCCGCCTGACGTGCGCAGAAGAATGGTGAGGACCGCCAGCGCGCCCAGCCAGACGCCCGCAGCAAGGAGATGCAGGACGTCGGCCCCAAGGTGGAGGACGCCGGCCATGCCTTCGTCTGAAACGCCATGGCCCGTCCAGGCGAAGCTTGCGAGAGCCGCGCAGCCGATGAGGCTCGACGCGCTCCAGAGCGGAACAGAGGGGCGGCCCAGCTGCACAAGTGCGAGAGCGGCGACGGGCAGAACGATCCGCGCGGACAACGCGGGGCCGAAATCCGCGCCGGTCACCACGCTCAGCCACGCGCTCGGCCTGAACGTGTCGGCGAGGTCTCCGGTCATGTTCGCCGTTTGAGCAGCGAGTCCGACGACGGCGCCCACCAGCAGAGCAGCGCTCGATGCCGCCAATAGAGGGCGCGTCCAACCGAGGCTCGCGGCAGATTCGTTTCCTCTCCTCGGCAGGCCGTACAGGAAGAAGAGCGGCGATCCGAAGAGGACCACCGCCGCCACGAACTCGACGAGGCGCGAGCCGGTGAGGGCGACTTCAATCATCCGGACCTACCGAACGGTGAAGCTATAGGAGCCTTCCATGCGATGCGTGTCGACCGACACGTTGTGCCACTTGACGGTGTAGACGCCGGGCAGGAGTCGGCCGGCCACCCTGCCCAGGATCGTCTTGGGGTCGTTGTCCGGCACGGCGGACGTGACCGGAACCTGGGTTCCGTCTGACCTGTCCAGCTCCACGCCGGAGAACTTCGCTTCGAGCTTCTCGCTGAAGTGCAGGGTGAGCAGCGTCGGCGCGGCGACCGTCGCATCCTTGGCGGGGGCCGAGGCAATGAGATGAGCGTGGGCCTGGGCCTGGATTGCAACAGCGAGCGCGCCGGCGACGACACCGAGCCTTGCGATGGATCGGATTAGGAAGCGAGAATTCATAAGCGTCTCCGGGTCTTGCCGAGCAGCATACGCATGGAACACGGCTCAGCGCTTATGGCCTAGGGCCATGGACCGATACGCCGGAGCTCGCATCAGCTCCATGCCTTGCGGCATGGCGGAAGACAGGCGCTCTAGCGGGGTTTCTCGGCGTGGAGGCTGAAGATACGAGACGCATCTTGTTGCTGCATGTCACTCAGGCGGCGAAGGTCAAAGATCCCCATTCGTTAGACCTGGGCGCCAACGGCTCGCCGATAGGGTCCCGCCTGTCCCTGTGATTCTTAGTTAATCCTGAATTCTTTCAGATCAAGTCTGCCGGAAGCGCCTATTATTCTATAAATGGTCGCCCCCTCGAAGCAGAGAGGGGGTGGCGAATGTCGACTTTGGTCGAGGGCGGAGCGCTGGGCGCGCTGCGGGCAAACCTTTGGCCCGAAGGGCGAGCGGGCGGATTGAAGCTGTGCCTGAGCGTGATCTTCGCCATGTCGCTGGTGTCGGCGTCGCTGGCGGCGGCCGCGCCCCTGTTCCTGCGGCGGCTGGTGGGCGCGCTTTCCGGACCGGCGTTGATCGCTGCGCCGGCGCTGCTGGTGGTCGCGTACCCGGTGCTGCGCTTCCTGGGCCTGGCGACCATCCAGGCGCGGGTCGTTCTCACCGCCGCGGTGATGGAGGGGGTGAAGGGGCGTTTCGCGGCGGGCGCCTTCGCGCACGTGCTCGCGCTGGGGCGAGGTTTCCACATGGACCGCGGCACGGGCGCGCTCGCCAGGGTGCTGGAGCGGGGCGCGGCGGGGCTGGTGACCTCCGTGCGCAGCACGCAGGTCGTCATCTTCCAGGTGCTGCTCGAGGCGGCGCTGGCCTGCGTGGTGCTCGCCCATGTGATCTCCTGGCGATTCGGCCTGATCCTGCTGGCCGTGATGGCCGGCTATGCGACGGTCGCCATCGTCTTCACCCGCTGGCAGCTGCGCGAGCGGCGCAAACTCAACGTCCAGGAGAACATCGGCAACGGGCTTGCCTTCGAGAGCCTGCAGAACTGGGACCTCGTGCGGGCGTTCGGACGCGAGGCCTATGAGGCGGGGCGCTACGCCGCCACCAGGCGCGTCCAGGCGCAGGTCGCGGCCAGGGTGGTGGCCGCGACGTGTTCGATGTCGGTCGGCTGGCAGGCGATCGAGGCGACGGCGGTGGCCGGCGTGCTCACCCTCGCCGCAGGCGAGGTGATCAGTGGGCGGATGCGCATCGCCGACCTTGTCCTGGCCCAGGTCTACATGATGCAGGTGTTCGCCAACATGACCGGACTTGGTCTGGTCTATAACGACGCACGCCAGGGTTTCGCCGACCTCGCGGAGCTTCAGACGCTGACGGCCGAGGCGCCCACAGTGCAGGAACAGCCGGGTGCGCCGGCCTTGGTTGCCGAGCGCGGCGAGGTGTCTTTCGAGCGCGTGTCGTTCCGCTACGGCGAAGGCGAGGCGGCGGTGTCGGACGTTTCGCTCGTCATTGCTCCGGGTCGCACCCTCGCCCTGGTGGGAGCGAGCGGTGCGGGCAAGACGACGCTCGGGCGTCTGCTGATGAGGCTCTACGACCCGGATGCGGGGACGATCCGCATAGATGGCCAGGACATCCGCGAGGTGAGCCGCCGCTCGCTCGCCGCGGCCGTGGGCGTCGTCTCCCAGGACACCCAACTCTTCAACGAGACCATCGCCTACAACATCCGCTACGGTCGGCCTGACGCGTCGGACGCCGAGGTGAGAGAGGCGGCGAAACAGGCGGCGCTGAGCGCCTTCGTCGAACGGCTTGCGCTCGGATACGAGACACGGATCGGCGAGCGGGGCCTCAAGCTGTCGGGCGGTGAGCGCCAGCGGATCGCCATCGCGCGCCTATTGCTGGCGCGTCCGGCGATCCTGCTCTTCGACGAGGCGACGGCCTCGGTCGACAGCCTGACCGAGGCGGAGATCCAGGCCGCCCTGCGCCGCATCGCCGCCGGCCACACCACCCTCGTCATCGCCCATCGCCTCTCGACGGTGGTCGACGCCGACGAGATCGCGGTGATCGCGGACGGCCGGATCGCCGAGCGCGGCCCCCATCGAACGCTTCTGGCGCGCGGTGGACTCTATGCGCGGTTGTGGCGAAGCCAGGCCGAGGCGGAGGTTTTCATGGCGGGGTGAGAAATCGATCCCGAGGTCCGGAGACCGGACCCCGGGCCGATCCGGCGCCTGCGGGTTTGTCGTGCAGGCGCGCGCGGGTTTGCACGGATTTGCTCCGCCAAGCCTTTGGCGACGCTGTCCGGAGTATCAACCCGGAGGGCCATCCATGCCCCGCCGACTCTTCCTGACCTGTGTCGCCGGCGTCCTCTCGATCGCCGTCTCGGCCTACGCAGGTCGTCCCGACATCTCCACGATGACCGCGCCTGGCGCGAGCTTCGCCGGCTACAAGACCTATGCCTGGGTGAACCAGACGCCGCCTGGCGGCATGAATCCGGTCGAGTTCCAGCAGATCCAGGCGGACATCTCAGCCGCCCTGGCGAAGAAGGGATATACCCAGGGCGACCCCGGCGACCTCAGCCTGATCGTCAGCGCTGGCGCCAGCCAACAGACTCAATTTCAGGAGTGGGGGGGATGGTTGAACCGCGAGGTGGACACCAACGTGGTCACCACAGGCCGCCTGTCGGTGGACGCCTTCGACACCAAGACCAAGCAGGCCGTCTGGCACGGGCAGGCCGCCGAAACCATAAACCCTCAGAAACCGAACCTGAGGAATATCGACTCCGTCGTCACAAAGCTGATGGACAAGTTCCCGGCGGGCGGTGGCGCCCCGGTCGCTCCCGCACATCATTAGACGCCCGCGTCAGTTACCCGAAAAAG
>Ga0210396_10005955_pt1 | contig 11730 bp, 11 predicted proteins | sample IncBWH17OmetaG_FD_155466 | JGI IMG/M metagenome (GOLD analysis project Ga0210396, IMG submission 155466) | Forest soil microbial communities from Barre Woods Harvard Forest LTER site, Petersham, Massachusetts, United States - Inc-BW-H-17-O ...
CAGCCGATCATCCAGACCAACTATCTCACCCACGAGCTCGACCGCCGCGTCATCGTCGCCGGCATGAAGCTGGCGCGCCGACTGCTCAAGTCCGAGCCGCTCTCGCCCTATTACGACTATGAGGATTTCCCCGGACCGAAGGTGCAGAGCGACGAGGAACTTCTGGCGGCTGCGACGCAGCGCGGCACCACGACCTTCCATCCCGGCTGCACCTGCCGCATGGGGCCGGCCGACAGCAACTGGGCCGTGGTCGACGATCAGCTCCGCGTGCACGGCCTGCAAGGCCTGCGCGTGGTTGACGCCTCGATCATGCCGCGGATGATCTCGGCCAACCTCAACGCCTCCACCATGATGCTCGCCGACAAGGCAAGCGATCTGATCCGCGGCAAGACCGCGCCGGAGGCGGTGAAGCTGCCGGAAGCTGCGGTGGCGTAGGACGACGGACCAGCAACGCCGTCATTGCGAGCGAAGCGAAGCAATCCATACTGTCTCCGCAGAAGCGTTATGGATTGCTTCGTCGCTTCGCTCCTCGCAATGACGAGTATGTTGAAGCAGCTGGCGCCTTACACTTCCCGCCGGCTCAGGAACGCCAGCCGCTCGAACAAATGCACGTCCTGCTCGTTCTTGAGCAGTGCGCCGTGCAGCGGCGGAATCAGCTTGCGCGGGTCGCGCTCCCTGAGCATCTCAGGCGTGATGTCCTCGTTGAGGAGCAGCTTCAGCCAGTCGAGCAGCTCGGAGGTCGACGGCTTCTTCTTCAGCCCCGGCACCTCGCGCACCTCGAAGAAGATGCGCAGCGCTTCTTCCACCAGCCGCTTCTTGATGCCGGGGAAGTGCACATCGACGATCCGGCCCATGGTGTCGGCGTCGGGGAACTTGATGTAGTGGAAGAAGCAGCGGCGCAGGAAGGCGTCCGGCAGCTCCTTCTCGTTATTGGATGTAATCATGACGATAGGCCGGAGCTTCGCCTTGATGTTCTCGCCGGTCTCGTAGACGAAGAACTCCATGCGATCGAGCTCGAGCAGGAGGTCGTTCGGGAATTCGATGTCAGCCTTGTCGATCTCGTCGATCAGCAGCACCGGGCGCTTCTCCGAAGTGAAGGCTTCCCAGAGCTTGCCGCGCTTGATGTAGTTCGAGATGTCGGACACGCGGGCATCGCCGAGCTGGCTGTCGCGCAAGCGCGAGACCGCATCATATTCGTAGAGGCCTTGCTGCGCCTTGGTGGTGGACTTGATGTGCCAGGTCATCAGCGGCGCGCCGATCGCTTTCGCCACCTCCTCGGCCAGCACCGTCTTGCCGGTTCCGGGCTCGCCCTTGATCAGCAGCGGCCGTTCGAGCACGATCGATGCGTTGACGGCGACCTTGAGGTCCTCGGTCGCGACATAATCCTTGGTACCGGTAAATTTCATCTACTTGCCTCGTTAGCGCGCTCGGGGCGCAGCGGTTCATTTCTGCCTTTAGCAGGAAAAATCGGCCGAAACAGCCTTGGTTGCGGGAATAGCGGCGATGCGTCAGGCGCGCCTGACGAGCGATAGTATGACGAGGATAATAACAGCCCCGATGGTCGCGTCGAGGATCTGGCCCAGCGTGCCGGCGGCAAGCATGACGCCGAGCTGGGGCAGGATCCAGCTTGCGACCAGCGCGCCGAGGATGCCGATGACGATGTTGCCGATCAGCCCGAAACCAGCGCCGCGCACGACGAGGCCGGCGAGCCAGCCGGCGATTGCGCCGATCACGAGAGCTGCAATGATACCCATGGAAGATGCCCCTGCCAAAAACGCGATGATGGTTTGCAATTCTAGATGAAAAAGCCTCCCGGTCTAGGCCCGTCCGGCCCTTGACCTTCACCCTGACACGGGCAATCTGTTACGCATGTTCCTGCAATTCTTCACCTCGCTCCGCGATGCCCAGGTCCCCGTGACCTTGCGCGAATATCTGACGCTGATGGAGGCGCTTGACGCCGACCTCGCGGATCAGACGGTGGAGAATTTCTATTACCTGTCGCGTGCGGCGCTGGTGAAGGACGAGCGCAATCTCGACAAGTTCGACCGCGTGTTCGGCACCGTGTTCAAGGGGCTCGAGAGCCTGCTCGACGCCATGGACAAGGCCGAGATCCCCGAGGAGTGGCTGAAGAAGCTCGCGGAAAAATATCTTACCGAGGAAGAGAAGAAGCAGATCGAGGCCATGGGCTGGGACAAGCTCATGGAGACGTTGAAGAAGCGCCTCGATGAGCAGAAGGGCCGGCACCAGGGCGGCAACAAATGGATCGGTACCGCCGGCACCTCGCCGTTCGGCGCCCATGGCTATAACCCCGAAGGCATCCGCATCGGCCAGGAGAAGAACCGCAACAACCGCGCGGTGAAGGTCTGGGACCGCCGCGAATTTAGGGATCTCGATGGCAATGTCGAGCTCGGCATCCGCAACATCAAGATCGCGCTGCGCAGGTTGCGCAAATTCGCGCGCACCGGCGCGCCCGACGAGCTCGACCTCGATACCACCATCAAGGAGACCGCCAATCACGGCTATCTCGACGTGGTCATGCGGCCCGAGCGGCGCAACGCGGTCAAGGTGCTGGTGTTCTTCGATATCGGCGGCTCGATGGATTCCCACATCGCGCAGGTCGAGGAATTGTTCTCGGCGGCGAAGAGCGAATTCAAGCACATGGAATATTTCTACTTCCACAACTGCCTCTATGAAGGCGTGTGGAAGCAGAACAAGCGGCGCTTCACCGACCGTACGCCGACCTGGGACGTGCTGCACAAATACCCGCACGACTACAAGATCGTGTTCGTCGGCGATGCCTCGATGTCGCCTTACGAGATCATGGTGCCCGGCGGCTCGGTCGAGCATGTCAATGAAGAAGCCGGCTCGGTCTGGCTCGACCGCATCATTCGCACCTACCAGCATTCGGTGTGGCTCAATCCGGTGGCACAGAAGCACTGGGACTATTCGGAATCGACGACGATCATTCGGCGGATCTTCTCGCAGCGCATGTACCCGATCACGATCGAGGGGCTGGAAAACGCGATGAAGGAATTGGTGCGGTAAGAAACGCGCCGGCGCGCGCCGCCAGGACTTGCCAACAAGGTCGTGCCAACAAGATCAAGGGAGTAACCATGCCCCAGACCATTCACCGCGGCATCAAGGCGCTGGTCGATGAGGCCAACGCCGAGGTCGAGACCATCAGCGCGTCGGACGCGATCAAGATAGCGGCCGACGGCAGTGTCGTCATCGTCGACATCCGCGATCCCAGAGAGATCGAGCGCGACGGCAAGATTCCCGGCGCCTTCTCCTGCACCCGCGGGATGCTCGAGTTCTGGATCGATCCGGCGAGCCCTTATGCCAAGCCGATCTTCCAGGAGGACAAGAAGTTCATCTTCCATTGTGCCGGCGGCCTGCGCTCCGCGCTCGCCGCGAAGACGGCGCAGGACATGGGGCTGAAGCCGGTCGCGCATATGGGCGGCGGCTTTGCCGCCTGGCGCGATGCCGGCGGTCCCGTGGAGAAATGGGAGCCGAAGAAGAAGGGCTAATGCTCGTCACACGCGGGCTTGACCCGAGTGTCCATCCTTTCAAGAAAGATGGATGGCCGGGTCTTAGGCGAGCGGAAGCGACGCCGTTCTTCGCCCGGCCATGACGATTGAGAATGTCGGAGACTTGCATGACCACCACCAACGACCCCCTCGTATCCACCGAATGGCTCGCGGCGCATCTTGGCGATGCCAATGTGAAAGTCGTCGACGCCACCTTCAAGCTGCCGGGCGTGCTGCCGCTGCCGAAGGACGATTATCTAGCGAGCCATCTTCCGGGCGCGGTGTTCTTCGACGTCGATGCGGTGTCGGACCATTCCAATCCGCTGCCGCACATGTTTCCGAGCGCCGAGCAGTTCGGCCGCGACGTCGGCGCGCTCGGCATCAGCAACGGCGATACGGTCGTGATCTACGATTCCGGCGGCTGGGTCGCCGCGCCCCGCGCCTGGTGGATGTTCCTGTCCTACGGCCACAACAATGTGCGCATCCTCAATGGCGGCCTGAAGAAGTGGAAGGCGGAAGGCCTGCCGGTCGAGAGCGGCGAGGTCAAGGCCAGGCCCGCGACCTTCAAGGCGACGTTCGATGCCAAGCGCGTCCGCAGCATGCAGGAGATGATCGATAATGTCGCAAGCCGGGCCGAGCAGGTGATCGACGCGCGTGCGTCCGAACGCTTTGAGGGCCGTGCGGCCGAGCCGCGGCCGGGCATCCGCTCCGGCCACATCCCCGGCGCCCGCAACGTGCCCTACAACATCTTGTTCGATGCCGCGACCGGCGCCATGAAGCCGCTCGACGATCTGCGCCAGGCGTTCTCCGGTGCCGGCGTGAAGCTGGACGCGCCGATCGTCACGAGCTGCGGCTCGGGCGTCTCGGCCGGCGTGCTGACGCTGGCGCTCTACCGGCTCGGCGTGACCGATACCGCGCTTTATGACGGCTCATGGTCGGAATGGGGTAGGGAAGGCGGGCCGCCGATCGCAACCGGGCCAGCCTGATCGTCTCTTACGGCGTACGCGCAGCAATAGGCTGCGGGGCGAACAGGCCCAGTTGCAGCTGCTGAGCGGCCGCCTGCTGCCGTGCCAGCAGCGCGCGCTGGGCGGCCAGACGCCGGCGTGCCCTGGCGCGCCGCTCGGCCCGCAGCCGCTCCCTGTCGATCACGCGTTCGGCCTTGTCGCTGGTGTCCTTTTTCGGAGCGGCCTGCTCGTTGACAGAGGACGCATCACCGATGCTTGCGATCCTGGTCGAGGTCGCAGTGGTGGTGTCGCCCGCCGGTGCAGCCTGGGACTCGGATATGGCAGTTTCGGACTGAGCGGGCTCAGGCTTGGTAGCTTCGCGCGTGGCGGACAGGGATTTGGCCACCTCGGTATCGGTCGCCTCCGATTTCGCCACCTCTGCGTTGGTCGTGTCCGGGCTGGCGTCCTCGGTCGTCGCAATATTGGTTTCTGCGGCTGGCGCAGGGGCTGACGGCGGCGCCGCCTCGTTCGCGGTCGTTTCAGCAGCCGGCGGGGTGTCACTCTTGGACGTTTCCGCAGGCGCTGGCGCGTCCTGCGGGGCTAGAGCCGCGACTTTCTCAGTTTCAGTCGCCAAGGAAACCACCGCTTCCGACACTGCTGGCGCCGACGAGGCGGGGATCATGGCACCGACGGGCGGCGCATCGGTCGCCGTCGGCGGCGTCGCCTCGCGCTGCGGCTGGACCTGCAGCATCGCCAGCACTGGCTGCGGCGCGTCGGTCTTCTGGGCGAGCATCGGCGGCTCGGGTGCGGTACGCCAGGATGAGTTGGAGGCAAATTCCTCATGTGCTGCCCGCAACAGGGCGGCCGCACCGAGGCCGAAGATGAGAACAGAAACAGACAACGCGATAGCGGCGAACAGGAAACGGATACCGGGGAGCATTTCTGGGTACGATTCCGCCTTCGCAAGCTTTGCTTGCGATGGCCCTGGAGCCAAAACGTGAACGCGGTGACTACTGTGGAGGTGCCTCGTTCGCCGCCGCGAATCAGGCTCGGTTCAACCATACCGCAAGCGCTGTTCAGCGTTTGTTAAAATTCGTTGCTGCAGAAGGCGTAGGAAGGGTCAATCACGTTTTCCGGGCTGAGCGCGGCTTTGCCGCCACGGCCTTGAAGGAACATCACAATTTTCGGAGATTGGGCGCATGCGGGGCGGATTTGTCTTGAATGCGCCGCGATCTTCCGTCATGTGCCTTTAACAGTCCGGTGTCGGCTTGGGGACTATAAGAACACCATGATGATCACTCGATTTCTGACGATTACGGCTGTCGTGATGGCGGGCGCGGCATTACTCCCGGCTGCCCACGCCCAGCAGGCCTATCCTCCGGCCCCAGGCACTTACGCACCGGGAACCTACGCGCAGCCCTATCCGCAGCCTTATCCCGCCGGCGGCGCGCCGAATTTCGACCAGTTGGAAGACGACGAGGCCAATCCTGCGGCTTTGCCGCCGCCCGGTCCGGCCCGTCCGCCCGGTCCGATCCTTTCGCCCGACGACCCGCGCTACGCCAATGCGGTTCCGAATCCGAATGGCCCGGTGATGTCGCCGGACGATCCGCGCTACGGCCGCCCCGCCGGTCCGCCGCCGGTGATCTATGGCGATCGCCCGCCGGGCTCGCCGCAACCTGGCTATGCCAATGGTGGTTACGGCGACCCTAACGCGCCGCGTCCGCCTGAGGGCGTCGCACCCGGCGGGAACCCGGCCGTCACCGGCTCGGTTCAGCCGCAGGGACCCGCCACGGGACCGGACGGCCGGCCGATGACGATCGCGTCGCTGCCGCCGGAAGAGCAGCCCGACGCTGCGCCAGCACAACTGGCGCCGAACCTGCGCCGGCAGGAAGTCAACTTCGTCACCAAGGAACCGGCCGGCACCATCGTGGTCGATACGCCCAACACGTATCTCTACTACGTGCTCGGGAACGGCCGCGCGATCCGCTATGGCGTGCGCGTCGGCCGCGACGGCTTCACCTGGACCGGCGTGCAGAAGATCTCGCGCAAGAAGGAATGGCCGGACTGGTACCCGCCGACCGAAATGATCGAGCGCCAGCCCTATCTGCCGCGCTTCATGGCCGGCGGCCCCGGCAACCCGCTCGGCGCGCGCGCGATGTATCTCGGCTCGACCGTGTACCGCATCCACGGCACCAACCAGCCTTCGACCATCGGCAAGTTCGTCTCCTCAGGCTGCATCGGCATGCTGAACGACGACGTCTCGGATCTGTTCGAGCGCACCAAGGTCGGCACCCGCGTCGTGGTGATGCCGGGCAATCCGCCGTCGGCAACCGCGTTGGCCGCCCCGATGCCCGGCCAGGCAGCTGCGGCGCCGCCAGCACAAGCCTCGGCCGCTCCGGCCTATGGCCAGCAGCCGACCGTGGTGCCGCCGCTACCCGCGCCAGTGACCGTGCGCTAATCACTCTCCTTCGTCATTGCGAGCGAAGCGAAGCAATCCAGACTGTCTCCGCGGAAGCGGTCTGGATTGCTTCGTCGCTTCGCTCCTCGCAATGACGACGGATATTACGCCAGCCTGCGCACCGGCTCGCCCTTGAGCCAGGCGTCGATGCCTTCGACCATCTGGACATAGTGGCCGCGGAAGACCTCTTCGGTGGAATAACCGAGATGCGGCGTGATCACCATGTTGTCGAGCTTGCGGAAGGGATGATCGACCGGCAGCGGCTCGACCGAGAACACGTCGATGCCGGCGCCTGCGATCTTCTTCTGCTGCAGCACTTCGAGCAGCGCCGCCTCGTCGATGATCGGCCCGCGCGCCGTGTTGACGATATAGGCGGTCGGCTTCATGCGCAGGAGGTCTTCCTTGCCGACCAGGCCGCGTGAGCGCGGCCCCAGCACCACGTGGACGGTGATGACGTCGGCGTTCTCAAAGAGCTCTTCCTTGGACGCGTAGCTGACGCCTGCTTCGGCGCATTTTTCCGGCGTCAGGTTCGGGCTCCAGGCGATCACCTTCATGCCGAAGGCCTGCGCGAGCTTGGCGACCTTGGCGCCGAGCTTGCCGAGGCCGATGACGCCGAGCGTGCGTCCCTCGATTTCCATGCCCATGTTGATCTGCCAGGGCTCGCCCGCATGCATGCGCGCGCTCTCGCGGCCGATCTTGCGGGTGAGTTCCAGGATCAGGCCCATGGTGAGCGGCGCGGTCGGATCGCGGGCGAAGCTGGTGCCGCACAGCACCACATTGTGGTCCTTGGCCGCCTCGAAATCGATCGCGGCGTTGCGCATGCCGGCGGTGATCATCAGCTTGAGGTTGGGCAGCCGGTCGAACATCGCGCGCGGAAACGCGGTGCGCTCGCGCATGGCAAGGATAATCTCGAAATCCTTCAAGGCGGCGGCCGCTTCGTCCTCGGACTTGAACGGCTTCTCGAACACGGTGAGGTCGACCCGGTCCGTGATCCTGGACCAGTCCGCGAAGTTCATCGAGATCTTGAAATAGTCGTCAGGAATTGCACAGCGCAGCCGCGTCATGGAAAAGTCCGTTCATGGCGAGAATGACGGCAGCGAAAAGTGCCGTCGGGGAGGTCGCCATGGTCGCGCGCCTCGATTGGGCGCGCAAGCGGCTTGCGGCCGCAAAAACGCCTTGCAGTAATTCCCTTGGAGCCTTGCGGCTCACTTCAACCGGCAGCTCACTTCAACCGAAACGTGGCGTCCGCGCCGTATTTGGCGCGCCAGGCCGGACCGGGGCCGCGCATATAGTGCAGTTCCGGGCGGTAGGGGTCGAATGCCTTGGCGACGAACTGGCGCCAGAAGGCCTTGAAGCCGGTCGGGATAACCTGTCCGTTCCCGCGCAGCGCGGGTCGGGAGAGGGTGGTCGAAGTCATCGTCGCCATGACGCAGGCCCGCTGTTTTGGTTGCGGCTTTTGCCGCTTGAGAGCGCTTTTTCGGCGCTGAATACGAGCTTTGGCCTGATTTATTAAAAAGCAGTTTCAATTGTCGTGATCCGTCGCACACATGGTGACGGACCCGTATTCATCCGTGGTGAACGGATGGAAAACGAGCGCCTTACGGTTGCCCTTTGGGGTCTGCGCGGCTACATCAGCCGCAGCAAAATTTCCTCAAATCCGCTCGTTTTCGAAGGACCGCGATGGCTCGCCAATTCGTCTATTTCATGCAGGGTCTGACCAAGAGCTATCCGACCCGGAAGGTGCTCGATAACATCCATCTGAGCTTCTATCCCGACGCCAAGATCGGCGTGCTCGGCGTCAACGGCTCCGGTAAATCGACCCTGCTCAAGATCATGGCGGGGCTCGACAAGGAATATACCGGCGAGGGCTGGGTCGCCGAGGGCGCCCGCGTCGGCTATCTCGAGCAGGAGCCGCAGCTCGATCCCAAGCTTTCGGTACGCGACAACGTCATGCTGGGCGTCGCCAAGCAGAAGGCGATCCTCGACCGCTACAACGAGCTCGCGGCGAACTACTCGGACGAGACCGCCGACGAGATGACCAAGCTGCAGGACGAGATCGAGGCGCAGGGCCTCTGGGATCTCGACAGCAAGGTCGACCAGGCCATGGACGCGTTGCGCTGCCCGCCTGACGATTCAGACGTGACCAAGCTGTCGGGCGGCGAGCGCCGCCGCGTTGCGCTGTGCCGGCTCTTGCTCGACCAGCCCGAGCTATTGCTGCTCGACGAGCCGACCAACCATCTCGACGCGGAATCCGTGTCCTGGCTCGAAGGCCATCTGCGCAACTATCCCGGCGCCATCCTGATCGTGACCCACGACCGCTACTTCCTCGACAACGTCACGAGCTGGATCCTTGAGCTCGACCGTGGCCGCGGCATTCCCTATGAGGGCAACTACTCCTCTTGGCTGGTGCAGAAGCAGAAGCGGCTGGAGCAGGAGGGCCGCGAGGACGCCGCGCACCAGAAGACGCTGGCGCGCGAGCAGGAGTGGATTGCGTCCTCGCCAAAGGCGCGCCAGGCCAAATCCAAGGCCCGTTACCAGCGCTATGAGGAACTGCTCAAGCAGGCGAGCGAGAAGCAGACCCAGGCCGCGCAGATCATCATTCCCGTCGCGGAGCGGCTCGGCAACAACGTCGTCGACTTCGAAAGCCTCACCAAGGGTTACGGCGACCGCGTGCTGATCGATGATCTCACCTTCAAGCTGCCGCCCGGCGGTATCGTCGGCGTCATCGGCGCCAACGGCGCCGGCAAGACCACGCTGTTCCGGATGATCACCAACCAGGAGACGCCGGACAACGGCTCGATCACGGTCGGCGAGAGCGTGCATCTCGGCTATGTCGACCAGTCGCGCGATGCGCTCGATGGCAAGAAGACGGTGTGGGAGGAAATTTCCGGCGGCAACGAGCTGATCCTGCTCGGCAAGAAGGAAGTGAACTCGCGCGGCTATTGCTCTTCCTTCAATTTCAAGGGCGCCGACCAGCAGAAGAAGGTCGGTGCGCTGTCAGGCGGCGAGCGCAATCGCGTGCATCTGGCCAAGATGCTGAAGTCCGGCGCCAACGTGCTGCTGCTCGACGAGCCGACCAACGATCTCGACGTCGATACCTTGCGCGCGCTGGAAGAGGCGCTGGAGGATTTTGCCGGCTGCGCCGTCATCATCAGCCACGATCGCTGGTTCCTCGACCGCATCGCCACCCACATCCTGGCCTTCGAGGGCGACAGCCATGTCGAATGGTTCGAGGGCAACTTCCAGGATTATGAAAAAGACAAGATGCGCCGGCTCGGACAGGACTCGATCATCCCCCACCGGGTGAAGTATAAGAAGCTCACGCGATAATCATTTGCGCATGATCTTTTCGGAAAACCGCTGCACACTTTTCCGGATCATGCAGTAGAGCGACAGGAAATGGCGGACTGGAGCGCGCAGCAGTATCTCAAATTCGAGGACGAGCGCACGCGCCCGCCACGGGATTTGCTGGCCCAAATTCCGCTGATCGAAGCCCGCAAGATCGTCGATATCGGATGCGGTCCGGGCAATTCGACCGAGCTCCTGGTCAGGCGCTGGCCGAACGCTACCGTGATCGGCATCGACACCTCCGCCGACATGCTGCGCCAGGCGCGCGAACGGCTGCCGCAACAGACCTTCATCGAAGCCAATGTCGCGCATTGGGTGCCGCCCGAAGGCACCGACCTGTTGTTCGCCAACGCGATCTTCCAGTGGGTGCCGGGTCACCTGAAGCAGTTGCAGCGGCTGCTCGGCAGGCTTCCCGCGGGCGGTGTACTGGCAGTGCAGATTCCCGACAGCCTGGAAGAGCCGGCGCATCTGCTGATGCGCGAGGTCGCGAGCGAGGGTCCTTGGGCCAAGCAGCTTTCCGAAAAAGCGCGCCTGCGCGACGAGGTCCCGCCGCCGAACGGCTACTACGACGCGCTCAGTCCGCTCTGCACGCATCTCGATATATGGCACACGATCTATAATCACCCGCTTGCCGATGCTGACGCGGTGGTAGAATGGGTCAAGGGCACCGGCCTGCGCCCGTTCCTGGAAATGCTGGAGACGGCCGAGCGCAAGCAATATCTCGCCGAATACACCGCGCGCGTCGCAAGCGCCTATCCGCCCCAGGCCGACGGCAAGGTGCTGTTCCGTTTCCCCCGGATTTTCATCGTGGCAGTGAAATGAGGGCGGCGCTTGTTGCTCTCGCGGCGGCCTTTCTCGCGAGCGCGACTCCTGCCCGCGCCGCGGATGCCGCCTTCACGCAATTCATCGCTTCGCTCTGGCCGGAGGCGCAGGCCGCCGGCGTTTCCCGTGCGACGTTTGATCGGGAGACGGCGGGCCTTGAGCCTGATTACAAGCTCCCCGATCTGATCCTGCCCGGACGGCCCGCGACCGGCGCACCGTCGCAGGCCGAGTTCGTGCAGGTGCCGGCCGACTACATCAAGGAAGCGAGCATCGCCCGCTTGGCCGAGCAGGGGCAAAAGCTGATGGCACAATATCGCCCCGCGCTGAACACGATCGAGTCCCGCTTCAAGGTGCCTGCCACCATCGTGCTCGCGATCTGGGGCCGTGAGACCGATTACGGCCGCTACACGCTGCCTTACGACCTGATCCGCGTGCTGGGGACGCAGGCCTATGTCGGCCGGCGCAAGGAGAAGTACCACGACGAGTTCATCCTCGGCCTGAAGATGCTGAGCGACGGCGTGGTGACGCGCAAGGACATGCTCTCGTCCTGGGCCGGCGCCACCGGGCTCACGCAGTTCCTGCCGTCGGATTACTACAAGAACGGCGTCGATCTCGACGGCGACGGCAAGGC
>Ga0210396_10005957_pt1 | contig 11730 bp, 6 predicted proteins | sample IncBWH17OmetaG_FD_155466 | JGI IMG/M metagenome (GOLD analysis project Ga0210396, IMG submission 155466) | Forest soil microbial communities from Barre Woods Harvard Forest LTER site, Petersham, Massachusetts, United States - Inc-BW-H-17-O ...
TGCGGGAGACGAAATTGACTTGCGTGCTGGACTGGCCGAAGCCCGAGTTGAGACTAAGCTGGTCAGTCTGTATCGTCATCTGCTCGATATCTTCAAGGCGAGGCGAAACAGCCGGCTGAATATTTCCGGAAAACTTCATCCGAGCCGAGCTACCGATTACGCCGTCGATGTTGGAGCCCTGATCTGTCGAAGGCAAGCCATTATACGTGCCGTTGTACCCGGCGACGAGTGTTGAAAAGGCAGTCAGATCGCGCCCATTCAGCGGAAGGTCCTCAATCTGCTTAATGTCGACCACAGTGCCGATTTCGTTGGAACTGGTCTCGAGAACCGGTGTCGTTTCGGCACTCACGCGCACGATATCGTTGGTGCTGCCCACGGTGAGTGTTGAGGCTACGGTGGTCGATTGCGAAGCCTGCACCAGGATTGAATCGTAGATCTTCTTGGCGTACCCGCCGGCTTCGACAGTCAGGCTGTAGGTCCCAATGGGGAGATTGACGAAGGTGTATGTTCCGTTGTGTTCCGCTTTCGCGGTGCGGATGTCATTGGTTTGTTGTGCCACGAGGGTGAGGGTTGCGTCTGCGACCACGCCGCCGGAGGTATCGGTGACCGTCACAACAATGGTGCCTTGCGAACCCGCCTGGGCGACTGCCCGCTCCGTGGAGAGGGCGAAGACAGCGAGCCAACACAGAAAACCTGTCACACCTATACGCAGAATCTTCATGACCTCAAGCCTCCAAGAGCAAACGTTTACTCGCCACGCCGGTTCATTTCTTTCGCAGGGAGCTTAAGGATTCCAAACAAGATATGACTGGCGTGTTCATTGGTCCGGCTGGCAGACAGCCGCACCTGGGGAATGCCAATGCGAGCTGAACTCGCAGTGTTCATTCTTGTATTAGATATTGTATGCATTGTCAAGACATAATCCACCGACGGGTCTGCGGGGGCCAAAGACCCTCTATTTCTGGGGGCCAAGTGGGCTCGATCCGGGGGATTGGCTTGTCAGGGGCTGGTGCTTCCAGAGGATTCGCGGGAGGCACCGTTATGCGCGAGGAGCCTGGCAAATTGTTCTCGCATCTCATGGGCTTTTGCCAGATCGCCCAGACTTTGATAAGCGCGGGCAAGATTGGAATAGACCGTGGGATTGCGTGGCTCAAGCCGTCTTCCGATTTCAAGGTGTTCGACGGCCTCGCGATAGCGCTCTTCGAGGACGTATATCCTACCCAGCGCGATTTGGGTGGGTGAGTACTCGGGATTTGTGTGGGCCGACTCTTCCAATACCGCCTGCGCCTGAGCGAAGCCCGGGTCTCCGGGTAATGCACCTGAGCGCAAGAGCACGAGCCCAAGCAAAGATAGCGTCTGGTAGTCTCGATTCCCCGCGGAAATGGCCGCAAGCACGCGCTCGATGGCTTGCTTGAATTTGCCGTCGTAAAGATCCCGTTGCACAAGGGCCTGCGTGCCGATATAGGTGTCCGGCGCCAGCTGTGCAGCACGGTCCCACTCGGGGCGGGCTTCGTCGAGCCGGTCGAGCTGAGCGAGAAACAGACCGCGCTCATAGTGAAGACGCGCGGAATCGGGCAGATGACTGAGACCGAAGCTCATTGCGCGGAGGCCCATTTCGATGTTGTGCGCATCGGTGCATGCATCGGCGAAGTATGCATAGACCTTTTCGTCGTCGGGCGCCAGGGCGACTGCTGCGAGAAATGAATTCCAGGCGGCCTGAGGCTGGCCGTCGGCAAGCGATGCCTGGGCGAGCAGATTGAAAACAACCGTTGTTCCCTTCCCGATGGAACGAAGGCTTTCAAGCTCGGAGATCGCTTGTTTGTAGTCTCCGGTTCCGAAATAGCAAATGGCGAGATTCACGCCTGCCGCGTAGCTGTCGGCGCCTGCAGCACGCGCCGAGAGGAGGTGAGGGATTGCCTCCTGAAGTTCGCCATTGCGCGTGAGCGATGTCCCTGCCTGGAGCTCTTTTGTGGACCGCATCTCGGTCTCGGCAGGTGAATTCTGCTGAACCAGAGCTCCTGAGCGAGGATCTACGTGTGTCTGTCCGCAGATCTTTTCCGGCAGGCAGAGAGATGCCGGCAGCGACGCGAAGAACAAGGAGATAGCAACTATCGACGGGCGCATGTTGCGTCGAGGCGGTTCGGTATGAGTAGTTGGACTTGGCATCCTCTGCTTACGGAGAATCGACATTCGATCCGGTCTCCCATTCTATTCGAAACCCACATTGCGAATACGACTTTGTATACAATGCGCGGAATGCTGTATAACTCTGTTCATCTCGTTCAGGCGCGGAAGATTCCCGTTCCCCATCTTCCCGTCCGAATCAAAAAGCACTCGGAGCTAAGGATGACCCGAAACAGGGTGTCATGCGGACTCGGAATTCTGGTCTCACTTTTTCCCTTCGTGGCGCAGGCCAAGCCACCGTCAGCCCTTCCGGCTCCGAATCCGATCATGCCGTCAATCATCGAGCAGTTCAGCGCCGATTCTCGCAGCCTGGATAGTATGTTTTCGCTGCGGATTTCCGAGGCTCGCATGACGCGCTTGGAGAAGTTCTACAATGACGAACTCGCGCTTTTGGGGACGTTGAACTTTGACAAACTCGCGGAGCCGGACAAGATTGATTACCTCCTTCTGAAAAATCGCGTCACCTCAGATCTGCACCGCCTGGTAATCCAGACAAAGCAAGTGAAGGAAGCAGAATCGTTACTTCCCTTCTCTGAAACCATCCAGACGCTGCTGGAAGACAAACGGCTGATGAAGCGGCCGGATGCCGAAAAGGCCGCGGCGGCGCTGGCGGCGATGGCCAGGCTCATCCAGACGAAAAAGGATGAGTTGGATCCGAAGAAGCAGGAGAAAGAGCCGGGCCAAAACCCCGAAAAGCCCAAGATCGATCGCGTGGTCGCGAATCGTGCCCGTATTGCCACCAGTGAGTTTCAAGAGGCTCTGAAGGACTGGTTCGATCAGTACAACGGCTACGATCCAGAGTTCAACTGGTGGGTGAATCAGCCGTACAAGGAGGCCGACAAGGCTCTTGCCGGCTACGCGACGTTTCTCAAGGAGAAGGTGATTGGCATCGCGCCCGATGACAAGACCACGATCATCGGCGATCCGGTCGGACGGGATGCGTTGCTGAATGAGTTGGCCGACGCTCTGATTCCCTATACGCCAGAGGAACTCATCGCGATTGCGCAGACCGAGTATGACTGGTGCATGCGCGAGATGCTCAAGGCATCAGGCGAGATGGGCTTTGGCGACAACTGGCACGCTGCTGTGGAGAAGGTGAAGCAGATGCACGTGCCACCCGGTGAGCAGCCAGACCTGATCCGCAAGCTTGTTGTCGAAGGTAGCGATTTCGTGAAGAAGAACGATTTGGTCACCGTCCCGCCATTGGCGGACGAAACCTGGCGCATGATCATGATGACCCCGGAGCGGCAGTTGGTGAACCCGTTCTTCACGGGCGGCAATGAGATCAGCGTTTCCTACCCCACGGATACGATGACGATCGAGCAGCGCGAGATGAGCATGCGCGGCAACAACATTCCTTTTGCACACGCCACCGCTTTTCACGAAATGATTCCCGGGCATTTTCTGCAGTTCTACATGGCCGCCCGCTATCGTCCCTACCGCCGTGCTTTTGAGACGCCTTTCTGGGGCGAAGGCAATGCTCTGTGGTGGGAGATGCTGTTTTGGGATAAGGGCTTCGATCGGACGCCCGAAGAGCGGGTGGGCGCGCTGGTTTGGCGGATGCACCGATCTGCGCGAATCATCTTCACCATGAATTTCCACCTGGGGCGCTGGACGCCACAACAGTGCATTCAGTCGCTCATCGACAATGTCGGCTTCGAGCCCGAAAACGCAGCCGCCGAGGTGCGCCGCTCCTTCGACGGCTCCGTTGGGCCGCTGTATCAAAGCGCCTACCTGCTCGGCGCTTTGCAATTCCGCGCCCTTCATCGTGAGCTTGTGGATTCGAAAAAGATGACCGATCGCGAATTTCACGACGCCATCCTTCATGAGAACTCCATGCCGATAGAATTGCTTCGCGCCGATCTCGAGCACCTTCCGATAACACGCGACTATACGGCCGGCTGGAAATTCTACGGCGAACATCCCTCTCACCCCTGAATCTTGTCTTGGTCGATCTGCACAGAACCGGAGCTGGCATGGACAGAAGACGTTTTCTCGAGAGTCTGGCAGCAAGCGCGGCGACCCTGAATGTCTTGCCCGCTCTCCGAGCGGATTCGCCGGCTAGCCAAGCGCCTACTCTTCGAGGGCAAGCGAAGACCGGCGAATTTCGTGTGGACGGTCATACGCTGCTTTGCTCGTTCGAGCGCGGCGGCGAAACCTGGAAGGTTTATGAAGACCTGTCCACCCGTGACGGCGTTATCACCTTCGTGGCGGCAAGCGGAGTAGGACGCGTGCTGCGCAAAACTGCCGAGGCCACATTCCCCGAAGGGGGTGCGCCTTACCTGGGACTCGACCTGAAAGAAATCGGATTGTCCGGGCCCGATCTTCTCGCCGACAAACTTCTCGCTCATGGCGATCCGGACGAGGTGGAGGTGCGCCGGGCAGCTCCGCCGATGGACTCCGCGAAGCACAGCGGCCGTGACTTTCGGCCGCGCTGGAACACGATTGTCGGCACGCGCGAATGCAGCGACACGATGCCTGTCTATCCGGGTGGAAATACGCGAACTTATCACCCCGCGCAGTACTTCAAAGAGCTCACGTACGAACTGGCACAGAAACGCCACGAGGGGCTTGTGGGCGGATGGATGCCGGCCGTCCGCAAAGTCATGCCCGGCGACGATGGATCGTACTATGAGCTTCTCGTCTTCGGCGATGTTATCGCCCGGGATCGCTTCATTGTGCAAACCTGGCACCGCAGTGCGCAAGTCAAAGATGGCAAGATCGTCAAGGTGGTGTACGGCTACAGCTATCCCGCCTACACGCGGCGACGCCATGATCCGAAACCCGAGGAGTTTTATCACGGGCTGCTTGAATTTGCCGAGTACTGGGACCGGCAGATGCAGGACCTTGTTGAAATCACGCTGCCCGATACAAGCTGGTCCGACATGGTCGCGCATGCGTTCGCCAAGGAACTGATGGTGCGCCCGGGCGGAATCTATCCCAAGTACGGCGCCGTGGATCGTGATTACTACGGGCCTGAATATGACGGCTTCCAGGACATCTTTACCATGTCGTTGTACTCCAATCTCGAGTGCGGCATGTTTGCGCAGGCGCGCGGCATCTTCGAAAACTATTTCTCAGACTTTGTCGATGACCGGGGCACGATCGACATGCGCGGCCCCGAGACCGCGCAGTTTGGGCTCACTCTCTCACTGGTGGCGCGGTATTACAACTACACGCGCGACGCTGCACTGCTGAAGAAGTTTCGGGGCAAGATTGAAGCAACCGCGGCCGTGCTTACCGAGCTTCACGATGAAGGGCTTGCCCTGCCTGACTCCGACCGCGGCCACGCTCTTATTCACGGATGGTGCGAATCGGATTCGTGTCTGGCGCGCGACCCCTCTGTCTGGAACCAACCGTATTTTGCCAACAGCGCCTTCGCGGTTCGCGGTTGGCGTGACATTTCTGCCGTGTGGCAGACGCTTGGTTTCGATGAATCGCTCGCTGCGGACTGGTCGAGACGAGCCTCACAACTGCAGTCGCAACTTGTGAAATCCATCGACGGCAGCATCCGTAGAGACCAGAAGCCACCCTACGTCGGGCCGCTACCCGGAGCGACACTGCCTTTCCGGGAATCGCTCGCCAGCGAGCATCCCAGCGAACAGCAATGGACGCATCGCTGCTATGCGGAATTGCTGCAGGCTGATGTGCTTCCACCATCACAGGCCGAGATCATCATCGATTGCATGCGCGCCTATGGCGCAACAACCATCGGCGTAGTAGCCAACGTCGAGCCGGCCCATCCGACAGGACGAGATATCCTCGGCTTCATCTCTTACGGATACGCGCAAATGCTGCTGCGCCTCGACCGGATCGAGGAATACATTCTGTTTCTGTATGCCCACCGCTATCACGACCATTCGCGGGGCAGTTGGACTGCGGGCGAAGTGGCAGGCATCACGGGCGATGATGCGCTGTTCTGCATTCCCGCCCAGCAAACCATTCCGCTGCTGGTTCGCTGGATGCTGGTCTTCGAAGATTCCGACGAGGATCGCCTCTGCTTCGGACGCGCCCTTCCGAGAGCATGGATTAAGGCAGGGAAGCCGATCGAGATCAAAGCAGCTCCCACTCGCTGGGGGCGCGTTAGCTACAAGCTGGTCACATCGGGAAATCGGATGATCTCGACTATTGATTTGCCTAACGAAGGCGGTGCGCCGAAGGAAATGCTGGTCACCTTCCGCGTTCCCGAGGGACGTTCGCTCGCGAGCATTAGCACTGATGGACAGCGGATACCGTTCACAGGCAGGAACCAGGACGCCGCCCTGATCACTAGCAAAGGCCGGCGTCGATTTGAAGTTGTGGCGGATCTGCGGTGAGCGACAGGAACGTGGAATGAGTCCGGCACATTGACCGGGCGGGAGTCATGAGATGCAATCGATTGTAAGTCGTCGTAAGTTCCTGGAACATGCGGCAGCGTTGGGTACTGCGGCTCTTCTTCCAGCTGCTGCCGAAGGATTGACCGGGCCCGACACGAATTCCGGGTCCGCCACTGATGTGGCAAATCGAAATCTCGCGAGTGCCGCGGTGGCCAAGGTGGCATGGAAAGCTGAGCCCTTTTCCATGACGGATGTACGCCTGCTTCCGGGCTTTTGGAAAGACATGATGGAGTTGAACCGGAGCTGGCTTTATTCGCTGCCAAACGATCGCCTGGCCCATAATTTCCGCGTGACGGCGGGCGTATCCTCCGAGGCTGATCCACTGGGCGGCTGGGAGGCTCCAGACTGCGAGCTGCGCGGTCATTACGTGGGCCACTATCTTTCCTCGTGCGCCCTGCTGCATGCCAGCACGAGCGATAAGCCGATCATTGACAAGGCGAACGACCTCGTCGCGATCCTCGCCGAGTGTCAGGCCAAGGATGGTTACCTGGGCGCCTACCCTGCCACTTTTTACGAACGGCTTCGTAAACATGAGCACGTGTGGGCTCCTTTTTACACCTATCACAAGATCATGGCCGGAATGCTGGATATGCACGAGCACACCGGGAATAAGCAGGCACTCGACATTGCCGTGCGCATGGCCGACTGGGCCGACGCCTATGCGCGTTCCATCTCCGACGACGAATGGCAGAAGGTGCTTCTGGTCGAGCACGGCGGAATGAATGAAGCTTCCTTCAACCTTTATGCCATCACCGGAAACAGCAAGTATCGCGACCTGGGTTATCGCTTTGAACATAAAAAGATCTTCGACCCGTTGGCGGCAGGGGAAGACAAGCTTGACGACAATCATGCCAATACGAATATCCCAAAGGTCATTGGAGCAGCGCGCGGTTATGAGCTCACGGGCGATGAGCGCTATCAGCGGATCAGCCAGAACTTCTACCGTATCGTGACCGAGCATCACGTCTATTGCACAGGGGGAACCAGCAACGGCGAAATGTGGCACGCCGCGGATGCCATCGCCACCCAGCTTGGTCCAGCCGCTGAAGAGTGCTGCTGCTCCTACAACATGATGAAGTTGGCGCGGCACCTGTTCGGCCAGCAACCCGATGCGAAGTTCTTTGACTATTACGAGCGTCTCTTGTTCAACGTTCGCTACGGCACCCAGGACCGCAACGGCATGCTGATGTATTACGTGCCGTTGCAGCCCGGAATGTACAAAACTTTCGGTACACAGTTTGACGCATTCTGGTGCTGCACCGGAACGGGCAGCGAAGAATACAGCAAGCTGAACGACTCAATCTACTTTCACGATAACGATTCGCTATTCGTCAATCTCTTTATCCCTTCGCAACTCGGATGGAAAGACCGCGAGCTCAAGCTGCGCCAGACGACTAAGTTTCCCAACGACGAACGCATCACCTTTACCTTCGATACGACTCCGTCAAAGCCGGTCGTACTCAGGGTTCGCATTCCGTACTGGGCGGCGAAGGGCGCGGTAGTGGCGATCAATGGGGAGGCCAAGGACCTGACCGCCACACCATCGACGTACCTGGCGATCGAACATCCATGGAAATCCGGGGATGTGGTCACAATGGATATTCCCCTCTCGCTGCACATCGCGCCGGCTCCTGATGACAGGCTGGTGCAGGCGGCAATGTATGGCCCGCTCGTGCTGGCCGCGCTACTAGGAACAGAGGGCCTCACGACATCGATGATCTATGGCGGCTCTGGCCCGCGCGGATTTGACGATGGTTATCCCATGCCTACTGTCGATCTGCGTCCGCGCTTGCATCGAAATGCGGCGGCGCAAACCACACCCGTTCAACCCCCGCCCGAAGATGCAGTATGGGTGGAGCAGGCCGAAGCCACGCCACAATATCCACTCCAGTTCCGCACCAAGGGTCGCGGCCCAAACCACACCCTCGTTCCGCTCAACCAGATCATGGATGAGCGCTACTCGGTCTATTTGCGGAACATCACCACAACCGTCTAGAACCATCACAGCGTCAAGTTGGTGCCAACAGGCATGACCAATCGACTCAGTCGCAGAGGCGCACTCAAAGCCGTGATCTCCGCCGGCACAATGGCGATGATTGAGCCGGCATTCGCATCGCAGCCGTCCACTCCGCTTACGATCGACTCAGCGCCCGTCGACGTGGCAGTGAGGACCGTGAGCGCAAGCACCGTTCGCGTTACCATTCAGCCTTCGAACAATGCTGCTGGAACCCTGCCGAACTCTGATGGCGCTCTCGTCGACCGCGACTGGGGTCCGCCAATCGCGCCTTCGAAATCAACCGAAGGAGAGCTGTCTTTCCGATCGGGAAAGCTGAACATCTCAATATTGCGCAATCCTCTTACCATCGCCGTGGCACTGGATAACGGTAATCCGGTGCAAAAACTGTCTATCGAGGAAGAAATCAGATTCAGCATTGATGGCGGGGTTCTGCTTGGATTGGGGCAAGGCGGCCCACAATTCGATCGCCGCGGTCAGGTCGATTCCATGGTCAGCGGCCAGGGTGGATACGAACTCGGCACCCATGGAGCGCGGGTTCCCATTCAGTTTCTAATCAGCACGGCCGGCTGGGGAATGTTTGTGCATTCGCCCATCGGGCAATTCGACTTGCGAGGCGATAAGGGGAGGTTGCACTCTTTCGCACCAGGCAGTGCATTTGATGTGTTCATCATCGCCAGCGGCAAGCCCACTGAAATCCTCGGCGAATATGCGGCCATTACGGGCCCTCCTGAGATCCCGCCACTCTGGTCGTTTGGATACCAACAGTCGCATCGCACGCTCGATTCGCCAGATGCCATTCTGGCGGAGGCGCGAACCTTTCGCGAGAAAAAGCTTCCTTGCGACGCCATGATTTATCTCGGCACTGGCTTTTGCCCCAACGGCTGGAATACTGATAACGGCGAGTTCGCGTGGAATACGCCCGCATTTCCCGATCCTCCCAAAGCGATCGAGCAACTCCATCGCGATCACTTCAAAGTCGCTCTTCATATCGTGCTTGAGGGCAAGACGCTGACCGGGAGTGTCAACGACAGATGCACCGCTTCACCGCTTCCCTCAGGCAGAACAGCCGATGGCCACTGGCCACCCGATCGGCAGGTGAGTTGCTACTGGCCTTTCCATAAGCCTCTTGCGGACCTTGGCGTAGACGGATGGTGGCCCGATCAGGGCGATGGCCTTGACGGATCTTCGCGCCTGGCGAGGATTCGCATGTATTTCGAAGGTCAGCAGGTGTACCGCCCCAACCGGCGCGTCTATGCGCTTCACCGCAATGGATACGCGGGCATGCAGCGCTATGCCGCATTCTTATGGTCGGGGGATGTGCTCTCGAAATGGGAGACTCTGAAGACTCATATCCCCGTCGCGATCAACACAGGTTTGAGCGGCGTTCCTTTCTGGGGAACCGACATCGGTGGATTCATTCCGACCGAGGAATATACAGGCGAACTCTTCGCGCGGTGGTTCCAGTTCGCTGCTTTCTGCCCTTTGTTCCGCTCGCATGGGCGCGATTGGAAACTCCATCGCCCGTGGGGCTGGAGTACCGGCGAAATTGGTTATCCTGAAACGCCCAGCTATCATCCTTCCCCGCAGGAACTGCACAATCCTGCCATCGAACCAATCTGCCGGAAGTACCTCGAACTGCGCTATCGCCTTATGCCATACATCTATTCCGCCGCGAGAGAAACCTGCGAGTCGTGCGTGCCGATGATCCGAGCTCTCTGGTTGCACTATCCCGACGACCCGGCCGCCGTCGCACGCGGCGATGAGTATTTGTTCGGCAGAGATCTGCTGGTTGCACCGGTATTTGAGCAAGGTGCATCTCGGCGCAGTCTATACCTGCCCCGCGGGAGATGGTATGACTACTGGACCCATGAAATGCACGAGGGGGGACGCGAAATCACCCGTGCCGTCGACCTTGGCACAATACCGCTCTACGTACGGGCCGGCGCGGCGCTCCCGATGGGGCCGTTGAAGCAGTACACATCGGAACAGGTAGATGGCCCAATCACCGTCACGATGTTTCCGGGGGCAGACGGCTCCAGTTCACTCTATGAAGATGACGGGGAGACTTTCAATTTCCGCAACGGCCAGTACATGCGCCTGGAAATGCATTGGCAGGACGCTGCGCGCAAACTCACGCTCGCCCTGGCGCGCGGCACTCGGATGTTGCGCTCCGCACCGCTTCAAATCCAACTGAAGGCTGCCGGGGCGGAGCATGAAACCCACGTCGCATTTAAGGGCGATCCTGTGACGATCACTTTGTAAACCCGATTGGGATCCCCCTGAATGCGCTGACAGGGCGCTACGATTCCAGCCTGTTCTGCCAGCTTCCGCGCTCGCCGAAGACGTCGATGACCTGGGCAAGACGCTTGCATCCGTTCTCCCAGTTCAGCGTGAGCGCCACCTCCAGGGAGTCCGCATCGCTTGCCACCAGCGCCTTGATAATTGCTTCGTGTTCTTCCGTCGATGCAGTCAGGTTGTTCATGATCGAACTAGCGTACAGCCGCCAATAACGCTCAGTTTGTGGTTCGATGGCGCGATGCAATGTCATCAGCCTCGGTCCGGCACCGGCATTCACTATCAGGCGATGGAACTCGCGATCCAGGTCAAAGATGCTCGATCCCTCCAGCGTCCTTTGCTGCGCGATGCGGATGAGGCGGGCATTGATCTGCTTCAATTTGTCCGCAAGTTCTTTCCGCTGTTCTTCCGGCAATTGCGCCGCACGCCGTCCAGCAAGGCCTTCCAGACGCCCGATGATGGGATAGAGTTCGTTCGCATCTTCCTTGGTCAGCGACGAAACGACCATTCGAGACTTGCTGGTGTTTCGCAGTTCCTGGACGTATCCTTCGCGCTGCAGCAGATAAAGCGCGCCACGCACCGGGGTACGGCTCATGTTCAAGTGCTGGCACAGATCGCTTTCCACGATCCATGTTCCCGGCGAAAGCTTGCCTTGAACAATGAGTTCGCGAATTCGGTGAAACGCGGTTGTCACGCTCGTCCCGTGCTCCGCCTTCCCGGCTTGGCGGCGCGAAACACGCGAGTCTCTCTTTCTGGGTTTCGGTGTGGGCATCAGGGAAACGCTTTCAGGTGTCTTCTCAAGATTCTACACGTTGGACAATTCGACGTTGATGCGAAGCAAGCTCGGTAGCTCAAACC
>Ga0210396_10005958_pt1 | contig 11729 bp, 8 predicted proteins | sample IncBWH17OmetaG_FD_155466 | JGI IMG/M metagenome (GOLD analysis project Ga0210396, IMG submission 155466) | Forest soil microbial communities from Barre Woods Harvard Forest LTER site, Petersham, Massachusetts, United States - Inc-BW-H-17-O ...
GGGGGCCTTGGATCATGGACGGCTATGTCGCGGATCAGAAAGCATTCCTCGACAAAGTGGATATCGTAGTGGTTCCGGTTTTCGACGGAACTGGTTTTAAAGTGAAAGTGGCCGATACGACAGCTTTTCATAAGCCGATGATCCTCGCAAAACACGCCGCTATCGGCATGTCTTTCCCGGAAGAAGTGCTTGCAACTGACGCTACCGTGCTCGCGCGCATGACCGTCGATATCGCCCTGCGCCGGCCCGATTATGTGAATTTGCGAGATATCGCGCGTGCAGCCGATGCCGAGCTTGAAGTTCGCACCGCGCGCGAGTCCGCGGCGCTGCTCGATAAACTCGAAAATTGGCCGCGCGCCGTCGTTTACGATCTGACGGGCCTGGGCGTGGAAGAAGCGTCTTGCGTGCTCTTGAGCTGGTCCGGCGCGTTCCATGTGATGCGCATGCTCGCCAAGCAATATGTCGTGGCGCCTGATGTATTGCGCGCGGAATTGGCGGAGCTTGTGCCGCCCGAGGTGTTTTTCATCTCGGAAGAAGATGCGCCGAGCCTGGTGCGAGAAGTCTGGCGCTGGGTGACTGTGACGCACATCAATCCCGAAAAATGGGGCGCTGATCCGAAAGATATTTGGATTGACCCTGTCTGGCAGGGCGTCCTCGAAAATGCTGCCCAAAATGAAAAGGCGCAAGGTGCCGATTTTTCGCGCCCGCGTTTCTGGCACAGCGTCTCCTGGGATCCAATGGCGCGCCGCATCGTCAAACGCGCTTCGCCAGGCGCGGCCGCACGTGCTTTGCGACGCAAGGAAACGGTGGTGGTTGTCGATGCGGACAGCCGCAACTTCGTGGCGGAGATGGTCGAACCGCTATTTGGTACCGCTGTCAGGCCCGTATGTATCTCCGATTTCCATACGTTTTTCGATCTGGCGACCCAGGTCGCCGCAGGCGAATTGCATCGCCTTGTCATTGCAGATGATGCGTGGCCGGCGCGTGTTGCAGTCCTGTGGAATCTCTGCGGAATATGTGGCATTGAATATATCGGTCCATTGGAAAACGGAAAATTTGGCAATAATCACGCCGATCAATCTGCCATCGGGGCGCTGAATCGGCGTTTCGAAGAGCAATGGCGTTTAAAGCCGAAAATTCCGAAGAACGAATCGGGGCGGGAGGCCCGTCCGGAAAAAGTTCGGTGATAAAAACGTCGATTATCGCATTTATTTCATTTCAGCGGCATTGCTGGCGCGGGCAGCTTTATATTCTTCAGTGCGCCGGCGAATGTATGGCTCGTGCGCCCATTCCGGGAAGAATTTCCCCGATGTTACTTTCTTGAAAATAAGCGTTTTATCGTTCACGCCCAAATTTCCCTGAAACTGATATTCCGGTTGTTCGCGCAGAAGATTGACCAATTCCACGATAGAGTACAAAAAATTGTCGTCGATAATAAGCATTCCGCCTTCGCGGAGAAGCATGTGGCAATAGCACAGATCTACGAAAACCGTTGGCCAACCATGTCCGCCGTCAATTAGAATAAGATCGAATGACTCTTGCAGATCGACAAGTTTGGGAAGACAGATTTCCGAGCGCATCGTGATTGGTCGCCAGCGAGAGACATCAATGATCGATTTTTCCGCAAAAGCGCGCATCCTGTCGAAAAGAGGCTGCTCGGGGCAAATGGAAGTGATATGAGCTGATCCTGCCAGCAGGAATGCAAGGCTGGAATTGCCCGCTCCAGTCTCTAATACTCTCGGGGATCCTAGAGATTGGGCCAGGTCATATAACGATTTCAGGCCGATCTTGTCGAACCCTCCGGTGTTCGCTTTGCCGTCCCAAATGTGCAGCAGAGGAATATTTTTCAGAAAATCTTCAATGTCCATGAATCTCTCCAAGAGTCGACCCTGCCGCTTATGCAACAGGAATCAGATTCGGTTTAGAACAACAATTAACATCCTGTGGGCATGTAAATACGGCCATTGATTTGTGAGCCATGCGAAATTGCATGGTTGTCCTATCGGGGCATCGAAATCAAGGTGGCGGTCTGTCAGGATAGCGCGCGATCTCCTCATCCTTCCAGGGGCGGCGGGCAGTTGCAGGCAGAAAAGCTCATCGTTATTATAACTTGCGGTCGCTCAAGCCGACCTTGTTGCAGCGTGTCTTTCAAACCATATCGGGCGGCCATTCGCGGTGGAAACGATACACGCTATTTTGTGCCTCGGGCGCCATTTTCGAGATCCAAACAAGAACGGTAAAGGCGCGGATTTTATCTAGCGGATTGTCCGCCAATTGCCTGTAGCAATCGCCATGATCGAATAAGGCCTGCGGAATAACAATCGCATTCGGCCATGATGCGAACATGTTGTAGTTAGCGAACTCGAAATCGTGGTTCTGACATCGGCAGGTATATCATTTATATAATATAAAAAAATTCCTTCCGGATGGTCGTGCCGCTTCTTCCGAACTTTTTCGGCGACCACCATTGCGATGCTGTTGACCCTCTCTTTGTCGTGGTGATTACCGGCAGTCGTGAAAACCGTCTCATAAGCGGGATCAAAAAAACGGAAAAGCCGTTGTCTTCTTTTCAATAGCCGAAAGCGGCATAGTCTTCCGCATAATATTCTTCGATGTAGTTCTTGTCCTCTATAGACACCATGTCTCGCGTGGCGAGCTTTAGTTCGCTGCTATTCTTGTGCGGAAGACTGAACTCGACACCAAGTGTCTTTCTCAGCTCTGGTATCCATTTGGAGCGATCCTCCAACCGGAAGATCGTGCCGCCAAGCGTGCCGTCAACGGAATTTTTTAACCTGCTTACCTGCGTATGATAACCGATCTCCCAGACAAGATTGTTGTCGCGGATAAAGCTGGAGAAGTCGCTCGTACCTATGAAGGCTCTGGATGCCGGCCAAGTTAACTCGGAAGCTTTTTTCAGCGCGTCGGGATTCTTTTTCAGATAATCCTGCACGTCGTTGGGCGAAATGCCCTGCGAGATGGCCCATCTGGATATGATCGAGCCTACAAAATTATAGAGTGAGCACAAGCGATCCAAGGGATGACGGACAACAGAAAACACATAGTAGCCCACTATCGTTTCCGCGCCGCAAACGCGTTCCAAATCGCCTATCGAACTATGTTTATTGAGCCGATATTGCGCATTGTAGGGAATGTTGATTGCTTCTCCTAGCGGAGTGCTGCCGAGAATGATATCGTTCCATGCAAGATAAGGTGCTAAGCCGAATTCGACGCTTGTGCCGCCAGCTTTGTGAATATGGATGAAAATGAAGCGTCGAGATTGAGAAATGATCATGCTTTTTTCCGATCAGAGGCAAAAGTATGGGCCATTTCTTACGGCCCGGCAATCGAGCGAAAATATTTTCGCCATGAAACTCCTTTCAGCAGTGCGGAAAGGCGCCGCGAAGGCGATATTTTGTGCCATTCTCTGCCTCTGCGGCCAATCCGCTATAGCTTGCGAGAAAAAGGGTGTAGCCCTCGCGCGTATGGATTTTAGTCCAGACACCGTACTAACGAAGTTGGATGCGCATTGGTACTACAATTGGGGTCCTGTGCCTGTAAAGCGCGATGGGGGTGTGCCATTCGTCGCGATGATCAGTGGCGTAAGCTCTCGTCTACAAAACGATTTGGGGATCGTGGGGAACCAGCCTTCGGTTCCCATTCTTCTGGGCTTTAATGAACCTGATCATCCAAACGGATCCAATATGACCGTCGATCAGGCTATTGCGCTCTGGCCACAACTGGAAAAGATCAGCACGCGTCTGGCCAGTCCGGCGCCGACGTCGGAGGACTTGAACTGGCTGCAGCGATTTATGGCTGAAGCCCGGGAGAGGAATCTGAAGGTCGATATCATCGCGCTTCATTACTACGGTCCACCAGACCCACAGCGTTTTCTCCACATGATCGACGAGGCTTATGAAGATTTCCATCTTCCGATTTGGGTCACCGAGTTCGCCGTAATCTCCAAGTTTCAACAGGGCCGCATTTATTCACCCGAACAGGTTTTGGATTTCATGCGTGTCGTTTTGCCGGAATTGGAACGTCGCCCTTATGTCGAGCGGTTCGCATGGTGGGGCATCGGCCGCGCGAATGCCGCAGAGTTAAAATCTTCCATGTTTTTCAACGATGACGGTTCGCTGACGGATGTGGGGAAATATTACGCTTCGGTTGAAGCCAACGACAACGAGCCTTTGTGCGGCTTACCTTAAGCAAGCATGAGGCTTGAGATGCGTTCAGGAAAGGTGGGACGAACGGGCTGCCGTCTTCAGTCTCATCTTACTTTGCGTGAGCAGCGCGGCCGCGATTTCGTTCCATTGCGTGCGCTCATAAGGTGTAAGCGGCAACAACCCTATCACCGCGGGTAAATTCTCCAGTAGTAGGTCCAGCTTCTTTTTGTTCTGCTTGTTGTCCAGATAGAAGAACGCTTCATTCGCATGCGGGGCGGAATTCGCAGACCAGATAGCGAGTGGCCCCCATTGATCGGATGTTTGCGGCGGCCAGTCGCCGAACAATTTCTCCACACTGCCGCCGTCGCGAAATTCTACCCACGCCATGCTTTTGTAGCGGCTCAACTTAAAGTTCAGTTGCGGGACCGATGTGCGTCCGACAGTCAGGCCGTGCAGCGCGATATGAAGCTGGATCGCGCTTTCGGGATCGGTGCCGGGCGTATTGGTAAGTTTCACGTCTTCGAAATGTACCGTGTCGAAGGGAATGCGCGCTGTGGCGGCAAGCTTCGCCACCGCCATGGCCTGTTGCGCTACCCATGTGTCGTGATCGATGCCGGTGACGGAATCGACGTAGCCGGCGGCGACGCTTCCCTGCCGATAGGGTAGATGGTCGCGATGACCGGCTTCGTCACGCAATGTGCCGAAGAAGCGGGGAGAGGGAATCCGCGAGGACCGTTCCCACTGTGTCTGCATGGCCAGCACAGCAGGGGCCACTAGAACCTTGTGGCCTGCGGTCACCAGACGTATGCAAAGATCCTCATGCCAGCGCTCGCCCGCGGCTTCGCGCAAGCCCGCCGCCAATAGCGCTTCGCGGCGGAAGATGCTGGCTCTGTGCGCAATGCGATCGGCGATGAGCGCAACGGTTCTCGCATCGCCATATTGCAGCAAGAAGCGCCGTGGCGCGCTTTCGTTTTTCACCGCGACATGGCTCGTGAATATCGCGGCGTCAGACGCGACCGCCAACTGGGCCGCGCCGAGTGTCCATAATTCCCGCTCCGCGCGCATGTCGGCGGGGAGGAAAGCGATGGCTTCGGTGTTTGCTTGTGCGACGACGTCGGCCATCTCGGACGGCGTGGGTTTGAGCCAACTCGTCAGATGTACCGTGACGCCATGCAGTTCCCACGCTTCTGCGGGGATGCCTGCCGCGTCGAAAGCCTGGCGCGGAACGACTGCATGGATATTGGCAAGCCCCGTCCCGAACGACAGATCCTGCAAACGTTGGCCCAATTCATCGAGATTGGTCGAGCCGTAAACGACATAGCTGAGTGTCAAAGGTGCTGTGTCTTGCGCGGCGGCGGGTGGGAACAATTCGTCTATGGATTTTTCCCAATATGGGGCGGAGCGTGGCAACGGCCCGGCGGGCTTGGGCGTCCAATCGAGCGCCTTGCGCATTGCATAGGCGAGGCTGATGAAATCGCCGTCGAACAGCAGGCAGTTTTCCCCGTCTTGCCAGCGCTCGGGTTCGGCACCAAAAGCGAGGCAGCGCGCGTTGAGGATCACTTTCAAATCCAACAGCCTGCCTTCGTAGGCCAGCAAGCACAGACTTTCGAATTCCGACGGGATGACAAGGATGCTGTTCAGCATCAATTCAGCGCGTTGCTGCGGCGTCAGGCCTTCGAGAAAAACCACGCTGTCACGCCAGCGCGCGGGCACGAGCCGATGTAGCCAGTCGATATAGTTCTTGTCCCAGCCATAGGAGGAAATGAGGAAAATGCTATTTGCATCCGTGAAATTATCGAGGAACCATACGGCTGCACGGATGAACAATTCCGGCCGTTTGAATGGCTGCAATCGCGCAGAGAACAGGAAATTGCGCGGCGGCGGAGCAGGTTCCTCACGTGCCCGGAATTCGGCCAATGCCTCAAGCTCCGGTTCGGCGAGCATGATCGGCGGCATCTCGATGTGGATCTTGCTATTCCAATCAGGCGGGAAGGCGAAACGTTCCGCATTCAATTGCGCAATCGAAGGCAGATGCGCGATCACCATATCCGCTTCGCCGAGCGCCTGCCGCTCGAGATCGCAGATGCCTGCGATCCAATCCGATGGTTGATGCACGAAAGGTTCGTGATCGACGATGAGGCTTTCCGTCGAATGCAGCCGGACGGTGAACCGTGTCTTTTTGAAATTGAGCCCTGCACGCTTTGCAGCGATGGATGCCGCGCCCCAGCCGCCGAAATCCGGAAATTCGACGATATCGAATTCGCGGCCCAGCGCTTCCTGTGCATCCAGAAGGCCCGCGTAGTAGCGCAAAGATTCGATCAAATGGAGGTCGAGCGAATCCTTCGCGCCGAACGTCCGAATCATCGTTCCAAGCGTGCCAAGGCCTTCAAGCGACTCCCGACAATAGTGCAACTTCGCCAGCCCCTCGAATTCACTTTCGACTTGGGCCGCATGCAGCCGCCATTTGGCCGGCAACAGGAAATGGAGATCGGCCGGCGTTTTGCTTTCGCGATTGTTGATCGCGAAATTGTACATGAGCCGTGCGATCCCGCCTTTGTCGATGGGATAGACTTCGTTGGTGACGATACAGACCGCGTTCATGGCTAAAGCTCCATGAATTCGCGGTAGCTGCTGAGCCCGGCCTTGATGCGCAGGCGCACGAAATCCGAAATCATCTGGGCGAAGCCACGCTCATCTGCTCGCCATTCTTCGAGGATTCGGTCAAGTTTGCGGCTGAGAAGTCCGGGATCGTCGAGTTCGGTGACTTCGCAAAGTCTGCCGAGTGGATGATCGGAGAAGCCGGGTAGGCGCAAAGGCCCTGTCAGCGCGGGCGTTCCTACCGCCAAGCCTTCGAGCTGCGTCATGGGCTGACATTCGGCAAGCGTCGTGTTCATCACCACTTGCGACAGGCCCATATAGGCCAGCAAGCCACGCAGGGGTTGGAATCCGATCATCTGGATTTTGTCCAGCGTCATAAGACCTTCGAGATGGGAAGGCGCGTTGACGAGCAGCATACGTTCGACAAAAGGCGAGCGTTGCGCTGCGATCACCTGCGTGTAGAGATTTTTTCGCCACGTATTCTCTACGGGAATAAAGACAGTGCCAGGTTCGCGTTCGGGAACAGCAACCGCCATCTGCGAAAGGTTGGGCGGAATGTTGACAATGCATTTGCGCCAGGTTTTTTCCAAAAAGAGATGAAAATTGGGTTTCACGCTGCCTGCACGCGTAAAAACGCCTCTGGCGACTTTGTCATATATGCGCTTGAGCATCGCGATCTCAAAGGCATGTTCGAATTGCGTCGTCGTGACATGCGTGACGACATAAAGCCTGAGGTCCGAGCCGAAATCGCTATGAAGAATCTCCGCAAGCAGATCCGCATTCTCCGAATAACCCTGAAAGCAGACTGCCTTGAATCCGTATTTGAATATGAGACCCTCAATATGCCGAATTTCCTCGCCGGTGAGATCGCGAAGATGCGAAATGCCGAGTTTGCTGCCGGGCAGGCAAGCCGTAGCACTGCGGATGCCGTGCCAGTGCCGGTTGAAAATATGCAGCACTGGCGACAGGGCGTCATCGGGGTGCGCTACCACGAGATCGCAATCTTCGTTGAATATAATGTCGGTCTGGAAAACACTCATGTTCATGTCTTGCGGCGGTATCATGCGACGGGAAGTGAGCTTGGCGCGAAACTTTCCACATTAGAACTGGCGGCGATGCTTGGGTCACCCGAGCCATCCATAGATGCGGATAGAGGTATTGAAGATGCCGCCGCATCAATTGTCTGCGCGCCATTAACGGCTTCCGTGGAATCGCCTGATAATTGATATGCGCTCTCATTTGATGCAGGGCGATATTTCCCCAAAACGCCATATGAAGCGCCCGCTTCGTACCACCGGCGGTCGAATTCCGACACATCCACATATTCCTGCAACACGGCACGGGGCGCGCGCGCGTTCTGATCATGGATCTTGAGTTCCTGTGTCGCGAACGGATTGGGTAAGTAACCTTCCGCCAAGCCGAGTTTTGCGAAGCGGACAAGTGGGTCGGCATCCTGTCCCGGCTTCGCCGGATAATGCAAATCGTACCATTTGTTATGCAGCATAGGATTGGGATCGCGCCTGCGATCTATGTCCGTCATCAGATAATGCAGAAGCGGATTGGTGCTGCCATAGCGCGCAACAAGCTCAAATTTGCCGTAGAAGGGAAGGCTGAACAACCGCGAGAACGGTGCGCGCGCCTTGCTCCACGAGCCCAGAAAGACCTCAAACAATCGCGCCCGCTTGTGTTCCTCAAGCGAGACATAGCGTTGGTAAATATCGACATCGAAAAGCGGATGCGCGGATATTTCCGATGCGTGCTCGAAATAGACGAGCAACGGCGGCAGTGCCCATGTCTTGATATCGAGCATCTCGCCCAGATGCGCCGTGTCGAAGGCAAGATGCGGCGACAGCCCCATGGACCAGCCTACTTTCAGATAGTGGTCCAAGGCATCCGTCACGCCTCGCACGAACCACGGAAGCTGGTTGAGGTAGTGGGCGCTGTCGAACAGAACCGTAGGCGCCTCGCTGAGCCTGCGCGTCGTCAGATATTTTCGGGCTTCCTCCTCGCTGAGCTCTGATGCCGGGGTGCCCGGGGCGGCTGTCGCCCGCCAGAGGCGGATGTGCAGGTCGGTCGTGTCAAACCCCGGCTCGAACGCCTCGACAGGGCGGCCGCCAAGCATTTTGGCCTGCTTCAGCCGTGTCTCGGCGAGCCCATCCAATCCGACTTTGGAAATCATATCCCGAAACCCCGCCTTGGGCCCATAACATACTTGAACTGATACCGGCTTCAATATGACGGGAAATACATTTCCGTCTCAATGGGTTAGCTCTAACCAACGGTTGCAGTGCCTGGGCCGGCACCGGGAACCGTCAGTTGCCGTAGAGCATCCATGCATAGGGGGAGCCGGACAGCGCTTCACCCAGTTGCTCATAGTTTTCGATGACGTCTTTAAGCCGGTCCGAGGTCTGCTTCACGAAAGCGGGGCGCCGGGCTTCAAAAGACGGCACGCCGAAAAACTGGCCCAGCCTTTCAGCGACCTCGGGCGAGATATGCATCTGCTCATCGAACAGTTCGGCGTAGTCGATCGCGAACAGTTTGGGGTAATGACGCAGCGCACGTTGCACGCGCTCGTCCTCCTGTATCTGTGCATTGATGAAGCCCATGCATTTCTTCACATCGACGACGAGAGTGCGAGCCCGAATTTTATCCTTTTCCGTCGCATGCCAGAGCCGATTCATGTCAGCCAACTGGCCAGACACGAAGGTCTTAAGATGGTTTCTCCGCGTGAGATGGATAACGGGTGTGCCGCGTTCCTTCAAAAGATGGAAAAGCGTCGGCGTTTCCCCGATGCTCAGCCAATGCGCGTTGAAATGATGCGTGGAGCGATATTTGATGTCGATGACGATATTTGGTTTCTTGGCGTAAGACTGCAGGAACTCCGCATAGAGATCAAAGCGTCGGCCCGCGGCGGCAGGAAACGAGATTTCCGGCGCATCCTTGATAAGGCCGCCGAGAAACCAGAAATAGTTCGGCGCCTTGCCGATGGCGTCATCGTGGAAGACTTCACCGAGGTAGGAGATCGCCGGCTGTTGATCCAGGACCGAACCCAATGCACCCGTGCCGGACCGCTGCCGGGCCAATAAAACGCTGATTGTCATTGTCTCTGCATCGCCTGTGACGATATCGTCATGTTCAATCCAATACCATTCGGGGCTACGCCGCCAGTAGCGCTTTCGTATTTACCGATTCCTCTCGGGGATTGACGAATAAATCCTATATTCAAGACGAAGCTTTGTGCGCGCCTCGACGATTTCGTCGTTGGTAAGTTCCATGTCGCGTTTTGGCGAAATATTTTTCCGTCCGAGTGGTACGCTCCTTCCGATCCTGCGTTCCAATTCCTCTGCAAGGAAATCTATGTCCTCGTATCTATACAATGTCACCGCATCGAAATCGCCGTTGCTGTTTTCTATAAAGGCGCTCTGCCGCCCCACTTTAGCGAAGGATGCGGGCTTTTTTTTGAAATGCTCGTTCAGGAAATCGCTGAAGGAAATTTCTCCGGTGTAGTTTTTCGCCCCGTCGGAAGCACCCAACTCTTCTCGCCCGCGATAGCTGTACCAACTGAACAGCCATTCGAGCGGTTCGCGAAAGAGGGAAAACGGTTCGCAAAAGGGACTTTCGCGATATTGTTGCTCTATGAAAGGCCAAATATATTTTTCCAGGGCCATGAAATTGGTGTGCTTGAGTTCGGGCGTTCCGCCTATCTTCACTTCCGCATAACGTCCGAAAGCGGCCTCCAGAGCCGTCGACCCGCATTTTGGCATGGCCAGCAAGATGAAATTATGCTTCACGGAAATAAGCACCCAGCATCCTTTCTGATATCCAAATAAACGATCTTGATCGTTGCTCTTGAGGGATTATTTGCGTAGGGGCGGTTGAAGCTTGTACTACATTTGTCTATGCGCGAAAAAAGCCGATGGCCCATCGCCTCTTGGCGAGTGACTGAGAAATCGCTGACAAACGCAATGCCGTCATGAACTATCTTCGCGGGCATCTATCTATTGTAAAACCTCCGGTGTTGTAAGGTCAATTTATTCAAAGTCATGCGATTGCCGCTCATTGGTTTTCCAAGAAAGCCTCAGCGTCCCGCTTCCACGCTTGCGCCACAGTTCCGAATCTTTGCGCCAGCCACTCGAGTTGTTCCATGGATGACTTTGCGATTTCTGCCAGGATTTGAGGGTTCTTTTCTACGGAGGGGCCTTCATTGATGCGCTTGTTGACGCCTTTGAACCATGCAGCGTCAAAGCCGACATCGTTCATCTCGCAAAAAGTTTGCAAAAATCCGAGTGGATCGCTCTTGAGATCATCATAAAACAGAAAATTCAAACTATTGCTGCCGAAAACGCCTTCGTACGATTGAATGATTTTACGATAGTCGGAAAAGCTTCGTTGGATTGCCGACAGGGTTGCCGCTCTGATGCGACGGGCAGAGGGAATTTCCTTTTTTTTTTGTATCTGTTTTCTGAGAGCATATAGGGCGCCCGACCATGTCCGCTCTACAGGGTTGCGAAGGATGAAAAATAATTTCGCATGGGGCGCACAGACCTTCATGTGGCGTATGCCCTCTTCGGGCAACAGTGAGTAATTGGGGGAGAAATCTCCTGTAACTTTTTCCGGATCGAGGTCCCTGAATAGCGACCAATACCATTGATCATCGTATCCATCGCGCGCGACTATAGCATAATTCGCTTGCCAGCGCAGATTAGAGGCCTGCGCCTGTGACAGAGATTCGTCGCTCTCGGCTAGTCCATTCAGGTTTTCCGCCAACCTGACTAATTTTTTCTGCCGAACCCGCTCGAAACTGCCAGTATAAAACGAATCAAAATAACCGAGTTCTTTGTGTGGCGGCAGCGAAAATTCCGGATGGGCCCGCAATTGCTGCGCCAGCCATGTCGTGCCAGCCTTCTGCGCGCCTAAGCATATGAAAAATCGGGGGGGGGCAGTGTTAGCTGGCATGATTACTCTATA
>Ga0210396_10005959_pt1 | contig 11725 bp, 10 predicted proteins | sample IncBWH17OmetaG_FD_155466 | JGI IMG/M metagenome (GOLD analysis project Ga0210396, IMG submission 155466) | Forest soil microbial communities from Barre Woods Harvard Forest LTER site, Petersham, Massachusetts, United States - Inc-BW-H-17-O ...
GAACCTAAGCCTAAGCCGCGCGGTCGAATCAGCTCTGGACGGGGTAATTTGTTGACCCAGGCCATCACCCTGGTGTTGCACCACCCAGCCGCGGCGGGGGCCATCGGCGATTTTGCAGCGCTCGACGGCCTCGATATGCCCGGCGTTGCGGTACTCAAGGAGCTGCTGCTGCAAGCCCGGGCAGCCGCCGCCGCAAGCACGGCAATGCTCCTCGAACGCTGGCGGGATCGCGCCGAATATGGCCGGCTCACGGACTTGGCGATGCTCGATCCTTTGGTAGCCTCGTCCGAAGCGGCGGCTAAGGAGTTGAAAATGGCAGTCGAAAGGCTGCTGGAAGAGTATGGTCCGGGCCGCAGAATGGATGAATTATTGAAAAAAGCAGGTGAATTGGGCTTGAATTATGAGGAAAAGGCCGAATTAAGCATCCTTCTCAAGTCCAAGGGCCGCCCCCGGAGCCCCCCTTAATACCGAAGCAAGTGGCTACGGAATGGCCGCAATCGTATACTGCTCGGCTTGCATTTTAAAATGCCCAAATCTCATATGAGGCGTACCTTGATCAAAAAAGCGCCAGCAGGCACGGCCACGCAAATTGCCGACGAGCGTCAATCGCAACTCAAATTGTTGATTGCGCGCGGCAAGGAGCAGGGCTACCTCACCTACGCTGAAGTCAACGATCATCTGCCAAGCGAGATCGTCGATCCTGAACAGATCGAAGACATCGTCAACATGATCAACGACATGGGTATTCCGGTGTACGAAAAGGCGCCGGATGCCGAGTCACTATTGTTAACCGATGCCACCGCCGCTCCCGACGAGGAAGCGGTCGAAGAAGCCACCGCTGCACTCGCGAATCTCGATGCGGAATTTGGCCGCACCACCGACCCGGTTCGCATGTACATGCGCGAGATGGGCACCGTCGAGCTGCTGACGCGTGAAGGCGAGATCCGCATTGCCAAGCGCATCGAGGAAGGCCTCGAAGCCGTCAAAATCGCCCTCGGCAGCTACCCCGGAACCTACGACCTGCTGCTGCGGCACTACGAAACCGTCAAGGCCGGACAGATGCGGCTCGTCGATGTGATCGTCGGCTTTGTCGATCCGAATGCTCCCGACGAAATCGCGCAGCCGCAGAATCCGAAAATGATGGCGCTCGAACGCGAAGAAGCCGCCAACGACGATGATGAGGCCGACGGCGATGAAGAAGAAGAGGTCATCGACACCGGTCCGGATCCGGAGGAAGCGGCGAAGCGCTTCAATTCCATTGCGAAGGTGCACCATCAATTCCTGAATGCGCTCGACAAGCTCGGGTCCAAAGATCCGAAAACCCTGAAGATTCGCAAAAAGATCTGCGCCGAATTGATGGAGCTGAAGCTGTCGCCCAAGATGTTCGATCAGCTGATCGACAATCTTCGCCAGCATGTGACCGAGGTGCGGCTGCTCGAAAAGGAAATCATGTTCCTGTGCATCAAGCAGGCTGGCATGCCGCGCAAGGATTTCATTTCGACGTTCCCGAAAAACGAGACCAGCACGCGATGGCTGGACAAGCACATCAAGGCCAAGAAACGTTATTCGGGACCGCTCGCAAAATTCAAGGATGAGATCGAGCGCCGCCAGAACAAGCTCAAGGACCTGGAAGGCTTGTTTCACGTTCTGATAAATGAAATCAAGGAAATCAACCGCGAGGTGTCCATCGGCGAGGCGAAAGCGCGGCGCGCGAAGAAGGAAATGGTCGAAGCCAACCTGCGCCTGGTGATCTCGATCGCCAAAAAGTACACGAATCGCGGCTTGCAGTTCTTGGACCTGATTCAAGAAGGCAACATCGGCCTGATGAAGGCCGTCGACAAGTTCGAGTACCGCCGCGGCTACAAGTTTTCGACTTATGCGACCTGGTGGATTCGCCAGGCGATCACCCGCTCGATCGCCGACCAGGCGCGCACCATCCGCATACCGGTGCACATGATCGAAACCATCAACAAGTTGAATCGCATTTCGCGGCAAATGCTGCAGGAGATGGGACGCGAGCCTACGCCCGAAGAACTCGCGGTGCGCATGGAGATGCCCGAGGACAAGGTTCGCAAGGTTCTGAAGATCGCCAAAGAACCGATCTCCATGGAGACGCCGATCGGCGACGACGAGGATTCGCACCTTGGCGACTTCATCGAGGATACCTCGGTGTCATCGCCGATCGATTCGGCGACCACCGAGTCCTTGCGCGAGACCACGCATTCGGTGCTGGCGCAGCTGACGCCGCGGGAAGCCAAGGTTTTGCGCATGCGCTTCGGCATCGACATGAATACCGACCACACGCTCGAGGAAGTCGGCAAGCAGTTCGATGTCACCCGTGAGCGGATCCGGCAGATAGAAGCGAAGGCGCTGCGCAAGCTGCGTCACCCCAGCCGCAGCGAGCAGCTGCGCAGCTTCTTGATGGACGACTAAAGCGGCCGAGCGCTCCACTGCGAACTCAAGGGCCCTGCAATGCAAGGGCCCTTATGTTTTTTGGCCGACCGCAACTTCCAGTGTCAGGTGCCGTTCGCTGTTGAGGGAATTGGCCACCAGGCAGGTGGCCTCGGACTTTTCCAGCAAGCGCTTCGCCCGCTCGATGTCCGCGCCGGCGGCAACCTGCAGCTTGGCGTGGGTGTCGAAGCGCGTGAAGCGCATCTTGCCGTCCACACGATCCAAAGTGCCTTCGGTGCGCACGTCGAGACTGTGCCAGGCGTACTTGGATGCCGCGGCTATGGCCCGAAAGCTCAGGGCAAAGCAGTCAGCCACCGCGGCGGTCAGCAGACCTTCCGGCGACCATTGATTTCCCGGACCGTCGAATTCCTTCGGCGACGAGGATTCGATGACGCGTACGCCCTCGGTGGACAGCGGCACGTCGCCGTCGGGACGAATGGAAGCGTTGACGGCGTAGTGATGTGGAAATGGGTGCATGGCTAACTCCTGCGATATCCGGTGTTCATGAATGGCGCTCGATCTCAAGCCGGACCGAAAAGTTTGAGTTCCGGGCCATTCTCGGTAAGCCGTATCATCCGTTCGAACGAAAGTCCGATTTTCTCCAATACCGCGATCGAACTGTAATTCTCCGCCGACGTGATGGCGACTATGCGCGGGATCTTGAGAACACGGCCACCGTGATCCAGAACCGCGCCCGCCGATTCTACGGCATATCCTTGCGAACAATGGCGCGCCAGAAACGCAAATCCGACGTCGGGCTCGCTCAATCCCTCGCGCTTGACCAAGCCGCAAATCCCGATCGGCGTGGCGTCGCGAAAGCACGCCGCATACAAGCCAAAGCCGTTATGGCAATAGCTGTCCATCGGACCACTTGAAATGTAGTCGCGCGCGTCCTGCAGCGTTCTTACTCCCTTGTCGCCGATGTAGCGGATGAAGCCGGCCTCGTTCAGCAGCTCCAGTATGAACTTGGCATCGCCGAAATCGAGTTCACGCAGCTGCAAGCGACTGGTCTCAATGACCGTCATGCGTCTTCCGGTCCGGTAGCGCTAAGCCGAATGCAGCGGCGAGGAGGGCGTACGAGTGCCGTCGCGCCTGTGGGTCGAAGGTCCAGGTGTTGATCACGATCTCGTCGAGCTCGAGTCTTGCTGCCAGTGCATGCAGCTGGTTTGCGACTTGGGGAGCTGTGCCCACCATCGCGATGCTCCGCAGCTTTTCGATCATGGCCCGCTCCGCCTCCGTATAGGGGTGGGCAGCCGCATCTTCGGGCGAGGCCAATGGCATTCGCAGGCCCTTCTCGAACCCGGCTCGCCAATACTCCCGGGTCATCAACAGCCGCTGCGCTTCGCTCTGCGTGTCCGCAGCCAATGCCCAAACGCAAATGGTCGCGCGCGGACTGGGGTAGCGCTCGCTCGGCCGGTAGTTTCGGCGATACAGAGCGAGCGCTTCCTCGACGCCCGCGCCTTCGCTGAAGAAGTAAGCGAACGCATAGGGCAAGCCAAAATGCGCCGCCAGCTGTGCGCCGTATGCCGAGCTTCCCAAAATCCACAATTGCGGACTGGTGGCACCGGTCGGCAGCGCCATGATGCTGCGGTAAGGATGGCCTGCAGGCAGTTCAATTCCCGATACCCAATGCTGCAGTTCCTGCACCTGCCGGGGGAATTCCTCCGCGGCATTCGCATGCGGGTTCAGAGCATGTGCGGTCAAGGCGTCGGATCCCGGAGCCCGGCCCACGCCCAGGTCAATACGCCCTGGCGCGATGGCCTCGATCACCCGAAATTGCTCCGCCACCTTGAGAGCAGAGTAGTGGGGCAGCATCACGCCGGCGCTGCCGACGCGAATGCGCCGCGTGGTGGCGGCGATTGCCGCGATTAGAATCTCCGGCGCCGTGCCCACGATGCTGGCGCTGTTGTGATGCTCCGACACCCAGTAGCGCTCGTAGCCCAATTCATCGCAAAGTTGCGCCAGCGCGATCGATTCGCGGATCGCAGCGCCCTGGGTGCTGCCCGCGGACGAGGGGGACTGATCGAGTACGGACCATTTCATCGGGCGGTAGGCCGATGGCGGACTAGCGGCTGCGGGCAGCGAGCATGGCCGCGATTTCGCGCGCATCCGCATCGCCCGAGCTCTGCAAGCCCTGCACCACACCCAGCTGGTCGGCTGCAGGCCGGTTCTGACTCACCTTCCACTTGCCGGTCAATCTCAAGATCGAGAATTCGAATCCGACAATCATGCGCAACATTTTCTCGATGTATTCCCGGGGCGCGTCGCCGATTTTCCAGGGCTTGGGAAGCGATGACTCATGTGTCGCGGTCAAACCGGCCACGAAGCTATGCAGCCACGCGATGTCATCGATGAACCGCAGTGTTCCGTGCGCATGCACCACCGCGTAATCCCAGGTCGGAACCACCTCGCCGCTTTGCATCTTGGAAGGATATAGCGACGGCGAGATGTAAGCGTCCGGTCCTTGAAAGACCGCCAGCGCTTCGCTGCCTTGGGTATGCTCGCGCCACAAAGGGTTGGCGCGAGCTATATGACCGCGTAACGAGCCGAGCGGTGCCGGCTCCGCCAGCGTCTGCAGCGGCACGTGGTTGGCGACGAGTCCGGACTCGGACGAAGTTACGAGAGTGGCGAGCGGCCGGGCACGCATGAGTGCATGCAGCACGTCGGTGCGGGTTTCATTGAATTGCGCAGGCAGATACAAAGACTATCCTTGGGATGTGAGTATCGGCGAACAGATTAAGTGTTCCGTTCGGCGAGTGCCAGCGCGGCAAGATCAGCGCTCAAGCTTCGATCGGTTGCGCTTTTCGATTTCTGCCTCGGCCGCCAGCCAATCCTCGACTTCGTGGCCCGGCTCGAAACCGCGGCCCTGCGCGCGAAAATAGGCGAGCTCCGCAATCAATGCCTCGCGGGATTTTGCGGCCTCAAGCTTCGCCACGAAACGCAGCGGATCAAATGATGGCGGACCATTGGTCGGCGCGCCTTTGCGATTTCGAAGCGGAGTGCTGCGCTTGAGTTCGTCCATGGAGAGAATGTCCTGAAGTGTGGGGCCCTTTTATCGCATCACTTCAAATTTTGCACCCTGAAACAATTGCCGGCGGCGCGCCTGGAGGTCACTCCCCCCAAAGTCTTTCGCGATGCCGGTCCGGCCATATGTCCTTGATTTTTAAGGGTGCACCGATCAAGGTCAGCGGCACCTGCGCTTACTAAGCCGGCGGGGATATATTAAAGAGGCCGGCGCTCACCAGGAAAGCACATGTGTAGAAGCATCAAGACCCTGTTCAACTTCGAACCACCCGTCAGCGACGATGAAATTCGTGCCGCCGCGCTGCAGTTCGTGCGCAAGGTCAGCGGATTCCACAGCCCGTCGAAATCAAATGAGCCGGCGTTTCTCCTCGCTGTCGATGAAATAGAAGCCGCTGCGCGCACGCTGCTTCGGTCCCTGCAAACGACCGCCCCGGCAAAGAACCGCGAACAGGAAGCAGCCAAAGCCCGCAGCCGTGCGGTGCAGCGATTCACGGCCCTGGTTCCTCGATGATCTTCAGAAATGCGGCGTCCAGAGCGGCTTCGCCGGTGCGCGATCTTAAGTCCGCGGCAGCGCCCAGGAATCTGATGGCGCCCTCGTGCAACACGGCAAACGAATCGCACAGCTCATCGATGTCGGCCAGGGAGTGCGAACTGAAGAGAACTGTCGCACCGCGCCGCTGTGCCGCCTTGATCTGCACCTTGAGGCAGGCTCGAGCGCGCGGATCGAGGCCGCTCATCGGTTCGTCGAGCACCAGCAGCCGCTGTTCCGACAACAGCACCGCCGCTATGCCGAGCTTCTGTCCGGAACCCTTGGAATAGGAACCGACGCGTTTCGTGAGGTACTTCACATCGAGGTCGATGGCGGCCGCCGCTGCTTCAATGCGCTGATCGTCGCCGGCCACTCCGTAGAGCCGCGACATCATTTGCAGGTATTCGAGACCGGTGAGATAGGCGGGGGGGACGAAGCGCTCCGAAAGATAAGCGACCGCGCCGCGCGACATTGCTTCGGTCGCAGGCTGCGCAAAGATCAGTACCTCGCCGGAGTCCGGAAACGAGAAGTCCATCAAACTTTTGATGAGCGTGGTCTTGCCGGCGCCGTTCAATCCAACGAGTCCGAATATCGAGCCGGATGGCACCGCGAAGCTCACCGAACGCAGCGCGGCGTGGCTGCCGAAGCGTTTGCCGACCCCATTGAAATCGATAGCGTTTGCCATTGCCGCTCTTCTGAACCGCCCACTGCAGCCGATACTGCCTGAATGAGGCGCTGACTTGCGAGGCAATCGCGGTTTTCGGCGAGATCCGCCCCTCTCCCTATGTCAAGTCCCGCCGGCTCTGGCCGATAGCAGGCAATGGATTAACGGGAGACGATTTGTGATTGAGCGGCAGCATGGAAACGCGTCGCGTATGCGAAACACGAGGAAATACGGCCTCGGGATCTCGTGCGCACTGATTGCGACAATGGTCATGAGTTGCGCGGCTACGCCGCACACCAGGAGTGTGCCCGCAGCCGCGGTGGCTGCGGAGAAGCCGGCCGGTATGGCCCTGCAGCCGAACGCCGCGCCGCCCATGCCGCCGCCGCCGCGCCAGAGCGGCAAGAGCGAAACCTTCAACGTGACGGTCCGGGACGTCCCGGTGGCCGATGTGCTGTTTGTTTTGGCGCGCGACGCCCACTTAAGCCTCGACATCAGCCCGAAAGTAGTCGGCCAAGTCACCCTCATCGCGGTCGATCAGACCCTGCCGCAGATCCTCAGTCGAATTGCCGAGCAGGTCGCGATGCGCTACGAATTCAAGGATTCGAGCATCGTCGTCAAAGCCGATACACCGTACGATCGCCAGTACAAGATCGACTACGTCAACATCGAGCGCGAATCGAAATCGGCTAGCAATATCTCGACGCAGATACAGGCAGGCTCCAATGGCCAGGTAACGATTGGGGCCGGCGGCGCCAGCGGCAGTTCGGGTGGCGGCGGCGGCGGCGATACCACCAACAACAATTCGACCGCGCAGCTGACCAGCAATACGCGCAACCAATTCTGGCGTTCGCTGACCCAGAACGTGAAGGCACTGGTCGGCGACAACACTCCGCTCACCGCCGGCACAAACGGCGGCGGTCCGCAGCTTTCGGCCGCAAGTCCGGCGGCGGCCTCGCCCGACGCGAGCTTCGTTGTCGCCAATGCGGAAACCGGTCTGCTGGTGGTTCGCGCCACCGGGCGCCAGCACGAGCGCGTACAACAGTACCTGGACATGATGCTGCGTTCGGCCCACCGCCAGGTGTTGATCGAGGCCACGGTTGCCGAGGTACAACTCTCGGATCAGTACCAGCAGGGCATCAACTGGCAGAAGCTCAACTCGGGCAGCTTCAAGGCCACCCAGCAACCCATGGGCCCCGCTCCCCTGCCTGGCGGCAGCGTTCCGAGCAGCGGCCCCGGCGGCATCACCTATCCGCCCAGCACTACGCCCCTGCCCAATCCCAGTATGCTGGTACTGCAATACGTGAGCGCACCGGGAAGTTTCCTGGGCAATGTGTCGGCTGCCGTGTCGCTGCTCGAATCATTCGGCACCGTCAAGGTGTTGTCGAGCCCCAAACTCAGCGTGCTCAACAATCAAACTGCATTTCTCAAGGTGGTCGACAACCGCATTTATTTCACCATCAACGTGCAGGTCACACCAGGAACCACCGTCGGTACCCAGCCGGTCGTGACCTACACCTCGACACCCGCCACCGTGCCGGTCGGCTTCGTCATGAGCGTCACGCCCTCGATCGACGAAACCGGCATGGTCAGCATGGATGTGCGGCCGACGATTTCCCGCATCCTGGATTACGTCAATGATCCCAATCCGGCATTGGCCCAGGCCAACGTCGTCAGCCAGATTCCTGAAATTCAGACCCGCGAAATCGAATCCCTGCTGCGCGTAAGAAGCGGCGATATCGCCGTGATGGGCGGCCTCATGCAGGACGTCATCAATAAATCGAGCGATGAAGTTCCGTTCGTGGGACGCATTCCCTGGCTCGGCAATCTGTTCAAGTACAGGAACGACACACACACCAAGAGCGAACTCGTCATCTTCCTGCGTCCTGTCGTGATCCGCGATGCCAGCTTGGACGGCGACTTTCATGACTACAAAGGCATTGCGGAGCGCGACGATGTACCCAGCGGCCTCGTCAGTGGCAAGCCGCCCAGCATCGGCACGCCGATGAGCTCGATGCCATGAGCCTGCTGCTCGACGCGCTGAGAACCAGGGAATCAAGCACGCCGTCATCCGCCGAACCCAATGAGGAGGCGCTCGACGGCCGCGAGACTCTGAAGATTCTCACCGCGAAAATGGCAGCGAGCAGCGTCCTGGCGCTCGAGGCCAGCGCCTCGGACGTGTCCGCCATGCACACCGCTGATGCGCCGGATGTCGCCGAGGTGCCGCGCGAAGCCGCTGCCTCGCGCAATCCCCCGATTGGGCACACCGCCGCAGCACTGCCGTCCGGCCTGCCGCCGGCGCTGTCTGCCGCGGCGCCGCTCGCGGCGTCGCCTTCGCGCAGGTATGCGGCGATGCTTGCCGCAGCGGTCGCGGTGGTCATCGTCGTCATGGTCGGCAAATCGCTGCTGCATAAAAATTCGAATCAGATCAGCTATCCCGAAGCGGCGGAAAGCCCGCCGGCCGCCACCGGCCAGCCGGCGATAAGCGCGAACCCCGGTGCGGTTCAAGTACCTACCCGACCGGCGAGTCAATTTTCCGGTGCGGGCGGCGCTCCGGAAATCGACCTGCACGAGGACGCGGTGCGGCCGACCGCAATACGCGCCCGACCGGTTACACCCGCGACCGAGGTGGGCGCCGCCGCGCCAAACCCGTCCGTGCCGCCGCTACGGTCGTTTTCGGTGACCCCGTCGGCAGGCGTCGCGTCGATCGACAAACATATTGAGACCGGCTACCGGGCGCTGGCATCCGGCAGTATTGCAATTGCACAGCGCGAATATAGTTCCGCGCTCGATCTTGACCCCAATAACGTGGATGCCCTGTTGGGAACTGCGAGCGCGGCTGCGCGCGCCGGCAATTCGACGCTGGCGGCGGCGGCGTACGCGAAGGTGCTCAGGCTCGAACCCGGGAACCAGGACGCCACCGCCGCGCTGACGATTTTGAATCACGACCCGACGGCAACCGAGGCAAACGAAAGCCGCCTGAAAGTCATGATCGCCGCGGATAACGAGCGGCGGCCGGCATTGCATGCCGCGCTGGCTGGGGTGTATGCCGCCGACGCGCGCTGGGCCGATGCCGCTCAGGAATATTTCACGGCGCTCGCCATGGATCCCGGCGACGCCAACCTGGCCTTCAACCTCGCGGCCAGCCTCGATCAAAACCACAGTGCCGCCGCCGCGCTCACCTACTACGCGCAAGCGCTCGCGTTCGCGAAGCTGCGGCCGGCGCAAATCGACGTGCGCGCGATCGAGGCGCGCATCAGCCAGTTGCAGGCGCGTATCGAGGTGCAGCCGGCGACACCCCGGGCAGCGCCGTGAGCGCCAAAACCGCCGCAGCGGCCGCCGCCCCAAGGGGCGACGCCGTGAAACCCACACCGGCAAAAGCCGCGGCCGCACCGCGCCGCCAGCTCGGGAAAATTCTGCGCGAGCGCGGCATCCTGAGCGAAGACCAGCTCAGAATCGCGCTGCTCGAACAAAAGCGCAACGGCGAACCCCTGGGCAGAACCCTGGTTCGGCTCGGCTTCGTCAGTGAAGCGACGCTGCGCGAAGCGTTGTCGGAGAATCTCGGGCAAAGCGATATCGATGTTTCCCGGGTCGTCGCCGATCCCGCGGCGCTCGCCCTGGTACCCAAGAGTTTCGCGACCCGCTTCAGTGTGCTGCCGGTGGCGCTCGATCGAATCCGGCGGGTCCTCACCGTGGCGGTCGGGAATCCGAACAACGTCGTAGTTCTCGATCAACTCAACGAGATGCTGCACGGCGAATTCACCACCGAGGCGCGCATCTCCTCGGAAGCCGAGGTGACACGGGCGATCGATCGATTCTACGGCCATGAATTGTCGATCGACGGCATCCTGAATGAAATCGAAACCGGCGAGGTCGACTACTCGAGCATCACCACCGCCGATGGCGGCTATACCCAGCCGATCATCCGGCTGATCGATGCGATCGTCGGCGACGCCGTGTCGCGCCGCGCCAGCGATATTCACTTCGAGCCCGAGCAGGGTTTCGTGCGCATTCGCTACCGTATCGACGGCGTACTGCGGCAAATCCGTGCGCTGCACTTCAAGTATTGGTCGGCGATGCTGGTGCGCATAAAAGTACTGTCGGGCATGAATATTGCGGAATCCCGGGCACCCCAGGACGGACGCATCAGCCTGCACTTGCAGGGCCGCTATATCGACTTCCGCGTCGCTGCACAGCCAACCACCTACGGCGAAAACGTGGTGCTGCGCATTCTCGACAAAGTACAAAGCCTGGTCGCCCTGGACGCATTGGGCCTGGCGCCGGATCAATTCGAAGCATTGCAGCTGATGATCAGGCGCCCCGACGGCATTTTGCTGGTCACCGGGCCCACCGGCAGCGGCAAGACCACCACGCTGTATTCCATTCTCAAGGCGCTCAACAGCGAAGGGGTCAACATCATGACCCTGGAAGATCCCGTGGAATACCCGATGCCGATGATCCGGCAGACGAGTCTGGCGGAGGGACTGAAAATCGATTTCGCATCCGGCATTCGTTCGATGATGCGCCAGGATCCGGACATCATTCTGGTGGGCGAGGTCCGCGACTCCGATACGGCCTCGATGGCATTGCGGGCCGCGATGACCGGGCACCAGGTATTCAGCACACTGCACACGAACTCCGCGCTGGGCGCGATGGCGCGGCTGCAGGATCTTGGCCTGAATCCGGAAATTCTTGCCGGCAACATGGTAGGCGTGATTGGCCAGCGCTTGGTGCGGCGTCTGTGCAGCAGTTGTAAACGGCCCTATCAGGCGAATCCAGCAGAGGCGCGCCTGCTGGGGCTCAACGCCGACGATCCGCAACCGCTGTTCGATGCGGCGGGCTGCGAGGCCTGCGAACAGCAGGGCTACTTCGGGCGCATCGCACTCATGGAGGTGGTGCGATTCGATGCGGATTTGGACGAACTGGTGGCGCGCAGAGCCACACTGCGGGAACTGCGCAGCGTCGCAACGCAGAAGGGTGCGCGAACTCTGGCTCAGGACGCGATTCGCAGAGTACTCGACGGGACCACGACCTTGAGCGAGATCGCGCGCACCATCGAT
>Ga0210396_10005961_pt1 | contig 11723 bp, 11 predicted proteins | sample IncBWH17OmetaG_FD_155466 | JGI IMG/M metagenome (GOLD analysis project Ga0210396, IMG submission 155466) | Forest soil microbial communities from Barre Woods Harvard Forest LTER site, Petersham, Massachusetts, United States - Inc-BW-H-17-O ...
AGAGCAGCCGCGCACCAGCGTAGGTGGGTACTCGATTCTCCCGGATCCTCTACCCGAAACACCGAGGCACCGCCCGGGTTCCTGTGTCGGCGGCGTGCCTCCTAAACATGTTCGGGGGACAGCTGAAAGAGGGACACGATGAAGCGAATGGAGTTGGTAGCAACTGCGGGACCGGGCACCGAGGTCGACTTGATGGCGGTCAATCCGGACGGCACGCAGCAGCCCTTCGCAGTTGAAGCCGGCCACCCGTTTATCGTCACCGACATCTCGATTCAACGGGAGAGTGTGCTGCCGGGACCCACCCTGTTTGCGGTGAACATCACCCAGAAGCCGCCAAATGCTCACCAGATTCGGTGGGCGTTCGTCGGTTCGATCTCCCAAAATGTGGAGCGCTCATTCAGCACTGGCATGGCGTTCTCCACAGCCTTCTTCATCCAAAACGCCATCGAGGATCCCAGCGCCCCAGCCGCGATCGTCCGCCTGTGGGGGTTCACTGAGTGATCGGGAGGTGGCAGGCTCCGGCCTCATGCCGTGGGCGCTGAAGCGTCGGCCCGTTGGGAGTGACCGGCGAGGTAGTGGTGTATAGATCAGTTTGTCCGTCGCAAGAACATCGGTACGGGCGAACGTTGAGACGGAGTCACGCTCGGCCCAGTCGGTCTGCCGCGAAGAGCCTTCGTCTTTCGCTGGGTGAATTCTTCCGGCGCAGACGTTCAGCGGCGCGGCAGAAGCTAACACTAGGAACCGTCGTGATCACCGGACAAAGGGGCTCGAACCCCCGACCAACGGATTACCAATCCTTAGATCCTGGCAGTCCCTGTTATTGCCTGTTTCTCATTGCGCGACAACCCGATTGACTAGCTCGAACCCTCGATAGTAACCGGGCAATTCCGGTCGGTTCCCGATCATTGGCGATGAATAAACGGTGACCGCCAGCCCGCCCGTAACCATTCCACCAAGACACCGCCGCCACCACCGCGCGACCCTGACCCCCAGACTGCCAGGGTGAAAGCGACTGTTCTGGTCCGTTCCGCTGTGTCTACAGAGTGGCGATCTGTACAGCTAGATGGACAATTCTCATGCTGATGCGTCCAGCGTGTGTCAGCGGGTCGTCGCGTGTCATAGGACATCGCTAGGACACGACGAACAAGGGAAAGAAGCGTGGCGGCGTGTCGTCACCGATGTTGGCCACACTTCTGACTCGCTTGCCGGCGTCAAGTGATCAGCAGACACAACTCGTTGACCTTGTTGCTTGCTGGGGTCAACGGGCCGCAGGCTCTGCTGCGCCGCGATGGCTTACTGCGGGTGCTTCACCAGGTAGGCCGCGACGGGGATCGGTGAGGTCGCAGAGTAACCGGTGGGCAGGCGCACGTCACCGGCAGTCGTGTTGAAATAGACCTCCCACCGGTAGTACCCGGCAAACGCGGCGGGATCGGCTGCGAGCACCGCTGCGTAGTCGTTGACCGCCCGCACGTATTGGTTCGAGTTGTTGTACCGGTACAGCGCGTATTCGCGGTCGTCGGCGAAGCCGTTAACGGCGAGGTAGCGGCCGGCCGCCATGATGCTGTCGTGGGGCGAGAGGATGTCGCCGCCCTCGCCGTAGGCGCCAAAGGTCGAGGGCAAGAACTGCATAGGGCCCAGCGCACCAGCGGTGCTCACGCCGGCGACGCGGCCGAAGCCGGTCTCGATCAGGTTGATCGCCGCCAGATAGGTCCATCCGACGCCCGACACCGATTCCGCCTCGCGGTAGTAACCCCGCAGCGCGTCGGCCGGCGTCGGCGGGTCGATGCGCCACGCAGGCAACGTATCTTGCGTTTGGCCCTCGCTCATCGCGGTGAGCTGCCGACGCGCGTCGACATTGCGGTCGTAGATTTCGAGGAGCGACGGCGGGATTCGCGAGCGCGCGGTCGGGTCCCACTCGGGGTGCCGTCCGAGGGCGTAGTAGGCCGCTTGCTGGCGGCGCGCCACCGCCCTTAACACAGCCTCCGACGACGACGGGTCGCGCAGCATGTGCTCGTCGGCAACAAGGTCGTCGGCCAGGCGCGCGGGGTCGGATGCCAGCCGCCACTGCGCGGGGTCGGATGCCAGCAGCGGCTGCGCGGGCGGGAGCGTGGTCGCTGTGGCGGTCGCCATCGTTGTGGTTGACGGCCTGGTCGACTCTGAGCAGCCGACGAGTGCGAACATGATCGTGACGACGAGAAGCAGCGTGGCGCGGCGAATCGTACCGATGCTCGCGACAGCCGACCGCTGCACGGTGGCGTCGACACGGTTGTGGCTCAATGCGTTTACTTCCCGGCGATTGCGTGAAATTGTTTGCGGTCCACGTCTAGCGGGCCTGCAGCGAGTGTATTGCTCCCACCCCTCGTTGAAAGTAGCGTTGACCGCGCGTCTTCAGGGGGGACTGTTTTTTACCAGCGCTGTCCTCGGTGGAGGTCTGCCTGGTGAGGCCGTTATATCCCAACATCAAGGGCGATCCGTTGCGGGCATTCGACGCAATCTCGGGGCCAGGCCGCGGATAATTCACGTATGTCGGAGCGCGCGCCGACTTCGGCAGCGGTTACCAGGCTCGCAGGGTGCTGTCTGTTGGCCGGACTGGTGGCGGCAGCATTGATGTTTCCAATCGCTGGCGGTGTCGGGCTGTTGTTCAACCGTGCGTTCGACGTTGTCGCCGACGAATCCGCACAAATCCTCGAAGATGACGTCCCGCAGGTCTCGACGTTGGTCGACGCCGCGGGAAACAGGATCGCCTGGCTGTATTCCCAGCGGCGGTTCGAGGTCCCCACCGACCAGATCGCCAACACGATGAAGCTGGCAATCGTGTCAATCGAGGACAAGCGGTTCGCTGAGCACCACGGGGTGGACTGGCCGGGCACGCTGACCGGCCTGTCCGGCTACGTGTCGGGCAACCTCGACACCCGCGGCGGATCGACCATCGAACAGCAGTACGTGAAGAACTACCAGTTGCTGGTGACCGCGCAGACCGACGCCGAGAGGCGAGCCGCTGTGGAAATCACACCCGCGCGCAAACTGCGCGAGATCCGTATAGCGCTGACGCTCGACGAGAACCTCTCCAAACCAGAGATCCTCACCCGCTACCTCAACTTGGTGTCGTTCGGCAACGGTGCGTTCGGTGTGCAGGATGCCGCTCACACCTACTTCGGCGTCAATGCCTCGCAGCTGAACTGGCAGCAGGCCGCGCTGCTGGCCGGCACGCTGAAGTCGACCAGTGCGCTCAACCCCTACACCAACCCCGAGGGCGCACTGCAGCGGCGAAACGTGGTGCTGGACACCATGATCGACAATCTCCCCCAATACTCCGACGAGTTGCGTGCCGCCAAAGCCGAGCCACTGGGCGTGCTACCCCACCCGAATGAGCTGCCCGGTGGCTGCGTCGCCGCCGGCGATAACGGCTTCTTTTGTGACTATGTGCTGGACTACCTCGCGCGGGCCGGCCTCAGCAAGGAGCAGGTTGCCCGCGGCGGTTATCTGATCCGCACGACGCTGGACCCCAAGGTGCAGACGTCGGTCAAGCAGGCTATCGACAAGTTCGCCAGCCCGACGCTCGACGGCATCGCCAGCGTGATGAGCGTGATCAAGCCCGGCAAGGACGCGCATCGGGTGTTGGCGATGGCCAGCAACCGCACCTATGGCCTCAACGGCGACGCGCAAGAAACTGTGCAGCCGCAGCCCTTTTCGCTCGTCGGTGACGGGGCAGGCTCCATCTTCAAGATCTTCACCACGGCGGCGGCGTTAGACATGGGCATGGGTATTAACGCGCAACTGCAGGTGCCAGGCTTCTTTCAAGCCAAAGGCTTGGGCAGCAGCGATACGCCCGGCTGTCCCAAGGAAACCTGGTGCGTGGCAAACGCGGGCCGCTACCGCGGTTCGATGAACGTCACCGATGCGCTGGCCACCTCGCCGAATACCGCGTTCGCGCGGCTGATCCAGCTCGTCGGGGTGCCGCGGGCGGTCGACATGGCGGTCCGGCTGGGGCTGCGGTCCTACGCGATTCCGGGAACGGCGCGCATTTACGACCCGACCAGCGGTGAAAGCTTGGCCGAGCTGATCAAGCAACAGAACATGGGCTCGTTCACTTTGGGTCCATTCCAACTCAACGACCTCGAGCTCTCCAATGTGGCGGCGACCCTCGCGTCGGGCGGCATGTGGTGCCCGCCGAGCCCGATCGCCAAGATCTTCGACCGCCATGGCAACCAGGTGTCCGTGAACGCCGAGGCCTGTGACCAGGTGGTGCCGGAAGGACTGGCGAACACGCTCGCGAACGCTTTGAGCAAGGACGACCAGGGCAGCGGCACCGCAGCGGGCTCGGCCGCCTCGGTGGGTTGGACCCTGCCGCTGTCGAGCAAAACCGGCACCACTGAGTCGCATCGATCGTCGGGATTTGTCGGCTTCACCAACAACTACGCGGCGGCCAACTACATTTTCGACGACACCGGCGCGCCCGCGGGTATCTGTTCATTCCCACTGCGCAGGTGCGGGAAAGGTGACCTGTATGGCGGTAGCGAGCCCGCTCGCACCTGGTTTGAGGCGATGAAACCTATCGCCACCGACTTCGGCGACGTGCATCTGCCGCCAACCGATCGGCGCTACGTCGACGGCGCGTCGGGCGGACGGGTACCCGATGTGTCCGGCCTGAAGGTGGACGCGGCGCGTCAGCGCCTCAAGGACGCCGGTTTCTTGGTCGCCGACCAGCCCACCTCGGTGAACAGCTACGAACCCTATGGTGCCGTGGTGGGGACCACCCCAAACGGTCAAATCATCCCCGGGTCGATCATCACGATCAACATCAGCAACGGGATTGCGCCAGCACCGCTGCCCGCTCCGGTGCAGCGCGTGCCCATTGTTGCGGCTGACGGTCCAAACGAGCCAGCCCCACCCCCGCCGCTGGTAATCCAGATCCCGGGGCTGCCGCCGATCACCTTGGGAGCGCCACCGCCGCCCGAACCACCTGGCTAGAAAATGGCCTCGGAGGGGTCTCCGGGAGCCATTTCCGATACGGGACTCATCGCGGTCAACGAGGACGGCTCCCCGATTCGGCCCGAGACCTACTCCAAGGCATTCCGGCACCACTGCACCGCCGCGGGCGTGCCGGTGATCCGGTTGCACGACACCAGACACACCGCCGCAACGCGGATGCTCGACAGCGGCACCACGGTGTCTGCGACGGCGAAGTGGCTGGGCCACGACCCGGCGATGACGCTGCGGGTATACGGCCATGTGTACGATGACGCGCTGGCGTCGGCGGGTGACGTGCTATTCGGCACGATGTCCCCAGCCAATGGGGAGCGCTGATTCATACTCCCAGCGCGGTTTAGTCCAGAGTGCCGCGGGTGAGCATACATCGAGTTTTGTCGGGGCGTTGGAGGAGAATCAAGCTATGACACGCGCTCAACAGGATTTGTCGCCGAAGCCCGGATTTCGGCAGTTCCGCTACGACGCAACCGGCCTGCGGGGCAAGCGGATGCGGCTGATGGATGACCTGCCCACTAGCGATTCGGGCCGCCCCCAGGAAGCACTAAAAGGACTCAGGGATGTCATCTGCCTTGAGGACACCCCCAGCGTGCTGCACAACCTGCGCGTGCATCCTGTTGGCCAACCCGACACGGTGGCACTCGTGGCGTTCGATCAGCTGGCGCTCTATGACGATCAGTGATCAATCGTCGATGGCGAGGAGGAATCGTCAAGACTTGTGGATTGGTGAGTTTCAGCGACCGCCGATCCGACGGTTTGATGGTTGGCCGTCGATGGTTTCGCTCTGCTCCTGGTGGGTCGCTGCAGCAGTTTGCTTTTGGACGTCCGCGCTTGCGCGGACAAGGGCGACCAGGTGCGGTGCGTTGACGGCACGCCGGCGGGCTTGTGCGGCGTCGATGAGCTTGTAAGCCATGGCAATTCTGGCCGCGCGCGATCCCGGACCCGTGTCGGCCGCAGCGCGTTCGCGCCGCGGCAAGCTTTGGCCGCCCGCCACGACGATCGATCCGCCGCCGGCTAGCATCAGCCGACCGCCTTCCCGATCTGTTAGGGGCTTCGTGCACGCTACATCGCGTGTGGCTATTGCCACATCGACAACCGCCGGCGCCCACGATGTCGATATGCCTTACCTCTGTGCGGCGATCGAGCGTCGTGGGCTGGCTGCCGAAGCTGTTGTTTGGGATGCCGACTGCGACTGGAGTGCGTTCGATCTCGTACTCATCCGATCGACCTGGGACTATCCGTGGCGGATTACGGAGTTCGCCGCATGGGTCGACAAGGTCGCAGACCAGACTCGGCTGGCAAACTCAGCCGAGGTCGTCCGATGGAATCTGGACAAGCGCTACTTACGCGACCTTGCGCAGGCGGATGTTCGGGTTGCCTCAACCAGCTATCTGGAGCCGGGGAATGAGATCGCGTTACCTGCGGGCGACATCGTGGTGAAGCCGGTGATCTCGTCCGGAGCGCGCAATGCCGCGCGGTATCGGCCACACGAACACACCGAAGCATTCGAGCATATTCGCATGTTGCACGACAGTGGGGTGACCGTAATGATTCAGCCCTACATCCCAGAAATCGATCTTCACGGCGAGCACGCTTTGGTCTTCTTCGGTGGCGTCTTCAGCCATGCCATCAACAAAGGGCCGGTATTGACAGCGAGCGGAATCGACAATAAGCGTTTTCCCCACCCTGACCTTGCGAAGTACGAACCGACACCAGACGAAGTGGCGGCGGCAGCAGCAGCCCTCGACGCGATCGGTCATCCACTTGCTCAAGTGCCCTATGCCCGCATCGACATGGTGCCCGGAGCGGACAGCACCCCGATCATCATGGAAGTCGAGCTTGTCGAACCGAACCTTTTCCTGATGTGGTCCGAGGGCGCGCCCGATCGATTTGCCGACGTCATCGCGGAGTACTGCACGTAAGCGCCTTCACCGTCGAATAGATGTCCTCTGGTGAAGCCAACGAGCCGGCATACGAACCAGCGCCTGCTGATCGAGGCCCCGACGGTCATGATCCGACTATTAGGACTTACTCGTCTAGCTGCCGACCGCGCAGAGGATTGTCAATACCTGTGGATTGGTGAGTTTCAGGCGACCTCCGATCCGACGGTTTCATGATTGGCCGTCGACGGCTCCGGTGTGATGCTGGTGGATCGTTCCAGCAGTTTGCCTTTGTGAAAACGGCGCCGGCGCGGACGAGGGCGACCAGATGCGGTGCGTTGACGACACGCCAGCGGGCTTGTGCGGCGTCGATGAGCTTGTAAGCCATGGCAATTCCGGCCGCGCGCGATCCGGCTCCTTGGTGACACGCTGACGCAGCCGCACGGTGGCAAAGGTGGATTCGATGGGTTGGTGGTGCGCAGGTGGATCCAGTGCTCGGCGGGGTACTTGTAGAACTCCAGCAGTACGTCGAGGTCGTCGGTGATCTTGGCGACCGCCTTGGGGTACTTGGCGCCGTAGTCGATCTCGAAGGCCTTGACCGCGACCTGGGCCTTGTCGATGTCCTCGGCGTTGTAGATTTCCTTGAGCGCGGCAAACGCGCCCGGATGTGCCGACTTTGGCAGTGCAGCAAGCACATTGGCTTGCTTGTGCCACCAGCAGCGTTGCTCGTGGGTGTCGGGGAACACCTCCCGCAAGGCAGCCCAAAACCCCAGCGCACCGTCCCCGATGGCCAGCACCGGTGCCCTCATGCCGCGGCGGCGGCAATCACGCAGCAGATCGGCCCACGACTCGGTCGATTCTCGATACCCGTCGGTGATGATCGCCTCGTCGAGATAATCGCCTCGTCGATATGTGCGCGCAGGAGCGGGTGCTGGGGCAGCGCGGCGGCGGGTAGGGGCAAGTTGGCCACGACGGAAAGACTGAGGATGTTCGTGCGGTCGCTTGTTGTGGGGCGACCTACCACGGCAAGCCCTCGGAGAATCGACCGAGTGTGCGAACCCAACTGGCACACTCTTGGCACAACGGGGGTTCGCCCGTCAAGCGCGATTGGATCGCGATATGAGGCTGACCTGCATGAACATTGGTGGGCGCGGACGGTATCGAACCGCCGACCGCTGGTGTGTAAAACCAGAGCTCTACCACTGAGCTACGCGCCCGTGCCGCGCAAAGATACCGCCCGACTACGCAGCGCCCAAAACGCTGAGCACCTTTCAGCCCTTCAGCGCCGCCAGCGCGTCGGTCCACAGTCGCTGATCGCGGACTTCACCGGGCTGCTTCATCTCGGCGAACCGAATCGTCCCGGAACGGTCGACGACGAAGGTGCCCCGGTTGGAGTAGCCGGCATCATCGTTGAAAACCCCGTAGGCCTCGCTGACTGCACCGTGCGGCCAGAAGTCCGAGAGCACCGGGAACAGGAAACCGCTTTCGGTGGCCCACACCTTGTGGGTGGGCGGCGGCCCCACCGAAATGGCCAGCGCCGCACTATCGTCGTTTTCGAAGTCGGGCAGGTGATCTCGCAACTGACCAAGCTCGCCCTCGCAGATGCCGGTGAAGGCCAGCGGGAAGAACACCAGCAGCACGTTCCTGGCGTCTTCACCGACTCGGTAATCGCTCAGGGTGACCGGCTGTCGGTTCTGGTCGCGCAGCGTGAAATCGGGTGCGGTAGAACCGACCGTCAGCATCAGCGGCGACCGGCGCGCGACTTCGGCTGCACCAGCCGGCTGGCGCTCCAGTCCCCCAGGTTGACCGACGACGTCGGCATCAGCCCGGCGGTGGGCGCCGACTCCGCGATCTCAGCAGGCAACACGTGGCCGGGCCGCCCGGTCTTGGGCGTGAGCACCCAGATCACCCCGTCGTCGGCCAGCGGTGCGATCGCGTCCATCAACGTGTCGACCAGATCGCCGTCGCCGTCACGCCACCACAGCAACACGACGTCGATGACCTCGTCGGTGTCTTCGTCGAGCAACTCGCCACCGCACGCGTCCTCCACGCCGGCGCGGACATCGTCGTCAGTGTCCTCGTCCCAACCCCACTCTTGGACAACCTGCCCTCGTTGGATGCCCAGTTTGCGGGCATAGCTCGGGGCGTCATCCGCCGCCACCACCGTGCGATCCTCTCTTTCAGCTAAAAGCCAGTCAGTTCCAAGCCACTCGGGCGTCAGCGCGCCTCGGGACGGCATTTATCGTCGCATAGCACGTAGCGTTGCACATCCGGCGACTCATAGGGACGCTCTGCAGAGCTTGACGGCTTCGCTCTTGGTGTCGTTGAACTGATTGACACGCTGATTGAACGCCCCCATGTCCCCGTGCGAGCGGAGGGCGGCCGCGAGGTCGCGCGCTGCGTCGGCATAGGCGTTGAGCGCGTGGTGCAGGTCGTCAGACAGTGGACCACCACTGTCGGCTTCGACCAGGTCGGCGCTGTGGTTGAGGGTATCGATCGCGGGACCTTCGTTGGCTGTGGTGTCGCCGCCCTGGTTGTACGCGGCGACAAAATCATTCACCTTGTCGACGGCGTCTTTGCTGGTGGTGGCAAACGACCGACACGCGCGGACCACGGCCTGCGTCGTCAGCGACTGCTGACGACGCGTCTCCTGCAGGCTCGACGTCGCGGCCGACGCCGAGACCGACGCGGACACCGACTCCCGGTAGGCCGGGGCGATTGCGTTGTCGACGGTCGGTGCGCCATCCGTGACGCTGGTACACCCGACGATCGCGATCAGGATCGTCGCCACGCAGCCGATCGCCCGCGCGCCGAGCCGCAGTCGAGATGCCGGCTGAATGCCGCGATGCCCTCCGATCTGCACAGCTACTGACGTTACCGGGTCGCGGCTTGGGTCGGCTTCGACGGGGACTACGCAGCGGGGTCGAAGGTGCGGCACGATAAGAAGGACCCGACAGGGCCACCGGACCGACCCAGGACCGAGGACGTCAATCGGCGACGGCGAGATCAGCCACAAGCAGACGGACGGTCAAACGAGGAGTAGCGAGTTGACTACCGAGTTCGTACGCCACGATCTGGCGCAAAATTCAACCGGCGCAAGCGAACCCGATCGGGTGCGGGTGATCCGCGAGGGTGTGGCGTCCTACCTGCCCGACATTGACCCGGAGGAGACCGCCGAGTGGCTGGAGTCCTTCGACGAGCTGCTGGAGCGCTCTGGCCCGTCGCGTGCGCGCTACCTGATGTTGCGCCTGCTGGAACGCGCGGGTGAACAGCGAGTCGCGATCCCGGCACTAACGTCGACCGACTACGTCAACACTATCCCGACCGAGATGGAGCCGTGGTTCCCCGGCGATGAGGACGTCGAGCGCCGCTACCGCGCCTGGATCAGATGGAACGCCGCCATCATGGTCCACCGCGCCCAGCGTCCGGGAGTCGGCGTGGGCGGCCACATTTCGACCTATGCCTCGTCTGCGGCGCTCTACGAAGTCGGCTTCAACCATTTCTTCCGCGGGAAATCGCATCCGGGTGGCGGCGACCACGTGTTCATCCAGGGCCACGCCTCCCCCGGCATTTATGCTCGCGCCTTTCTGGAAGGCCGGCTGACCGCCGACCAGTTGGACGGGTTCCGTCAGGAGCACAGCCATCCCGGCGGTGGCCTGCCGTCCTACCCGCATCCGCGGCTGATGCCCGACTTCTGGGAGTTCCCGACGGTGTCGATGGGGCTGGGCCCGATGAACGCCATCTATCAGGCCCGGTTCAATCACTATCTGCACGACCGCGGCATCAAGGACACCTCGGATCAGCACGTGTGGGCGTTCCTCGGCGACGGCGAGATGGACGAGCCGGAAAGCCGCGGCCTGGCCCACGTGGCCGCGCTGGAAGCGCTGGACAACTTGACGTTCGTCGTCAACTGCAACCTGCAGCGCCTCGACGGCCCGGTGCGCGGTAACGGCAAGATCATTCAGGAGCTCGAGTCGTACTTCCGGGGGGCCGGCTGGAACGTCATCAAGGTGGTGTGGGGCCGCGAGTGGGACGCCCTGCTGCACGCCGACCGCGACGGCGCACTGGTGAATCTGATGAACACCACCCCCGACGGCGACTACCAGACCTACAAGGCCAACGACGGCGCCTACGTGCGGGACCACTTCTTCGGACGCGACCCGCGCACCAAGGCACTTGTCGAGCACATGACCGACTCCGAGATCTGGAACCTCAAGCGCGGTGGCCACGACTACCGCAAGGTCTACGCCGCATACCGCGCCGCCGTCGACCACAGAGGACAGCCGACGGTGATCCTGGCCAAGACCATCAAGGGCTACTCGCTGGGTGCCCACTTCCAGGGCCGCAACGCGACGCACCAGATGAAAAAGCTTGCGCTGCAAGATCTTAAAGACTTCCGCGACGCTATCCGGATTCCGGTCAGCGATGCCCAGATCGAGGAGGATCCCTACCTGCCCCCGTACTACCATCCCGGTGCCGAAGCCCCCGAGATCCGCTATCTGCTCGATCGGCGCCGCGCCCTGGGCGGCTTCGTGCCCGAGCGGCGCACCAAGGCCAAGGTGCTGACTCTGCCGGGCCGCGATGCCTACAAGGCCCTGAAGCAGGGGTCGGGCCACCAGGAGGTGGCCACCACCATGGCGACAGTGCGCACCTTCAAGGAACTTTTGCGCGACAAGGAAATTGGGCCCCGCATCGTGCCGATCATCCCCGACGAGGCACGCACATTCGGGATGGACTCGTGGTTCCCCTCGTTGAAGATCTACAACCGCAACGGCCAGCTCTACACCGCCGTCGACGCCGACCTGATGCTGGCGTACAAGGAGAGCGAAATCGGCCAGATCCTGCACGAGGGCATCA
>Ga0210396_10005963_pt1 | contig 11720 bp, 24 predicted proteins | sample IncBWH17OmetaG_FD_155466 | JGI IMG/M metagenome (GOLD analysis project Ga0210396, IMG submission 155466) | Forest soil microbial communities from Barre Woods Harvard Forest LTER site, Petersham, Massachusetts, United States - Inc-BW-H-17-O ...
TCGAAACGGCGAGCGGCGCGGACGCGATCGACGACATCATGAAGAACTGGCGAGGGAACAAGCTGCGCGAGTACGTGAAGCTCGCCCGCGGCCTGCGGAGGAGTCTACCGTGACCAAGGAGCAGTTCGAGCGGTGGCGCGACTTCGCGCTGCGCATGGCCAAGACCTGCTACTCGGGCAAGCTGCGCCTGCCTTCACGCAAGTGGATCATCGAGCGCGTCACCGAGTTCCTCGACGACATGGAAGCGTACTACCCACGCATCAAGGACTGGGACTCCAGGTGGACCGACGCAGGGCCCCGCGAGTATCCGTGCGTCTCGGACTCGATGATCGAATTCGAGTGGAACCGCATGCCGTGGTCAGTGCGACGCCTGGACGATGGCGGCGAGAACGCCGACGCCTTCACGGAGGCTCGTGACCGATGGTTCGGTCCAGTCAACTGCTGCGTGCGAGCAGGTCTCGACATGGCCAGCGCGCCGAGCGCGGGCGTCGTCGGCTTCACGCTTGGCGACCTGCGCAAGATGTACCACGAAGGGATCCCCGAGTGGATCGCGGAAGGTTTCCGCGACAACCGCGGCAAGCCCTACACGGGCAAGCGCCTCGCGCGGCTGTCGGATCGTGAAGGAGTCTGGCTGTGAGCGCACGCAAGTTGAAGATGTGGACCGGCAACTACGACGGCTCGCGAGAGGGCCTCGTGATCGCGTCCAGCAAGGAGCGCGCACGCAAGATCCTCGGTGCCAGCCGCAGCGAGTTCGACAACTACTGGAGCGAGACGCCCGAGGTCGATCCGTCGCTGGAAACCGAAGTCCTTTACACCCGTCCATTCACCTACCTCACGGCCCCACCGTGGCACCGAGGGCGCTGCCCACTACCCGACAAGGAGAAGTGCTGATGCGTCTCGTCTGGTATCAGCGGGCTGACGGCCTGTGGAACGCGGAGTGCGCGTGTCACGCGACGATCGCGGGTGTTCCCGATGATGCGCGCGGCGATGCCGAGGTGTGGCACTTCAGACGAGCACAGGAAGACCGCAAGCAGCGTCCTCGCCTCCCAGCTTGCGGACCGAAGCTCCCCGAGCCGAATCCCAACTTCCCCGACCCCTTCGTGTTCCCATGAAGCAGTTCCCGTTCCGCTATCTCGTGCTCCAGGACCTCCAGATCGACGTCAACAACGTCGTCGCCGGTCTGTTCGATCAGCGCCACGATCCGGCTTTCGCGCGCGCGTGCAAGCTGGCTGACGAGCTAGCCGCCGAGATCGCGGCACTCGCGGCAAGGAGGCCGCGCCCATAATGAAGTTCTTCACCAACGGGACGTGGCGTCCTCGCGTCGGCGACATCGAGGAAGTCCTGACACCCATCAGCAGAGTTTGTCTCGCGTGCGGGCAGCCGATCCGGGCCGACGACTGCGGCATCTTGATGCTGCACACGAACGCGCGGGGTAACACCGCGTACCAGCCGTGGCACCTGGCTTGTTTTCAGGGCGCTCTTGGAATCGAGGAAACCAAGGCATGAACGTTCACGAGGAAAGAGCCTGGAAGCTCCTGGTCGAGCTGGGGGCCAAGGAGTTCATGCTCGCCAACAAGCACGCGCTCGACCTGTCGCCGATTCGCGCGACGAGCAAGGACAAGCTTTGCCTCCTGGTCCAAGCCGTCATTGATGTCGTCGGGCGAAGCGGCGCGAACCGTCGGCACGTCGACCGTCGCGGCTGCCCGATCTACGTCGTCACGGACTACTACACGGTCGGCCGACCGAACGACCGCGATCGGCACGATCCCGAGATCGCGGCGCGCGCGAGCACCTGGCGGCGAAACCGCAGCAGCGCCAACGAAGAGTGACCGACGGCCGAGCAACGGCACCCAAGAAACCTCAACCACAGAGCAGGTCCCGCAAATGACGAAGAGTATCGCCGTCTCTCCCTTCACGATGCCCGCCGCCCTCGCCGCGGCGGACAATCTCCTTGGCAACCCGACGTGGCTGGGAAGACCCGACGACGCCGACCAAGCCGCCTGGCTCAGCAGCTTCCGACGTCGCGCCGAGCTGGCTGCCCGCATGCCCGAGATCCACCGCCATGCCACCGACTCAGCCGCGCTGCACGCGGCGTGGCTGAAAAGCGAGGGTTGGGAGGCTCAGGTCACGCAGGGCACGAAAAACGACATCTTCCTCGCGAGCACCCTGAACATCGTCGCCAAGTGGCTGGCGCCCGGACGCGCTTACAAGGAGGGCGCGGTCGATCGGGTCCTCTTGAAGAAGGGTGCCCGCGTGTCCGCGGGGCCGGATCACCTGGTGGTGGAGGTCACCACGCAGCACCCGAGCTTCAACTTCTGCTTCCACCAGGTGGCCTCCGCACCGACGAATGTCGCCGAGCTGGCCGTGCTCGCGACGGACGTGGTCTGCCGATCGGTGCGCGAGACGGTTCACCTCGACTTCCCGATGGTGGACCTGCGCGTCCGCGCCAGCGCCGAGCACATGATCGGGATCCACTCCGGCATGAACGTGATCACGCAGGCCGCCGAGCAGTTCCGCCTCGAGCTGAACGAGGTCGGCGGGCGCGCGAGCGCCGCTGCCGAGATCGCGGTGACCAGGAGCGCCAGCTTGTCCAGGACGATCAAGATCGACGGCCCGTTCGTGGTTGCGGTCAAACGCAACGAGGCTTCCGACGATGACGACAAGGTCGCGTTCGCGGCCTACGTCGACCGCGACGCGTGGCGAAAGCCCGCCGAAGGGCGCATCTGAGATGGGGACCTATCCACCCATCAAGAACGGCACCCGCGTCAAGGCGACCGTGCGCCGATCAGGCGAGGGCGACTACACTGCCGAGGCGATCACCGCGAGGATCTCGCACAACGGCAAGATCGGCGTCGTGTGCGAGTACCACGACTCACACGGCCTCTGCTACGGCGTGAAGTTCGAGGGCGGCCTCCGCTACGGCGAGGAGTTTGGAGGCGGCCTCCGCTACGGCGAGGAGTTCGAGGGCACTTCTTTGACCCGGAGGAGCTGGAGGTCCAGTGATCACGGCTGATACGATCACCGACGAGCAAATCAAGCAGCTCCGTGACGAGCTGGTGTCCGAGATCGCGCGGCTCGCGAGCACGCCCGAAGCCTGGACGATGCCGCTCGACAAGGCTCTCCACGAGTGTGACTGGGCGCTGTCGCGAGGCTGGGGATTTGTCAGCGACGCCGACGCGTGCGACGCCATACGGGATCGACGACGCGCAGCCCTCGCGCGCTGCGCCGAGATCCTCAACGCGAGGAACGCCGCGTGATCTACAAGCTGGACATCCTCGATCCGGCGAAGACGCCCGTGGCGTGGCTCTCGCGCGTCGAGGCGCTCGCCAAACCGCGATCGTTCGAGTTCAAGCCGGGGCTCAACATCCTGTGGGGCCGCAACGGGTCCGGCAAGACGTCGCTGACGAAGGTGCTCGCGCGGCTCTTCCACTGCGAGCAGGGCAACCAGCCGATCGTCACCCGGGATTCTCTTAACGAGCTGGTCGGCGGCTCGCACATGGTCGACGTCGATCTCAAGGCAGGCCTCAAGATCCGGCACGACGGGCAGGGCGTCCGGCACTTCGATCCCAGCCACGCCGTTGGCCTGATGGGAGGCATGGCCGCGTTCGACTGGGACTTCGGCACGGAAGGCATCACCAACGCGATGTTCAAAGGATCTGCCGGCCAGACGACGATGTTCCGGTTCGATCGGCTCATCAACGAGATCGTCGCGGGCGTAGTGCCGGAGGTTGAGTGGAAGTTCCAGCGGGTGGAGCGCGACAGCCCCTGGAGCCCGCGCATCAAGCTTGCGGCCTCCTTCCTCAAGGGCAACGCCAGCAAGGGCCAGCCGACGATCCTGCTCGACGAGCCCGAGCGCAGCTACGACCTGAACGCGCAGGTCGGCGTCTGGCGCCTCCTCCGCGCCTACGCCGACGAGGTCCAGTTCATCGTTGCGTCGCACTCGCTGTTCGCGCTCAAGATCCCCGACGCCAACTACATCGAGCTGTCGCCCCGCTACCTGGACCTCTCTGCGACCGTGCTGGAGATCCTCCAGAAGTGGCCGGAGGAGAAGCCGCAGAAGCCTCCCAAGGAGGCGACGAAGGCCGCGCGCGACGCCGTAAAGAAGAAGCGAAAGGAGCCCCGATGAGCAAGGAACTCAAGGACGCCGTCGAGCAGCTGCTCGCGTCGGCGCAGGCCGCGTTCACGACCTCCGACGATCTTGCCGACATCAAGCAGAGCACGGACGCGCTCACCGCACTGGCCCGAGAATGGCAGCAACACAGCGAGCGCGTGAGGTCGACGGTGACCGGCCTGCTCAAGCTCGTGCAGTCCCGCTGCAAGCACGTCGGGGCGCAGCGCGGATACAACGATCGCGACGGCTCGTGGATGAACAGCTGCCCGACGTGTGGAGCCAGCGAGTGACTCACGCAAGGAGAGCTTGTTACGACCGTGCTTATCCGGTTAACGCCCAAGGAGAAAACATGACCAAGGCAAGACGCGGCATTCCACGAGGCAACACCGACAAGGTGTTGCGGCGAGCGTATGCAGAGCAGCTCGACATGATTGGCAGGATCCTCATTCGCGCGAAGCTCCTCACCCGTCGCGACGTTCATCGTGACGGCGTCGCATTTGCGGTTCGTAATCGTTTTGAGCCGCCTGCTAGGCCTCACAGGAAGATCGCGGCTAGTGGACGCTAACCGGACAAGCATGATTATGACGATGAAACGTCGCCTGATCGCCGGGGACACCCGCGAGTACCCTTACAACACGCCATTCACCGATCAAGAGCGCCACGCGCTCCGCATGATCGACAACCTTCGGGCACGCGTGAAGGGACTGAAGACCGCGCTGCGCAAGCTGCCGCAGCACGCGAGCGCGCCGCCCGAGAACTACAAGCCCGATCGCATGGAGGAGTTCTCGAGCATCGAGGAGGCGATCATCAGCCTGGAGGAGCAGCTCCGGTGGATCCCCGGCGGGGCTTACCGCTTTGCTGTCGACGAGGCCGCAGACGTAGGTGATGGGTAGCTCTGAGCCCATTCCACGCGAGCGTGCGCGCAGCTAGAAAGAGGAAAGAGGACAGCCGTGAAGAAACCCGCGAAGAAGAAGCCCGTCAAGAAGATCCTGCCGCAGATCGATCCTGATCGCGCCGAAGCTGCCGCCGAGGTCTTGCAGGCCGTGTGGCTCCACGAGAAGCACTTCGACCTCGAAAGCGAGGTTGTCCAGAAGGATGGGCGCCCTGTCGTCGACCAGGACGCTGAAGGGCACCTCTGGGTCACGGTCAAGCTGCACGTCCCCGCGCTCGACGTCGACGACTGGCTCGACGGCACGCACATCGATCACCCAAACAACCAATCCGACGAGGACGCGGAAGACGAGTGATGCCCAAGGCTTATTTGCTAGTCGGCGATCCGCACGGGGACATGGAGTTCGCCGCGCGCGCGTCGCTGATGGCTCGGCAGCACAACGCCGAAATCTTGTGCCTGGGTGACTGGGGCTTCCTCTGGCCCGGTCACGATCAGCTCAAGAAGCTGTCCGACATGCTCGTCGGCGACGGCACCACCATGTATTTTATCGACGGAAATCACGACGATCATCCAAGCCTCAGGAAGCTCATCGGACCGGTGCGCGAGCACGGGGTCACGATCGCCAAGAGCGTGATCTACCAGCCGCGCGGATCAGTCCACGAAGATGGCGACGGCACCCGCTTCCTGTTCCTGGGTGGCGCGCCGTCGATCGACCGCGCGTTTCGTACCGAGGGACGATCGTGGTGGCCCGAGGAGGTCATCACCGACGAGGAGTTCGACCGCGCGTTCTCCGCTGTTGGACCCATCCACGTGCTCGTCACGCACGACGCGCCAGCCTATCCGCCCGGCTTCTCCGCCAAGGGCTCGCCCGACTACAAGCGTGCCTGCGAGCTGTCGATGAAGCGCGTCGACAAGCTCGTCAGGAAGCACCGTCCGCTGCTGCACGTCCATGGGCATTGGCACTCACGCTACGAGCGCCAGCACGCGACAGGCACCCACGTCGTCGGTCTCGACTGCAACCTCGCGCGCTTTGAAGATGCTGTGCTCCTCTGGTCTCGAGAGATGACAGCGTGAGCAGCCAAGACGTCAACTTCTACATCAACTTCGTGCTGCATGCCGTATACGGCAAGCTCGGCGAGGCGGACGTGATCATGCGACTCGCGGGCGACTCGGTCCGCCGCGTGGCGGACGATATCGCCGCGCAGAACCCCGTCGATCTGGCGCCGCTCCACCGCGGGATGCTGCTCGATCCCGACGTGCCGTTCGCCTCAGACCCCAAGCTCACGTTCCTGTCCTGGAGCGAAGATCACGACGTCGCACTGTGGTTCGCGTGCCCGCGGTCGGCGGTCAGCGAGCCCCTCGCGAAGATGAAGCCCAAGCTGCGCGGGCACGTCGCGACGATCAACGTCCCTCGATCGCGCGTGCTGTTTCACCACAGCTGGGCGAACGTGCTCGGCGATCTGGCCTGCTTCGCCCTGATCCACCCGCTCATGGGCGAGGAGGGCCGGCGTCAGATCGCGTGGTCGCTTCGCACGCAGCGTGAGGTGATCACCGAGCCGGTCGACGGCCTCTGGCCCAAGCGCGTCATCGATCTCGACGCCGCGACGCTGGAGGCTCTAGAGCGCCGCCTGTCGCCACCGTGGATCATCGAGGAGGAAGGGATCCGCTCGTGAAGCTCACCGAGAAGCAGCGCCAGTGCCTGGAGTACGTCGCGGCTGGCGACCGGCCACCCTTCAAGGTCACAACCGTCGAGTCGCTGGCGCGGAAGGGGCTCGTCGAGCACACGTCCCTCGGCTGGCGCGTGACTCCAGACGGTCGGCAGCTGCTCGCAAACATGGCAAGCCTTGAAAAACCGAAGAGCACGACCACCAAGCGCAAGACCCCAAAGCGCAAGAAGACCCCGCGCGTGGAGGTGCCGCAGCACGCCGAATCAGCCCCTGTGCCGTCGCAGGCGATCGCACTTCGAGAAGCCGTCCGGGAAGCTCCACGCCTACGGGATGCACCCTACCGATCGGCAACGGTCGACCCGCTGACTGGCGACCTGCCCGGCGTCACCCTCAGGAACGAGGCGGAGGTCATCGCGCACTTCGAGCGTGTCGATCCGCGCCTCGCAGAAGCCTGGCGGCGCGACGTCGTGGTCCACGAGGGGCCCATCACGCTCCGCCGGATCATGTCGTCCGTGTTCGGCGGCGGCGGCAGCTTTGGCGGCGCGACGCACTACGCGTACGTCGACAGGCGCCTGCTCTGGTACCTCACGCACGATCCGTCGGATCCGCTCGGCGCTCGCTGGGACGGCTACCTGGCCAGTCGTCACGACGCGCCGCCGGGCACGGTTGCCGTCGGTGTCGGCCTCGACATCGTCGCCAGGAAGAGCCTGCCAAGGCTCGAGGAAGGTGAGCGATGACGGTAACCGTTGCGCGAGCACGCGCGAAGCAGTACATCGTGCGCGCGCTCGGCTGCGCGATAGCGATTACCTTTGACGCTGCCGAAGAGGCCCGCGTGAAGATCAAGGCGTCTCGTGGGGGTTTTTCCGTAGAAGATCTGATCGTGAAAGCGATCAATGACAAGGCAGGTCGCGAACGCTGGAGCAGCCACGAGCTGTACTCCTTGATCCGGGAAGCGATCAACGAACTGGGATCCGCGCGCAAGCGCTAGACGCCCGCGACAGCGAAGGAGACGCGCGATGAGCATCGAAGAGCTGCTGAAGGAGTTCGGCGACCATGAGTACACGCGAGAGCAGTTCGAGGCGGATCGCGCGCGCCTGCGCGCTCGCATCTGCGCCAAGCACGGTATCGAAGACGCTGAGGTCGACGCGCTCATCAGGGAGCACCGCTACGCCCACTCGGCCGAAGACCTGGAAGACCAGTACATTCAGGTCATGGCGATGGGTCGCTGCGCGGGATGGCTGTGACGAAGCACGCGTACACCTGCTCGCGCTGCTCGACGACCTACGACCCGTCGTCGCAGTCGCAGGGGCACTGCCCCGGGTGCGGGCGCCACCCGCACCTCGGGGACGACTGCGATCACGACTGCGACGAGTGCGACTCGGTGCGGTTCCCGCCAAGGAACGGTCACCTGGACACGTTCCAGAACGTCGGATCGACGATCTGGCGACGCGTGCCGAGGGAAACGTGAAGCTGCCCGCCGTCATGAGCACGCAGTGCCCGTTGTGCCACCGGCGTGGCGAGAAGCCTTCCGATCATCACCTGATCCCGGCTTGCCGCGGCGGTACCGGGCAGGACAAGGTGATCATCTGCACCTCATGCCACGAGGCCGTCCACCAGCTCTTCAGCAACAAGGAGCTGGAGGCCGCCTACAATTCCGTCGACGCGCTGCTGGGGCACGAGACCTTCGCGAGGACCGCCAGGTTCATCGGTCGACAGAAGGGTCACGTGAAGACCAAGCGCGCCAACAACCAGAAGCGACGAGGACGCAACGGATGAAAGCCTACCCCTCGATCTCACGCGCCACCGGGATGACGTTCCAGGAAATCCCGAACGCCTACGTCTTCGACAAGCTCGACGGCAGCAACCTGCGCTTCGAGTGGACCCGCAAGCGCAAGCAGTGGATGAAGTTTGGCACGCGCACGCGGCTCTTTGACGCGAGTGACTGGCAGTTCGGGCGCGCGATCAAGATCTTCGCCGAGACGCTCGCGGATCCAGTCGCGAAGATTGCCACCGATCAGCGCTGGGAGAGCGTCATCGTGTTCGCCGAGCACTGGGGGCCGAACAGCTTCGCGGGCTGCCACCACGACGCACAGAACCAGCCTCTTGACCCAGACGACCAGATGCGCGTCGACCTGATCGACGTTGCTCCGCACAAGCAGGGGCTGCTCGGCCCCGCGGAGTACCTGAAGCTCTTCGAGGGTCTGCCCATAGCCAAGTTCCTCGGACGCCTCAACTGGACGCGCGGATTCGTCGAGCGCGTCTGGAGCGGTGACGTCGAGGGGATCACGCTCGAGGGCGTCGTCGGCAAGGCGGGTCACGGCAAGACCCACGACCTGGTGATGGCGAAGGCCAAGACCAAGGCCTGGGTCGACAGGGTGAAGGCTCGCTACGCGCCCGACGAGGCGGAGAAGCTGATCAGCTCGTGAGCATCGCGAGAGAGCAGCAGATCCTCCGGGCGCTGGCGGGCTACGACCGGGAACTGCACGGTTCTGATCTCGTCGAAGCAGGTGCCGCAAGAGTGAACTGGCTGTACGTCGTCCTGGCACGCCTGGAAGATCGCGGATGGATCGAGGGCCGCTTCGAGGATGGTGAACCGCCACGACGCCGGCTGTACCGCATCACGGACGCGGGCCGTGCCGTGCTGACACCTGCGCTGCCTGTTGCGAAAGTGAGATAGCGGTGCTCATCAAGATCACAAATGCGTGCGGCATGGGTTGCAGTCACTGCATGGAGAATTCCACTCCTGCCGGCGAGCACATGACGCGCGACACCTTCCTCGCCGCGCTCGGACTCACCGAGCGCCTCGAGAGCCTCGCGTGGTCCCGCGGAGTCCCGCGACTGCTCCTCCTCAGCGGCGGCGAGGCCACCGAGCATCCCGACGTCCTGTGGTTTCTCGAGACCGCCCGATCGCGCGGCTACAAGGTCATCCTGATCACGAACGGGATGTGGCTCGACGATCCAGAGCTGCGCGCGCAGATCCTCCGTCCAGACTGGCCGGACCTGATGGTCCAGGTGACCAACGATCCGCGGTTCTACCCGAAGGCGCCCAAGGCCGTGCCCACGGATGATCCGCGCGTCGTGTTCGTCCCGCAACTGACCGTGCTCGTCACGCTCGGCCGCCTCAAGCGGTCGCGCCTGCCGGCGAGCCCTCCGCTGCGCAAGGGGCCCACGTCGTTCAACGTGCGATCGCTGACCCGATCGTTTCGCGACGTCCGCGAAGCGCTGTTCATGCTGCGCGCCAGAGCCGCGCTGGGTCTGTCGGGCCACTGCGCGCCGAGCATCTCGAGTGATGGTGCGATCGTTGCGGGCGAGACCTCGAACTGCCACCCGGTCGGCAACGTGCACTCGACCGCCGAGGAAGTCACCCGCGCGATCGTGGGCATGACCTGCAACAAGTGCGGACTCGTCGACAACCTCACCCAAGAGCAGAAGCTCGCGATCGGCGAGGCACGGATCTTGACCCCGGAAAATCGTTGAGCAGCGTGTATCTCCGCATACCGCCGCAAGGCTGATTTCTGGATCTGCTTGATCGTGCGTGATAATTCTCAAGCGTGTCGGACACTAGGCTAACCAGTCCTGGCGCACGTTGCGACGATGAAAGCCGAGGTCCACGCGGACACCGCGGCCACGCTGGACCGACCGGACCGACCGGACCGAGTTCGACAGGACCAACAGGTTTCACAGGAGGAGCCGGCGAAACCGGATCCACCGGTGGTACCGGACCGACAGGTCCTTCTGGCGTTGCCGCCGGACCGCCCAACGCGATTGGTTTCTTCGGTACCGGTGGGAATCTCACCGGCGACGCCACAAAGTGGAGCGTCGATCCGGCCACCGGAAACATGATCGTCGGCAGCCCGGCGGTCGGAACCGCTCACTTCTTCGTCAATCAGAATGCGCCCGACCACGGCAGCTCGGCCGACGTACAGGTCAGCTCGCTCGTTGCGAACGCGCCGCAGTTCCGCTGCAATCAGTACGGCAACAACGCCGGCATCCCCGGCCTCAGCACGATCAAGAGCCGCGGCGCGACGATCGGCACGCTTCAGGCCGTACTCCCCGGCGACGTGCTCCTTCGGCTGACCGCGGTTGGCGTCCCCAACGACAACGCGAGCCTCCCGCTCGCCGGGCTCATCTCGATCCTCGTACCAACCGGTGGCGTTGGGCCAAACTATGTCGCTACCAACTTCGAGGTCCAGCTCGTGCCGCTCGCGGGCCCGATCAACGGCCGCAAGCAGGCGTTCCTCGTCGACTCCGAAGGCGTCCTCCACGTTAAGGAGAGCGCCAACACGATGGCCGGCCTCGCGGTCACCGGAGTGGGGGGCTCGATTGTTGTGAATAACGCGCGTGTGTCGGCGACGACGAAGTTCACGCTGACGATCCAGGATGGCGGAACCGCACCGACCAACGGCCTATACGTGAGCGCGCGCGTTGTCGGCACGAGCTTCACGATCCAGATGATCAATCCAGCCGACGTCGGGGTACAGATCTACTACCAGCTCTGGGAACCGACGATCCCCTGATCGGACAGCCGAAAACTCGCGTCGCCTAACCGGTTCGTAGAAGATGGGGCATGTCCGAGGTCCGAGGTCCGCGCGGTCGCCGTGGTAGCACGGGGCCGATTGGACCGACCGGCCTCGCTGGCGGAGCCACCGGACCGACGGGTGCGACCGGAGCGACCGGCGTCACGGGTGCCACCGGCGTCGGCTTCACGGGGCCGACGGGTCCCGGAAACGGCGGCACAGGACCGACGGGGCCGACAGGATCCACTGGCACGATCGGATCGACGGGACCAACCGGATCGACCGGGCTGACCGGACCAGTCGGCAGCACGGGATCAACGGGTCCGGGTCCCGCGGGATCGACGGGACCGACGGGGCCAACGGGCGCCACCGGCAGCACGGGTACGACGGGTAGTACCGGACCGACCGGACCGACCGGATCGGCCGGCACGATCGGATCGACGGGCAGCACGGGACCGACCGGCAGCACCGGATCGACCGGCAGTACCGGGCCGACCGGACCAACAGGCGTCCTCGGCAGCACCGGATCGACC
>Ga0210396_10005964_pt1 | contig 11718 bp, 10 predicted proteins | sample IncBWH17OmetaG_FD_155466 | JGI IMG/M metagenome (GOLD analysis project Ga0210396, IMG submission 155466) | Forest soil microbial communities from Barre Woods Harvard Forest LTER site, Petersham, Massachusetts, United States - Inc-BW-H-17-O ...
TGGTTATTTCGCACCATCTGGAGAGTACTCATGAGTTCGGCGAGCGACTGGGTGCTGACAACATATGCGCTCACACCCGCCTCGATATAGCGAATGATGTCGGAATCGCTGATCTCTGTACCCAGAAGTACGATCTTGGCACCGACAAACTCAGCCCGGGCATTACTAACGGCTTGGAGAACAGATTCAGATCCGCCCGAGGCAAAGGCCAACACCACGTCTGCGGCGCGATTGGAGCGGGACTGATCCTGTGAGAGGTCGAGCACTCGCCACCCATGTTCGAAGATCGCCGCCGCCACGATTTCGTGAAAAAGGCGGTCCAATCCGAAAATGACCAACAAGTGCTGCGTCGACGGCATCGCAAACTCTCCGGGTTAGCGGTTTAGTAGATGGCTTCATTAAATAACTAGTTATGACGGCAGTAGTTAGTAAGAATACTCAGACTGTTATGCCGTTCAACTACCCGCGCGGGTAGGATAGCCGCGGCTTTACGAAATCCGAACAATGTGAAGTCTCAGTTCTTTCCTCTCCGTGCGGTATGCGTTCTATCTTCGGATTTCGTCCTATAAAAGGCGCGGCTTTCCAAAGGAGCAATCCAATCCGCTTGCATTTCGACCGCAACAGCACGATGCAGCAGTGAAACCGACACGATGAGTGTACTTTCTCCCTTGACCAACTGTAGTACGCCCACCAGCCCCCGAAGCGGTCCAACGCCGATACAGACCTGATCGCCAACCTCCAGTTGGGGCCATGGATAAGAGCGAACACCCGTAGCGGCCTCGATGGTTTGCAGGGAAGCTATTTCGCTATCATCGACAGGTATGGGTGTGCCGCCTACGCCGAGAACTCGAACCACTCCTAAAGTCGTAACAATCGGCGCCGTCGCAGCAGAGCTGAATTTGCAAAACACATACCCGGTAAATAAAGGAAGCCTGAGTTTTTTCACGCGATCAGACCATTGCCGGGCGCAGTAATAGGTGGGCAGATATGTTTCGTACCCTTTGCTCCGCAGCCCCGCGAGCGCTGCGCATTCCGCATTCGGGCGAACTTGGATTGCGAACCAGCGGCCTTCAAAGTCTTGTAGCATGGTCTTTGCTCGGCCTACGGACTGCCGCCTCCATTACTCAGGAACCTTGTTGAAGTATCTCCGACTCACAATCGATCTATATCTCTGATATCTGTATACGTCGAGTGTCACACGTGAGCAATCCTCCCGAGGATTCAGAACCGATTCACGTTCTGAGCTTCAGTACTGGGTCTGTTTACCAGTTTTGTTATCGCCTGCCATGTGACTGAGATGTGACGATACATTCGTAAGTTCACGCTGCAATAGGACCAATCCTATCCGCCGTTATCGGTTGGACTAGCATCGCTCGCCTGAATTTTGTACTCCTCGCGGTAGTCAATCCTCTAAACGTGTTGGGCTGTGAATAGCTCTTTTTTGAACTGTGGGAGGATTGATACGCTTCGCAGTTGCGAGTAATACTCCTCTACACGTCAAGACTTTAGAACACTCAAGAAGTTGGGACGCGGATGGCGGCAGCTTGTGCAATCGCTGGTTGCAATGCCGTTTTCGTTTGTCACTGTTCGTCGCAAAAATATTCCAGTCGATTTGTAGCTATTCTGAGCACTTACTCGGCCGGAGGAGTATTTTGTCTTTCACTAATAGTCCTGAGTGCTCGCCTCAAACCAAATTGTTTTCAGGATTGCTCTTTTGAGATCAGGTATCAAAGCCGTCTTACTCTGGGGAATGGTCGTAGTCCTGTGGTGGTGTGCACGTCTACCACATCTCTCCCGCCATGAGGCGGCCGGCATGGCCAAGCGTTTTCATTTCGAGCGCGAGCCGTTTCTGAGATCTCCGGAGTCGGCCCGTAGCTATCGCACAGTCAATCCTCGGTTGAGCGGGATTGCAGGTTGGATTTCTTCGGTCGGTGCGGGCATTGCCCTTGGCGACCTTGACGGAGACGGTTTGCCGAACGATGCCTGTCTGGTGGATTCAAGAACTGATCAGGTGATCGTGACTCCGGTGCCGGGGACGGGTCAGCGATTTCAGCCGTTCACGCTGAATCCCGATCCTTTGCGGTATGACTCTTTCACGATGGCGCCTATGGGGTGCCTGATGGTGGATCTTAACGAAGACGGCCTGCGGGATTTGGTGGTGTATTACTGGGGACGTACGCCCATCGCGTTTCTGCAGCGCCGGACGAGCGCGGCGGCTCCGCTAAGCCAGTCAAGTTTTCTGGCACAGGAGTTGGTTCCAGGCGACGAGCGCTGGTATACGAATGCCGGATTGACCGCTGATCTTGACGGTGACGGACATGCCGATCTTTTATTCGGAAACTACTTCGCCGATGGGTCCGTAGTGTTGGGCCGCGCAGGACCGGTAGAAATGCAGAACTCGATGTCCCGCGCCGACAACGGCGGCAGCAAACCAATTCTGCTGTGGAAATCAGCTTCGTCGGGCGAAAACCCTTCGGTCAATTTCGAAGTCATGACCATGAATGAAACTCTCGGAAATGGATGGACACTGGCACTGGCTGCGTGCGACGTCGATGGCGATCTATTACCAGAGATCTACATTGCCAATGATTTCGGCCCGGACAGGTTGCTGCATAACTTATCCACGCCCGGGCACCTATTATTCCGCCCTTTGCGCGGGCACCGCGGGTGGACGACTCCGAAATCGAAGGTGATAGGTCAGGATTCATACAAAGGCATGGGAGTAGATTGCGCGGACCTTAATGGTGACGGAATTCCTGATTTCATGGTGAGCAATATCAGCGACACCTACGCTCTTGAAGAAGGGAACCTGGTGTTCGTGAGTACCGGCAGCGCCAGTGCGATGTCATCCGGTTCCGCGCCGTACCGCGAGCAAGGGGAAAGTCTGGGACTCGCGCGCAGCGGGTGGGCCTGGGATGTGCGCTTTGGCGACTTCGACAACGATGGCACATCACAGATCGTTCAGGCGAACGGATTTCTGCAAGGGAAAGTAGATCGCTGGCCGGAGTTGCACGAACTTGCTTTGGCTAACGACTTGATGGTTCGAGATCCGAAACATTGGCCCCAGTTCGTGCCCGGCGCCGACATCAGTGGCCGCAACCATGACCAATTTTTCGTGCGCGCAAGTTCGGGAAGATACTTTGATGTCGCCGGCGAAATCGGACTGGGCGATCCGCAGGTAAGCCGAGGAGTGGCTACGGCTGACGTTGACGGCGATGGCCGACTGGATTTTGCTTTGGCTAATCAATGGGGAGAATCATTCTTTTTTCATAACACGAGCGCATCAACCGGAGAATTCCTGGGGCTGCATTTGCTTCTTCCCGTCCATCCCATGCCAATAAGCATCGGCGATGGCCATCCCGGGGGTGACACTCCGGGCTATACAGCGATCGGGGCTCGAGCAACAGTTCGCCTTCCTGATGGTCGAAGGTTGGTGCAACAGGTCGATGGCGGCAACGGACACTCAGGTAAGAGCAGTACGGACCTGCATTTTGGCCTGGGCGCAATCGGGCACCAAGACTTGCCGGTTTCCCTTGTCTGGCGTGATCGCAACGGAACGATCCAACACTACGAAACAACGCTGGCGCCTGGCTGGCATACCGTTTTCCTGGGGACAACACCGAATGAACACAACTGATTCCTGGGGCCAAGCGCGTCGCCTGGGTGGGCTTCGACGTTTTGCCGTGGCCATCACGGTTTTCAACATACTGGGGCACACTGTCTTCGGATTCGAACAGTCCTGGGCGCAACCCATCGCGTCACTGGCGACAGCCTATGTGCTCGAGTTGCTGGTGGAGTGGATCGATGCGGTCAGCGTGGGCAAGCGCCCTTACTTTCTCGAGGGTTGGAAACAGTTGTGTAATTGCCTGTTGCCTGCCCACATTACCGCTCTCGCCGTGGCCATGCTGTTGTATTCCAGCGATCGCTTGCTGCCAATCATGTTGGCTTCGGCGGTTGCAATCGTTTCTAAAGCAACGTTTCGTCTTTCTGTCGGAGGGCGTTTGCGTCACTTTCTGAATCCCTCCAACTTTGGAATCACAGTTACGCTGCTGCTTTTTCCCTGGGTGGGCATTGCACCCCCGTATCACTTCACCGAAAATTTGCCTCCCGTGGGCTCGGTGATCCTTCCGTCCCTGATTTGCGTTTCAGGCACTCTGGTGAACTGGCGTTTTACCGGACGCTTGCCGTTGATCGCGGGCTGGTGGGCGGGATTTGTTGCACAGGCAGTTCTGCGCAACATGATTTTCGGAACATCCTTGATCTCGGCGCTGGGTCCGATGACGGGCGTGGCCTTCATCTTATTCAGTTTCTACATGATCACCGACCCAGCCACCACACCTTTCGCAAGGCACAGCCAAATAACATTTGGACTTGCCGTGGCCGCGCTCTATGGCCTATTGGTTACTTTGCACGTCGTGTTCGGCTTTTTCTTTGCACTGACTCTGGTGTCAGCCATGCGCGGGCTTGCTGTGTACATTCGACGTCCCAGCCCGTCGGTATCTCCAACGGTGATTCCTGCTCATTCCGCGCCGTCAGCAATTCAGAAGGCCGCCTCCGCTTAAGAATGAAAGAACAGAAGATGGCAGCGCCAGCAGTTTTATCAGACCACGAAATGGTGACCGTTACTTCAGTGGATTTCCGCAGAGCGCGCGGGTGCTTTGCGACTGGAGTAACGGTCATCACCGTGGAGCACGAAGGAGATGTGCACGGCATGACCGCCAATGCTTTCACAACTGTCTCGGTGGACCCTCCGCTGGTGCTGGTGTGTGTCAATCGACAGAACTGCACGCATGAATATCTGCAAGCGAGGCAACGCTTCGGGGTCAACATATTGACAGAGAGCCAAAGATGGATTTCGGAGTTCTACGCTTTGCCCACAGTAGCTCGGTGCCAGGGATCCGGTACGAGCGCATGTTTCTCCCGAACGAAGCGTGGAACTCCAATTTTGGACGGATCGCTCGCATGCCTGGAGTGCCGTCTTCAGGAAGCGTATCCGGCTGGCGACCACACGCTTTTCGTTGCCCAAGTCGAAGAAATCATTGCGGGCGAAGGACAACCGTTGCTCTACTTTCGCGGAAATTACCGAGCTATCGAAAGAATAGGGGAAACAGCCAAGGGAGGACGACAGTGAAACGGCAATTGCTAAGGCTGGAAACGGCCGCTTTCCAGACCCATGTGGAACCATGCTTTCTCCGGGGACGGGAGCGGCAGAAACTGGAGACCGGAGATGGACGTTGCTATCTGGCGCGGGACTCGAGGGGAGCGGTTACGCTGTTCCTCGCTCTTACCTGTGCTGCCGCCGCTGAAGACACTCCTACCGTAAAGGCGGAGTATTCGCGGTCCCTTGAACTTGAGGATGGTGAAATTATCTTGCGGGAAAACGGCATGAGGCAGATCAATATTCAAAACCCTAAAGTCTCTGGGAAGTAGTCGGCAGATCCTATGGAGATTTTTCCAACCCAACGTAACGGATGACTGCTTTTCAATCTGTACTGAAATCCTTGTGTCTTCCATTCTGAAAGCGATACTGCGCATTCGCCCCACAGAGGTCAGTATGGCCCGCCGCGAATTCCATGTTCCTGGGGAACTCGTGCGCGCCAGGCTGGAACGGATCGGCGAAACTTTTTTGCAGGGGTATCACGAAGCTTTGGCTGATGGCTCTCTGGATACCCTGGCAATGCGTCTCGACACCATCGACTTGGAGTACCGCGGATTCGGCTATGAAGGGGCGGCGATGGCTCTGGATTTGCTGGATCAAATAACACCCTGGAAACGATCTCGGACACCAAAATTTCTCGCGGGTCCGGCGGAGCCTCACACCTACATGGTGATCGTGGGGATCGGTTGGTCGATGGCACGCCTTCGCCTGGGGTTCGGCCGGAGGTTTTCGAATCTCGATTCTCTGCTGCGCTGGCTGGCTCTCGATGGATGGGGATTTCATGAAGGATATTTTCATTGGCGACGCTACGCGGATGGACAGCCGCATCCGCGCGAGCTGAAAGGCTATGCCAGGCGCGCTTTCGATCAGGGATTGGGACGCAGTATGTGGTTTGTCGGAGGTGCCAACTCTGAAGTCATAGTCGACCTTGTGGAAGGATTTCCTTATTTCCGACGCGGTGACCTCTGGAGTGGCATTGGCTTGGCCTGCACCTATGCTGGCGGCATCGACTCTCTGGAAATAAGCCGCCTTCGGAACGCCGCTGGGTCGTGGTGGCCTCATCTCGCGCAGGGGGCAGTCTTCGCCGCGAAAGCCCGAAGGCGTGCCGGGAACCCAACGGAGCACACCGATGACGCCTGCCACTTGCTCACGGGTTTATCTGCAATCGAAGCCGCCGCGCTCTCCGACCTCATGCTCAGCCATGCGATTGAGGGTCCGGAACCGACATACGAAGAGTGGCGCACTCGTATCCGAATGCATTTGTCCGCTTGAAGGATTCCATGAGAAATAAATTCCTACGGCATTCCCCAGCAGCGGGCGTGGCCTTGCTGTTTATTTTAATTTCGTTCTTCCTTGCCGGACTGCCAACGATTGGGACCGAAGAGCGAGCCAGCTTGGCTTCCAGATTCGCGTTTCGCAGGGTTCAGATCCCAGAGAACACGACTCAACTTCCGCGGTACGTCCGCACTGTTCATCCGAGCTTGAAACGAATCTCAGCATGGATTTCAACCTTAGGCGCTTCGGCGGCGCTCGCGGATCTCGACGGCGATGGCTTGCCGAATGATCTATGCCATGTGGACCCACGTTTCGATCGCGTGACGATCATGCCCGTGCCCGGAACAGGTCAACGCTACGAGCCCTTCGCACTGGATCCGGCGCCGCTGCCCTACGACCTCACCACGATGGCGCCCATGGGATGCCTGTTCGGGGACTTCAATGAAGACGGCCTGATGGATGTTCTTGTTTACTATTGGGGCCGCACCCCGGTGTTGTTTCTGCGCAAGCAAGACACTCATCCGCCAGAAACACAAATAATCTCCGCAGCCGACTATTTGCCAGTGGAGCTCGCTTCACCAGTGCAATGCTGGTACACAAACGCAGTGACGTCAGCCGACTTCGATGGCGACGGCCACGTTGACCTTCTGATCGCAAACTACTTTCCAGATGGTGCTCACGTCCTGGACGCTCATGCTTCCGGAACTGAAGACATGGACTAGTCCAAGGGAGCAGCCTTTAATGGTGGCGGCAAACACTTCTTCTTGTGGGCTGGCTCCGCCAGCGGCGCACAACCAAGCGTGGAATTCCGTGAGGTTAATGCCGGACTGAGCCCCAAGATCGATCATGGCTGGACGCTCGCGGCGGGCGCGGCCGACTTGGATGGAGACCAGCTCCCGGAAGTGTACCTGGCGAACGACTTCGGACCGGATCGGTTGCTGCACAATCTCTCCACGCCGGGCCGTCTTCATTTTGTCCCCCTGGAAGGAAAACGCTCCGCATGGACCCCGGCCTCGTACGTGCTGGGCCGCGATTCATTCAAAGGAATGGGTGTCGATTTTGCCGACGTGAATGACGATGGGTGGTTCGACATTTTTGTCAGCAACATTACGAGCCAATGGGGGCTGGAAGAGAGCCACTTCCTTTGGGCCAGTACCGGGCATGTAGGAGAAATGCTCAAGGGCATTGCTCCGTATGTTCAGGCGAGCGCAAAAATGGGGCTTGCTCAGAGTGGCTGGGGCTGGGATGCCAGGCTGGCCGACTTCGATAATGACGGCACACTCGAGGCTGTGCAGGCCGTGGGCTTCATCCGGGGAAAGATCAATCGTTGGCCCGAACTGCAGGCTCTGGGGACGGCGAACAGCCGCATCATGCATGATCCCGGTTTTTGGCCTCGCTTCCAACCCGGCGATGATTTGAGCGGACACGAGCATGACGCTTTTTTTGTTCGCTCAAAGTCAGGACGGTATTTTGATTTGGGAACCGAGGTGGGGCTTGGAGATCCCATGGTCACGCGGGGTATAGCGGTCGCTGACGTCGACGGCGATGGTCGGCTCGATTTTGTGCTGGCGAATCAGTGGGGCCCATCGTATTTCATGCACAACGAAAGCCCTCATCCCGGTGCGTTCCTTGGCCTGCATCTTCTGCTTCCTCTGCGCCCCATGACCGCGATCACAGAACGTTCGGGACATCCCGGACTTGATTTGCCAGGGCGGCCTGCGATCGGAGCGCAGGCAATCCTGCACTTGCCGGGCAATCGATTGGTAGTTGGGCAAGTTGATGGCGGCAGTGGGCACTCGGGAAAACGATCGCATGAAATCCATTTCGGCCTCGGCAATGTTTCCGGCGATACCAAGTTTCCCGTCGACTTGCAGTGGAGAGCCCTTAATGGGCGAGTTTGCCGGATGAGGATTGTGCTCGCGCCCGGATGGCACACATTGCAGTTGGGTTGTGAAGAGGAGCTTGACTGATGAGCACCCGTGAAAATGCTACGCTGCTCTTTTATCCGCGTCACAACCCCTCTTCGCGGCTGCTTGCGCTCTGGTACTTCGCGGGACTCTTGATCGTGTGGAATATTTTGGGCCATACGGTGCTCGGCTTTGAGCAGGCATGGATCCATCCTCTGATTGGCGTCGGATCCGCCCTCTTTTTTCAGGTCGTTCTCGATTGGGTCAACGCGCGATCCCACCATCGCGCGCCGCGTTTTCTCGCGGGATGGCACGCGTGGGCCGATTTTAGTCCTCCCACCGTCATAACCGGACTGGCCTGTACGATGCTCCTGTACCCAAACGAACGAGTCTGGCCATTTATTTTTGCCACTGCTGTCTCCATCGGTTCCAAGGTTTTGTTTCGTGCGCCAGTGAGCAACGGGCGTACTCAGCACTTCTACAATCCATCGAACCTCGGAGTTGCTTTAACCCTCTTGTTGTTTCCGTGGGTAGGGTTCGCTCCCCCTTACCACTTCACGCGAAACCTCACGGGAGAATGGAACTGGATTGTCCCCTTTATCATCCTTCTTTCCGGCATCGTCATTCATTCCCGATTTACCGGACGGCTCCCGCTTTGCCTCGCGTGGATCGGAGGCTTCGTCATCCAGGGACTGTTCCGCAGTTGGCTCTACGGCAATCCCTGGTACGTCCCGCTTGTGCCCATGACCAGCGCGGCATTTATTGTTTTCACGCTGTACATGGTCCCTGACCCCGCAACAACTCCGCTGAATCCCAGGCGTCAGCTTCTTTTCGGCCTGGCAGTGGCATTCGTATATGGAGCTCTGCAGATATTGCACGTGGTGTTCGGTTTGTTCATTGCGCTTGTTCTCGTATGCACGTTGCGCGGAATCGGACTCTATCTCCACGCGGTGATAAGCATATGGCCGAGACCAACTGCGGTTACCAGCGCGCCAGCCGAATTGGCGGCGGACTGAGTGGAGTCAATGCCACGTACACCTCAAGCGCAGGGCGTATCAGCGACCTCACCAACCGCAGTTATCTTCCGGGCAATCGCGCATCCCATAAGACGCGACGTGCTGGAACGGCTGCGTGCAGGACCTCAGTCAGCGGGACGAATCGCGATGGCGTTTCCGATTTCACGAGCTGCAATCTCAAAACATATACAGCAGCTTCGCCGTGCAAATCTTGTGAAGGAAGTACGACGGGGCAGGAATCGCTTCTACTGGCTTAACGTTCAGCCGTTGGACAAGATCGAGCGCTGGCTGGAGTCGTACCACTCGTTTGGATCGCCGAAAAGCAAGTTATTCCAGCCGGCCGCGACAAAGACCGCAAGCAAAGAGAAGGCGTAGTGAGCAGTCTGAATTAACATCAGCTTTCCGAGAGCTGGTTTTCGGTTCGAAATCGCGAGCTTTTCCGCGCCCATCTAGCGAAAGAGACACAATTCGTCAGCAGAGAAACTATGAACACTTTAGGACAGATTACCGAAAGAGCTACGCTGAAAACGGAAGTGCTCACCAAGTTCGTAGATGCCGTTCCCGTCTCCTTTATCATCGCCGACGACAAAGGCATTATCTATTTGGTTAACCGTCAAACGGAACTTCTTTTTGGCTATGACCAGAGCGAATTGATCGGATTGCCCGTGGAAGTCCTCATCTCCGAGTCATTACGCGATCTCCACATAAAGCACCGGTCAAACTACGTGGAGGAGCCGCACAGCCGCGTAATGGGCGCCGGATTGCAGCTAAGCGCCAGGAAGAAGAACGGCAAAGAATTTCTGGCCGAGATCATGTTCGGCCCCATGGTCACCACAGATGGAATGTATATCGTGGTTGTGGTGATGCGTCGCCGCGAGGATCCTAGTGCCTGAATGGAAAGACGTCGGACTCGGCGGACTTCTGGCGCTTCTGGTCCTGCGCGAAGTGTTCAACTTCCTGAAGTCAAAGAAAAATGGGAAGCCGACCGCTGGAGATCAGTCCATTGAATTCTGGCGGGAGCAAATCAGGGAACTGATTCTCCAGATTTTGGCGCAGACCATCACTCGCACTCTCGACCAGCAAATCATGGTCGCAAGCGAGATTCGAGATCTGCAAAAAGGCACTAATGAGGGAATCATCAAGCTGATCACGATCTATGAAACAAAGAAGTGATCCTCCCTCGTCGAGGGCAAACGCCTTCTGAAAGAATTTTCTGTTTATTTCGCCATCTGCTGATGCTGGCTTGCATTACCCAACATCCAGATCACGCCACCAATACCAAACTACCGCCCCACATCCGCAGGATAAGTGAGGTCTGATGGAACCGATTGCAATCGTCGGCATGGCTTGCCGGTATCCCGACGCGAATACGCCCGCAGAACTGTGGGACAACGTTCTCTCTCAACGGCGCGCTTTTCGTCGTATTCCCCCGGAGCGGCTGCGATTTGAAGATTACTTCTCCGCCGATCGCGATGTGCCGGACCGCGTTTACGCGTTCCAGGCTGCGGTTCTGGAAGGATATGAGTTCGATCGTGTCGGCTTCAAGATTTCCGGAACTGCATTCCGCTCTGTCGATATCGCGCACTGGCTGGCTCTTGATGTGGCCTCACAAGCTTTGTCGGACGGCGGCTTCGAAGATGGCGCCGGCTTACCTCGCGAAACTACAGGCGTGCTTATCGGCAACACGCTGACAGGCGAAATCTCCCGCGCGAATCAGATCCGGCTTCGATGGCCCTACACTGCCCGGGTTCTGCAAGCCGCGCTGGCCAGAGAGGGCTGGGACGAATCCCATCGCAGGGCTTTTCTTGACACGTTGGAAGAAAGCTACAAGGCTCCATTTCCCCCGATTTCCGAAGAGACTCTGGCTGGGGGACTTTCCAACACCATCGCTGGCCGCATCTGCAATTACTTCGACTTGAAAGGTTCGGGTTATACCGTCGATGGTGCGTGTTCGGCATCGTTGTTAGCGGTCGCGCATGCCTGCACTGCCCTGATCAACGGCGACATGGATGTCGCTTTAGCCGGCGGAGTTGACGTGAGTCTCGATCCCTTCGAACTTGTTGGCTTTGCGAAAGTTGGCGCTCTTGCCGAGCACGAGATGCGCGTGTTTGATGCGCGCTCTGCCGGGTTTATTCCAGGGGAAGGTTGCGGCTTCGTGGTACTGATGCGGCATTCCGATGCTCTCGCCCAGAACCGTCACATCTACGCGCTCATCCGCGGGTGGGGGCTCTCTTCGGACGGGAGCGGAGGAATTACGCGCCCGGAAGTGGCCGGTCAGATGTTGGCTTTGCAGCGAGCCTACCGCAAAGCCGCGATAGGAATTGAAACGGTGGAATATTTCGAAGGCCACGGCACGGGGACA
>Ga0210396_10005968_pt1 | contig 11716 bp, 10 predicted proteins | sample IncBWH17OmetaG_FD_155466 | JGI IMG/M metagenome (GOLD analysis project Ga0210396, IMG submission 155466) | Forest soil microbial communities from Barre Woods Harvard Forest LTER site, Petersham, Massachusetts, United States - Inc-BW-H-17-O ...
GATCAGGTTGAAGCCGCGGAGGGCTTGCGGGCATTGGTGCTGCGCGGCGAGGGCAAGGTCTTCAGCGCCGGAGCAGATGTCGCCCTCTTTGCGGGGATGACTGCACACCAGCTGCGTCCGCTGATCGGCTCATTCTTGGATCTGGGGCATCGCATCGAGCGGCTCCCGTTTCCGACGCTGGCCGCAGTCCATGGAACGTGCATGGCGGGCGGCTTTGAGCTGGCCCTGTTCTGCGACCTGATCTGGGCGGCCGAAGGCACCATGCTGGGGCTGCCCGAGACCCGACTGGGCATTGTTCCGCTGGCCGGCGGCATCGAGCGGATCGCCACGCGTGCCGGCCTTGGACGCGCGCGCTCGGTGGCGCTGGGCGGGGAGTTGCATACCGCCGAGGAGTTCGCGGCGTGGGGAGTGATCGATCGCGTGCTCGCTGCCGATGAATTACACAGCGCTGGGCTGGAATTCGCTAGCAGGCTGGCAGGCGGACCGACGCGTGCGTTCGCGGTGGTCAAGGAACTCACCCGCTCCTATACCGCAGGTGGCGTCGCAGGTGCCGACGCGCTGCTGGCCGATGCCGCGGTAGGCCTGTTCGACACCGAGGACGCTCGCGGCGGGATCCGCAGCTTTCTGACGTCGGGTCCCGGGCACGCGACGTTCGCCGGCCGCTGACTCGCTGCGGTGCGTCGTAGGTGGCGGGCGCGTTCATTAGCCGGCATCGGGGCGCCCCCGCGTCGCTCGTCAACGTCCTGTTCCATGACACTCAAGAAGGGGCGTCACCTCGCTCACGGGCAGCGGTCCGGCCACTCAACCGTGTTTGGCGCAATCGGCCGAGGCCGCTCCATAAACGGCACACAGCCAGACTCCACCAGCGAAAGGACCTCTCATGTCTGATGCCATCACCGAATACCGCATCGCACGCGCGCTGAAGTCGGGGCCGCCTGCGATCCGTGACGGCGCGAAAGTCGTCGAGATGGGCGCCGACGGCACACTGACCGTGCTCCGCGAGGGCACCAACGGCTGGACGTGCATGCCCGGTGTCGAGAATGCCTCAGCCGACATGTGCGCCGACGAGATGGGCATGCAATGGATGATGGACGTCATGGCTTTGAAGCCAAGGCCCACCAATACCGCTCCCGGACTGATCTACATGCTCAACGGCGCGGTGCAACACAGCTACACCGACCCCTTCGATCGGACCAGCCCATTGATTCCGATCGGTCCGCACTGGATGCTCATGTGGCCCTTCACAGCCGAACACACCGGTCTGTCGACCGTCATGCGTGATGCGGGGACCATGATCATGTTCGCCGGAACGCCGTACGCGCATCTGCACATCTGCGGGGATCCGTGGGAGGGCAACGAATATCAGCCCGACGTCGAGGCGGTCTGGACCATGACCTACAAGTCGTAGACGCCGCCCACCCAACGGCGTTCACACCAATAACGCGTTCACACCAATAACGATAGGAACTCTTGCCCATCTACCAGTGCTACCCCCCGCGAGGACTGCTGACCAAAGCTGCGAAAACCCAGATCGCCGAAGAGATCGCCAGCATCAGCTCGTACTGAGCGCGGCTGCTGAGGCCACGTTGATACCTCTAGGCCTGACGAAGGGAGCCAAGTTGCAACCGCAAGTGGCGGAGACCGAATTTACGTGCAAGCTCATCACGATCCGCTCCAAAAAGTCGTTTGCCGAAGTCACGGACGCACTGGAAAGCCTCTTCAAGATGGTTGATCTGCAAAGGTTGGCTGACATGACTGCGGCGGGTGACCAAGCTGGCATCCACGCGTACTTCGAAGAACTCTCCGGGGACCACGAGTTTTCGATCTTCTTCAAACTCGACCAGGGATCAACGCAGAGGCTGGCTGGTATTCCGATTGATTGCAGATTCTATTTGATCGGTAATGCCGTCATCGTCAACGGGATTTTCCGGTACGGGGCGACCGCCGGACTGGGAGCGCCAGTGCGTGTCTGTATTTCGCAGAACGAGGGCGAACAGGTTCGCATTGATCTCGATGAACCTACGGCCTTCTTCAGTCAGTTCCCGGAACTCAGAGGCTCAAAAGTCCCCGGCATACTCGATCGAGACCTCGTCAAGTATCTGATCGACTTCGCTTCCTGACGCCGATCCCGTCACCTATTCAGTTGAGTGCGCGACGGACAGCCACCGGCAGTCGTGTTCGGAAGCTCAGCGAGCGGCTCACTTGAATAGGTGATCGACCGCCACGTTGCGACATGCGAGGGTCGGTTTCGGGCATCTTGTTGGCTCACCGCGCAACGACCTCGAAAGGCGAAAACTGAAAGGGCAGAACCGACATGTCGACCGATCTCGGCTATGACATCTTCGTCTCCGGATCCATCCCGCAAAACAACCAGCCGCTCCCCAACGGGGACCGTCCCGTGTGGTCGCCACTGTCGACCACGCTGATTCACGGTCGCACTGACGCGGTTCTGGTCGATCCGCCGTTCACCCGTGAGCAGGCGCATGCCGTAATCGACTGGGCCCAGGCCAGCAACAAGAAGCTCACGCACATCTTCGTTACCCATGGACACGGCGACCATTGGTTTACCGCAGGCATGCTCGTCGACAAATTCGGCGCCCAAATCGTCGCCACCGCTGGCACGATCGAACAGATGCATCGCAATGTGGCGATGCGCGAGGCCGTGTGGGACAAGCTGTTCCCGGGCCAAATTCCCGAGACCACCGTCACGGCCGTGCCGGCGGAGAACAATCGAATTGAGTTGGAAGGCCGGCCACTTGACATTGTCGAGGTGGGCCATACCGACACCGATGCGACCAGCGTCCTGCACGTGCCGGATTTGGATCTCGTCGTCGCCGGCGACACGGTCTACAACGGTGTGCACTTGTACTTATCCGAATCGGCCGATGGTGGCCGCGACAAATGGCGGTCGGCCATCGACATCGTCGAGAACCTCGCGCCGCGATGGATTGTGGCTGGGCACAAGAATAAAGATCTCGACGACAGCGCCGCTCGTACTATTTCGCAGACTCGGGACTATCTCGACGGCGCCGACGAGTTGCTCTCGCAGCACACCACAGCGTTGGGCTTTTTCGATGCTATGGTCGAACGCTTCCCTGACCGGCTGAATCCCGGAGCGCTCTGGCTGGGGGCCGCCGCGCTTTACCGATGATTCAGTCCGAGCCGTTGCCGGCGAGGAATTCTGTGACGTCAGCTCCGAATTCGCTGGCGTGCTGAAACAGGAATCCGTGCGCAGCGTCGGGGTAGATTTTCACCCGGGCTTGGGGGATGAGACCGGCCAGCAGATAAGAAAAGTGCGGCAGGATCATCGGGTCGCTGTCACCCGCGGCGATGAACACCGGATGACTGATCGCGCTGACTCGCTGCAGCGCTGCGTGATTGGGGATGCCCCAGTCGCATACCGCGTCATACTGCGCCTGCCTGGTCGCCCAGGTGGTCGGTTCATCGACATCGCTGGTGCGCCCGAATATGCGGCCCAGTATCGCCTGGCCTGCTTGTCGACTCGCAGGTGATGAGGTGAAGAAGACGTCGAGATAACCGTTCGGGTCTGGCTCCGGCTTGCCCACCGCGCTGATTACCTCGGGGGCCCACCCATGCATTCCGGCCCCACCTCGTGGCGCGGAGGAGGCCAGCACAATTCGGCGCAGCACGTCGGGCCGGATGAGTGCGATCTCCTGGGCAACGAAGCTGCCGATCGAGAACCCAAGGATATCGACGAGTGGAACATCCAATGCGGCGATGAAGGAAATGGCGTCGCGCGCCATCTGCTTGATCGTGTTGGGAGTGGTTCCGGTCGTGGCCCCCACGCCCACATTGTCGAACGCGACGACGTGCCGCTGAGAGGCCAGAGCGTCGACGAGTTGAGGGTCCCAATTCTCCAAATTGCCGCGGAAGTGCTGCAATAGCACCAACGGGACGGTGCCGGTGCCGATTTCACGGTAGGCGTAGGCGATGCCGTTGTCGGCGTGAATGACCTGATTGGGAGCTGTGCTATAGCTAAGTTCTGTTGTGATGGTCATGTCGCGGTCCTTTGGAAGTATCTCGCCAGTCGGGGAGATGGGCTCAGGGGCCCGGTCAGGCCACGATTTCATGTGACAGATCGGCGGTCATTCACCTATTCGGGTGACCGCCCCGCTCCCGATGGGTGTGCAGTTCGTCGCGCTTTCGTGCGAGAAACGTTGTTGCACCTGGCGCCTCAGTCAGCGTTCACTCACCCGAATAGGTGACTCACCGCCAGCGCGCGGCATGTCATGGTGGTCACTGGCGACGATGGGCCGACGGATCCGCACATACCTGGGAGAGATAACGACCATGACTACATCGTCACCATCCGCAGAGCCTTCCCTGCTGCTGCAGGCGTTCACCCGCTACCTGCGCAACAGGCCAGGCGACGACGACACCAAGAGCATCCGGGCCTTCAATGACGGCCAAGCGCTGGAAGGGATTTCCGGCTACTCCAGCAGCTTGGGCGGCGTTCCTGCGATCACCCTCGAGCCACTGGTCGGCGAGCCCAAGCGCATTGTCGTCTACTACCACGGGGGTGGCTACATCAGCGGCTCGCCACCGGATCGATACCTTCCGCTGGCCGGCGCCGTGGCGCTCGCCGCACAGGCCAGAGTGCATGTCGTCGACTACCGCTTGGCTCCCGACAATCGCTTTCCCGCAGCCTTTGACGATTGCCTGGCGGCCTACCGGTGGACCGTCCGCGGTGGCGGAGAAAATCCCGAGACACTCGCCGTGCTCGGGGATTCCGCCGGCGGCAACCTAGCCTTAGCCGTCACCACGGCCGCCCGTGACGAGAACCTGCCGCTCCCTTCCTGTGTTGCGGTGATCTCGCCGTTCGCCGACTTGACCTTCTCCGGACCCTCATTGGAACTACGCAAGGAAATCGACCCCTACGTAACTCGCGAAACACTGGAATCGATGGCACACGACTACCTCGACGGTGCCGACCCGGCAGACCCTCGCTGCTCGTCTGTGTTTGCCGATCTACACGATCTCCCGCCGCTGCTGATCCAGGTGGGCGAAAACGAGATCCTGTTCGACGACGCGACACGCATCCGCGACACAGCCGTGGCGGCCGGCGTCGACACGACCTTTCAGCCGTGGGCGCATGGACTTCACGTATGGCCGGTCTTCATATCGGCGGGAATACCGGAGTCGGCGCTCGCGATTGAAGATCTCGCGGGCTTCTTCAGACTGCACGCCCGCAGCGACACCTTAGAGGAGACAGCCTCTTGAGCACGCCGCTAGCGCACAACGGGGCACAGCCATTGTTGTGGCCCTACCGCGCGGGCGGCTACCCGCTCGCCAATCGGGTCGTCATGGCGCCTATGACACGTAGCCGCGCAGCCAATGCAGACTTGGTGCCGACGGAGCTGCACGTGCAGTACTACGCCCAGCGCGCGTCGGCCGGGCTGATCATCACCGAGGGCACGTGGGTCAGTCGCGACGCCGTTGGCTGGCACGACGTTCCCGGATTGTTCACCGATGCCCAGGTCCGCGGCTGGTCCGCAGTGACCGAGGCCGTGCACCGTGAGGGTGGTGTCATCTTCGCCCAGCTCTGGCACACCGGCTCGTTATCACATCCCGATTTCTTTTCCGGCACATCACCGTTGGCCCCGTCGGCGGTTAACCCTAGGCTGCACTCGCCAACCTCGTCGGGCAACCAGCCGACGGTGACGCCCAGACCGATGACGCAAGACGACATTCGCAGGACGATCAACGACTTCGCAACGGCTGCAGCGAACGCCGTACGGGCCGGGTTCGATGGTGTGCAAATTCAAGCAGGGTTCAACTATCTGATCAGCCAGTTCCTCAACCCACGCACAAATGTCCGCACCGACGACTATGGAGGTTCGATCGAAAATCGGGCACGCTTTTTGTTCGACGTACTCGACGCCGTCGGCGCACGCATCGACATCAGCAAGGTGGGCGTCAAGGCCGGGCCGGCCTGGGGTGAACGCGGCGAGTTCGTCTCGACGGCCGACACTTTGGAGACCAGCGAGTACGTGATCGAGCGGCTGAACGAATATTCTTTGGCGCACTTGCTGTTGATGGGCGCGATGGCTGATCTCAGCGGTGGTCCGCTCTCGGATCTGCAAGGCGACGGTATGTTCAAGCATTTCCGGCCCCGCTACCGCGGCACCATTATCGCGAACGTCGGGATGACGCGCGAACGCGGAAATCAACTCATCGATGACGGTCTGGTCGATCTCGTCGCATTCGCCGAAATGTTCATCGCCAACCCCGACCTACCCCAGCGGTTTGACGCCGTGGCGCCAATCATCCGATCCGACCGCGCATTGCACTACACACCCGGTCCGCATGGATACACCGACTATCCACGCTACGAGACGGCCGCCGAAACCAATGGCGGCACGTGATCGCTGCCTTGGACGTCGTGGCCCGCGCGATCAGGAGACACTGTGGATGAATTCGCCAGTGCCGAGCAGGCATTGGTCGTGCTGCGCCATGTCGTCCAGACGCTCAGCCCCGACGACATGCACCGCCCCACGCCGTGTGACGACTGGGATGTGCAGGCCCTGGCCGACCATCTCGTCGACACCGTCTCCCGCCTCGCCGCCGCCGCCGGCGTTCCAGCCGGAATGGTGTCGCCGCGGCTTGACCAGCGACGTCGTTTTCGGCGGACGAACACTGCACGCTCACCTCGCGCTCGGCATCCTATCTCTCGAACTCGTCGTGCACGGCTGGGATTTCGCCATGGCAATACACCGTCCTCTCGACGTCTCCGACGCCCACGCCGCTCATGTCCTCACTCTGGCGCGACAGACCCTCAATCCACAAAGTCGTATCACCGCCGGATTCGATCCACCCGTGCGTGTGCCCGCCAACGCCAGCCCATTCGAGCGGCTCATCGCCTTCACCGGCCGCGACCCAGTGCAGGTGTTCTCGAGAGGCGACCGCCAGGAAAGGTAACTTCTGATGACTTTGTCCGTTCGCGTCTTCAACACCGGATACACGCCGGTCATCGGTGGCCCTGGCTGGGATGCGCGCACCACCGCCACCTGGCCGTCGTCGACAGCGATTATGATCGCCGGCGCGCACGACGCCATCCTCGTCGATGCATTAATGACCACCGACCAAGGCCGACAACTGGTGTCGTGGATCGGCGGTGCCAACAAGAATCTGACAAAGATCGTGATCACTCATGGACACGGTGACCACTTCTTCGGCGCCGGCCCGGTGTTGCGGGCCTACCCCGCCGCTCGGCTGCTAGCGCTCAACGACGACGTCATCGCCGAAGCCCGCCTACATTTGCAGCCCGACATCTTGTCGAACTGGATCGGGTGGTTCGGAGACCAGTTCGACTGCGCCGCCGCTGTTCCCGACAAGTTCGGATTCGAAGTCCTTGAGGTGGAGGGCACGCCGCTGAACTGGTTGGCGGTCGGTGGAGCCGACGGCACCCCCGCCACCGTCATACACGTGGCCGAGCTGGACACGATCTGCGCAGGAGATGCCGTTTACAACAACATCCACATGTGGTTGTGGAACTCCACACCGGAAAGTCGCGCGATCTGGCTGGCCACCATCGACGCGGTCGCCGCGTTGGAGCCGCGCACCATCATCGCCGGACACAAAGATCCCGACGCCCCCGATGACGACGCGGCGCGCCAGCTAGCGCAATCACGCCGATACCTCGAGGATTTCGATCGCGCAGTGGCGTCATCGACGTCGGCGTCGCAGCTCATCGACACGATGATGAGCATCTACTCCGACTTCGGCAATCCGTACACCTTGTTCTTATCGGCACACTCGCAGTTCGGCTGATGAAAGCTCACTGCGCGTTTCTGTAGGGGGATCGCCAAGGCCGCTCGGGCGGCGAGTCGGTTGGGGGGTATAGCGGCCGCAGCGCGGCGGGCGCCCGGAATGGCGCCCACTCGCCGAGCGGCTGAGCCAGCCGGTCGGCGATGGCCCAGATCACCGCTGGGTGGTGACCGAACCCCAAATGGCTGGACACCACGGCGATGTTCTCGGCCCGTGCGGACGGTGGGTCGAGGCAGGCTTGCCAGGCGACGATGCCGTCGTATCGGGAGTAGATCGAGGTGGCCGGCACCGGCAGCGCCTCGAGGCCGGACTCCAGGGGCAGATCTCTTGGCACGACGTGTAAATGGGCGTAGCGGTCGAAGGCACGGCGGGCCCGGGATTGGCTTTCGTTGGCGAGGCGAATCGGGCTGCCCAGTGTGATGACCTGGCGCACCGCAGCCGGAGTGTCGCGGGCGAGGGTTCGGGCGAAGATGCCGCCGAGGCTCCAGCCGATCACACTGACCGCAGAGTCGTAGCGTGACCGTAGGTCGAGCAAGCGGTTTTGCAGTCCGGTGACCGTCGCGGCCGTCGGCCCAAAGTTGCGTCCAAGCCGCCAGCCGTGCACCCGGTAGCCCAGGTCGCGCAGGATGCGCCGCAGTGTCCAGGTGGAACGGTCGTCGGCCAGCAGGCCCGGCAGCACCAGAACCGGCTGCCGGTCGCCGACCGGCAGCAGTTGCCGCAGCGGCAGCGCGGCGATCAGCCACCCGTATTCGGCCGCGGCACGGGCCGGGTCTGTCAGGTAGAGCCACGACGGGGGAGCGCCTACCCCTTCGGGGCCGGTAGGCATGTGCGGCCGTGGCGTCGGACTCGACATCAGCCGGCCCCGACTGCGTCGGACAGTGCGACGAGTTCGTCTTTGAGCGCGTCGATGATCATCTCGACATCGGGCACCAGGTCGCGGTCGGCCAGTGCTCCGAAGTTGAGTTTGCCTTTGGACCCTAGGACGGTCAGGTTGAGTCCCTGTCCATCGGCGATCGCCGAGAGGGGGTACATGCCGTCGAGCCGCGCCCCGCACAGGTAAAGATCCACGTTCGGCCCGGGAACGTTGGAAATGACCAGGTTGAACGGCGGTACCCGCTCCAGGAGCCGCAGTCGGGTGGCCAGCCGGTTAGCCTGATTCGCCAACGCCGGCATGGAGAACTCGGCGATGTCGGTGAGTAGGTCGGCGGGCAGCGCGTTGTGCTGCTCCTTGGCCACGCGCATTGCCTCGTGCACGGCTGCCAGCCGCCCGGCCGGGTCCGCCAAATTGGTGGGTAGCGGCGCGATGACGGACGAGACCCGGTTGCCGTGGGCGCCCTTTTGTTCTTCGGTGCGGATGGATACCGGAACGGCGACCAGTAGCGGGCCGTCGGGCAGGGCATCGTGTTTTTGTAGCCAGGTGCGCAATGCGCCGGCGCACAGCGCCATCACGACGTCGTTGACTGTGACGCCGGCGGCGTTTTTGATCTCCTTGACCTGCGCAAGCGGGAGACTGGTGAAGGCCCAGCGCCGATGCGGGCCGATGTTCTTGTTGAACGGCGTTGCGGGCGCTATCAACGCCGGCGCCGACAGGATGACACCGCGGTCACGGCGTAACACATAGCGGTCGATGAGCGGCAGCCAGGGACGCGCGGGACTTGCAACAAGGGCTGGCAACGAACGCACGATATCCGCCGAGACCCGCACGGCCCGAACCGGATTGGTTGCCAGCGACGCAGCGCTGCGCACCAGCAGCTCCGCGGCGCCAGGCTGGGTTTCCGGACGCCACGAGTCTGGCTCGCCGGTGTCGCGCGGCTCCGGCGAGGTGTCCATCAGCGCGGCCAGCAGGTCGTTTCCCGACACCCCGTCGATGGCCGCGTGGTGCACCTTTGTGTAAAGGGCTTGCCGGCCGCCCTGCAGGCCGTGGATGAGGTAGATCTCCCATAGCGGGCGGCGGCGGTCCAGCGGCCGAGCGTGCAGCCGGGCTGCCTGGACCGCCAGCTGCCGATCATCCCCGGGGGCGGGCAACGCGAGTTCGCGGACATGAAACTCGATGTCGAAATCGGGGTCCTCGATCCAGTACGGCTGATCCAGCCCAAAAGGCACCTCCACCAAGCGGCGGCGAAATGGCGGGACTAGGTGCAAGCGGGACTCGATGAGCTCGGTCAGCCGCTCAAGCGTCAGGGCCTCGCCGCCCGCCGGCGGATCGAGGACGGACACGCTGCCCACGTGCCCGTATGCCGTCGGCGAGTCGAGCGTCAAAAATGCGGCATCTAAACCGGTCAGCTGCTGCATGGCACCTCCATGGGGAAACTCGATTTAGTCCCTGAGACATTGTGACCAGATACAGCATCCATCAAGTTAGAACCAGTTTTCGTCCAAATCGATAGTGGTTCGGTCGCCGCTATCGAGGAGGTCGAACTGCGCGGTCGTTTTGGGGAGTTCGTAGTGGAAGAAGTATCGCGCGGCGAGGCGCTTGCCGTCATAAAAGTTTCCGGCCTTGCCGTGAGCGGCCACAGCCTGCTGCAGCCAGATCCAGGCCAGAACCACGTGGCCGACGGCTTCGAGGTAGATCGTGGCGTTCGCCAGGGCGCTGGCGGGATCACCATCCGCCCATAGCACTCCGCTAGTGCTCTCGACCCGGCGCGCCGCCGATGCCAGCGCGGTTGCCCATCCGGCCAGCGGATCTCCCAGCACCGAAGCCTGGTCGGTCGTGCGCCGGATTTTGTCGAGCAGTAACTGCAGGCCGCGGCCGCCGTCGATGAGTATCTTTCGGCCGAGCAGATCGAGGGCATGAATGCCGTGAGTGCCCTCGTGAATGGAGTTGAGCCGATTGTCCCGGTAGAGCTGTTCGACGTTGTAGTCGCGGGTGTATCCGTACCCACCGTGGACTTGGATGGCCAGGCTGTTGGCCTCGACGCACCACTGCGAGGGCCAACTCTTGGCGATGGGAGTCAACACCTCAAGCAGAAGGCTGGCGTCGTCGCGTTCGGTATCGCTCGGCGCGGAGAGTGTTTCGTCGATGAGGCGGCCGCAATACAGGCCGAGCCCCAATGCACCTTCGACGTAGCTTTTTTGGGCCAGCAGCATTCGGCGTACATCGGGATGGGAAACGATCGGAAGCTCGTCGACGGAGTCACGGGCACGCGACACGGGTCTACCCTGCAGCCGGGTGCGGGCATAGCCCAGCGCCTGTAGATAGGCGGTGTAGCCCTGAGCGGTGGCCGCCAATCCGACGCTGACCCTGGCTTCATTCATCATGTGGAACATCTGGCGCAGCCCGTCGAACTCTTGGCCGACGAGATAGCCGACCGCGCCGTCACGCCCACCTGGCGTGATCGACTCGTCGCCGAAATTCAGTAGCGCGTTGGTCGTTCCGTGATTACCCATCTTGTGGTTGAGGCCGACCAGCACCACCGAGTTGCGCGTTTCCCGGCGTCCGCCGTCATCGACGAGATGTTTGGGAACGATGAACAGCGAGATTCCTTTGACGCCCGGTGGGCCTCCGGGTGTCTTGGCCAGGACGAGATGAACGATGTTGTCCGACATTTCGTGATCGCCGCCGCTGATCCACATCTTGGTGCCGGTGACGCGATATGTTCCGTCGTCCTGCCGGACCGCTCGGGTCGTGATGTTGGCGAGTGATGACCCCGCGTGTGGTTCGGACAGGCACATCGTTCCCAGATAGCGGCCGTCGAGCATCGGCCGCACCCAGGTGTCGATTTGTTCCTTGTTCCCATGGGCGGCCAGCAGGTGGGCGTTGGCGACGGTCAGACCCAGGTAGGCGGCGGTGCTGATGTTGGCGGCCTGCAGCCAGGCGAATGCTGCCCTCGACACCACGTACGGGAGTTGGTATCCGTCAATGTCGTGGTCGAAGTCGCCGGCCAGTAATCCTGCGGCGCCCACCGCCGACAGCGCCTCTTTCATCTCG
>Ga0210396_10005970_pt1 | contig 11711 bp, 11 predicted proteins | sample IncBWH17OmetaG_FD_155466 | JGI IMG/M metagenome (GOLD analysis project Ga0210396, IMG submission 155466) | Forest soil microbial communities from Barre Woods Harvard Forest LTER site, Petersham, Massachusetts, United States - Inc-BW-H-17-O ...
TGCTCAAGCGCCGAGATGTACCAGCCCGATTCTCGTTGCGCTTCGGCCAGGGCCGCGGCGATGTTTTCCAGGTCGACGGCGATTTTGGGCAGTTGCGCGGCCTGCAGGCCCAGCGACTTGGTTACGCGCTGCACTTCGGCGGAGTCGTTGATCGGATGCTGGCCGTTCTCCTGATTCCAGGACGCCGCGAAGCGACGACGGGCCTCCTCGAAGGCGGCGTTGGACTCGGTGGTGGACTGGCCCGCGTCATGAAACGCCTGCGCCAGATCGGATATCTGCGCCGGGCGACCGGCCTGCAGGCTGTCGTTGATCGCCCAGGGATCGCCGCCGGCGTCGATGACAAGCCGCGCGATGCTTATGTATTGGAGTTGCATCGCACCGCCCCCTCTATAGCTGGTGAGGTTAGCTACTTCGCAATTGCAGGTCAATCGGGCGGATTTGCTGAGCGACTGGGGTGAATAGCGGTGGGGGACGGCGTGAATGACAATTTCGCACATGGCCCCCTTGGCGGTTGATCCCGCGGCGTTGTCGGCCGCCGGTGCCGCCGTGGTTGCAATCGGCGACGACGTGGCCGCGGCATTGGGCGTGTTGACGGCCGGGTTTTCGGCCAACACTGGCCAGGACGCGGCAGGCGAGGTGTTCGGTCTGGCATATCAGGATGCCGCGGAGGCGCTGTTGAAGGCCGCGGCGGCCGCGATCAATGCGCTGCGGAGCAACGGGGCCAAAATCCAACTTTGCGCGTCGAATTATTCGAAGGCCGAAGCGGCGTCGACGGTCGGCGGCGGTGGCGGTGGCGTGTTGCCCGCCCCGGGCGAACCGGTCAAGATCGCCGCTCCCGGTCCGCCGGGGACGCTGGGTCCCGGGGTGGCCGCTCCACTGCTGTGGGCGCTGGTGGAGGCGTTCATCGACGCCCTGTGGCCCAACGGTGATGTTGCGGCGTTGAGCGCGGCCGCGGGCCGGTGGCGTGCGTTCGGCGCGGCACTCGCTGGAGGGCAGGATGCGCTGAACAAGCCGAAGTCAGCGGTCGCCGGGCAGCAGAGTCCGGAAGGAGCGTTGATTCAGCCCGTGCTGTCCACGATGGGCAGCCACCTGGGCGAGTTGGGTGCGCAGTGCGGGCAGTTGGCCACCAAGCTGGACGCTTTCGCCGATGCAGTGGCCCACACGCAGAATGCGATTCGCGATCTCTTGCACCGGTTGGGGACGGTATCGGGCCTGTGGCATGAGGTGGTGTCGTTCCTCGATGGCGACGCGCTTGAGGAGGTCAAAAAGATCGCCTCGGACATCAACGCGTTATTGCACGGGCTGACCCGCGAAGCCGACGCCAAAGCGCAGGTCATGAAGGATGGGATGCAGATCGTCGACGGCTGGGTGCGCGACCTGGAGAAATACCTGCGCGGCGAGTTCACTCATTTCCTGGGCCAGGCCGTCGGTAATCAAGTGGCAACTGTTTTCGACACCTACGTCAACATTGACGAGGGAGTCTTCAAGGGAGCAGTCGGGCTCGTACAAACCGTCGATCAGCTAGACCCGACGCGGTTTCTCTACGATCCGAAAGGGGCGGCGTCCACTTGGGGCGGTCTTGGCGAGACGGTCGTTAAAGCCAATCCCCTGTACGCCGTATTTGATCCGTCCGGCGCTTTCAAAAACGACCTGGGCCTCGTGAAAGGTCTAGTGCACGCAGAGGATTGGCGCAGCGATCGGCCGGGATTGGGATTCGGGGAAAACCTCTTCGACGTCGCGACGCTCTTCGTTCCGGGCGCAGGGGAAGCCGGCGCCGGGGTGGAAGGGGCTGCGGCGGGAACGCGGGCCGCCGCCGAGGCGGCGGATGCTGCTGACACCGTGGGGCGTGCCGGGCGGGTGGCTGGCGAGGTGGGCGAAGCCGCTGGCGCCGGCGGTGCGCTGGCCGATATCGGCAGGGCGGGCAGCGGCCTGACGAAGGACTTCGAAAACCTGGGGGGAGAGCTGCCCAAGACCGATCCTCCGCTCGGTGGCCGTCCGGTGGGCTTGCCGGACCCGAAGCCGTTGGACGCGCCGGTCGAGCCCGCAGCTCGCCCAATGGATTCCGCGATGTCGGGCAAGGCGCCATTCGATCCGCCGCCCGCTTCGCCCGCGGCGCCCGGGGGCAAGGGTCCATTCGACCCGCCAACGGCTCCGCCCGGGTGGGAGCCTCCGGAGCCGCCGGGCACGCCGGTCGGTCCGCATGATCCGGTGCCTGGTCCCGGGGGTGGTCCGGGTCGGCCGGTGTCGGCGCCAGCGCCCGATCCGCATGATCCGGCGCTTCGGGCAGCCCAGCCTTTCACGCCCTCGGGCGGCCGCCCATTCGAACTTCCAGCACCGCATGGCGGTGCGACACATGGGCCCGGAAACGGCGGCCCCGCGGGTAGCCCCCCACACGGGCGGCCACCGTACGACGTTGGTGACGGCAATTCGTCGGGCGGTCGCCCGCCGGGAGAACCGCCATCGCGCCACAACACGCCTCACGGACCCCAAGATGGCGGCCGCGATCATGGCGGGCCCGCCAACGGCGACGATGATCCGACCGTTGTCCCGCCATTTTCCTGGGATGATCGGTTGGCACTCGCCGACTACACTGGATCTGGATATCAGGACCTAAACAGTGCGTTGAGGAGCGATGCCTTGGACGCATCTCAACACGCTCGTGTCGCCGCACTTAATAACGCGTTGGAGAAGCTCCCAGCGCATGAGGGCCCAGTGGTTCGTGGCACGAATCTCCCGCCCGATGTGCTCGCGCGATATCAACCAGGTGAAGTCATTACAGAGAAAGCTTTCCTAAGCACCACAACTGACCCCGCCGTGGCGCATTCGCCAGCATTCGCGGGCAATGTCGAGTTTAGGATTCTGTCCAGCACGGGACGCGATATTTCCTCGGTTTCGTTGTTTCCTGAGGAGCAAGAAATCTTATTTCGCGCGGGTACAAAATTCTATGTTGTAAATAAGACCTTCGACCCACTAACAGGGCGGACGATTATTGAAATGCTTGAACTAGGTCACTGACCAACTGGGCAGTCAATGGACGACGGGAGTCAACAATGAGCAAAGAGATTGCCGGAAAGATCTTTTCGACGCCCGAAGAGGCCGGCGTCACTCCTCCGACAGAAGCAGAGCTGGCACGCGCACGAAAGCTATTCGATGAGTTTCAGCGGCGAGTAGAGGCCGTCGCCGAGGAAGATCGACCAAAAGAGATCTCACCAAAATTCTGGGACGACATTTCAGGTACCGAGTATGAACGCCCTCAAGACAGCTAATCACGATTTATGGATCCTAGTGCCAGCCATTGAAGTCTTTTGCAGCCGCCTAGAACACCACCAAGCAGATGGCGATGAATTGGCAGATCGCCGCAACCGCGGTGCAAGCGTGGAACAACTCGTGGAAACCGAACGTCGTCGGCCACGGGTCTGGCCGGCGCAGCCCGTAGAACACTGCACCAATGCTGTACAGCGCGCCGCCGGAAGCCAGTAGCGCCGCGGCGGGCACTCCGACCTCGTGCACAATCATTCCGCCGTACCAGACTGCTACCCAGCCGAGCAGGAGATAAAGCGTCACGCCCACCCAACGCGGAGCCGATGGCCAGAACAACGTCACCGCGATTCCGGCCAACGCGCCGCCCCACACGATCGCCAGCACCAGATGGCCGGTCGCGCGCGGCATGGCCAGCGTCGCGAACGGTGTGTACGTGCCGGCAATGAACACGAAGATCATCGAGTGGTCGAGACGACGCATCCATCTCCTGGAGTCCGCCGACTCCCAGTGAACGCGGTGATAGATGGCGCTGACAGCAAACATCGCCACGATAGCCAGGGAATACGCTAGCGTCGCGAACCCAGCTTGCTTGGATGCCACCGCCCACGACATCACCACCAGTGCAGTACCTGCAAAGAAGGCCGCGACGGCACAGCAGAGGTGGATCCAGCCGCGCAGCCGTGGCGCGGTCTGAGGGTTGGTATCGCCGGTGACATCGTCGACAACGGTCGCCGGCCGAATCGACTCTGGCTCGGAGACCAAATCAGTCTGGTAGCTCACTGTTGCCCCTAACTCGCTCTCGCGTGCTTCATCCGAGGCGAAGCGTCCAATCCTCAACATGGGAGCGCCAGCGTATGAGCGGGCCGCTGAGAGGCCGCTGAGAAGCTCGCTGAGCTCGATGTACGTACCGCGCCGCGGGTATTCTCAGCCGATCCTCAGCGCTGCAGAATCAAACTATGGGGGTGTCTCTCGTACGGCCGTTCCGGCGAAGCGCGATCGTGAGTTCCGTGCGCCTACCTAACTTGGGCATCTCGGCGCGCTCAGCCGCGGTATCGGCGATCGTCGTGTTGGTTGCACTTGCTTTGGCGGGCGGGGGATTCGTCACGATCCTGTACCAGTCGTTGTTGGAGGGTGTCGATGATGCCACCGCCGGCCGAGTCGGCCACATTGTGGAGGCCCTGCGGTCGAATTCGCCTGACAAGCTGGACAGCGCCCTTTTGACCACCAACCAGCGCGTGGTCGCAATCCAACTGATCGCTCCCGATGGCAAGGTAGTAAAGCGGTCGGGGTCGGCGCCCAATACACCGTTGGTCCCGATCACCGAGTTCAACCTCAATTTGCGCCAAATGTCCGACGATGCGGTGCCCAACGACGACATGCGTGTTAGCGGTCGAAGAGTCAGCACTGCATCCGGTGAGTACACGGTGCTCGTTGGAGGGGGTAGCGAGGCGGTCGAGGCGACCGCGCGGACCGTCGCGCTGCTGTTGGCTACCGGTGCCCCGATCATCGTCGCGGTGGCAGCAGCAGCAACTTACTGGCTCGTTCACCGCTCACTGCAATCGGTGGACGCGATCCGCAGCAGGGTGGCTGAGATTTCCACGTCAGATTTAGCCGAGCGGGTACCCGTACCCAGCAGTCGCGACGAGATTGCAGCCCTGGCAGTCACAATGAACGAAATGCTGTCGCGCATCGAATCCGGCCACCGCGCGCAACAACGGTTCCTCGGCGACGCTTCTCATGAACTGCGGAGCCCGCTGACCACCATCATTTCCGGGTTGGAGGCCGCCGAGGTTCACCCTGAGCTGCTCGATGCGGAGTTAGCGATCAATATCCTGCTTCCGGAGGCGCAACGTATGCGCACGCTGGTCGAAGATCTGCTTCTGCTGGCCCGCGCGGACGAGCAAAGTCTGACATTGCGCAAAGATCAGGTGCTCCTCGGCGAGGTTGCGGAGGTCGAGGTGAATCGCGCACGCCGTGACGCCGGATGCGCGATCCACACAGATATCTCGCCGGTGTGTTTTATCGGTGACCCGGCCGCGGTGTCGCGGGTGATTCGCAATCTCGTGGATAACGCCGTGCGCCATGCGAAATCGCGCGTCGACATTTACGTCGGCAGCCGAGACGGTGACGCCATCATCACGGTGAGTGATGACGGCCGCGGCATCGATCCGGCCGAGCGAGCCCGGGTCTTCGAGCGGTTTGTGCGTCTGGACTCAGACCGGGCCCGTAGCACCGGAGGAACGGGCCTAGGGCTGGCAATCGTCGCCGAGGTCGTTGCCGCGCACGGTGGCACAGTAACCATTGACGACCGACCCGGCGGCGGAACCAAAATGACCGTGGCGTTCCCTCAGCACAACAACCGGTAACCGGCACCGCGAATCGTCTCGATGGTGTTGCTGCCGAAGGGAACATCGATCTTGCGCCGTAGATAGCCCACGTAAACCTCAACAACATTGTCCGGACCCTGATAGTGCGCATCCCACACGTTGCTCAATATCTCGGCCTTCGTCACCACGACGTCCTTGTTGCGCATGAGAAATTCCAGCAGCCCATATTCACGGGGAGTCAAAGCGATTGGGGTCGAACCACGTTGGACCGTGTGCCGAGCCGGATCCAGTGACAGCGATCCTGCGGACAACACCACCGGCCGCTCCGGCGCGCCGCGACGCACCAACGCGCGCAGCCGCGCCACGAGCACCCGAAACGAAAACGGTTTCGTCAGATAGTCATCCGCTCCGAGATCGAAGGCATCGGTCTGGTCGTATTCACCGTCCTTGGCAGTCAGCATGAGCACCGGTGTCCACACGTCCTGCGACCGCATTCGACGTAGTACCTCATACCCGCTATGGCCGGGGAGCATGATGTCGAGAACCACGACATCGAAGTTATGTGAGATCGCCTCGTATAGGCCGTCGACGCCCGTGCTGGCAGCGACGACGACGAAACCTTCGGCCCTCAGCCCCCTGGACAGCGTCGCCGACAATCGTGGCTCGTCCTCGACGAGCAGGACTCTCATGGCGTTGATTCCGCGCCCGCCGCACGGCCTTCCGGCTGGCCGGGGTGATGTCCGGGGCGTTGCGGCAGGAGAACTAGCAACGCGACGATGATCGCCGCGATGGCCGCCGAGGCCAGCGGGCGGCTCAAGGCCAGGCCGCCATCGGCGACGGGCTTGTCGAGGAAGTCCCCCACGGTCGCGCCCAGTGGCCGCGTCAGGATGAAAGCCACCCAGAACAAGACGACCCGCGACACTGCGGTCCAGTAATACAGGGCCACGACCACAATGAGAGCCGCCGCGAATACCAACGCGCCGCGTTCGTAACCGAATCCGCGAGTGTCGGCGAGCCAATCGCCGAGAGCGGTGCCCAGCGTTTGCGAAAACGTGATGGTCGCCCAGTAGAACGCCTCCACTTTCGGCGTCGAAACGGTGCTCACCGATACCGTGCCCTGCGACCAACGCCAAAGCCCCAAGGTAGCCAAGAGACAACCCAAAAGCAGAAGCGATCCGCCGGTGTAGCCGATCCCCAGTGATCGGTCAGCGAAATCGGCCAATACTGTGCCGAACGTCGTCGAGGCCACGATCGTCGCCCAGTACAGAGCCGCGTGGAACCGCTTGGCCAAGATCTGCGCGGCGACCAGTACCACCAGCGCGGCGCCAAAAAGCACAACCCCGGCCACGTAACCCCAATTGAGCGTCATCGTGACGGTGTCGCCGCCGGTCTCGCCCAATGTGGTCGCCAAGACCTTGATGACCCAAAAGCCCAGGGTGACGGCCGGTACCTTGGTTAACGCCTGTTTCGTCACGTCATTCATCAGGTACCGATCTTTCGGTCTCGGGTGGTGACTTCGCCGATGTCTCCGGTCATGACTACGGCAACCACACTGAGGAGACGCTGAGATCAGCCGAAAGCTACTCGCTGTTACTGCGGTCCAGCAGATCCGACGACCCGAGCACCCGCTCCACGTGGACCTCGATGACCACCCGTCGCGGGTTCGGGCGCGGGGTGCGGTAGCGCTGGGCGTAGCGCAACTCGGCATCGCGGACGGCGTCGATCTCATTGTTCACCTTGGATCGGCCCTCTAGCGACAGCCACCGGGCGCCGTCGACCTGACTGAGCACGGCCACCCCGCCGCGGTCAGCGTTGACCGCCTTCTGAGAGCCGCCGGTGGTGATGACCCGCGCGATGTGGGTCTTGGGGTCGAAGGTGAAGCCAACCGCCACCACATGCGGCGTATTGTCGGCCCGCAGCGTGGTCAGCATCGCCAGGTGACGTTCGGAGAGAAACGCCAGCGCGTCGTCGGTGAGTCGGGTAGTGGTGTGCGGCATCGCCCCTCACGCTAGCGCAGGCGATAATCGCAGCCGTGGACGACACGGGCGCGGGCCCGATACTAATTCTGGGCGGCCGCAGCGAGATCGGCGTTGAACTTGCGCGGCTTCTGGCCCCCGGGGCGACGCTGGTCCTGGCCGCACGGAACGCCGACCGACTCGACGAGCAGGTGGCCATCCTCACGGCGGCCGGAGCCGCAAAGGTGCACACCAGGGAGTTCGACGCCGACGACCTGGCCTCGCACGGCGCGCTGATCGCCTCGATCATCGACGATTGCGGCCCCATCGACACCGCGGTGCTGGCCTTCGGGATCCTGGGCGACCAGGCCCGCGCCGAGGTCGACGCCGCGCACGCGGCGGCCATCGTGCACACCGACTTCGTCGCGCAGGTCAGCATGCTTACCCACCTGGCCACCGCAATGCGTGCCGCCGGCCACGGATCGCTCGTGGTGTTCTCGTCCGTGGCCGGGGTCCGGGTGCGCCGCGCAAACTATGTGTACGGCTCCGCCAAGGCCGGCCTGGACGGCTTCGCCAGCGGGTTGGCCGACGCGCTGCACGGCGCGGGAGTGCGGCTGCTGATCGCGCGGCCGGGATTCGTCATCGGGCGTATGACGGAGGGCATGACGCCCGCGCCGTTGTCCAGCACCCCGGAGCAGGTGGCCGCCGCCACTGCGCGGGCGCTGGCCAAGGGGCGGCGCACCGTCTGGATCCCGTGGGCATTGCGGTCGTGGACTGCGGTGCGGCTGCTGCCGCAGTTCGTCTGGCGCAGGATGCCGCGATGATCGTCGTTGTCGGGATCGGCGCCGACGGAATGCCGGGGCTCGCCGAGGCATCGCGACACGAATTACGCAGGGCCGCAGTGATTTACGGCTCAAAACGGCAACTAGACCTGCTCGATGACACGGTGCGTGCGCCCCGCCGCGAGTGGCCGTCACCCATGCTGCCGGCGCTGCGGCGTCTGCTCGACGAACACGCCGACGACGTACACGTGGTGGCCAGCGGCGATCCGCTGATGCACGGCATCGGCGGCACGTTGATCCGGCTGTTCGGGCCCGACCGGGTCACGGTGTTGCCGCATGTCTCGGCAGTGACGCTGGCCTGCGCGCGAATGGGCTGGAACATTCACGACACGGAGGTGATCAGTCTGGTCACGGCGCAGCCGCGCACCGCGGTACGCCGCGGCGGCCAGGCGATCGTGCTGTCCAGCGACCGGTCTACGCCGAAGGCGCTGGCGGAACTGCTCAACGCGTACGACCGCGGCGACTCCGAGTTGAGCGTGCTCGAACAACTCGGCGGCCCAAGCGAACGTCGCCGCGACGGCATCGCGCGGGAATGGACCGCCGACGCACCCCTCGACGTCGACGATCTCAACGTAATCGCCGTCCGCTACTTGCCCGACGAGCGTATGTCGCCATTGCCCGACGACGCGTTCGTCCATGACGGACAGATCACCAAACACGGGATCCGGGCGGTGACCTTGGCGGCGCTCGCAGCACGGCCGGGGGAGCGGTTGTGGGACGTCGGTGCGGGCTCAGGCAGCATCTCTGTCGAATGGTGCCGTAGCTGGCGGAGCTGCACCGCGGTGGCGTTCGAACGCGACGAGCAACGCCGCCTGAACATCGGGTTCAACGCCGCCGCCTCCGGCCTAGAAATCGATGTACGCGGCGAAGCGCCCGACGCGTTCGACGGCGCCGAAGCGCCGTCGGTGATCTTCATTGGCGGCGGCCTGACCCAGCCCGGTTTACTCGAAGCCTGCCTCGACAAGCTGCCCTCCGGCGGACTCCTAATCGCCAACGCGGTCACCATCGAATCTGAAGCTGTTCTGGGGCAAGCTTATTCGCGCTTCGGCGGCCACCTGCAGCGCTTCCAGCACTATCAGGGCCTGCCGCTGGGCGGCTTCACCAGTTGGCGTCCGCAGATGCCCGTCACCCAGTGGGTGTTTACAAAGTGACGGTGTACTTCATCGGCGCCGGCCCGGGCGCCGCCGACCTGATTACCGTCCGCGGCCAGCGGCTCCTCGAAAGATGCGACGTGTGCCTCTACGCGGGCTCGATCATGCCCAAAGACCTGTTGGCACACTGTCCACCCGGCGCCAAAATCGTCGACACCGGTCCGCTGACTATCGAGCAGATCGTCACCGAACTCGGCGACGCCGGCGCGGCCGGCAAGGACGTGGCGCGGCTGCATTCCGGTGACCCGTCGCTCTACAGCGCGCTGGCCGAGCAGTGCCGCCGACTCGACGCGCTGGGGATCGACTACGAAATCGTCCCTGGCGTACCGGCTTTCGCCGCGGCCGCCGCCGCCCTCAAACGCGAGCTGACCGTGCCGGGGGTGGCGCAGACGGTGACACTGACCAGAGTGGCTACCCTGTCGACGCCCATGCCGCCCGGCGAAGAACTGGCCAACCTCGCCTCGTCCGGGGCCACCCTGGTCCTGCACCTGGCCGCGGCGCAGATCGATAACATTGTGCCCCAGCTGTTGGCTGGCGGCTACCAGCCCGAAACACCCACTGCGGTAGTGGCTTTCGCGAGCTGGCCGCAGCAGACGGTGCTGCGCGGCACGCTGTCCAGCATCGCCGGCCAAATGCACAACGTCGGTATCACCAAGACCGCCGTCATCGTCATCGGTGATGTGCTGGCCGCCGAGGGGTTTACCGACAGCTACCTGTATTCGGTCACCCGCCGCAGTAGGCCGGCCCACTAATGCGGGTGCTGCTGCTCGGTGGTACCGCCGAGGGCCGGGAATTGGCCGCGCGGCTGCACCCGCACGTGGACATCATCAGCTCGCTGGCCGGCCGGGTGCCCGATCCCGCCTTGCCGGTCGGCCCGGTGCGCATCGGCGGGTTCGGCGGCGTCGAGGGACTGCGGGGTTGGCTGCGAGACGAACGCATCGACGCCGTCGTCGACGCGACCCACCCCTTCGCGGCAACCATGACCGCGCATGCCGCCGAAGCATGTCGCGAACTTGCCATTTCGCATCTGGTGCTGGCCCGCCCCCCGTGGGACCCGGGCGGCGCCATCGTCGTCGCATCAGACATCGACGCAGCGGACATCGTTGCTGAACAACGCTTTTCGCGGGTCTTTCTCACCACCGGCCGTTCAGGCGTCGAGGCCTTCGCGGGCAGCGACGCGTGGTTTTTGATCCGTGCGGTCACCGCGCCTGATGCAGCTTTGTTGCCGCGTCATCACCGAGTGGTGCTGTCCCGCGGGCCGTATCGCTACGACGACGAATTCGCGCTGCTGACCAAGCATCGCATCGAGGCGCTGGTCACCAAGAACAGCGGCGGCGAGATGACCCGGGCAAAGCTGGATGCTGCTGCCGCGCTTGATATTGCGGTGGTGATGGTGGCGCGCCCGCAGCTGCCGGGCGGGTTGATGGTGGTGGGTACCGTGCAAGACGCGGCCGACTGGGTCGCCGAATCAGCTAACCGGTGAGGTCGTCGCGTTCGTCGCGTTCTGTGTCGGCCAGCAGCGCGTTCCGCGCGCGGGCGACGCGGGATCGGATGGTGCCGACCGGGCAGCCACACACGGCTGCGGCGTCGGCGTAGGGCAGCCCCAGCAGTTGGGTGAGTAACAGGGCTTCGCGTTGGTCGGTGGCCAGGCCGGCGATCATCGTGGTCACTTCGACGAGGTCTTCGAATCCGCGGGCGTGGCGGTCGCCGCTGGGCATGTGGTCGGGGTAGGCGCCCGCGGCGGTGCGGGGCCGCGATTGGGCGCGGCGGATGTGATCGGCGACGACGCGGCGGGCAATGGCAAGCAGCCAGGTTCGGGCGCTGGATCGACCGGAGAACCGCTCGATGGCGCCGATCGCCCGCAGGAAGGTTTCTTGCGTCAGGTCGTCCGCGTTGCCCGCGTCGCACAGATAGGTGACAAACCGCCAGACGTCATGCTGGGTCGCCTTGATGAACGCCTCGAGCGCCCGCTCGTTCCCGCGTGCAGCAGCCAGGGCTAGTGCGGTAACGGCCTCGTCATCGCTTGACGCGGTCATGGCCATCCACCTTAATCCCGCGGGGCTGGAGAGTCTACGACGGGTTGTCGTAGAGGTCGCGATGGACCGGTTGATGGGCCACAGGTGCCCGCGCCGTCGGCCGGTGGGCTGGGCGGGGACGTCGGCGTGTTCGTCGGAG
>Ga0210396_10005973_pt1 | contig 11706 bp, 9 predicted proteins | sample IncBWH17OmetaG_FD_155466 | JGI IMG/M metagenome (GOLD analysis project Ga0210396, IMG submission 155466) | Forest soil microbial communities from Barre Woods Harvard Forest LTER site, Petersham, Massachusetts, United States - Inc-BW-H-17-O ...
CTGAGCGCTCCTAGGGCTTGCCTGAGCCGTATGCCGCGACAAGTGGCACGTACGGATCTGAGGGGGCCCCGGTGCAGCAATGCATCGGGGCTACCCGGCGGGCACCGGCCAGACCACCTGCTGGATGTCTCCGCGGAGACATCCAGTCAGGCGTTTTGGTTGATGAGCGGGCTTGACCTGCCTGTACTGTGAGGTACGCGCTCTGGTCGCACAGCAACGGAGAGGAACCGGTCTTCCATGGCCAAGTACGTGATCGGTCCGGACGTCGTCATTCGGCTGGCTCGCGACGAGGCCGTGATTCGCGACGAACATCAGATCCTGGCTCCGACGCTTCTTCGCTCGCAGCTGCTCTCGCTCCTGTACCAGGCGGTGCACCGCGGTGCTATGACCAAGAAGGATGCCGAGCGATACCTCAGTTATGTGCGCGCGTTGCGGATTCGGCTGCTCGGAGACCGCGTTCTTCAGAACGTCGCATGGAAGGTCGCCGACCAGCTCGGCTGGTCTGACACGTTTGACGCCGAGTACGTTGCCTTGGCCCAGCTCCAGGCTGACGCTTTGATCACGCTCGATCGGCAACTTGCCCATGCCGTCAAGGATCTGGTGACTGTCGCACCTATCAAGGCGCTGTCCTGATCAAAGCAAACCCTGCGCACAGTCCCGCAGCCCACGTGCACTCTTCTGACCCGCGACGAGGTTTGCTGGCAAGCGGCGGGCAGCGGCGCGGCCGTTGCCGGCGCAGCTAAGCAGGCAGTGCCCGGCGCGCGCGGTCCAGGGCGAGCGCTCGAATCCATCGTGCCGCACGAGTGGAGGATCGTTGTATCAGGGTCCGCATAGGGCGGCCCGGCCCTGGCATGCGTCGTGGCAGACTGCGGGATATGGACGCTGGCCTGCGGGTCCAGCAGGGCGGCAGCGGGGAGCCCGTCCTGCTGCTGTTGCACGGCCTGGGCGCGACCGGTGACGTATGGGATGGCTGGCGCCCGCTGCTCGCCCGGCGGTGGCCGGGACGCTGGCTCGCGCCGGACCTGCCCGGTCATGGCGGCTCGCGGCCGCTGCCTGATTACACCTTCGATACCCTGGCGGCCGCGGTCGCCCGCGTCGCCAGCGGCGGTGCCCGCACCGTGGTGCTGGGACATTCGCTGGGCGGCGTCGTCGGCCTGGTCCTGGCCAGCGGCGGGTTCCCGGTGCCAGTGCAGGCGGTCATCGGCCTGGGGATCAAGGTCGCCTGGACCCGGCAGGAGCTGGACCGCGCGCAGGCCGCGGCGCGCCGGCCGGCGGCCTGGTTCGCCTCGCGCGAGGAGGCGGCCGCCCGCTACCTGCGCATCTCGGGTCTGGCCGGCCTTGTGGCCGCCGACGCCCCCGCCGTGGATGCGGGCCTGCGGGAGGAGCGGGAGCGGTGGCGGCTGGCCATGGATCCGGGCGCGTTCGCCGTCGGGGCACCCGACATGGCGCAACTGCTGGCACGATCGCGGGCTCCGGTGACCCTGGCCCGGGGTGAGCACGACGCGATGAGCACCAGCGAGCAGCTTGCCCGGCTGGGCGTCCCCGCGGTCACGCTCCCGGGCCTGGGCCACAACGCACACGTCGAAAGCGCGGACCTGTCGATCGCCCTGCTGGACCCGTATCGATGACACCCGGAGGGCCGGCCAGCCGCCTGTAGAAATGCGTCGTATTCACGCACCAAGAACTACCGGATCTGCAGCCAGCGTCAAGTAGGCCTGATGCCGAGAATATCTGCCATCAATCGATCAACATCCTTGACGATTTCCTGGTAAGCCTCTTCCCTGAAAAGGTGCCTCTCTGATTCTACATTAGAAATCCTGCCTGGTTCACCGATATCGGCGACTGACCATACAAGCGGACGGGCAGGAAAGGTCACGCAGTGCAGGCACTCGTCGTATACTCGTTGATTCATGCAGATTGTAATATCAGCTGTCTCCAGGCGCGACTGAGTCAGCTGATCCCCGTAGCCGGATTTAGCAAATCCTCGTATTCTATGCTTCTCGAGGAGCTCGAGCGTAGTCCCGTAGTAGCCCTGATTTCGTGCTTTATTCAAAGCTGCAACCGTGCCGCTCGACAGAACGCTCCAATCCTTGATATCGAGCGAGTTCAGATAGGCTTCAGCGATAATGCTCCTGAAGGAGTTTCCCCGGCATATGAAGTGGATAATCACGCCGCTATACTAGCAAACTCGCGTTTCCGGACAGCGTCATACTGGTTAGTGAATGCATGCTATTTGCAGTCAGACGATGAGGGAACGTGATCCCCTTTCAGCGGCGAGCCGATCAAGGTCAATCCCTGCCGCGTTCAGCCGTCAGCGGTGAGGTCGCCGAGGCGTCTGGTCGCCTCGCGCGCCCGTACGACGTTTCCCTTCGCCTCGAACAACGGTTGCGCCGCAGTCAGGTGGCCTCGCTCCGCTGAGGTGTCGCCGAGGATCTTCTCGACATCGGCGGCGGACAGGTAGGCCTCGCCGACGGAGTCGGGCTCCTCACTTTCTGGCTCGATCCGTACCGCATCGGCGATGGCTTCGCGTGCGCGATCGGCCTCGCCTGCCGCCGCCGCGAGCAAGCCCTCGGCCTGCCGCACTAGCGACTGCGTCGTCATGTCATCCGGAGAGCCATGGCGGCGGGCCAGCTCAAGCGCCGCCTGGGCCTGCGCGAGCTTCCCGCGCCGGGCCAGCAGCCGGGCATGCAGCCCGGCGACGGTGGAGAGATACGCGCTTTCCCCCAGCGCTCCGAGGTCGTCGCAGGACCGCTCGTACTCGCGTTCGGCGGCATCTAGTTCACCGGCGAGCTCGGCGACGTGACCGGTGCTCTGCGCGAGGTTGGCCAGGAACAGCCCGAGCCCGACCTCGGCGAGATCCCGGCGGGCCTCGACGCCGATCGCCTGCGCTTGGCCGAACCGTCCGCACATGGCGTGCATGACGCACGTCACCTGCTCGGCCTCGGCCCGGACCCGGGGATCGTTGCCCGAGGCGGCCACCATGTGGTCGAGTGAGGCGATCACCTCCTCGGCGGGCGTGGGACCGAAGAGCAAGGTCACTCCGAGCAAGCTGCGGGCCCGCGCGACGCAGCCCGCGTCACCGGCCGCCTCGCCATGCTCGAGGGCGAGTTCGAGTAGCTTCGCGCTGCGTGCTATGTGCCCGCCAAAGCTGGCCAGATCACCCTGAACGAGATAGGCCTGCGCCAGGCCGCGATCATCGCCCCACTCACGGAAGCGGCGTGTCGCCTCCCGGATGGTCTGCTCGCTGTCTTCAATGCGGCCCTCGGCGGTGATGCTCTTCAGCCGGCACATCAGTACCTCGGCGAGGACGGTCTGCCGCGGATCCCCGGTGTCCATGGTGATCCGCAGTGCCTGCCGCGCGTCGTCGATCTCGCCTAGCTCAATTCGCTGCGAGGCCAGGTCCAGCAGGCAGTCCACGCGACGAGGATCATCCGGGCCGAGTATGGCGGCCGCCCGCTGGAGGAGCGCCGCCGCAGCGGCGACGTCGGACAGCTCGAGCCGCCGGGCCGCGGCGGCCAGCTTCCGCGCTGCCCGGGCCGCCAGCTCGCGGACGTGGTCGGTGGCGGGGCCGAGTTGCGCCCGGTATTCCCAGGCCGACGCGAGATGATGGCCTACGATCTCCTCCGGCACGGCATCGCCGCCGAGCGAGGATAGCCAGTCGGCCAGCTGCTCGTGCCATATCGCCCGGCTCGCCTTGGCGAGCCCGGTATAGGCCGCGTCGCGGACCAGGACGTGCAGGAATCTGTAGGCTGACAGCCCTGGCAGGTCTGTCGCCGCCGTCCGCAGGAGCTCCTTGCGGATCAGCTGCCCCAGTGCCTGCTGCACCTCCGGCAGCGGGGTGCCGGTGAGGGCGGCGATCGCCTCGGCGTAGAAGACCGTGCCGATCACCGCGGCACAGCCCACGGTGGCGCGCTCGTCGTCGTGCAGCCGGTCGATGCGCGCGGCTAGCAGCGCCGAGACCGAGGGCGGCATCGCCCACCTGACCTCCTCGGCTGGGCCGTCGGTCCAGGTCGCGACGCCGTCGGCGAGGGCAACCTGACCTTCGTCGGCCAGCATGGCAACCAGCTGCTCGGCGAACAGAGGGTTACCGCCGGATGTGTCAGCGATGCGGTGCTTAATGACCTCGGGCAGGTCGTGCTTGTCCACGAGGCTGACGGTGGCGGCGCCGTCCAGCGCGGACAGCAGCATGGCTGTCGCGTTGAGTTTTCCGCCTCCCCATGTCGGTCGGCTGTCATAGAACTCGGGGCGGGCCAGGCCGAGCAGCATGATCGGCGAGTCGCGGCTCCAGTCAGCGACATGCTCCAGAACTTCCAGGAGCCCGGACTCGGCCCAGTGCAGATCATCGACCACGAGCAGCACCGGCCGCTGTGCGGCGAGCAGTTCGAGGAACAGCCGCACCGCCCATGGCACGTCCTCCGGCACGGGCCCCTCGCGGTTGAACCCGGTGAGCGCGAGCAACCGGCTGATGATGTTGGCGGCATCAGGGGCATCGCACAGCACCGCGGCGAACGCCGCCTCGGCCGCGTCCGCGGACTCCTCACCGGTCAGACCGACGGCACCGAGCACGGCCTCGCGCAACGGCCAGTAAGTTGCACCCTGGCCGTAGGAAAGGCAGCGTCCGGTCAGCACCAGTGCGTCAGAGATAGTCACGGCGAACTCCTCGGCCAGCCGGGTCTTCCCGATGCCTGCGGTGCCAAGGACGGTGACGAGCTGACAGGTGCGTTCGCCGACCGCCCGCCGGAAGGCGTCGTCGAGCAGCCGCAGCTGCGGGTCGCGGCCGACGAACATACCCGTGGCCCGCCGCGTTGCCATCCCCGCTGATCCGGCCACATCGACCAGCCGCCAGGCGGCCACCGGCTCGGCCTTACCCTTGACCGTCAAGGGCTCAACCCGCTCGGCCGTCACCAAGTCGCGGACTAGCCGGTGTGTGCTGCCACCCAGCAGAACCTCACCGGGGCCGGCTGCCTGCTCGAGCCGCGCCGCGACGTTGACCGCATCACCGGTCGCGGGTGAGCCGCCAGCGCGATGCTCCCCGACGATGACCTCGCCAGTGTTGACACCGATGCGGATTTCCAACGTGACGGCGAAGTCCCGCTGAAGCTCTTCGTTCAGCGCCGTCAGCGAGGCGCGCATGTCGGCAGCGGCGCGCACCGCGCGAAGCGCGTCGTCCTCCCGGACTCGCGGCACCCCGAACAATGCCACGACGGCATCGCCGATGAACTTCTCCACCGTCCCCTCGTGAAGCTCGACAGCCGCCCGCATCGTCTCGAAGTAACGCCCGGTGACGTAGCGCAGCGCCTCGGCGTCCAGAGACTCGCCGAGCACGGTCGAGCCGACCAAGTCCGCGAAGACAATCGAGATACTCCGCCGCAGCTCCGGCACTGCCGCGGGTTCGTCATCCAGCAGGCGCCCGCAACCAAGGCAAAAACGCGCCCGCGCCGGGTTGCTCTCCCCGCACACCGCACAGCCACGCATGAAAGCAACGATAGACGCGCAGCAGCGATCGGTCCCCAACTGCGACTACCGGTGCCATGCCGAACAAGATGATCTGGCTGTGACTCCCCACCTGACCACCGGTCAGCCGACGCCCGGATCTGCCGATGAGCGGAAGGGAACAACCCCTGGTCATAAGAGTCACGCGACGGGGGGATCCGTATTGCGGATGAGGAAGGCCCGCTGGCCCGCACAAGGCCATTGCAGGGTTCTAATGATGCTTGGCACGGCGAATTGAGGCCGCTTTGCGATCGGGTATTTCGCTCAGTCATCGTCCTTCTCAAAGCGGCTGACCACAACAAGTCCGGCGATAAACACGGCCACCATCGCGATGAGCAACGCCAGTTCCGACGTGCTGACAGCAGCGGTGCTGCCGGGAGTCAGCACGAACAGGATGCGGCGGACCACCGCGATCAGCCCGACGACAATGAACGGCTGGGCCACCAGACGGTGCGCGCGCAAGGACAGCACGACCGTGTATACGATCTCGACCAGAATCAGGACAAGCAGGACGCGGTCGAGCAGGATCGGGGCGCCCGCCGAGATCGGCCCAGAGGACCCATCGAGGAAATCAACGATCCCGGCGATCAGCAGAACGACAGCCAGCGCGATCAATACGACCCCGACGGCGACCGTGACCCAGTCCTGCACGTGCTCGAGGACCCAGATCGAGCGTGTGGCGGCGGGTGCGCCTTGCCGCCTGGACGAGCCATCCGCCGATGAGCGTGAGGCGGACTCAGCCGGCACGGCTGCATCCGCCGATGAGCGTGAGGCGGACTCAGCCGGCACGGCTGCAGGTTCGGTAGGGTCCTCGCCACGGGAAGCCGGCACACCGGTCATTGTGCCACCGTAACGGTGCCTGTCCTCAGCACTCGGTAACATCCCCGCCCGGCCGAGCGGGGCGAGCATCCAGTCTTTCCCGAAACGGAGGCACCGTGATGACGAAAGGCGGCTTGACCACGGCTGTGTCGCGGTATCCGCATTCAGGGCCCACGGCGAATCCGTCGTGCGGCTCCATGACAACAGGGCGCTTGCATGACTGGCAGTAATGCAACTGAAAATAATGCTGTAAAGTCAAACAGATCACAGCACAATCCCGCTGCATATCCCGTAAACGAAGCACTCTCATGCCGCATTCAGGGTTACTGCGCCGTTGCATGCTAGCGCGACGGGGGTCGGGCGGACCCGGGCTGGGCGTGCCGGGCGCGCAGCGGGCCGGCTCAGCTGGTCAGGTCTTTCGGCCCGCCGGTGTCCGCTGTGGGCGTCGAGGATTTACGCTGAGTGCGTGATGTCAGCCTGCCGACGGCTGAGCGCGGGCGGAGCGTGAGGAGGGGCAGTGTTCCGGGAAAGGCGGGAGGAGCGTCGCGGCGAGCGGGAGGCCGATCACTACCGGATGCGCCAGAGGCTGGTCTCGATCGGCGATGACTACTGGATCGAGAACGACCGCGGCGAGCGAGTCTACAAGGTCGACGGTAAGGCCCTGCGACTGCGAAAGACACTGATCTTCGAGGACGCCCGCGGCGCGGAGCTGGTGAAGATCCAGGAGCGCATGCTCCACGTCCGCGACACGATGGAGATCGAGGACCGAGACGGGAACCGGGTCGCCGTGGTCAAGAAGGCGCTGATCACGCCGCTGCGTGACCGGTGGGTCGTGAAGCTCGCCGATGGTCCGGACCTGGAGGTCAAGGGCAACATCGTGGAGCACGAGTACACCATCGAGGACGGCCGCACCAAAGTGGCGGAGGTGTCCAAGAAGTGGTTCCGGGTAGCCGACACCTACGGCGTCGAGGTCGCTCCCGGGCAGGATCCGGTGGTGATCTTGGCCGTCGCGGCGGTTCTGGACACCATGGCGCACCCGGGACGCTGATCCCCGGGGTCAGGGCAGACCTGCGGGTAACCGACGCGGTGAGAACCTCACTGCGCCAGATGACCTTGGTATCCAGAAGGCAGCCGGGGCCGCCCCGGTACTACAGTCCGGGTTCGTTACAAATGGGATCTCCTTTCTTCCGGCCGGGGGTCTGGTGTGCAGTTCGGGACAGGCCTCCCGAGGTCGGCGGTAGGGTGAGGCGGTTTTCTTACCGGCACCGGTAGATTCGGCACGTGGGTGCCAGAGGAAGGGACGCGGCTTCGCGGCGCGCCCGTCGCCCGTTGACACCGGGCGATGTGGTGAAGGCTGGGGTTGAGCTGCTGGACGACGTGGGCCTGGCCGGGTTCACGACACGGGCTCTTGCCGATCGCCTGGGGACGTACCCGGCGACGCTGTACTGGCATGTCGGCAATCGGAGCCAGGTGCTGGCGGCGATCGTCGAGCACGTTCTCGGCGAGATGACCGTCGAGGACCCTAGGTCGATCGGCTGGAAGGAGTGGCTGCGTCACGCGTCCGGTGAATATCGGAGGGTCGTGCACGCCCATCCCCACCTGGCTCCGGTCCTTGTCTCCCAGCTTGTCGTGAATGCTCCGGCCACGCGGCTGGTGGAAACCGTCCTGGGCGTCCTGGACGGTGCCGGGTTCCGGGGGCAGGACCTGGCCTGGGCCTTCAACGCCTACGTCGGTTCGCTGGTCGGCTGGGTCTCGGTCGAGCTTGCGGCGAGCCCGCCGGACATGGGTGAGGACTGGCAGGAGGCCTTCGCGTCCACGGTGCTCAGCCTGCCGGCTGAGGAATTCCCCGTCATCGCCGCCAACCGGGAGTACCTGGCCGACTCGGTGCTTACCCTCCGCTGGCACGGCGGCGCTGAGCGGCCGCTCGATGCCTCCTTCGAGGCCGCCGTCGAGATGTGGATCGACGGCCTGGCTGCCCGGCTGGAGCGGCGCACGCCTTGACGGCGGTCCGCCCGCGGGCGCATTATTGTACAATGTTCAAGACGGTGGCCGCGGAGTCCCGTGATTCTCACGCGTGGGACATGTACGCTGCGGAACGGGCCGACATTCACGCCTTCCTGGCCTCGCTCACGCCGGCGCAATGGAACGAGCCGTCACTGTGCGAGGGCTGGCGGGTCAAGGACGTGGCGGTCCACCTCCTGGTCGACGAGCCGCTCGAGCAACTGGGTGTCGTGCGAAGCTTCGCCAAGGCCGCGACCTTCAAGTTCTCGGTGCACCGAATCAACCAGTGGTGGATCACGCGGAACCGCGAGCGCCCGGTACCGGAGATCGTGGCCGCCTTCGACGGCCCCTGGCGCCCCGGCAAGATCAGCAAGATGCTGGGCCCGAAGACAGGGATCCGGGCGGCGGTCATCCACCACCAGGACATGCGCCGGGGCCTCGGAATCCCGCGAGTCGTGCCTGAAGAACGCGTTCGTGCCGCACTCGACGTGGTCCTGACACCGCGGGGCAGCACGAACCTGGGCTCCTGCCAGCGAGCAGCCGGCCTGCGACTCCGCGCAGACGACATCGACTGGTCATGGGGCAGCGGGCCCGAGGTGACCGGCCCGGCCGAAGCGATCCTCGTGGCGGTGGCGGGCCGCCCGGCTGCCCTGGCCGACCTGTCCGGAGAAGGACTCCTGGTGCTCGCCGGACGCGTGACCCAGCCCCGCCCAGCCGGGTAGGACGCGGGTCCGGCGAGTTCGCGGCCGGCCGGCACTACGGCCCGGTTTGTTGTATGACGGCCCCTTTCTTCTGGCGATGGTCAGGTGGCGCGGCGGCTTTGAGCTGGGCGTGGTAGGGGTGCCATCGGGCGTGGGCCTGGTGGCGTCGCCGCCATAGTGACCAGGCGTAGCCGAGGTCGCGGGCGGCCTGGCTCATCGGCGTGGTGGCCAGCCGGAGGAGGCGGCGGGCCTCGGGCACGCTGACCTTGACCGGGCCGGGGTCGTCGCCCGGTGGCCAGTCGCCGGCGGCGGCAGGCAGCTTGCCCGTGTCGCGCCAGGCCGCGGGCTGCCAGTTGCCGCCGGGGGCGGGGAGACTCCACGGCGGACGGGGCCGGGCGGGCCGCGGCGATGGCCAGCAGCGCCTGGGCGCACATGGACAGCACGGTATGTCGGCAGAAAGAGTGCCAGGTTCGGACCTGGTGCTGGTCCAGGCCTGTTTGCCCCTTGCCTTGCTGGTGGCATTCTTCGACGGGCCATCGTTTCCCGGCGACCGTGACCAGGCCCGGCAGGGTCACCGGCCGGCCCTGCGGGGCATGGCAGTAGAAGAACGCCAGGTCAGAAGGGCCGGTCCGGCTGCGGCGGAGCAGCACCCAATGCCGCGGCGAGGTGGTCGCGGCCCAGGCCCACGCGTAGTCGCGGTGGCCCTTGCAGCCGCGCCCGCACGAGCGGGTCTCCCACGCGGTGGCCGGGATCAGCCGGGCCGCCGCGGCCACGGCCGTCTTCGCCCGGACGGCAGGGTGACGGTGAAGTTCGCCGGCACCGCGACCACGTATCCCTTCTTGCCCTTCTGGCGTGCTTCCCGCAGCTTGCCGCTGCGGCCGTAGACCTCGCCGGCCACCACCCAGCCGAACGGCGCGCCCACGTCCGCCGCTGCGGTGATCATCGCGGTACCCAGCGCTGGCTTGGCAGCGAACGCCACGTCGTCCGGGACGTGCGCCCGTTCGCGCCGCCGCTTGTCCTCACACCACTGTTTCGGCAGGTAGAGCCGGAAGTCGAACAGGGTATGGGCACGGGCGGTGACGTAGGCGGCGAACACCACGGTCTGGCAGTTCTCCACCTGCCCGGTGATCCCGGCATGCTGGCGGGCCACGCCCACCGGGTCGCCCTTTTTCAGCTCCGCGGTCTCATCCAGCACAACGATCGCCCCCCGGTCACCCAGGCGGGCCAGGATGAACCGCTGCAGCGCGACCAGCGCCGCCGCCCTGTCCCAGGCATGCCCGGCCAGCACCGCCTGCATCCGCCGCCGCGTCGCGTGCCCAGCCCGCTCCGCCAGCTGCCAGCACGACCTGCGGTCACCAGGCTCGGTCAGCAGCGCCCCGATATACGCGAACGCCGCCAGCCGCGACCCCGACGATCAACCGGTCGAAGCGACTCACGCTCATGCCGCGGACAGCGCGTGTTACCGGCGTCACGATGATTTGGTACGGGCACTTGCGCTGCAAGGGTGGCCACCCGTCTTTGCTGGCGCGCCGCTGCCGGCCACACGGTCACAGCGACGAACTCAGCCGCAATCACCATAGCGCGCAGGCCACGCCTGGGCATCCCAGATACCGCCAGCGCCGACCGCCCGCGGTTCCGCGGACCGCGCTCACATGCCGCTGCGGGCGCGGCTGAATTAGGGTGGTTCTAACCCCGAGCTCCGAGCATGCCCGGCGGGACAGGCGGACGACTCAGTTCGTGAGCTGTTCGATGAGCAGGCTCATCGGGAAGTAGATGCGCAGCGCGCTGATCTGATCACCGCGCAGATCGTAGACCACCGAATATGGGACCCGGACTGCCCGGCCCGTGGGCTGGATTCCGGCGAACTCGGCGGTGTGGGTGCCGACGAAGTCCGCCTCGATCGCTGCCTTGCCGCCATCGGCCAGCAGATTTTTCAGCTCCATCCGCGCGTCGAACGCGCCCTCATGCACGTAGCGGATTAGCTGCCCGGCGGCCTCCCGGCCGTCGGCTCGCTGGTCGGTTCCCTCGAACGTGGCGACGACGTCCTTGGTGAAGTAGCTCGGGAAGTCGGCACGCTTGACGAGCGCGTCGAGGTACTCCTGCATCACCTGTCGCTCTGTACCCATTGGCATTTCCTTCTCTTCGCGGATGATCAGGCGAAGGGCCGAAGCAGAAGCTTTTCGCTGGGTTCCCAGATGACACCGGATTATCGGCCCCAGGAACGGAGCCAGTATCGGCCTTCGGCTCCATTATGAGGCGACGTCGGCATCCAATCCAGGCACGGCCGTAAATGTTTCCAGGCGAGCGCTTCTTCCTGCTCTTCGCCTAGGCTTGTCAGCCGCTGCCGACGAGGGCCGCTATGCATCCGCATCTGCCGCATATCGCGGCATGCTCCGGCCCGGAATCCAAGACTGTTGCCCGAGGGCATGCAAGCCTCTGCTGGGTGGCACGGGTGCCGCGTTTAGCTCTGGGAAGCCTCCGCGGCCTTCACCAGGCCGGCCACGATGACCGGGTACAGGTTACGCAGCGACGGGTAGACCAGGCGGCCCATGATGGTCCGGTCCCATGATGCGCCCCAGCGGATGAGGGTGCCGTCGGGTGACGGGGTCAGTGTGACCTCGGCCCGGTAATTGCGCACCGGGATTCCGCGCAGGACGGTGTAGGCCAGCCGCTTGCCAGGCTCGACGTCGAG
>Ga0210396_10005978_pt1 | contig 11704 bp, 10 predicted proteins | sample IncBWH17OmetaG_FD_155466 | JGI IMG/M metagenome (GOLD analysis project Ga0210396, IMG submission 155466) | Forest soil microbial communities from Barre Woods Harvard Forest LTER site, Petersham, Massachusetts, United States - Inc-BW-H-17-O ...
AGCGAGCTTGGCGGGAACTTTGTGATGAAGACGTGACGCCGTACCAGGAGCGTGTGATAAGTCAGATAGCACGCCAGAAACGCCACCGAAGTGACAAACGCGGAAATCATCATCGTCGCATGAGCCGCGTACCGTCTGCTTTTCACAAATGCGTATCCCGCCAGAAGCAGAACCGCGCTTGCCCCGTTGAGCGACGCGTTAACGACGGGGAAGAAGCTGATGTTCACAGCGGCTTTCTCTCGCCGCCGGCGAGCTTTGTGGCGTCGGCAATCAGCTGCTTCACATCGGCATCGTCGGTCCCGTTGTAGACGCCGACGACGTTTCCGTCGGCATTAACCAGCAGGAATTTGTCGCTATGCAGGATCGGAGAATTGGCGTCGGCGGCCCTGACGGAAATCTTCATCTGGAACGCCGCGTCGGCCATCTGTGCATGCGAGCCGGTCAGAAAATGCCAGCGGCTGAAGTCAGCATGGAGACGCTGCCCATACGCCTTCAGCACCCCTGGCGTATCGTGCTCCGGATCGACAGTGAATGAAACCAGATTCACCGCGGCGGGCGTCTGGCCCTGAATCTCCGCCATCTTCGCCGACATCATCGGGCAGATGTTGCCGCACGTCGTGAAGACAAAGTCCGCCACCCAGGGCTTGCCGCGAAGCTGCGAGGTCAAGAACGGTCGATCGTCCTGGTCCGTCAGTTTCATCTCTGGGACGGAAAACAGTTCCGTCAGTGCGTGTTCCTCGGGCGCCTGCGACGCGATCCGCATGCCCGGCTGGCCTTCAGCCTGCCCGTATCGCGGTAGCAGGATTTTCCCCACCACGATTCCCACCATCGCCAGCAAGATCAGGCCCCACAGGCCAATCCTTATGCGCTTTTGAATGGGTCCAATCACCATCGGAAGTTCCTACTGCAAATCCGCCGCGGTGTTTTGCGACGCGATCATCGTGCACAGCCAGAGCATCAGCAGCGCAAACCCAAGGCTCACTCCCAGGATCGTTCCCCAGCCCGGCAGCGCCGACACCGACGCATCCGAAAAGACCGCTCGCTGCAAACCCGCCAGTCCGTAACTGAGCGGATTTACCCGCATCACCCACCGCAATCCCGTCCAGGCCGTCTGCGGGGTGAACAGCGCGCCCGACAAAAACCACAGCGGCATCAGAAACAGGTTCATGATCGCGTGAAATCCCTGCGTCGAGCTCATCTTCCACGCGATGCAGAAGCCCAGGCCCGTCAGGGCAAAAGAGATAATCAGCATCATCACGCACGCTTCGATTGCGCCCAGCAGCGTGAGGTGCAATCCCACCAGCGGCGCCAAGAGCAGAAACACGATGCCCTGTATGAACGCCAGCGTCGTCCCACCCAGCACCTTTCCCAGCACGATCGACATGCGCGAAACCGGCGCGACCAGCACCGATTGGAGAAAACCTTCGCGCCGGTCCTCGATGATCGAGATCGTCGAGAAGATCGCCGTGAACAGCAGGATCATCAGCATCGTGCCCGGAAAGAAAAACTGGAGATAGTTCGCTCCGCCCGGCACGCCGATGCCCTGGAAGCTGTGCCCCATTCCCAATCCCAGCAGAAGCCAAAAAACGACCGGAGTCCCCAGCGCGCCGACAATCCGATGCCGCTGCCGCAGGAACCGCACCAACTCGCGTTGACAAAGCGATAATGCCGGAAGCAAAACGCCAGGACGGCAATGCTCCGCCAACGGGCCGGCTCTCCTGGCAGCCAACGCAATCGTTTCCAACTGAATCATGGACACCGGAATGTTAGAGGGCGAGTCCGCCAATTTCACCACCAATTTCACCCGCCAATTTCAGGTAGGGCGGGTAATGCCCGCCGGATTCTTCGCCATCGGGGAAATTGGCGGCGGGCGGCCCCCACCCTACACTAACCGTCCGGCGGGCTATGCCCGCCCTACAGCCTTGAGCAAGGGAATCGTCTTCCTCGTCGGTGCCGGCTCCGGAGATCCGGGACTGTTGACGCTGCGCGGCGCGGAATTGCTCCGCTCGGCCGACGTCGTCATCTACGACTATCTCTCCAACCCGCAGCTTCTTTCCCACGCCCCGCGGGCCGAGCACATCTACGTCGGCAAAAGGGCCGCCCAACATTCGATCACGCAGGAGCAGATCAACGCGCTGCTGGTCGAGCTTGGGCTGGCGGGAAAGCGCGTGGTCCGCCTCAAGGGCGGGGACCCATTTGTTTTTGGCCGCGGCGGCGAGGAGTGCGAAGCTCTGGCGGCCGCGGGAGTCGCGTTCGAGGTCGTGCCCGGCGTCACCGCCGCCATCGCCGCGCCCGCCTATGCCGGCATCCCCGTCACCCACCGCGACCTCAACTCCAGCTTCACCTTCATCACCGGCCACGAAAAAGAGGAAACCTACCGTGACGAGGACGCCAAAGCCCGCGATCCCGGCGCGGCTTCCGACCTCGATTGGGCGGTGCTGGCCAAGCTCCCCTGTCTGGCGTTTTACATGGGAGTCAAATCGCTGTCGCGGATTTGCCGGAAGCTGATCGAGCACGGGATGGACCCGGCGATGCCCGCGGCCACCATCCGCTGGGGCACCACGCCCCGGCAGCAGACCGTGGCCGGCACGATCTCCGATCTTCCCCAGCGCGTTGCCGAGGCGGGGCTCGGTCCGCCCGCCATGACCATCATCGGCCGCGTCGTCGCGATGCGAAAGACTCTCAACTGGTTCGAGACGCGGCCGCTGTTCGGCCAGACCGTCGTCGTCACCCGCACGCGCCAGCAGGCCAGCGACCTGTCGCAGCGCCTCGCCGGGCTGGGCGCCAACGTCATCGAAGCGCCGACGATCGAGCTGGCCGCCCCGACGGATTGGTCAGCCGTGGACAACGCCCTGCGATCGATTTCCGAATTCGACTGGGTGATCTTCACCAGCCAGAACGGTGTCGAGTTCACGCGCCGCCGCCTGATCGAGCTCGGCCTGGACGCGCGGGCATTCAGCAAGACCAAAATCGCCGCCATCGGCGACGCCACCGCACGGGCCGTGCGCGACCAATTGTTCTTGTGCGTCGACCTGGTCCCCAAGAGTTTCGTCGCCGAGGCCCTGGCCGACGCACTATTGGAGCAAAACCAGGTTCGCGGCAAGAAATTCCTCCTCCTCCGCGCCGACATCGCCCGCCCGATCCTGCGTGAACGTTTGCAGCACCAAGGCGCCGCCGAGGTGCATGACATCTCGATCTACCAGACCAAACCCGCGGCGTCATTGCCGGCCGAACTGCTCGACGCCCTGGCGGCCAACCAGGTCTCCTGGATCACCTTCACCAGCAGCAGCACCGCCAGGAATTTCGTCTCACTGCTCGGCGCCGATTACCGTCAGGGGTTGAGCGGCGTCAAACTCGCGAGCATCGGGCCGGTGACGACCAGCGCGCTTACAGAAGCGGGTTTGATTCCAACGGTCCAGGCAGATTCCTTTAATATCGACGGTCTGGTGCGCGCCATCGCCGGCATCGAAACCGATCAAAGCCGTTAACGACTCTATGAGCGTCAAATTTCCCGATACCGCGCCGGAGGCTTCCGCCGAGCAGTATTATTCGGTGCTGCGCGACCAGATCGAGCACGAGGACAATCTGATCGGCTTGCGGTTGAGCTGGTTCGTGACCGCCCAGTCATTCCTGTTCATCGCCTACGCCATCGTCATCTCGAACTTCGGCCCGGCGCACCCGCAATGGGCCGTGGCCCAGATGCGAAAGCTGGCGATCGTGATTCCGCTCGTCGCGATCCTCACGTGCCTGCTGATTTACGCCGCGATCATCGGCGGACTTCTGGCCATCCGGAACCTGCACCGCCTGTACGGCAAATATTTCGGCCCGCCCTCGGCGGCGTGCCTGCCGCCGGTCCAGGGCTACCGCCATACCCAGTTCATGGGCCAGGCGACGCCGCTCCTGCTGCCGCTGGTTTTTCTGACCGTGTGGCTGGTGCTGCTGGTCACGAGCGTGCCGTGGTGAAGCGCTCGTCAAAACGCTCGCCCATCGGCAATGTCCTTTCCAGTTCCGGCATTCCGCAATTGTATCAGCCGCGGGCACACGCGGGCCGGCCGCTATACGCGGCATGGCGGGTCTTCGCAGCAAAAGCCTCCCAGTTTCAACAGCGGGAGGACGCTGGGAATCGTTAAATTCCTGCTCGAAGCGGCCGGGACGAAAATCGAGTTGTACAGTGAGTCTGATCGACCGCCGCGATCCAAAGGGGCCGGGTATGCTCCCCACAGATCTCACCGACCATCATGATTTCATCGCCACGCTTCCGCGCCCGGCGGTCTCGGTGGTGCAGTGCCACTCGTGCGGCTACGAGCCGCCCCGGCAGAACCATCCACCCCGGCAATGCCCCAAGTGCTACGGCGGCGTGTGGGAACGCTTCGTCTGGCGCGGCAAGCTCGAAGACGCGATCGCCCCCGAGCGCCGCGCCGCCGACCTCCACGCCGCCATCGCCCGGGCCCACCGCCCGGCGTAGGGGCAAATCACGAATCTCGAAATCCCAATGACGAATGACGAATCAAATCCGAATGACCGAAAATCAAATGACGAAACCAAGACCCTGCCCGACCGCGGTTTCGAGCTTTGGTCATTCGTATTTCGGATTTGATTCGTCATTCGTCATTCGGGTTTCGTCATTCACCGCGATCCAGCGCTGCCAGTCCTCTCAGCGTCGCTTCTTCCTCGACGACGAAGGTCCACTTTCCTTTCCAATCGCGGTGAAACAGATCGGCCAGGCCGCCCTTGGCGCCGCCAGTGACGACGACGCGTCTTCGCATTGGAACACCGAGCTGGCGGAACAACTCCAGGCGGGCGGCGCTGGCTTCCGCGAGCGCCTCGATCACCGCCGCGAGCATTTCCTCCCGTGTGGTTGAAAGCGTCAGGCCCAGAAACGCACCCTGTTTCTGCTCGACGCTGGTGCGTTCTCCAGCAAGGTACGGCTCAAACCGCACGGTTCCCCACGGAGGCGCTGTCTCGCCCCGTCCGTCGTCGGCCTTGCCTCGCTCGGCCAGCGCATGCACCAGCTTCCAGAATCTCCCGTTGGGCATTTCACGGAAGAATTGCTGCTGCATCCATTGGAGCGCGGTTCCCGCCGCGGCCAGCGTGCTGACCGACATCCACTTTCGTCCGACGCCCAAGGCCCGCGTGAGCAGCCGCTCGTGCGGCATCGCCCGGTCGGCGCACAAGCCCAGCACGTCGGTCGAGCCCGAGTTGTTGATCAGTTGGCCCTCGCGCGTTCCGGCCAGCAGCATCGCCGAACTCGTGTCGACGATCCCGGCGACAACCGGCGTGCCGCCGGTCAGGCCGAACGACCTGGCCGCCTGGTCCGTGATCCGCCCGCCAATCTGGTTGGCTTCCAATACATCTGGAAGAAGCGCGGCGGATACGCCGACGGCGTCGCAAAGTTCCCGGCTCCAGCCCGACTGCCCAACGGTATCGTAAAGCCCCGTGAACGAGGCGTTGGACGGGTCGATCACGCGGGCGCCGGTGACTTGGCGGTGCAGAAACGTATTGAGATGTCCGACCAGATCCGCCCGCCGCAGCGCCTGCGGTTGGTGCTGGAGATACCACGCCCAGGTCGTCACGCTGATTCCGCCGGGCACGGGACGGTTGCCGGCGATTTGCAGAAACCGCTCCTTGCCGACGCGTTTTTCCAGCTCGATCGCCACCTCGACGCTGCGCCGGTCCTGGTGCGTAATGATCGGCGTCAGCGGCTTGCCCTTGGCGTCCATCGCGACCCAGGCCGGCGACATCACCGACAGCGCCACTGCATCAACCTCTTTGACCGCGCGTCCCAAAAGCCCGATTGCCTCCGCCACCGCGCGCAGGAGTGACGGTGGATCGACTTCCACCCGCACGTCTGTATGCCGAGTCTCGAATCCCGCGCGCACGACCTTCCCCCGCACCTTCGCGTCGCGCAGGATCGCCGCCTTGACCGAAGAGGATCCGATATCCAGCCCGAGCAGGTCCATAGTGGCAGGATTGTGCAGCGAACATCCAGATGCCGCAAAGGTCGCGTATGCTTAGACGCGAATGACTTTGACGAAGGATCAAATCCGGGATGCCGCCATGCGACTGACCGCCAGCGAGCGGGAAGCCCTCGCGGAGGAACTGCTGGTCAGCATTGACGACAACGAGCGCGAAGCAATCGATCGCGCATGGCTCGAGAAGTCCGCCGGCGCGATGCGGAATTGCTATCGGGCAAGGCAGCCGCAAGACCGGTTGCCGAAGTGCTGGAACGGCTCTGGAGCAGCGGCAAGAATTAGCTGCCCCAGTTGCGTCGGTGCCACAGGCGAACGCACTTTACCCCGTAGCTATTCCTCAGATGTGTGCGGCACCTGGAGCGGGGGCGTCCGCATTTGCCGATCCGGCGGGTTGTTCACCAAGACAATGATTACCAAGGTTGTCGTGGTTACGGAAAGAACCAGTCCGATCAAACTCAATACCTTCGCCCATCGCACATGCGTCCAGTTCGCAATTACCGCCGGAATTGAAACGACCAACCCAACCATTGGTACAGGTCCAATAACCAGGGCCATAACCGCGAGGGATTTCCGCAGCATTGCCGCGGGCGGGCGATAGAGCACGAATTGTTCAAGTTCGTCGGCCGACCGCCCCTCCAATTCGTTCGCATGGATTTTTGCGAAAAGCGGGGTACGACATCGACCGCATTTGACCCAAGTCGTGGTAAATGGAATCCCTTTGAACCGCTCGACGTAATCGTAAGCGAGTCCGGGAACGTTCCGCGCACCGCATCGCGGGCAGTTGATCCGCAATTCGGGTGCTCCCACGGAAACCGCATCACCACTTTCCACCACATGGTTGATCGCTTCCGTTAACTCCTCGCTTGCCTCGACAGGCTTCCCGTCGATTGTCAACGGAACCCTCAGTAGCGATGCCATCCTGCGGGCGACCGGGACCATGTGGGTATCCCGCGCGTTCGTGGAGCAGCGGTCCAACCAAATAGGCTTTTGGCCCGATTGCCGCGAGATTCCAAGTTCCACCTCCTCGCGGCCCTCCTCGTTGAACACGTTGACGTAGACCTCGGCGATCTGCTCTGCCGTAACACGGCGCCGTGCCAGCAGCCATCGGCGTTCCAGGACTCGCGAATTGCCGTCGATGCTGAACGACCTTCCGACACTCGACAGGCCGACACACAATCCCCCCAGGCCAAGGAACGCCAGCCACGGCACTCACCATGCCACCGGGGCTGTTGATTGCGACCGGTGCCGCAGTACGAGAACGGCGAACAGGGCGACACCGGCGACCGCCAGGGTTAATTCAAATTGCCAATGCCGGACAAGCCGAAGCCGTTGGTCCGTTGCCTCGGCGACAAACAATTCCGTCCCAACGCTCTGGCCTTGCTTTACCGCGTGCACATCGCTGGCTTGTTGTCGTGGAATCGCAGATTGCCCCATTTTAAGACTCTCCCGTGACGTAGCTGGCCGTGCCAATTAGGCAGGCGTGCACGAATCCCTGCAAAGTTATCACTTTTGCGTAGTATAAACTATGATCCTGCGGGTCCAACTGCGGCAAAACCTATGAACATCGCACCACTCGCCAATCGCTCCTGCGCGTTTGTTATTCTCATCGGAATTCTCGGTGTCGGCATCGCCCGCGGCCAGACCGCGCCGTCCGGCGAATTCCGCGCCAGCGCCGCTACCATCGACAAAATCCGCGAGGAGGGCCTGAACCACTCGCAGGCGATGCAGACGCTGAGCTATCTCACTGATGTGATCGGTCCGCGGCTGACCGGGTCGCCGAACCTCAAGCACGCCAATGAGTGGACGCGCGACACACTGTCCAAGTGGGGCCTTGAGAACGCGCACCTCGAACCCTGGGGTCTGTTCGGGCGCGGGTGGTCGCTCAAGCGTTTCTCTGTCCAGATTGTGGAGCCGCAAACGATCATTCTGATCGCGTATCCGAAGGCGTGGACGCCCGGGTTCGATGAGCCGTTCACGGCGCCGGTGATCTGGATCGATGCCAAGACCGAATCGGATCTCAAGAAATACGAAGGGAAGCTGAAAGGCGCGGTGGTGCTGGCGGGGGGCGTGCGGCCGGTCGCGGCGCGGTTCGACCCGCTGGCGGCGCGCGTGAGCGATTCGGATCTTCTGGGTTTGGCCGATGCGACGCCCGGCACGACTTCTCCGCCGGGACAGGCCCGCGCCGCCAACGTCTCGGAGCGCAGTGCACAGTTCGCGGACACGGCGGTTGGACAGCGGCTGCTTCGCGGGCGTGGCGGCGCCACGACGCAGCCAGCCGGGGGACGGCTCGGCCGCCGCGGCGGCAGGGGAGGAGCGGGCCTGTTCACCGGCCGAATTCTCACCTTCGCCGCCAAGGAAGGCGCGGCCCTCGTGATCGATGCCAGCCTTCAGGGCGATGGCGGCACGGTGTTCGTCGCCGGTGCATCGGTTCCGGGCCAGACCGGCTTTGGCCGTGGCGGGCCACGCGTCTATTCCGTCGACTGCCCGCCGATCCCCGCCCAGGCCACCATGGCCGTCGAGGATTACAACCGCCTGGTCCGCATGATCCAGCAGGGCGAGCAACTCAAGATGAGTGTCGATCTCCAGGTGCAGTACCACACCGATGACCTGATGGCGTACAACACCATCGCCGAGATTCCCGGAGCGGATCCCGAGCGGAAAGACCAGATCGTGATGATCGGCGGGCACATGGACTCCTGGCAGGCCGGCACCGGCGCCACGGACAACGGCGTCGGCGTCGTCGCCGCCATGGAAGCCGTCCGCATTCTGGAGGCCTGCAACCTGAGGCCCCGCCGCACCATCCGCATCGCACTGTGGACCGGCGAAGAGCAGGGACTGCTGGGGTCCCGCGCGTATGTCAGCAAGCATTTCGGCTCATACCCCGGCCAATCCGCTTTCGGTGGCGGCGGGCGCGGTCGACGCGGCCGCGCAGCCGCTGATGAGTCTGACGTCGCGTCCAGTCAGCCCGCGACTACCCGCCCCAGCCGCGGCCTGGAAAAAGGCCCGGAATACGAGCAGCTTTGCATCTACTTCAACCTCGACAACGGCACCGGAAAAATTCGCGGCGTCTACATGCAGAACGATGAGGCCGCCCACCCCTATTTCAGGGCCTGGCTCGCTCCTTTTGCCGACCTGGGCGCAACCACCCTCACGCCGTCGAACACCGGCTCGACCGATCACATATCCTTCGACAACATTGGCCTTCCGGGTTTTCAGTTCATCCAGGACCCCATCGAGTATTTCAGCCGCTCGCACCATTCCAGCGCGGACGTGTTCGACCGCATCCAGGCCGATGACCTGAAGCAGGCCGCCACCATAATGGCCGCGTTCCTGTACGATGCCGCGCAGATGGACGAGCGTTTCCCGCGGAAGCCCTTACGGTGAATAAGCCTAGATTTGCGATCCTGTGGCGGGGCGAAGCAATAGATTCATGATGGTCGGTTGCATCACGGTGTCTTTGTATTGTTTGTCGCGGTTCAGTTGCCGCCAGCCCGGATCGCCGCCAAACGCCTGCCAGCCCTTCTTCTGCGCCTCCATGCTCTCGAACGCGAGCATGTAGGTCAGGCTCGGCAGATGCACACCGGCCAGCGCCTCGCCAAAGAAAACACCGTTCATGCCGCAGTGCTTGAAGACGGCGATTTCGCCTCCGGTGTCGAACATCTCCACCTTCTTGCGCGCCCGCTCGCGGTTGTGACTTTCGTAGCGGCGCATCTGAAGAACGCGTTCCGGCGAATGAGTCGGAACCTGCACCTCGGGGAAATGCGGAAAAGCGTACAGCAGCGTGCTCTCGTAACGGGTGTAGGTCGGCTCCTGCTGCGAATCGTTGAGGATTTCTTTGCCCGCCTGCTGGTAGGCCTGATCGTCGGCGAGCTTGTCCTCCAGGTCGATGAACGCCTGAAGGTTCTTGAACGGCAGCACCAGCCGCAGGTCGGTGCTGTCGGCGGACAATCGGAGCGGCGGGTTGTCCTTGGCCAGCAGCTTCAGGACTCCGACCGGCTCGATGCCCGCCCGGTTGAACGCCGCGATGCCCGCCTCCGCCAGGAATTGTTCGTACGCCTGCTGCTTCTGCGGCGAGGCAAACTGGTACATGCGAACCTCGATCAACTCCCGATTCGATTCTCCGCCCTCCGCCCCGCGGGCCAGCCAGGGGGCAGTCAACCCCAGTGTCGCCGCCGTCGATACCGCCAGGAATTCCCGTCGCTGCATGGTTTAGTTCCTTTCCTCAACTTGCCGCCCCAGAATTGTACCGACGGACCTCTCGAACGTTTGTATTCCCGCACTTTGGCGAGTAGTTTGGCATGATCCGCGCCGAATCGTATTTTTTCATCTGCCCGTGACCTATGACCACAACAGCGCCCACCTCCGAAATGACGCCCGCTCCCATCGAGCCGCAACCCAAGGCGATGCGGGTTGCGCGCCTGGTTTCTCTGGACGCGCTCCGCGGCTTCGACATGTTCTGGATCATCGGCGGGGAAGAGGTCGTCAGGGCCATCGCCGAGCCCTACGCCAAAGAACATCACCGGTGGGCCGAAATCGCGATGAAGCAGATCGACCACACCCCCTGGGCCGGCTTCACCTTCTATGACCTGATCTTCCCGATGTTCGTCTTCATCGTCGGCGTCTCGCTGGTCTTCTCGCTCAACAAGGCGATCGACACCCGTGGCAAGGCCGCCGCGGTGCGCCGGGTCATTATCCGAGGCATCGTCCTCTATCTTCTTGGCCTCATCTTCTACGGCGGCCTCTCCTGGTCCTTCGGTGGTATCTACGCCCAACACAAAAATCCAACCTTCGATCCCTCGAACTACCACACCGCCTTCTCCCGCGTCATCGCCGACATCCGCTTCATGGGCGTGCTCCAGCGGATCGCCATCTGCTATACGGTCAGCGGCCTGCTATTCTGTTTCTTCAAGCCGCGCACGCTCCTGTACATCGCCGCCAGCCTGCTGGTGATCTACTGGGGCCTGATGACATTCGTCCGAGCCCCCGGCCAGGATCACCGCTCCTTCGACGAACACAAGAACATCGCCAACTGGATCGACGCCCATTACCTGCCCGGCTACAAATGGGACGGCCGCCACGATCCCGAAGGCCTGCTCAGCACCATTCCCGCCGTCGGCGGCTGCCTCCTGGGCGTGCTGGCCGGCGTCCTGCTCTTCCGCAACAAGTACGGACCCTGGGGCAACGTCCTCATCCTGATCGTCGGCGGCGCCATCCTCATCGGCGCCGGCTACGCCTGGGGTTTCCAGTTCCCCGTCATCAAAAAGCTCTGGACCAGTTCCTTCGTCCTGCTCACCACCGGAATCAGCGCCGTTCTGCTCGGGCTTTTTTATCTGGTGGTCGATGTGATCAAGTTCCGCATCTGGGCCGCCCCCTTCGTCTGGATTGGAATGAACGCGATCACGCTGTATCTGGTGTGGAACCTGTTCGAGGACGGCTTCCGCAAGATCTCCGCCGCCCTGGTCGGAGGCCCGGACAGCGAGTTGGCCCATCACATTCCCAAAGACGATCTCGCCATTGCCCAAGCCGTCGTCGCCGTGCTGCTGATCCTCACCCTGGCCCGGTTCCTCTACAAACGCCAGATCTTCCTGAGGGTCTAGTCCGACGTGCCTCGAAATGTCCCAAAATGTTAATCCCGTTCGGCACACGGTTCAGCGCAATTAGCAATACTATGCATTTCAGTTAAATAGCAAGAATATGAATTGCGCTTCTGTCGGCTTGGCGGCATGATGCTT
>Ga0210396_10005979_pt1 | contig 11704 bp, 10 predicted proteins | sample IncBWH17OmetaG_FD_155466 | JGI IMG/M metagenome (GOLD analysis project Ga0210396, IMG submission 155466) | Forest soil microbial communities from Barre Woods Harvard Forest LTER site, Petersham, Massachusetts, United States - Inc-BW-H-17-O ...
AGGCAACCCCTCAGTTCGCCCACCTTGAGCGAGCACAGATCCGCCGAGAGGGCCTCCGGCAGCATCGGCTCGACGCGGTCTGGGAAATAGACGCTGTTGCCCTTCGTGCGCGCTTCCTGGTCGAGCGCCGATCCAGGCGTGACGGCTGCCGCGACGTCGGCGATGGCCACCCAGACGATCCAGCCACCGGGATTGCGGGGATCCTCGTCCGGCTCGGCGTAGACGGCGTCGTCATGGTCGCGGGCGTCCGCCGGATCGATGGTGATCAGCGGCAGGCGGGTCAGGTCAGTCCGTCCCATCGGACCAGGGAGGCGCGCCGCGCGGGCCTCGTCTTCGGCCGCGTCGGAGAAGCCGGTGGGAACGCCATGTGTGTGGATGGCCAGGAGAGACGCCGCGCGCGGATCATCCTCACGCCCAACCGTTTCGACGACCCGACCGGATTTCGGGCCATAGGAGCGGGTCCGGGACGGATCCACCTGCGCCAGCACGAGGTCGCCGTCCGCAAGATCGCGAGCCTCTCCAGGAAGAACGACCAGACTCTCCTTGGATCTGCGGTCGACCGGCTCGATACGGACCTCGCCGCGCGCCTTTCGCACCACGCCAAGAATCCGATGGGCGCTTTGCCCCAGGCGCTTGATGAGCCGCGCCTCGATCTCGCCGCCCTCGGTGCGCTCGAACCGGACCAGAAGGCGGTCGCCCAGACCGGGCGCGCCGGCCGCCTGTTCCTCCCGGGATGGCGCGAGCCGGATGGGTGGGCGATCTCCGCCGTCCTTCACCAGGCGTACGAAAAGGTCGCCATCGGCGTCGCGCTCGGCGACGTCCACGACGCCCACGGGAGGGAGTTCGGCCTCTCGCCGGCGACGTCCCCGCGGCGGCGTACGGGTCCGCCGGTCTCCGCCCCGGGGCGGTCGCTTCACGAAGCGCTCTTCTTCGGCGCAGCTCTCGACTTCGGCTTGGCGGCGGCCTTCTTTGGGCCGGCGCCTTTCGAGGCCTTCGCCCGCGCCGTCGGTTTCGCCGCCGGAGCGGCTTTGGCGGCGCTCTTTGGCTGGCTCACCGTGGCTTTGGCGGTCCTGCGTCCCCGCCCGCCGCCGGCCTGCTTCCCTCGAGCAGCAATCAGGGCCACGGCCTCGGCAAGGGTCAGTGCCTCGGGGTCCGCGCCCTTGGGCAGGGTGGCGTTGACGTCCTCGTGCTTGACGTAGGGGCCGTAGCGGCCGGCCATAAGCTTGACGGGCTTGCCCGTCTCCGGATGCGCACCGAGCTCACGGCCGGGGCTCGCCGCAGCGCGCCCGCGACCGCCCCCGGCGCGCTTCTCAGCCAGAAGTGCGACAGCGCGGTTGAGACCCACCTCGAACACCTCTTCGGCGTTGGGGAGGTTTGCATAGGTCTTCTGGTGTTGGACGTAGGGCCCGTAGCGGCCGATGCCGGCGAGAATCATTTCGCCGTCCTCGGGGTGCGGCCCTACCTGTCGCGGCAGACTGAGGAGGCGCAAAGCCTTGTCGAGGTCCATAGCGGCCGCAGGCCAGTCGCGCGGCAGGCTCGACCTGCGCGGTGGGTCCGCCGCGGCTTCGACATAGGGTCCGAAGCGTCCGATCTTCAGCCACACCGACTGGCCGGTCGCCGGGTCGATCCCTAGCTCGCGATCTCCGGACGCCTCGCCGTCCTCGCCTTCGGATGCGGCGATCGGGCGGGTGTAGCGGCATTCCGGATAGTTCGAGCAGCCGATGAAGGCCCCGTAGCGCCCCGTCTTCAGAGAGAGGCGTCCGTTGCCGCAGCTGGGGCAAGCGCGCGGGTCGAGGCCGTCGCCGCGATCGGGGAAAATGTGCGGCCCGAGCGCATCGTTTAGGGCGTCGAGGATTTGGGTGGTGCGCAGCTCGCCAATGCCGCCGACGGCGGCATAGAACTCCTGCCAGAACTCACGCAGCAGCGCCTTCCAGTCGAGCTCGCCAGCCGACACCAGGTCGAGCTTCTCCTCAAGCGCGGCGGTGAAGTCGTATTCGACGTAGCGGCCGAAGAACTGCTCTAGGAAGGCGGTCACCAGGCGCCCGGCGTCCTCTGGGACGAAGCGGGTCTTTTCCATCCGCACATAGCCGCGGTCGCGCAGGACCGAGAGTATTGCGGCGTAGGTGGAGGGACGGCCGATGCCGAGCTCCTCCATCTTCTTGACCAGGCTCGCTTCGGAATAGCGGGGCGGGGGTTCGGTGAAGTGCTGGTCGGCGCGGACGGCGCGGATCTGAGCGTTTGCGCCGGCCTGGACCTGCGGCAGGCGGCCCGACTCCTCATCCGCCGCGTCGTCCTTCCCTTCTTCGTAGAGAGCGAGGTAGCCCGGGAAGAGAACGACCTGGCCGGTGGCGCGCAGGCCCGTCTGGGCGTCGGCGCTCTCAATCTCGATGGTGGTCCGCTCGATCCGCGCGGCCTCCATCTGAGAGGCGACCATGCGCTTCCAGATCAGTTCGTAGAGGCGGCCGAGATCCGACTCGAGGCGTACCCGGCCCGGGTTGCGGGAGAGGCTGGTCGGACGGATCGCCTCGTGGGCCTCTTGGGCGTTCTTGGCCTTGGTCTTGTAGATGCGCGCTGAGTCGGGGACGTACTCGGACCCATAGAGGCTGCCGATCACCGAGCGCGCCTCGTCGAGAGCTTCTGGCGCGGACTGCACGCCGTCGGTCCGCATGTAGGTGATCAGGCCTACGGTCTCGCCGCCGATGTCGACGCCCTCATAGAGCTTCTGTGCGGCCTGCATGGTGCGCTGGGCGGAGAAGCCGAGCTTGCGCGCCGCCTCCTGCTGCAGGGTCGAGGTGGTGAAAGGCGGCGGCGGAAAGCGCCGGGCGGGCTTTTTCTCGACGCCGGCGATTGAGAACCGACCCGCCTGGATCGCGGCCCGGGCGTCGTTCGCTTCCGACTCGGTCGTCAGGTCCAGCCGCCCCAGGCGCTTGCCGCGATGCTTGACGAGTCGCGCCTGGAAGGGATCGGCGCCGGCCGCGACGTCAGCATCGACCGTCCAATATTCCTGGGACCGGAAGGCCTCGATCTCGATCTCGCGATCGACGATGAGGCGCAGGGCCACCGACTGGACGCGCCCAGCCGAGCGGGCGCCGGGGAGTTTTCGCCACAGCACGGGCGAGAGGGTGAAGCCCACGAGGTAGTCCAGGGCCCGGCGCGCGAGGTAGGCGTCGACCAGCTCCATGTCGATGGCCCGCGGGTGCTTCATCGCCTCGGTCACCGCGGTTTTGGTGATGGCGTTGAAGACCACGCGCTCCACCGTCCGGTCCTTCAGCGCCCGGCGGCGGGTCAGGTCCTCGAGGACGTGCCAGCTGATCGCCTCGCCCTCGCGGTCGGGGTCGGTGGCCAGGATCAGGCGGTCTGCGCCTTTCAAGGCGGCGGCGATATCGGCGAGCCGCTTGGCCGACTTGGAGTCGACCTCCCAGCTCATTGCGAAATCTTCGTCCGGACGCACCGAACCGTCCTTGGACGGCAGGTCACGCACATGCCCGTACGAGGCCAGCACGGTGTAACCCGGGCCAAGGTAACGGTTGATGGTCCGGGCCTTGGCCGGGCTTTCGACAACGACAACGTTCATGGACTGCAAAGCGTCGGGCTATTCTGTTCTTGGGCGGGCCAAGCCCGGACGGCGGCGCGGAAAGTGGGGGCGCGCCCCGGGGTGTGTCAACGCCGGTGGGAGACGAGACGGTACGGAAAACGCGTCAAGGGCGCACCGCCAGGCCTCCTCCGACCATTTCCGCGCGCCCGGCGAGGCACAGTTCCATGAGCGCAGCGGTCACTGCGGAGACCGGTGCGCCCGCGGCTCTGGCTAGCTCGTCCGGGGAGACAGGGGTGGCTGAGAGCAGCGCCTCGAGCGTCTCGGAAAGGCCGTCGGGGGATTGCGGGATCGTGGCGGCGGCGCGTGGTCGGGCCGCGAGGGCGACCGCCGCGCCTGGCGCCTGTAGCGCCTCGAGCACATCCTCCACCCCTTCGACCAGCGTCGCGCCGTGGCGGATGAGGTTGTTCGTTCCCCGCGCGCGCGGCTCCATGGGGGATCCGGGAACGGCGAAGACCTCGCGCCCCTGCTCGCCGGCCAGGCGGGCCGTGATCAGGGACCCGGACCGGAGTTCCGCCTCCACGACGATCACGCCGATCGAGAGGCCGGAGATGATGCGGTTCCGGCGGGGGAAGTCGGGCGCCCGCGCTTCATGGCCCATCGGCTGTTCCGAGACCACGCACCCCTGCTGGGTGAACTGACCGTAGAGATCGTGGTTTTCGGGCGGGTAGGGCTGGTCGACGCCTCCGGCCAGGACCGCGACGCCGCCCGTCTCGATCGAGCCGGCATGAGCAGACGCGTCGATACCGCGGGCGAGGCCGGACACCACGACAAAGCCGGCAGCGCCCAGGCCCACCGCCAGTTCGCGGGCGAATCGCCGACCCGCCGCGGACGCGACGCGCGCGCCGACGATCGCCAGGCAAGGTCGGACGAGCAAGCGCGCGTCGCCCAGCGCCCAGAGAAACGGGGGGGCGCCGTCAGTGGCCGCCAGAGGCGCCGGAAACTCCGGATCCTCCGACAACAACAACCGTGCGCCGACGTCCAATCCCCGCTGCAACTCCCGTTCAGCGTCCGCAATGGACGGGACCCGAAGGCCTGTCGGCCGGCCGCCTCGGCGTGCAAGGTCCGGCAGGGCTTCCAGGGCCGCTTGCGCCGATCCGAATCGCGAGAGCAGGTTGGCGAAGGTCACCGGGCCAACGCCCTCGCTCCTGGCCAACCTCAGCCACGCAATCTGGCTGTCGGTCGAAGAGCTCCGCTCCAGCGTCACGAGGCCGGCTTGGCGCGGCCGATGCGCGGCTCTTCGTTGCGCAAGAGCCGGCCGATGTTCTCGTGGTGGCGGATGAAGATCAGCACCGCCATGCCGACGGCGAGCGCCAAGCGAGCGGGGGTCGCCTCACGCAAGAGCAGGAAGAGGAGCGGGGAAACGGCCGCCGCGGTCAGGGCCGCAAGTGAGGACATGCGAAAGATTGCGGCCATGGCGATCCACATCGCACCCGCCGCGAGGCCGACCGGCCAGGCGATCGACAGGAGCACGCCGAAGAAGCACGCCACCCCCTTGCCGCCGCGAAATCCCAGCCAGAATGGGAAGAGGTGTCCGACGAACGCCGCGCCGCCGGCCAGGACGGCGCCTAGTTGCCCGAAGGCCGCGCCCCCCAGGGAGACGGCGACGGCGGCCTTTCCCATGTCCGCGACGAGGGTCAGGGCGGCAAGCTCCCGGCGGCCGGTTCGCAGCACGTTCGTCGCGCCGATGTTCCCCGAGCCGACCTGGCGGATGTCGCCGGCGCCGCCCAGACGGGTGATGATGAGGCCAAACGGGATAGAGCCCAGCAGATAGCCGACAGCGACGCAGAGGCCTGCCATCATCCCCGCCGGCAAATGAAGCTCTGCCATGACCATCTGCGGAGCCTAGGACATAGGCGGGCAGGGAAGAAGAGGTTTCATTGCGCTGGAACCGGGGCCGATTCCCAGACCACCCGGCCGTCGACCACCGTCATCAGCACGCGACCTTGCAGCCGTCGGCCGTCGAAGGCGGAATTCTTCGACTTCGACAGGAGCAGGCTGGCGTCGATCACCCGGGGCGCGTCGATGTCGCAGAGGATGAGGTCGGCAGGCGCGCCGATTGCGAGGCGCCCGGCGGGACTGCCGATCGCCCGTGCTGGCGCGAGTGTCACGGTTTCCAGCAGGCGCAGCAGCGGCGCCTGGCCCTCGTGCCAGAGGGTTAGAAGGGCGGGGAACAAGGTCTCCAATCCGACCGAGCCGGGGGTCGCCTCCTCGAAGGGCAGGCGCTTGTCCTCGGCAGGCGCCGGGGCGTGGGCGGAAACGACGATGTCCACCAGTCCCGAGGTAACGGCCCCCACCAAGGCTACCCGATCGGCCTCCGCCCGCAGCGGCGGGGTGAGCTTCCAGAAGGTGCGGTAATCGCCGATGTCGAGTTCGTTGAAGGTGAGGTGATTTATCGAGGCGCTGGCGATCACGGGCAGACCGCGGTCCTTCGACCTGCGCAAGGTGTCGAGGGCGCTTTCGGCGGACACCTGGTCGACCATCAGCCGCGCACCCGCGGGCGCAGTCAGCTCGAGCAGGGCGAGATCACGCTCCAACATGATGGTCTCGGCCGCCGGGGGCTCCGATGGAAGGCCCATGCGCCCCGCGAATTCACCCTCGCTCGCGGCGGCGCCGGCGGTGAGCCAGGGATCGGCGGGGCGATGGGCGACGAGGACGCCAAGACCCCCGGCATAGGCGAGCAGGCGGCGCATCACCCGCGAATCGACGATCGGGCGGTCGGCGTCGGTGACGAAGACGCAGCCGGCCTCGCGCATAAGGCCGATCTCCGCCAGGGCCTTGCCCTCGCATCCGCGCGTGGCGGCGCCGGCGGGATAGACGTGGACCAGCTCGATGTCGCGCGCGCGACGCAGGATGAAGTCCGCCACCGACGGCTCGTCCACCGGCGGGTCGGTGTCGGGCATGACCACGATCGAGGTCACTCCCCCGGCCGCGGCGGCGCGGGAGGCGGACTTGAGCGTTTCCTTGGGCTCCGAACCGGGTTCGCCGGTCTTCACCCGCAGATCGACTAGTCCCGGAGACAGGACGGCGCCGCCGGCGTCGATCACCCGTGCGCCGTCAGGCAGGCCTGGAAGCGCATCCCCGCGGCTGATGCGAGCGATGCAGCCGTCGGCGGTCAGCAGGCACCCTGGGCCGTCGTAGCCGCTCTCAGGATCGACAAGGCGGGCGCCGATGAAGGCGAGGGGCTGGGCGTTCATCGGTTGTCCAGCCGGGCGGCCAGGGCGGCGAGCACGGCCATGCGCACGGCCACGCCCATCTCCACCTGATCCTGCACGAGGCTCACCTGGAGGTCATCGGCGACCTCGGAGTCGATCTCCACGCCGCGGTTCATCGGACCGGGGTGCATGACCCTCACGCCCGGGGCGGCGAGGGCGAGCTTCTCGCGATCGAGTCCCCAGAGCCGGAAGTACTCGCGCGTGGAGGGGACCAGGGCGCCCTGCATGCGCTCGAACTGCAGGCGCAACATCATTACGACGTCCGCTCCGCGGATCCCCGCCTTCATGTCGTGCACGACCTCGACGCCCCAGCGGGCGGCGGCCGCGGGCATCAGGGTCGGTGGCCCGACGAGGCGCACGCGCGCGCCCATCATGAGGAGCAGGGCCACGTTCGACCGGGCCACGCGGCTGTGCAGGACATCGCCGCAGATCGCCACGGTGAGCCCGTCGATGCGACCGAAGGCGCGCCGCATGCTCAGCGCATCCAGCAGCGCCTGGGAGGGGTGCTCGTGCTGGCCGTCGCCGGCGTTCACAACGCTGCAGTCGACCTTCTGCGAGAGGAGGGAGGCAGCGCCGGACGCCGCGTGCCGGATGATCAGGATGTCCGGCTGCATGGCGTTGAGGGTCACGGCCGTGTCGACCAGGGTCTCGCCCTTGGAGATCGAGGACGCGCGGGGGCTCATATTGATCACGTCGGCGCCCAGGCGCTTGCCTGCCAGCTCGAAGGAGCTCTGGGTGCGGGTGGACGCCTCGAAGAACAGGTTGATCTGAGTGCGGCCCTTGAGCAGATCGATCTTCTTGCTGGCCTGGCGGTTGAGGGCGACGAAGCTTTCGGCGAGCTCCAATAACTCCCCGACGCGGACCGGATCGAGATCGGTGACCGAAAGGAAGTGGCGCCTCGGGAACGGTTTCGCCCGTTCGCGAATCTCGTCCAATCCGGGGGCGACGCTGACCATGAGCCAAGGTCTCTAGGCCGAAGGACGATTCCCTTCAAACCCGCCCGTCCGCAGGCGGTCCAACGCCCCTTGCAGGATCCATGTTGCGGCCATGGCGTCGACGAGTTCGGCGCGCCGCGCGCGGCTGCGATCGGCTTCGTCGATGAGGACGCGATTGGCGGCCACGGTGGACAGTCGCTCGTCCCAGAAGGCGATCGGAAGGTCGCGAAAGCGCAGCAGATGGCGCGCGAAGGCCCGCGCGGACTGGCAACGCGGTCCCTCCGTCCCGTCCATGTTCACCGGCAGGCCGATCACCAGGCCGGCGGCGCCGCGGCTGGCCATCAGCTCGAACAAGCGCTCCACGTCGCTGGTGAACTTGCGCCGCTCAATGAGACCGATGGGCGAGGCGATCATCATGGAGATGTCGGAGACCGCCACGCCGATTGTGCGTGTTCCCAGGTCGAGCCCCACCACCGGGGCGCGCGGCGGCAGGGCGGCATGAAGTTCGCTCAGATCGACGACGGCCATCCGCTGGAGCTAGACGCGCGCGGCGGCGAGCTTGTCAAAGGGGGATCGCGCGCCTAACGGGCGGCCTTCTCGTCCGCCGTGCGCCACCGCTTCCAGGGAGCGACCATGACCATCGACACCGCCACCGTGCGCAAGGTGGCCAAGCTGGCCAGGATCCGCGAGGACGAGTCGCGCCTCGACTCGCTGGCCGCCGAACTCAGTGGGATCATGGACTGGATCGACCAGCTCAACGAGGTGGACACCGATGGGGTCGAGCCGATGACCTCGGCGGTGGCCGTGCGCCTGCCGATGCGCGAGGACCTCGTCACCGACGGCGGAGATCCCGATGAGATCCTCGCCAACGCCCCAGCCGCTCGCAGCGGCTTCTTTGTCGTGCCCAAGGTGGTGGAATGAGCGATCTGACCGGCCTCACGCTCGAGACCGCCTTGGCCGACCTCAAGGCGCGCCGGGTCTCGGCAGTCGAGCTCGCCCGCGCCCACCTGGACGCCATTGAGCGGGCGCGCCCACTCAATGCCTTCGTCCTGGAGACAGCCGAGCGTGCGATGGAGATGGCGCGGATCAGCGACGAGCGCATTGCGGCGGGGTCCGCCGGACCGCTCGAAGGCGCGCCAATCGGCGTGAAGGACCTGTTCTGCACCCGTGGCGTGCGTTCGACGGCCGGCTCGCGGATCCTCGGGGAGTTTGTCCCGCCCTACGAGTCGACCGTGACTGAGCACCTGTGGCGTGACGGCGCGGTGATGCTGGGCAAGCTGAACATGGACGAGTTCGCCATGGGCTCGTCCAACGAGAACAGCGCCTTCGGCCCTGTGGTCAATCCCTGGCGCTCGAGCGCCTCCAACCGGCCCCTGACGCCCGGTGGTTCGTCCGGCGGTTCGGCCGCGGCTGTGGCGGCGGACATCGTGTTAGGCGCAACCGCCACGGACACCGGCGGCTCAATCCGCCAGCCCGCGTCCTTCACCGGCACGGTGGGGATCAAGCCGACCTACGGCCGCTGCTCGCGCTGGGGCGTGGTGGCTTTCGCTTCCTCGCTCGACCAGGCCGGCCCGATCGCCAAGACGGTCAAGGACTCGGCCCTGCTGCTGCGCTCGATGAGCGGACATGATCCCAAGGATTCCACCAGCCTTCCCGTCGATGTCCCGGACTTCGTCGCGGCCGTCGGGCGGTCGGTGAGAGGGTTGCGCATTGGCGTGCCCCGCGAATACCGCGTGGAAGGGATGCCGCCGGAAATCGAGGCCCTTTGGGCCCGCGGCGTGGAATGGCTCAAGGACGCCGGGTGCGAAGTCGTCGACGTCTCCTTGCCGCATACGCGCTACGCCCTGCCGGCCTATTACATCATCGCCCCCGCCGAGGCCTCGTCGAACCTCGCCCGGTATGACGGCATGCGCTACGGCATACGTGTGGAAGCCGACTCGTTAGACGAGGTCTACGAGGCGACGCGGGCTGAAGGCTTCGGCGAGGAAGTGAAACGACGCATCCTCATCGGCGCCTACGTCCTCTCGGCCGGCTACTATGACGCCTACTATCTAAAGGCGCAGAAGGTGCGCCGGCGGATCGCCGACGATTTCGACCGCGCCTTCGAGACGGTCGACGCCCTCTTGACTCCGACTGCGCCGTCGGCGGCTTTCGGCCTGGGGGACAACACTTCCGACCCGATCGCCATGTACCTCAACGACATCTTCACGGTGACGGTGAACCTGGCGGGTCTGCCGGCGATCAGCGTGCCGGGCGGGCTCGACGCCGCGGGACTGCCGCTTGGTCTGCAGCTGATCGGCCGGGCGCTGGACGAGGAGACGATCTTCTCCCTCGCCGGCGTGCTCGAAACGGCGGCGGGAGGCGCCGGGCGGCCGCAGCCCTGGTGGGCGGCCTGAGCCGATGGACGACGCGCCGCGCCGCCGACAGGGCTTCTGGCTCACCGCCGGCGAGATCGTCGGCGTGCTCGCCCTGGTCATCGCCGGTCTCAACCTGTGGGAGAGTCACCAGCAGCACGTGGCGGATAGCCGGCAGCACCAGGAGGAGAGCCGGCGCGAACAGGTTTCCGCTCAGGCCGAGGCGGCCTTCGTGGCGGTGGGACACGCGGACCGGGAGGGACGGAGCGTCGCCATCTCACCGTTGAAGGAGAGCCAGGCGATTCAGACCCAGCGGTACGTTTTCCCCAGCGACCTGTCGGCCTCGCCAAGGGAGATCAGCGCGGCGCGGCCTCGGATTGACGCCGGCTGGATCGCCGAGGGCGTGCGCACCGCGCTCCAGGCTGCCCATGTGAAGGGCGGCGGCGAAGGCGCGATCCCGGTGGCCATCGAGACGACCTACGTCGAAGCGGGCGATGAGCGGACCGACGTCTCTCTCTATCGGGTTGGCTATTCGTGGAAGCCCAGGTTGTTCGGCGGCGCACAGATTCGTCTGCAGGGTCTCGCCCTTGTGCGCCGGGGCGTCACCGGGGACGCCCGCAAGCTGGTGGACGCGCGCTGGGAGGCTGAGCGGCCTAGAGAAAACCCCGCCCAGACGGTTCCGTCTGAACGGGGATGACTTGCTGTAGATTCAAAGGTGCAGAGCCTGGTTCAGCGTTTGCATTTGTTCCCTGCAGACGCATCAGGCTCTAGAGCGAGCGTCCTGAAGGCTCAGGGCTTGGTCGCGGCGGCGCTGTTGAGGTCCGCCTGGATCGACTTCAGCTTCGCGTCGTCGAGCTGGGCCTCGGGATAGACCGAGATGGCGCGCAGGGTCATGTCCTTGATCTGGTCGAGGCCCGGATAGCTGACCAGCTGGGGCATGTCCTTCTCGAGCACGGCCTTGGCGGCGGGGTTGGCCAGCAGATCGCCGATTGACGTCGATTCGACGGAAGGCGCGCCGGCCGCGGCGGGAATGGGTGCGCTGGCTGGCGCGGCGGCCGACTGAGCGATGGCCTGGGAGGCGGTCGCTAGGGCGAGCGCGCCGGCGCCTGCGGCCAGCGTCCTGAAGATAGATCCGGTCATCAAAAAGTGCTCCTCCCTGCGGACAGGGGGTCCGCTTTGCGCGGGATTAGTGAGGGCGCCTCGCCGCGTTTGTCCAGGGGCGCGGGAGCGGTGTAGAAGCCGGCCATGAGCGAGGCGTCATCCAAGCACATCGAAGGGGCCACCGGCCCGTGGGAAGTGGTCCTGGGCCTGGAGGTGCACGCCCAGGTGGCCTCGAAGGCCAAGCTGTTCTCCGGCGCGGCGGTAGGTTTCGGCGGCGGCCCGAACAGCCAGGTCAGCATGGTGGACGCGGCGATGCCGGGCATGCTGCCGGTGATCAACGAGCGCTGCGTGGAGCAAGCCGTGATCAGTGGCCTCGGGCTGAAGGCGAAGATCAACCTGTGGTCGCGCTTCGACCGCAAGAACTACTTCTATCCGGACCTGCCGCAAGGCTATCAGATCAGCCAGTACAAGGACCCGATCGTCGGCGAAGGGGCGATCGAGGTGGAG
>Ga0210396_10005980_pt1 | contig 11702 bp, 11 predicted proteins | sample IncBWH17OmetaG_FD_155466 | JGI IMG/M metagenome (GOLD analysis project Ga0210396, IMG submission 155466) | Forest soil microbial communities from Barre Woods Harvard Forest LTER site, Petersham, Massachusetts, United States - Inc-BW-H-17-O ...
AAACGTTCGCGTTCCAGAAAGCCGATAATGGCGGCTGGCGCTGTAACTCGCCGGCACTGCCGCCGGTAGAAGTCGGGGTCGCGACAAGCGGTCCCTAGAGGAAGCGCGGGGCCGGACGGCTCGGGCACGGGACACGTCTCCGAGCTTGAATCCTTATTGGCGCAAGCGGCGGTATCGCGGGCTCGCAAATCCAAACCATTCGAGAATCGTTTTCCGATGTTGCAGCGCGTCAGACAGCGCGCTGTATTTCGTTTGGCGGAAATAAGGACAGCACAAGTTTTGTTTTGTGTCGTTCTACATCGAACCACTGCGTCGAGATGCGCACACGCCGCCTTTGTTTTCGTATTGACGCTTTCGGATTTCAGGAAGATTGTTTGGATACGCAGCGTCAGAAAAAAACCGACGCGCGCACATTGGGAGGGATCGCATGATACGCATCGCGCTTGTCATAAGCTTTGCTATGCTCGCTCCGTTCGGTGCGAGTGCTCAAACGACAGATCAATTAGTCAAGGGTGCGACTGACACCTCAAACGTGCTCAATTACGGTATGGGCTATAACCTGCAGCGGTTCAGTCCGCTTACCCAGATCAACAAGGACAATGTCAAAAACCTGGTACCGGTGTGGAACTACAGCCTTGCCGATGATCGCAGCGAGGAATCGCAACCTCTCGTCTACAATGGCGTCATTTATGTCACCACTCACGCCGCCACGATGGCGGTCGATGCAAAAACCGGCAAACAGATATGGAAGACCAAGGTCGAGTATCCAGCTGAAACGCCCCGGATCGTGTGCTGCGGCATCATCAATCGCGGCGCCGCGATTCACGAAGGCAAGCTGTTCCGCACCACGCTCGACGCCAATGTGATTGCGCTCGATGCCGCGACAGGCAAGGAGCTCTGGCGTCAGAAGGCGGCTGACATCAAAGAGGGCTATTCGATGACGGTGGCGCCGCTCGTCGCTGACGGAGTCGTCTTGACCGGCATCTCCGGGGCCGAGTTCGGCACTCGCGGTTTCATCGATGGATGGGATCCGGCGACCGGCAAGCATCTGTGGCGAACCAATACGATACCCAGTCCCGATGAGCCCGGCGGCGATACCTGGAAGGGCGACACCTGGAAGCTGGGAGGCGGATCGACATGGATCACCGGCTCCTATGATCCGGAGCTGAACACGGTCTATTGGGGCATCGGCAATCCGGGACCGTTCAACTCGGCAGTCCGCCCCGGCGACAATCTTTACACCTGCTCGGTCCTCGCACTTGAACCGAAGACCGGCAAGATCAAGTGGCACTATCAATTCTCGCCGAACAATCCGTTCGACTATGATTCGGTCGCGGAGATGGTGCTCGCCGATCTCAACGTCAACGGCAAGCCGACCAAGGTGCTGATGGATGCCAATCGTAACGGCTTCTTCTATGTCCTCGACCGCACCGACGGGAAACTGCTCGCGGCCAATCCTTACGTGAAGGTCAACTGGGCTTCCGGCATCGACATGAAGACCGGCCGCCCGATTGAGACTGACATCGTCAAGGACGCGCGCGACGGCAAGAAGGTCACCGTCTATCCGTCCATCCTCGGCGGCAAGAACTGGGAGCCGATGTCGTTCAATCCGCAGACCGGGCTTGCCTATGCCAATACGCTTGCCTTCGGCGGCCACTACAAGAGCGAACCGGCAACCTACAAGGCCGGCGAATGGTATGTCGGCATGGATCTGACCGACCTGTGGGATTGGGGTGACGGACCGCGCGGCCACCTCAAGGCGATTGATCCCATGACCGGAAAGACGAAGTGGGAAGTGCCGAGCGATATCCCGCGCTTCTCTGGCGTGATGTCGACGGCCGGGGGCGTCGTGTTCGCCGGCCAGTTGACCGGCGAGTTTGAAGCGTTCGATGCCAGTAACGGCAAGAAGCTGTGGAGCTTCCAAACCGGCTCGGGCATCGAGGGACAGCCGGTGACCTGGCAGCAGGACGGTGTCCAGTATGTCGCCGTCAATAGCGGCTATGGCGGCGTCTACTCGATCTTCGCCGGCGACGAGCGGCTCGCCAAGGTGCCGGCCGGCGGTTCACTGTGGGTGTTTGCGGTAAAGAACTGATTGCGGATCGCACGTGACGGAAAGAGCATACTTGTGGACGGCGGCGTTTTGCGCCGCCGTCGTGACGGCTTCCATCGCTGACATGACGATACCGGTCGCCGCACAGCAGCCAGCCAGCAGCAGCGGCGATCAGGCACAAATCGACCTGGGCACAAAAGCCTACGCGCAGAGATGCTCGCATTGCCACGGGCCCAACATGGTCAATGCCGGTACCATCACGCCCGACCTGCGCAGGTTTCCCGAAGACAAAGAGCGCTTCTTCACCACGGTGAAGTTGGGCAAGAACGGCAGGATGCCGCCTTGGGGCGACCTCTTGAGCGATGATGAGATCGCCAGCCTTTGGGCCTACATATCGAGCCGGAGAGATCGATGAAGATCTGGCTAGCGACATCCGGTGCGGCAGCGCTGCTTGTGGCGATGGCCACGATGACGGTAGCCCGCGCTGACGATGTCTTGAAAATCTGCCTCGACGAAAACCTGCCGCCGCTCTCGGTACATCATCGTGGCGCGCCGGACCGAGGCTTCGACGTCACGCTGGCCCAGGCCGTCGCGGAGCGGCTCGGCCGGTCATTCAAGATCCAGTGGTTCGAAAGCAAGCTCGACGAGGATTCGAGTCCGGCCCTCGAAGCCAATGCCCTGCTCTCGGACGGCCGCTGCTCGCTCGTCGGCGGCTACGCCCTAACGAAGGATTCTCTCGTTGTCCCCGGCGTCAAGACCGCCAAGCTACCCGATTTCGAGGGCGCCACGCGCGACGATCGCAGGCGCCGTGTGCCGCTCGGCGTGCTCGTGCCGAGCCAAGCCTATATCTATTCGCCATTGACCATCGCGCTTGGCCCCAAGGCGCGCGACCGCCGCATCACCGGTGTCGGTGACCTCGCCGGACTTCGCATCGGCATCGAAAGCGGAACGCTGGCCGACGCGATCCTGATGCGGTTCGATAACGGGCGGCTGATCGACAACATCACGCATCTGGTTCCCGGCCGCGACGATCTGCTCGGTACGCTCGACCGCGGCGACCTCGACGCAACGCTGCTCGATTTGCGCCGGCTTGATGCTTACCGCGCCGCCCATCCGGACACCAAGCTCACGGGCTCCGGATACTTTTACCCGATTGGCGCCAATCGCGGCTATGTCGGCCTCGCCAGCGACCGGGACCTTCTTGTCGCGGTCAACGAGGCGCTGACCGACTTGCAGGCTGCCGGAACCATGGCTCAACTCGGTCAGGCGGTCGGCCTCACCTATCTGCCGCCCCACGAGCCCGCGATTCTTGGCGACGTGTGGCAGCAGATACTTCAGAAGTAACGAGCAGCCCCTCGGATCGCTGCGGCCGGTCGTGGCAATCTGGGCGCATTGGCGGGATTTGCAGCCTTCGATTCACCGCGCGGAAATATCTTGGGTCCATGGTTCGTAACGGCTGCAAACCTGGATTGTCCCGACATCATGAAGCCCGATGAACCAGCCCTGCAGGTGCGAGGGTTAACAAAACGTTTTGACCGCCTTGCGGTCGACGCGCTCGATCTCACCATCCGTACCGGCGAATTCTATGCCCTGCTCGGGCCAAACGGCGCCGGCAAGACCACGACCTTGCGCATGGTGGCTGGCCTGTTGCGGCCCGATGCCGGCTCGGTCTCGGTGCTCGGCGTCGATGCGCTCAACGATCCCGTTGCCGCCAAGCAGATCACGGCATGGGTATCGGACGAGCCGATGATCTACGACAAGCTGACGCCATTGGAGTATCTCGAATTCGTCGGCGGCCTCTGGGGTATTGAACCATCGGTATCCGAACCATCCGCGCGCGACCTGCTCGCGTCGCTGGGTCTGGAACCGCATCTGCACGAGCGTTGCGAGGGCTTTTCCAAAGGCATGCGCCAGAAAGTCGCGCTCGCGGGAGCGCTGGTCCACAACCCCCGCCTGATTATCCTGGACGAACCTCTCACCGGCCTCGACGCCGTGTCCGCCCGTCACGTCAAGGGATTGCTCGGAGAACGCGTCCAAGCAGGCTGCACCGTGATCATGACCACGCATATTCTCGAAGTAGCCGAACGCATGGCCGACCGCATCGGCGTCATCGCTTCCGGACGGCTTATCGCCGAAGGCACGCTCGCGGAACTGCGCCAGCAAAACGGCAGAAACGACACCAGCCTCGAAGACATGTTCATCGCGCTGGTCGATACCGAAGCCGCCGCGGCATGACGACAACCACGCTGACCTGGTTTGCCCGGCACGAAATCCGGCTGGCATGGCGCGAATGGCTCGCGATGATGACGGCCGGCCGGCGCGGGCGAACGCGCGCCGCCATCATAGGCTTGATTGCTCTCGCCGCGTTCCTGCATCTGCCGGCCTATGCGGTGATCGGCCGTTTCGCGGACCTCCAGGCACCGCTCGACAAATCCAGCCTCATTGTCATTACGGCGACCATCTTCCTGGCTTGGGCCCTGATGCTGTCGCAGGCGATCGAATCCGTGACGCGGGTGTTCTACGCCCGCGCCGACCTTGATCTGATTATGTCGTCGCCGGTCGCGCTGTCCAACGTGTTTTCGGTACGCATCGCCGCGATCGCGCTCTCGGTCACCGCGATGGCGCTGCTGCTGTCGACGCCGTTCGTCGACGTTCTCGTGATCGGCGGCGGCATCCGATGGTTTGCGGCTTATGGCGTCGTCATCGCCATTGGCCTGAGCGCCGCAGCGGTTGCGATCGCGGTGACCGTCATGCTGTTTCGGTCGATCGGCCCGCGGCGGACCCGGCTGGTTGCGCAAATTCTCGCGGCGATCATCGGAGCCGGCTTCGTGATCGCGCTGCAAATCGCCGCGATCCTGTCTTATGGCACGCTGTCGCGGTTCGCTGTCCTGACATCGGACGCGGCGGCGGCTTTTGCCCCTGATACAGACAGCATCGTCTGGTGGCCGGCGCGCGCTGCGCTCGGTGATGGCGAAGCGCTGCTCCTTTTGCTCGCCGGCGGTCTCATGCTGCTCGGCGGCGTGATGGCGATCTTCTCCGCCAGGTTTGCCGACACGGCCGTCAGCGTTTCGGCGAATGCCATTTCGGCCCATCAAGGCTCGCGCACAGGAGCATTCCGTGCCGGCTCGCGGCAACAGGCGCTGCGGCGCAAGGAATTCGTGCTGCTGCGGCGCGATCCCTGGCTGGTGTCGCAAAGCCTGATGCAGTTGCTCTATCTGGTGCCGCCGGCGCTGATGCTGTGGCGAAGTTTTGCCGACAGTTCCGCCGCCATCGTGCTGATCACGCCTGTTATCGTGATGGCGGCAGGCCAGCTTGCCGGCGGCCTGGCATGGCTGACAATCTCCGGCGAAGACGCCGCCGATCTGGTGGCGACCGCGCCGCTGCCATCCTCGCGCGTGATCCGGGCCAAGATCGAAGTGGTGTTGATCGCGATCGGCGTCCTGTTCGCGCCACTGGTCATCGCGCTGATGTTTGCCTCGCCGCTGCAGGCGGCAGTCACCGCAGCCGGAATCACCGTCGCCGCGGCGGCGGCGACTGCGATCCAGCTCTGGTTTCGCGTACAGGCCCGGCGCAGCCAGTTTCGCCGCCGCCAGACGTCGTCACGGCTGGCGACCTTCGCGGAGGCCTTTTCCTCGATCGGGTGGGCCGCGACTGCGGCACTGGCGCTCGCGATTCCCCTCGCCGCGCTTGTCAGTGGTCTGTTGACAGCGGCCATCATCGCCGCGACCTGGAAGATCAGCCCGCGGCGGCCGTAATTCCGCCCTGCGCTATACCTTGATCAACTCCATCACGGCCGCCGCGAACGCCTCCGGCTCTTCCTGCGGCAGATTATGTCCCGCATGCGGGATGACATGATGGGCGCGGCGGCCGGTAAATTTCGTCGCACTTGCGGTACCGTCCGTCGCGGGCACAACGCCATCCGCGTCTCCATCCAGCGTGATGGCGGGGACGGTAATGACAGGCAGCGTCGCCAATCGGCGTTGCAGGTCGGCATATTGCGGATCGCCATCGGCCAGACCGAAGCGGTGGCGATAGCTGTGGATCACGACGTCGACATAGTCCGGATTGTCGTGCGCCACTGCCGTCCGCTCGAAGGTCGCATCGTCGAAATGCCAGTTCGGCGACCACTGCTTCCATAATAGTTTCGCGATCTCGTGCCGGTTGGCGGCAAGACCGGCCCGTCCGCGCTCCAGTTGGAAATAATATTGGTACCAGAGCGGGGCCTCGTGCTCGGGCTTCACCGGGACCATCGCCTTGGCGATGTTCTGGATCAGATAGCCGTTCCCCGACACGAGGCCCGTGCATCGCTCCGGCCACAACGCCGCCGCGACGCAGGCGGCGCGTCCGCCCCAGTCATAGCCGGCGAAGACCGCGTGCTTGATGGAAAGCGCGTCCATCAGCGCCATCAGGTCCGCACCGATCGCGGCCTGTTCGCCCGAGCGCGGCGTCGCCTTGTCGAGAAAGCGGGTCGGACCATAGCCGCGCAAATAGGGGACGATGGTGCGACACCCCGCGGCAGCAAGCCGGGGGGCGACATCCACATAGGAATGAATGTCGAACGGAAAGCCGTGCAGGAGCAGCACGACCGGCCCGTCGGCCGGACCTTCCTCGTAGTAGGCGATGTTGAGAACGCCGGCATCGACGTGACGCAGCGGTTCCAGCCGACGTGATGAGGACGCGCGTGCCAGTGCCGTAGCCTGCCCTGCCTGGGCAAAAGACGTTCGCGATGTGAACTTCATGGCTGCAGCTCCCGATATGGCTGTTCTGAGAAGGAGGCGACGCTGGTGGTCGATTGGCTCCGGCATCAATTCTGCGGGATTAACCGCCCAATTTTGTACGACGTCGAACAGCGAAACCAAGATCACGAAAGCGATCCATGGCGTTTATATAACGCAATTCCGGGAATTGATCACTTCAACCGCGACGTTATTCTGATCCGAGCGCTCAACGCCGATATGCATGATCGTCACCATGACGGACACCCAATTCGGCAGTACGGTGTCCTTCTCGGCATCCGGAAGCAGGCCTGCCATGTTGCGATTCCTTGCTATTGTCCTTGGTTTGCTGGGCCCGTCGATCGCGCCGGCTACTGCCCAGGATGTCCCGCACAGCAGCGAATGCCTGGCGATGACCGAGGCGCAGCCCCGCGTCACGCCGGTCAGCCTTCGCCTGGCCGCCGCCAAGGCGGACGAGGTCGAGATCACCTATGCCGGTCACTCGACCTATTACATCGACACGCCCGGCGGCGTGCGGATCGCGACGGACTACAACGGCGTCTACAAGGTGGGGCGCCTGCCCGATGTCGTCACCATGAATCGCGCGCACAGCACGCACTACACGCTGTTTCCCGATTCGCGCATTCAACACGTGCTGCACGGCTGGAGCGATGACGGAACGCCGGCGCAAATCTCGGAGCGCATCGGCGATGTGTTCATTCGCAATGTGACCACAGACATCAAAAAATATTTCGGCGACGATTCCAACGCAGAGATGATCAAGGATGGCAATTCGATCTTTATCTTCGAAGTCGCCGGCCTCTGCATCGGCCATCTCGGGCATTTGCATCACAAACTCGACGAGAGCCACTTCGCTGCGATCGGCCGGCTCGACATCGTGATGGTGCCGATCGACGGAACCTATACGATGTCGCTCGACGGCATCTCGGATATCACGCGGCGGCTGCGCGCCTCCGTTGTGCTGCCGATGCATCGCTTCATGACGCCGCTCGACGAATTCATGCGCCGGATCGGCCAGCAATTCGCGATCAATGAGCGAACCGAGCGAATCCTGACGATTTCACGGGATTCGCTGCCGGCCACGCCGACAGTGATCATTCTTCAGGGCGTTTGAACTCGAACGATCTCGGCAAAAAATAACAACAGGGAGTGACGATCCATGGTCGCCAGCAATGCCGCCGCCGCAAAGAGCGGGCTGTATACCGATCCGCGCCCGGACTGGCTCGCGTTGCGCCATGAGGAAATCCTCGATCCCGAACGCCCGATCGTCGACCCCCATCACCATCTGTGGGATCGCGGTGGGCAACGATACCTGATCGAGGAGATCACCGACGACATCGCCTCCGGCCATAACGTCATCGCGACCGTCTATGTCGAGGCCCGTTCGATGTATCGCGCCGGTGGACCCGAAGCATCTCGTCCCGTGGGCGAAGTTGAATTTGCCAATGGCGCGGCGGCGATGAGCGCGAGCGGCGGCTACGGTCCCGCGGCGGTCTGCGCCGGCATCGTCGGCCACGTCAACCTGTTGCTGGGCGAAGGTGCCCGCGCCGTGCTCGAAGCGGAAATTTCCGCCGGCCAGGGACGCCTGCGCGGCATCCGGCATTCTTCCGCATGGGACGCCGATGCCGATGTCGCCGGCATCTACGCCACGCGGCCGAAGGGCCTGCTGCTCGATTCCACCTTCCGGAAGGGTTTTGCCTGCCTTGCGCCGCTCGGCCTGAGCTTTGATGCCTGGCTGTTTCACCCGCAGATCGGCGAACTTACCGATCTGGCCCGCGCCTTTCCGGACAGCCGAATCGTGCTCGATCATTGCGGCGGCCCGGCCGGCATCGGCAGTTACGCCAACCGGCGCGAGGAGATATTTCCGGTATGGAAGAAGTCGATCCAGGAAATCGCGAAATATCCCAATGTGGTCGTGAAGCTCGGCGGACTGGCGATGCGGCTGCTCGGCCATGATTTTCACGAGCGCCCGATGCCGCCCTCGTCTGACGAGCTAGCCGCGGCATGGCGCCCCTATATCGAAACCTGCATCGAGGCTTTCGGTCCGCAACGCGGCATGTTCGAGAGCAATTTTCCGCCCGATAAAGGCCAGTGCAGCTATCAGGTGATCTTCAACGCTTTCAAGCGCATCGCCGCGCCCTATAGCGAGGCCGAGAAGACCGCGTTATTTTCGAAAACCGCGATGGATTTTTACAGGCTGAAGCTTGGCTGATTCCGGTGCGGGCCTTGAGTCTAGGCGGAACCCATCAGGCTCGCAGGTTGCCGCCTTCCGGATGGCACCAGGATTCGCTTGAGCTTGTTGACCACCCGCAGCGCGAAGCCGAGCAGCATCGGCTGGGTTGTTCGACAAAACGCTAGCTTTCGGACGTGACCCTCGACATGCCATCTGGCATGCGCGCCGTCCTTGAAGAAGATGACGTCGCCCGCACCGTAGCGGGTCGGAGGCATTGTATCGCTTTCAAGGACGATCGAACCCTCGAGGATCAGGATCGTCTCGTCGAAATCATAGTACCAGTTGAACTTTCCTTCGCTGCACTGCCAGACCATGGTGGAAGCCAGCCCATCCGCACTTTTTGACAGCACGCACCATTGCGCCACCGGATTGCCTTCGATGATCCAGGACGGCTCGATCGGTCTCGGCGTCAGGTTAACGACGAGATTGGTGGTTTCAATCAGTGCGCGGGACATCACGGACCTCAAACGAAATATTCAAAAATCGGCTTATGATGCAAAAGCTTGCAGGTTGGCGAACTTCACGCCAAGCTAATAACAATCTTTTAAGCTTTCCTTACGGCGATCGCTTCAAAGAGCGTAAACGGACCGGCGAAAAAGCCATCAAGTCGCGGCTTTCTGAGCCGAGTTCGACCGCAGCCGGGAAGATCGGGTTATCTGCAAAAGACGGTCTTGCGCTCCGCGCGCTAGCTGGGAAACCAGACCTCGCGGGCGCGCGCGCAAGAATCCGTCAGGCCCATTCGCCCTTGCGGAACACCGGCACCCGCCGGCCGTCGGCGTAAAGGCCGTCGATATCGATCTGGTCCGAGCCGATCATCCAATCGATGTGGATCAGACTCTTGTTGCCGCCCTGCGCCGCGATCTGCTCGGGCGAGAGGCTGGTGCCGTCGACGAAGCATTTCGAATAGCATTGGCCGAGCGCGATGTGGCAGGCGGCATTTTCGTCAAACAGCGTGTTGAAGAACAACAGTCCGCTTTTCGAGATCGGCGAGGAATGCGGCACCAGCGCCACTTCGCCGAGACGGCGCGCGCCCTCGTCAGTATCGAGCACCTTGTTCAGGACTTCCTCGCCGCGGGTGGCTTTGGCCTCAACGATGCGTCCTTCTTCGAAACGCACCGCGATGCCGTCGATCAGCGAGCCCTGATAGGATAGCGGCTTCGAGCTGATCACACGCCCGCTGACGCGCCGGGCATGCGGCGTGGTGAAAACTTCTTCGGTCGGGATATTCGCATTGCAGGTGATGCCGTTTTTGGCGGTGGAGGCCCCGCCTTGCCATTCGTGGCCATGGGCAAGCCCGATCGTCAGGTCGGTGCCCGGGCCAGAATAATGCAAGGCGTCAAATCGCATTCCGTTCAGCCATTCGGTCCGGCTGCGCAGCGTGTGATTGTGCTTTTGCCATGCCGAAACCGGATCATCATTATCCACCCGCGAAGCCGCGAAGATCGCGTCCGCAAGCTTTGTGACGGCGACGTCCTCTTCGTCTTCGGGAAAGACCAGCTTCGCCCACGACGGAGATGGATAGGCGACGATGTTCCAGTTGATGTCGAAATTGACAATTCGCTCCAGCGCCGGCTTGTAGGCGATGGAATTCGCCTTGCTGGCGCGCGCAACCCTGGCCGGATCCTCGCCGGACAACAGCATCGGATTGTCGCCCACGACGGCAAGCCGCGCGGTATTGCCGGCGAAGGCTTTCGACATCCCCTCATAGAGCCAACTGGCCGCGCGGTCGAAGCCATCGTCTTGCCCGAACCGATAGCGCGACAGCGTGATTGCCTCATCGGACAGGATGGGGGTAACGAGGCCTGCACCGGCCTTGTAGGCATGTTCGGCGATCCTGCGCACCAGCGGCAGCGCCACGGTCGGCGCCGTCACCAGCAGATCCTGTCCCGGTTTGAGCTGCAGCCCGACCTTGATGGCGATTTCGGCAAGACGGTCGAGTTTGACGGGATCGATCGGTGTCGGGGCGTTGCGTTCGTGTGCGTTCATGAAAGTTCGGCCTGGCGTTTGGTGGACTTCAATTGTACCGGCTTTTTGGCGCGCGTCGTTCGGAATTAATGTCGCAGAGCGCGATAGAACCGGCGGAACACGCGGAATTTATCATCGGTCGCGCGTTCGTGCGACACGCTGGCTATCCCTGCCGGCACGCTACGCAGACCGTCATTAATAATATACGAGGCGATCAGAGGGCGGTTTCACCTGGCCTCGACTGAAACCGCCCGCCGGCCAATCGCGGTCTATTTCGCGGGTTCCGTGGTCGACCACAGCACGGATTTGGCATCCTTCTCGTAAGCCATGCCCTGGGGATAGCTGATCAACTCCATCTGCAGGCCCCATGGCGTAAAGAAATACAGGATCGACTGGCCGGCCGCCGGACCTTCCTTGATCGGAATCGGCCCCTGCAACGTCCTGACGTTCTTGGCCTTCAGGTATTCTGCGGCCTTATCGATGTCGTCGACATAAAGCGCAATGTGATGCCCGCCGATGTCGCTGTTCTTCGGCAACGTCTTGGCCTGGTCGGGCGACTGGTATTGAAACAGCTCGATGTTGGAGCCATAACCGCAACGGACCATGCTGATCTCGTCGATGACGGCGCGCGGATTGACGTTGACGACGTCCTGCATGAACGTTCCCTTGTCATCCGAGAACGGCCCGAACGACATGGCATGTGTACAACCGATGACGT
>Ga0210396_10005981_pt1 | contig 11702 bp, 9 predicted proteins | sample IncBWH17OmetaG_FD_155466 | JGI IMG/M metagenome (GOLD analysis project Ga0210396, IMG submission 155466) | Forest soil microbial communities from Barre Woods Harvard Forest LTER site, Petersham, Massachusetts, United States - Inc-BW-H-17-O ...
GGGACCAGGTCACGCAGCGCCGCCTGCTCTGCCTGGGAAGCAGACGAGGCATCCGATGTGGCGTGCTGCCCGGCTTCCGTTGCGGGCGGCTGCGTCGCCCCCGCCGCCGAATTCAGCGCCGGCCCAACCAGCAGGGCCACCGACGCCGCGGTCGCACCGGCGATCAACGCCCCGCGCGACGGGCCGCTCGGCTGGGCGCTGCCATACCGCTGCTTGCGGATCGGCAGCGAATTCTTCTCGTGGATGCGATACACGACGTTGCGAACCTCGTCGTCGCGGAAGAATTTGCCGCCGGCCTTGCGGATGCGATACCAGGTGTTGTAGTCGTCGGCGCCCAGGCCGACGGCGCGCTCGGCATAGTTGCCCGCCTCGCGAAGCTTGCGCGTCCGCAGCAGCACAGATGAGTGGGGAAGCTGATTGTCGCCCGAGTTCCCAGTGAACATCCCTTCGAGCGGCTTGTTGGGCCACCATCGCGGCGAGAACTGGGCGTTCTGGAGCGTCATCAGCAGGCAGCCGTACACGTCCAGCTGGCGACGGTCCATCGCGGCAACCGCGCGCTCGAGGTACTCGGGCAAAAGCTGATCGTCGTAATCGAGCGGCTTGTAGAATTCCGTGTCGCAGCGCTCGACCGCCAGCCGGTGCAGGCCCGAGCAATGCGTGATGTCCGGCTCCTGGCCCGTGCAGATCAGCGGCAAGTTGTAGCGGGCCGCCAGACCCTCGGCATAATCGCACGGCCCGTCCACCAGCAGCACCGTCTTGAATTGGCGATAGGTCTGCAATGCCAGGCTGCTGATCGCCTGGTCGAGCGATTCGATCGGCATGCCTTTGTGGATCCGCACGCCGACCGTCACCCGCGGCTGAGCATGCTGCAAGCTTGTGTGCGTTAGCTCCGCCAGCGTCTGCCCATAAACCTCGCGATACCGCGCCTCAAGCGACAAATCCTGCACGGATGAAAGACACGCGATGGAATCGAGCCCCGCGGCCCAGAGGATGCCGCGATACGACGCTTTGGCCAGTTGTTGCGGATCGTCATCCCAATCGATCAGGCACCCGTTGACGCCCTCGCGGACGAAGGCCGCCACGCCGCACTGGCGGGTGACGACGACCGGCAAACCGCAGCTCAGTGCCTCGGCCGCGGTCATCAAAAATCCTTCGCGGCGGCTGTTACCCAGCAGAACGTGCGCGCCCTCGAGCCGATGGCGATAGGCAAACGGATCAAAATCGAGCGGCCGCAGGTCCAGCCGATCGCTCACGCCCAGCTTCCGCGCCAGCGCCAGGAACTTTTCCATCGTTTGCGCCTGAATCTTGCGCGTGTATGGAAGCCCAGCCGTATCGGCCCCGGTCCAGGCGCGGACGACCAGCCGCTCGTCCATCGCCAGCAAGTAGGGAAGACTCAAAAGCCCCTTGCTCTCCAGCGGCCGGCCCATCCAGACGACGACCAGCCGGTTCGGATCGCGCTGCCCGCGGCAGATCGTCCACTCCGTGACTGGGGGCGGCAGGATTCCCGCAATCCGATGTTCTCCCTCCTCGATCCACTTGCGATACCGACCCAATACCTGGTCGGACACCCCGGCGACCGTCAGGCCTTTCATGCCGCCGTACGTTTTGCTTACGTAACGCCAACCTTCCTCGTCCCAGGAATGCAGGATCAGTGAGGTTGGGCGGGCGGGGAGATCATGGATCTTGCCGTAGCTCAGGACCCAGCAGGAAGGATCGTCGGGCGGCTGGTTGGTGATCGAGCCGACGGAGAAACCGTGCTTCTGAATCGCCGCCTCCAGCAGCGGCATGTCATCGGACTGGCAATAGAGAGTGGTCCGCTCCCGCACCCAGTCCGGCAGCGCACGGATCATCCGCAGGATGGCGGTCTGCGCCCCGCCCAGGGCCAGATTATGACTGACGATGCACGGTGCGACTTGAGGGACCGGACCTGTCCTGAGCTTGTCGAACGGACCTGATCGCATGCGGCTCACTCGCGGTGGTCTGGGAAAGATGGGAGGCGCACGACGCCTCGAAAATCCCGTTTCCTGTCGTTGTTAGTCGCCGGCCGGCGGACAATTCTTCCACGCTTCCCGCCTCGCCTCAACGAATCTTTCAAACTACTGTAGCACGTCAGACAAGGCAACGTTGTTCAGCAGTTTTCGCGCTTGGGAGGGCGAGGCTCCCGCCGAGCCGCGATCGTCCGATGCAGGAAATATCGGCTCGGCAGCCTCGCCCTCCCATGTAAGATGGCAATCTCATCGGCGACAATAGCAGTTGCACCGGCAATCGCGGATCGACATAATCCGCGCGCCTGCGGTAAACTCGTTTGAGTTTCTCTCGACTGATCTCAGGAGCCAACGAATGAAGGTGCGATCCCTGTCCCTCGTTTCGCTGTTCACCACAGCGATGCTCGCCGGCGTGTCCCGAGCCGCCGCCATACCGGTGAGTGTCGACGTCAGTTCCATCTACTCGATCCAGACCTACAACGTAGGTGAGAAGGCGGTGGACCAGACCCATCTGCTGGTAGACGGGGTCGCCGCCGGCAAGGCGATCGACGCGCGTTTTCCCCAGAGCGGCACCTGGCCCGCCGCCCCCAAGCAGCAGCCGATCGAAAACGGCAAGCCCCTGGAAATCTGGAAGGGCGAATTGGACGACGGCCAATACGCCGTCGTTACCATCAGCCTGATGCAGGGCAAGGGCGAGAACGCGGCCCTCAACAAGCAGTTCACCGGCAAGCTCACCGCCGCCGCCTCGCCCGCGTGGAGCAAGCCGACCCTCGCCTCTGACGATGAGATGAAGAAGGTCGCCACCGATACGCTCAAGGCCAACAAGTCCGTCGTCACCAAAATCAAGGACCTCTACAGCCGCGAAAAGAACACCGACCACTTCGGCGGCCAGTTCACCCTCGTCGTCTGGAACCACGGCGGCAAACTGATGAAACGCGTCGACCCCGTCGGGCTCACCTTCGGCGAAGACAACGGCGTCGACGTCAAGATCTATTCCAAGCTCAAGCTCACCCGCAACAATGTCATCGCCAAAAACGAAAAAGGCCAGTGGGAGATGGTGCAGCTCGAGCCGACCAACGACGACTCGACCGAAATCCGCGTCAAGGCGCTGGAAACGGAAATGATCCCCCAGCCCGGCGGCAACCCCGTCCGCCACGTCACCGACTACCTCATCGGCCTCCAGGTCCTGGGCCCCGACGGCAAGCCCGTCACCTGGACCACCGAAGACCAGCAGAACAACGAGGACAATATCCACGTCTACTGGAACTACGCCGACTGACCTGAGGCGCCTTCCGAGCCACGGCTCTGCTGCGAAGCCGCAATTTCAACGGGGATCGACCACCAGGTATCGGCGTTGGATTCCGGTTGCATCCACGGGCCGGTCCACTAATCTTGCCCGCGGCAGTTTCCCTGAACCGGGCGTTCCTCATGGGTTTTCATCCAAGGCCGATCAGTGCGAGCGTCTGCGCGCTGGTGGCAATTGCGATGCCGCTTTCTGCGGGCGCCTCGGCGGCCACGTCGGAGCAGGTGCAGAAGGCGATCGACAAGGGGCAGGCGTTTCTGCTGGCCAATCGCAACGCCCAGGGGAACTGGGAGGAAATTGACGAGCCCCAGGTCGGCAAAGAGGTTGAGCTGCGGACAAGCACGCAGGGGCGGCAATGGGGCGGGCTGACGGCCCTCTCGACTTATGCCCTGCTGGCCAGCGGCAAAGACGCGCGCGATCCGGAACTGGCCGAGCCGATCAAGTTCCTGCTGCACGCCAACATCGAAAGTACCTACGCCCTGGGCCTCAGCTCGCAGTTGGCGCTGTATCTCCCGCACGAGCGGACACGGGACCTGATCCCGCACAACCTGGGGAAGCTGAGCCATGGCATTTTCATGACCAACGCCGGCTACCCCCCGGCGCGGTGGCCGGCGCATACCGGTTTCTATTCTTACTGGACAGGCGAAGCCAAGGGCTCGCTGCGGAAGACGATCGATTTGAAGGAAACGGATTTCGGGCGACCGCAAAACCAGGACTGGTTTGACCTGAGCAACAGTCAGTATGGGGTCTTGGGGATGTGGGCGCTGGAGCAGGCCGGCGCTTCGCCGCCGGAGGGGTATTGGAAAGTGGTCGACGCCGCGTGGCGGCGGGCGCAGTCGGAGTATGGCGGGTGGAACTATCACCCGAGCGAGAACGGCGCGACCTGCTCCATGACCGCCGCGGGCGTTGCCACGCTCTTCATCACCCAGGATTACGCCCTTCAGCACAACTGGGGCCAGTGCCAGGGCGGCGTAAAGGACCCGGCGATCGACCGCGGCCTGGCCTGGATGGACCACAACATCGACGAAGCCGTCTCCAGCAGTTGCTACACCATCTTCGGGATCGAGCGGATCGGCGCCGCCAGCGGCCGCACCACCTTTGGGTCGCGCGACTGGTTCCAGGTCGGCGCCGATTACCTGATCAATCATCAGAAGGAGGATGGCTCCTGGAAAACCGATCACGGCGAGGTCCCGGACACGTCCTTCGCGCTGCTGTTCCTCTCCCGCGGGCGGGCGCCCGTGCTGATGAACAAGCTCGAATACGACGCCACCGATCCGGGCGATAAGCCGGTGGTGGACGCGTGGAACCAGCGGCCGCGGGACGTGGCGAACCTGGCGTCGTGGGCGGGCCGGCAGGAGGAAAGCTACTTCAACTGGCAGATCGTCGATCTCAAGACGTCTCTGGAGCGGCTGCACGATTCGCCGGTCCTCATGATCTGTGGCAGCCGGCCGCTCGAATTCACGACGGACCAGAAGATGGCGCTGCGAACGTTCGTCGAGGATGGCGGCATGATCGTCGGCAACGCCGATTGCGGGCAGGCGGGGTTCTCCGATTCGTTTATCAAGCTGGGGCGGGAGTTGTTCCCCAAATACCAGTTCGGCGCCGTTCCCCCCAATGACCTGTTGTGGAGCGAGCAATATACGCAGTGGCGGACCAAGCCGGAGGTCTGGCAGATGACCAACGGCGTGCGGAAACTGATGATGCTCATCCCCACCGCCGATGCGGCCCGGGCGTGGCAGGCGCATCTGGAGGGACCGCGCGAACCGCTGTTCGAGCTCGGCGTCAGCATGTTCCTCTACGCCGCGGATCGCAAACATCTTCAGACCAAGGACGCCCCGTATGTCGTGCAGGCCGATACCACGATCAAGGGCAAGCGACGGCTCAAGCTCGTGCGGTTGATGGCCGGCGACAACCCCGATCCCGAGCCCGGCGGATGGCGGAGGTTGTCTGCCATCCTGCACAACCAGCGACAGATCGATCTAACGCTGCTGAGCGCCGCGCCGGGCGAAGGGCTGCTGGCAGCGGTCAAAATCGCGCATCTCACAGGCACCACCACCATTTCGCTCTCGGAGCCGGCACGAACGGAAATCCGCGCGTTCGTTCAGAACGGCGGCACCCTGATCGTCGACAGCGCTGGCGGCGGCGCCGCCTTCGCCGATGCGGCGCAGGCCGAGCTGGAACACATCTTCGGCGCAGGCAAGATCGTGCTCCTCCCGCCCGATTCTCCCGTTTATCATCAGAAGGGAATCACATTCGGCACGGTCCCATGGCGCCGCTTCGCGCAGGCTCATGTGGCCAACCAGAAGGCGCCGCAACTGCACGGGATCATGACAGGTTCGCGGATCGGGGTGTTCTTCAGCCGCGAGGACCTCAGCGCGGGTCTGGTCGGCCAGCCAGTGGACGGAGTCAATGGCTACGAACCCAGCACCGCCACCAACCTGATGCAGTCGATGCTGCTATACGCAATAACGCCGGCGTGACGCCGATTACTCATCCCCTCCGCGCCAGGCGGAGGGGGTCGGGCTTGGCGGCTTGCTGGAAGGCGGATTCGCGGGACCGGCAGCCGCGGCAGGCCCAGCAGGGCTCGCCCCCGTCGCCGATGCAGCTCCAGGTTCGCTCGAACGGAACGTTCAACTGAAATCCCAGATCGACCACCTGCCAAGGCTCCATCTCCAGCAGCGGGGCCGCCAACTCCAGATCCGGAATTCCGCAGGGAAGCTGGATCAGGTCCTGCCAGATTTGGACGTACTCGGTGGCCTGGGCCAGCTCGTCGACGCCGGTGCCGACGCGCAGGCCCAAGTAAACCGCGGCGGCCTGGTGATGCGCGGCAAAGCGCGTGGCGCAGGCGGTCAGCGGGAGCAGATCAAGCAGCGGCGCGCTGAGGCGCGATTCCAGGCGAGTCTCGGCTCCTTCGCTGCTGGTCCGCTTGGGCGCGCCCGGGGCGCTGAGCAGCGAGAGGAAGGACATCTCGAGCACGTGCTCGCGGTACGGCTTGAAATGGGCCGTCTGCTGGTCGAAGGCCACGCGGCCGCGGGTCGTCGTCTTCTCGGCTTCCTGGTCCTCCGCGCCCCAGATCATGTGCAGCATCACCAGCCGGTAGCGCTGCGCCGCGATCGCCGTGGCGACGGCGGAGTTGATGCTCCCATTATTCAGAATGATGGCGAGGTCTTTGGACACGGAATACAAATGCTGAATTCTGAATGCTGAATGCTGAATGGAAACGCGGGCGTCGCTTTTCCATTCAGCACTCAGAATTCAGCATTCAGCATTTTCTCCTTTCGTTTCATGTGCATGAGAGTATCACCTTCAGCACTCCCGGTCGCCCGGCCAGGTCCATCGCCTCGACGCCCTGATCGAGCTTCATCCGGCGATGGATCAGACTCGCGACGTCGATCCGCTTCTCGGCCAGGGCGAGAATGGCCTGGCGGAACGGGCCGCACCGGCTGCCAATGATGTTGATCTCGTCGATGACCACCGGCGCCAGGTTCACCGCCGCGCCCGCCGCCGCAGTCGTCTTCAGCACCACCGTCCCGCGCGGACGAACCATCCGAAGCGCCAGCTCGAGCCCGGCGGCGCTGCCGGTGCAGTCCACCACCACGTCCTGATCGTGCCGCGGAACGATATCGGCCAGCGGCCGCGATCGGATCGACCATTTCTCGCACAGCGCCAGTTTCTCCTGATGCCTGCCGATCACGCGGACCTGGCAGTTGGCCTCGCGGAGCACCTGCGCAACCAGCAGCCCGAGCCGCCCGTCGCCCAGCACGGTGACCCACTTGCCGGCGTCGAGGTTGACCTGCTTGAGCACCTGAAACGCCGCCGCCAGCGGCTCGACAAACGTCGCGGCGTCGTCGTCCAAAGAATCGGGCAGCGCGTGCAGATTCATCGCCGGCAGTCGAAGGTATTCCGCGAAGGCGCCGTCGTGGTTGAGGATGCCGAGGACGGAACGGTTGCGGCAATGGTTGCTCAGCCCCGAGAGGCACAAATCGCAGCGGCCGCAGACAACGTTGATCTCGCCGACGACGCGCTGGCCGATGAGGTTGCGGTCGGGAGACTGGACGACTTCGCCGACGAACTCGTGCCCGAGCACGCCGGCGAATCCCATGTAGCCGCGGGTGATTTCCAGGTCGGTGGCGCAGATTCCCCCTGGCGGACGCGAACCAGCGTGTCGCCATCGGATGCCTTCGGCTCCGGCTGCCGCGGGCGGAAGGAGAGGGAGGGGTCGAAGCACAAAGCGCGCATGGCTCAACCGACAAAACTCGAAACTCGAATGACGAATGACGAATCAAATCCGAAATACAAACGACCGAATTCCGAAACGGATGCCACGCACCGCCCGAGCTTCGTTTCGTCATTCGAGCTTTGGCTGTTCGGATTTGATTCGTCATTCGTCATTCGAGTTTCGTCATTCCGCTCGGGTTCACCCGAGCGGTTTCTCCGGTCCCGCAAAGTACTGGAGCCACTTGCCCTGATCGAACTCAAAGTCCTTGTGGGTCATGTAGATCAGGCTGCGGCGGGCCTGGAAGGCCAGGGCGAAGTCGCGATTGTTCAACGAATTCACCAGCCCGCGCGCCACCTCCTGCGTGCGGTAATATTTTAGTGCGTCGGTCGCGGCAATCCGCACGTCGCGATTCTCGTCGGAACTTGCCGACACGCGAAGCAGCACCGTCACGGCGTTCGCATCGGGAAGATTGCACAGCCCCTTGGCGGCCTCCAGCCGCACCATTTCGCTCTTGTCGGTCAGGCCGCTGATCAAGACCGACGTGGCGTGGGTATCGCCGGCGATGCTGCACGCCCGCAGCGCCGCCGCCCGCACCGTCGGATCCGGGTCCACCTGTGCCATCTGCTCGTAGCGGGTGGTATAGGGAGGCCGATGGGCAAACTCGTAGCCCACGAGCTTGTAGATTCCGTCGCGCCGGTTGTCCGCCGACGTCTGGTCGGTGGTCATTTTGGCCGCTTGCAGCGGCGTGTCGCCCTGCATAAATGCAATCCGCGTCGACGTGAAGTCGATCAACCCCCCGACCGCCCGCGGCGGCAGCAGCAGCAGGGCGATGAAAATATTCTCAGTGCCGTCGTATTCGCGGTCGTCGTCAATCTGCCCTATTTTCGGGATCGAAGTCGATTGGGACATGGGCGGCGGCGCATCCTGAATCACCGGCGTCCCCCCGCACCCCCCCGCCAGCATCGCCGCCACCGCAACCAGCACGTATCGCATCAGTTTCCTTGCAACCTCACAACGGCTACGCGGGAATGCTCACCGGCACCGGTCCGCCCTGCCGCTCGCGGTACAGCTCATCGGGCGAAACCCACGTCGGCAGATCGATCTCGTGACCGAGAAACCGCCCGGCCAGCCGCTTAAACCGGCCCGGATCGTCTGTCACGAAGCTGGCGAGCTGGCCACTCGAATCCTGCGCGTCGCGCAACAGGCCGCGGGCCCGCAGCCGTTGGGCGACATCTTGGGCACACTGCTCGGCGGAGTCAATCACACGAATCTGCGGTCCGACGAGCTGCGCAATCGTGTCCTTGAGGATCGGGTAATGCGTGCACCCCAGCACCAGCACGTCGATCCCTTGCCGCACGAGTGGCGTGAGATATTGCTTGAGCGCCAGCCGCACCAGCGGATCGTTCCCGCTGCGGCCTTCCTCGATGATTGGCACCAGCAGCGGCGCCGACTGCTGGACGATGCGGGCCCATTGCCGCCGACGGCCGATCGCCCGCTCGTAGGCGCGGGATCGCACGGTGGCTTCGGTGGCGATGATGCCGATGGTCGGAAGCTGCTTGGCCCCCGCCGCGGCCACCGCCGCCCGCGCGCCGGGCTCAATGACGCCGCTGATCGGAAGCGTGGGAAACGTGCAGCGGATCGCCGGCAGCGCCAGCGCCGTGGCCGTGTTGCACGCGATCACCACGTGCTTGGGGTTCTGCGGAAGAAGATAGCTGATGATCTGATGGACGAAGTTGGTGACCGTGGCGGCGGTCTTGTTCCCGTACGGCAGCCGGGCCGTGTCGCCAAAGTAAAGGATCTGTTCACCCGGCAGCGCCCCCCGCAGGGCGCGGACGACCGTCAGCCCGCCCAGGCCGCTATCCAGGACGACGATGGGAGACGAAGGGGCCATGGCGTGCTAGAATACGGTCAACTCCTACCGGGTTATCGGACGCAACCCGATCGGAGCTTGACAATCCAAGCCTGCCCACCTGGACCTTTGCGGAGCAACCATGAGCGAATCACTCAAGGACAAACGGATCCTGCTGGTCGATGACGACCACGACATTCTCACCAGCATGCAGGCGGCGTTCGAGCCGACCGGCGCCACCGTCGATACCGCAGGCAACGGCAACAAGGCCGTCGAGATGGTCGAAAAGAACGACCCCGACCTGGTCGTGCTCGACATGATGCTGCCCGGTCGCAGCGGTTTTCTGGTGCTGGAAAAGATCAAGGCCCGCAAGCCAAAGAACACCAAGCCGTTCGTGATCATGATCACCGGCAACCAGGGCGCCCGCCACAAGATGTACGCCGAGAGCCTGGGCGTCAGCGAATACTTCAACAAGCCGGTCAAGATGGACAAGCTCATCGCCACCGCGGAAAGACTGCTCACGCCACCACCTGCGGCGGCAAGCGTCTGAGCTGATCGGACGCGCGAATCACGTTTTCAACCCCCGCACGCCGCGATAGGGCGCGCCTCAAGCAGCATCCACAACATCAACCACCGACCGAGGCGACGGAACCGGCTCGTTGTGGTCGCGCAGCGACTCGAGATAGGAGTCGACGGCATCCTTGATGTTGCGGCGGACTTCCTCGACGCTGTCTCCGGACGTTGTGCACCCCGGCAGGTCAGGAACATAGGCGGAGAAGCTGCCGTCGTCCGCCTGCTCGATGACATACACGTATTTCATCTGCACCTCACTTGAGTCCAGCCTGCCGAAGTATCGCGTTTTGCGTGCCTGTCGGCACATCGCGATTCAGTTTTCCGCCGCCGGCAACGACAATCGCGCCGGGTCGCTTGGCGTGTCGGTAAATCATATCGTCACCCTTGCCCATACGGTCGAAGTACCAGCCATTGGCTTCGATTTGTTTGATGAGTTCGCGATATTTCAAGCCGCGTCCGATTTTCGAGCACGACAGTCGTGCCAGAACATTTTAGCTGGCAGGCCCTGCGGACGGCCGCAGGCAACACCTATGAACTACGTAACAGCTTTCTTGAGCTTTCCGTCGGCGCCCGGGAACCAGACGTCGCTTTCATCAGAACTCACGTTAAAGAAGCCAACGCAATGCTTTTCCGCCAACTCCTTCATGCGTTGGTAAGCCGCCTCGGCTCGGGACCAACCGAAACAGGCGTAGACATATCTGCGACCCAACCCGTAGTCGGTGACTTTCGGATCGTCGACGTCGTCCGTCGCGAGGGGACCATTGAGCGGCGGAAATGTCTCGATCATTTCCGAAAACCACGATTGCAAAGGAGGCGTCAGTGACTTCGGGTCGTCGGAAGGAGGCAAATCCTCGTCGGCGCGCTGCTGATCTTCATACCATTGGAGAAATCCCGCACGGCTTCGCGGGACGGACGCGGGATCGAATACCAAGAGATCGTAGCTCATCGAAATCGCACCTCCGCCATAGAGTAAATCCGACCTGAAGAGCCGACCAGCCCGGTGCGCGACATTTTCAGGGAAGGCAATCCACGAACTCCGGTCCCAAGCGACCGTCAACGACCTAGAACCGCCTCCCGCCCGGCCCGCCTCGATCGCTCGCGCGGACCGCGTCAACGAGGCGCTTAAATTCCGCCCTCACCTCGCGGGGCAGCTTCCCGGCGACGCGCTTGTCCAGCGGGACCGATCGGATCAACTCTTCCACGTCGCCCAGGTCTTTGCTGCGGGCGGGGTTGTTCAGGCCGGACAGGAGCTTGATCGCCACCAGGTCTTTGAGGGTGACGACGCGGACGCCGTCGATGATGGAGGTTCTGGTGACCGTGATGCCAGCGTCTTCGGGCGTGATGGTGTGGATGCGGACGCCGTCAGTACGTGCTCGCGTTTGGCTTTGTCCCAGCGCGCGCCGGCGTCTTCCAGTTGTTTTGCGGCGGCGGTGCGGTCGGTCGTGTAGAGGTCGAGATCGACGGTGGAGCGGCCGCCGCCGTGCAGGTAGACGGCGATGCCGCCGAGCACCGCCGCGTCCACGCGGTCGCGCAGCCGCCGCGCGACCGCAAGAATGTGGCTGTTGTCTCCAGGCATGCCGATCCCGAGCTTCGCACGGAGCCGGCGGCGACGGATGCCGAGCGTCGTGGGCATAAGGAAACTATACCATGGGGCGAAACCAAGCGGCGCGGATGTGAGACCGCAATAGCGCCCCTGGGGCTCTTTGGATTATCATGTCGAGCGAATTCAACCTGGCTCGACATGGTCGGGACGCGCCGAATTGGGGCTGTAGA
>Ga0210396_10005983_pt1 | contig 11700 bp, 9 predicted proteins | sample IncBWH17OmetaG_FD_155466 | JGI IMG/M metagenome (GOLD analysis project Ga0210396, IMG submission 155466) | Forest soil microbial communities from Barre Woods Harvard Forest LTER site, Petersham, Massachusetts, United States - Inc-BW-H-17-O ...
AGCGCCGCCGTGAAAGAGTTGGAAGCTGTCGCCGCGAAGTACGAAGCGGAACGGAGTGCAACTTCGCCAGAACCGATCACCGACAAATCTCTCCAGGCCACGGCGCTCGAGTCCCCGGCGGCAGCACCTGATGCAGAAGCCAATCCGGAGCAGAAGATCGAAGACAAGACCGAAGAGAAGTTTGAGCCGAAGGTCGAGGAAAAGATCGAAGCGAAAGTAGAGGAACAGCCAAAAGGGGCAGAATTAGCACAGCAAGCCGTAGGCTTGGAGACAACGGCCGAAGCTGCGGTGCCCCAGGATCAGCCTCAATCCGAACGGACTCAGGATGAACCGGCCGCCCTGGTGACAGAGACTCCTGAGCCAGCGGCAGAGGCAGAAAGGCACGAAGAGGAATCGAAGTCGGAGGAAGCATCCACGGAGCCGGTGCCGGTTTCCAGTACATCGAGGGCAGGAGGGTCAGACGAAATGGCAAAGAGAGAAACGGAAACGGCCGCCGCATGGGCCAGTTGGAGAAAGATCCGCGAGACCGGAGGTTCGAAGACGGACAACCCGGCAGAGGCGTCCGTGAAGGAATCGGAAGACTCTATTCCCGAGGATAGGGCTGCCATGGCGGTCGCCGCTGGTGCCGAGAGCAAGCCGGAAGAAGTGGCGGGTTCGTTCGATTCCGATCCCGAGATCGCCAGCATCGTCGACAGCGTCCTCGCCGATATGCGCCCTAAGATTGTCGAAGAGATTGCGCGCAAGCTGGGAAAGAAAAAATAGTAGCAGGCACACCGGATCTTCATCCGTCCATGATCGAATGAACTCCCGGCTATCAGAAACTACGCCCTTACCCCATATATTGAGCAGCTTTGCGCCATGCCATGCACGACCTTGCGTCCGGCAGGGCGTGACCGGGCCGTGAAGAGCCGTGCCGGCGAGGTCAGGAGCGGGCCATGAGTGGTGTCCACAGAACTGGGGCTCGCTCGAAGGCCTGCCGCGAATCCGGCGGAAGCGCTGCAAGGACGTTGCCGACAATGGCTCGCAGTTGATGCAGCAAGTTATCGTCACCAATCGTCTGCAGCAGCGGCGCGAGAACTCTGACTTGCAGAGCAGGATCGCCGACCTTCCGGGCCCTTTCCCAGGCAGCGTTCGCGTCCAGCATGGCCTCCGGCATTCTTCCGGATGCCTCAAGCGCTTGAGCGCGCACCGCCAGCGCTGCCGCTTCATATTTGCCCCGAGCCACCGCGCGGCTCTGCTTCATGGCGCAAGTGGCGTGTGTGATGGCTGTGGACCAGTCGCCTCGCGCAAGCGCGAGTTCTGCCCGCGCCTGTTCCAGGCGCATGCGAAACATCCCTTCATGCCAGCCGCGCGCATTCGTAACTGCGTCCTCAACTTCGGGCAAAAGCGACTCGGCCCGGCCTGGATTTCCCTGGCGAGCAAACGACATCAACAAATCGATACCCGCACTTGCCTGAGAGGGCACGAAGGCAGCTTCGTAAGCGATCTCTCGGGCTTCGCATTGGAGCGCTTCCGCCTTCGCGAAGTCGAACACATCCAGGCGCCATCCGGCAGCCATCGCAGTTGCCCGGGCGAGCAGGGGAAAAGCGCCGCAGGACCTGGCAAATTCGCGCGCTTCATCGAATGTGGCTGCGGCCTCCGAGTATTGACCGTTCGCCGCGAGTGCCAATCCATAGTGCGTCAAAGCGTAAGTGAGGGCACTGCTTTCTCCGGAACTACGCGCCCCATCCAGAATCTTGCGCGCCAGCTTAAGGGCACTTGGAAGTTCGCCGGCCAGATATAAGGTGAGCGGTGAGAACACCAGTGCGCCGGTGGTGGACACGCCGGGCGTTGCGAGTGCCCTGCGGTCCACCTCCATGGCAGCTTCCAGATTTCCGTCCGCCTGTGCTGCCCGTCCGAGCCATCCCAGAGCTTCGGCGGCCAGATCGTGTCGGTCGACGCGCTCCGCCAGTTCCAGAGCCTCGGTCACGAGGGGGCGCAAGGCTGCAATGTCGAGCAGCCAGAAATTCACCATGGCCAGCTTAAGCAGGAGTTCGGCGCGCCGTTCGAAGCGGCTCGATTCCAGAAATTGAAGCGCAGCGTCAAAAGCCACCTTGGCAGCGGGCCAGTTGCCCACACTGGCCAAAGCGTCGCCACGTTTGGCGTGGAGATCCGCACGCAAATCATCGATCGTGCGTGCCAGTGGGGTGTTGGCGATCGCCTGCAGTGCCAGCTCATAGAACTGAGCCGCTTCTTCGTGAGCAAGAGACTCTGTCGCTTCACGGGCAGCGCGAGTGGCATAATCCACCGCCCGCTCATAGCCGTTCAGGGGCGCTGCCTGAACAAAGTGGTAAGCCAAGTCGGCGAGTGGCAGCGCATCGGCGGAACTAGCACTCTCCAGCACTTCGGCGATTCGACAATGGAGCCGAATACGGCGAGTTTCTGACAGCTTTTCGTACAGCACTTCGCGGATGAGAGCGTGCGAAAAACTGAACTTTCCCTGAACGCCGTGCTCCTCAATAATCAGGCCCGCCGCCTGTGCCGCTTCGAGAGCGTCCAGCAATTCGTCCTCGTTGAATGCGCCGACTCGAGCCAGCACGTCGAGGCGAAATTCGCGGCCGAGCACCGACGCCAGTGAAAGCGCCCGATTGCATTGCTCCGTCAGCCGCACCAGGCGTTGGTTGATTACTTCCTTGACACTCTCTGGCACAAAAGGTTTCACTGCGGGCCAGGCAGGCTTGGTTCCGTCCACTGTGTCTAACTCCCCGGCGTCCTTAAGATGCTGGACCACTTCGCGGATGAAGAAAGGATTTCCAGAGGTCTCGCTCGTCAGCGATTTCATGAACGCTCGAGCGGGGCGTCGCCCCGTGATCGCCTGGACCAGCCGTTCCGCGTCATCGACCGTCAATCCCCGCAGGGCCAACCGGGCAGCGACTTGATCTCGTTGCAAGTCGGCCAGCAGAGCGCCTAGCGCCGTCCGCTCCACTCCATCACCGCGGTACGTTCCAATCAGGAACATTGCGGTCGAGGCCGCTCCGCGAGCCAGGTGCCGCAACAGCAACAAAGAGGACTTGTCGGCCCAATGCAGGTCGTCGAGCAAGATGAGAAGAGGGGTACGTTGCGATGCGCTGCTGAACACTCGATCGACCGCCTGGAAAAGTCGGAAGCGCTCGCTTTCTGGGTCGACCACTGCCCCGCGGTCGAGCTCAGGCAGGCGTGCAGTCAGGTTCGGGACAAGGCGCGCCACTTCCGGCGTGAGGTCCCCATCCCGCACTTGTTGCGCAAGTTCCGCATCCGTGAATTGGTTCACCAGCTGCGTCAGGGCTTCGACGAAGGGTTGATACGGCGTCAACGCCTCCTCGTCACAGTGGCCCACCAAAGTGGTGGCTCCTCCCGGGAGACAACGCCAGGCAAACTCGCCGATGATACGGGTTTTTCCGATCCCAGCTTCTCCTGCCACCAACATCACGTGCCGGCTTCCGATCCTGACGCCCTGCCACGCTCGATCCATGGCTGCCAGTTCTTCCTCGCGGCCGACAAATTCGGCCGCGCCCGTGATTGCGGACTGCAGAATGCGCGGCAGCACGGGAGAAGACGCAGGTTCCATGAAGCCATATCCATAGCGATGAACGGTGCGGACATAGCGCGGACATTGCGGATCATCCGCAAGCGCAGCACGGACTTCAGCGACCAGATTCGGAAGATTCGCTTCTACTACCGATGTGTCCGGCCACAGAAGATCTTGCAGCTCTCTCTTCGACCACACGCGGGGCCGGCTCGAGACCAGTGCCTCGAGAAGATGAAAGGCTTTCGGAGAAACATGGCGCGGCTGAGACGCCCGCAGGAGCTGGCGGGTTTCCGAGTCGAGGACAAACTCCCCAAAACGATACTGGCTCATGTCGCATCCTGAGCTGCGGACAAAGTTACTTGGTTCGGGAAGAACGGTCTGGGACCCGGTGGGGGATTGTTGCCACACACTATACCAAATCCTAGAGATTTCCTAGAACTTCCCTGAGACTTGGCTTCCCTTTTCCGGCAGAGTACTCGCCGAAGCAAGAACGCCGAATCGCTTGGGGCATTCGGCGATAAGCGCCCCCCAAAAATCAAAACCTTAAATTCCTTGAAGGGGAGGTAAGAAAATGTCTGTCAAAAACCGTTCATTTCCAAACGCAACACTGTTTCTGATCACCCTGCTTGCGGGTCTGGCCACCGTAATTCCCACACCTGCCGCCGCTTCCGTCCCCGATCCTGTGCTGCAATGGATCGGCATTATGAACGACGCCGTGCTCACAGGGGCGAGCAGCCCTCTAGCATCTACGCGAATCACCGCCCTGGTCGCTGGGTCCATGTTTGATGCAGTCAACGGCGTACACCCGCAGTACCGAGCCTTATACGTGAAGCCAAATGCGCCGGGTTATGCCTCACGGCGTGCTGCCGCAGTGCAGGCGGCATACGTCGTCCTGAGTGCCGTTTATCCGGCGCAGGCGGCATCTCTTGGTACCAAGCGCGACGCATCCATAGCAGCGATTTCCGCGACGGAGAGCGCCAAATCCGTTCAGGCAGGCGTTGCATGGGGGCAAACAGTCGCCAGCACGATTCTGAGCATTCGTTCGACGGACGGAATTTCACCGCCACCGCCGCCCTTCGTCGGCGTGCTCGGCATGGAGACCTCGCCCTTAGCCGTAGGAGTGTGGCGACCCACTCCATTGCTGAATGCAACCGGAGCGGGCCCGCAATTCGCGACTATGACCCCTTGGGTCTTGACGCGACCGTCTCAGTTCCGGCTTCCGCCTCCGAATGCCCTCATCAGTCCTGAGTATGCAGCCGACTACAACGAAATCAAGACCATGGGCGTCTACTCCGGCTCGCTCCGCAGCGATGATCAGTCTGAGCTCGTTCTATTTTGGGCCGGAAACGCGGCTGTCATCTGGAACCGGGTTGCATCGGAGATATCTGTAACCCGGGGGTTGAGTTTGACGGAGAACGCGCACTTGTTTGCGTTGCTGAACGTGGCGATGGCAGATGCCGGGATCGCTTGCTGGGACTCCAAGTACCGATACGTCTTCTGGCGTCCGATCACCGCGATTCGTCTCGGAGATACGGACGGGAATGCCAGCACGGACCCTGACACGGGATGGACCCCGTGGCTGGACGCTTTACCCTCCGGCACTCCGCCACATCCCGAGTACCCATCCGGCCACTCCACCGTCAGCGGTTCGGCCGCGTATGTCCTGGCCACCGCGTTCGGCGACAATACGGCATTCTCGGTCATATCCGAAATCCGGCCGGGTACACGATCCTTCCCCAGTTTCTCGGCGGCTGTAGCCGAGATTGCCGATGCCAGGGTATTTGGCGGCATTCACTTCAGAACGTCCTGCGTACGCGGTAACGCGCTTGGGCAGTCCGTGGCGGCGTACGTTTCCAGCCACGCGATGCTCCGCTTGGACGACTGATTGAGTCAAGGAGTGAAGGGTCGCCAACATTTTGGCCGGCCCTTTACTCCGGATTCACCAACTGTCTCCCCGCCAAGTTTGACGGGGTATTACGCACGGAGGGGAAAATGCTACAGGTGACGACTTGGTAGTGGAAGCTTGGAATCGTGAAGAACTGTGCGCTGAAGTCATTGCGCTCTCCACCACAGAGCCCTGTTTGATGTAATACCCCTGAGGATTCTTGACGAAAATCCGACCTGTTCGTTTTTCGTAACAGAGAGGGACCAGAAAGGCTTCTCCTCGTTTCTGATTACCTCACATTTACAACTCGAATTCCCAGTAGCTGTTCGTATTTTGTAACCAATTCTCGATCGATGTTGTTTGCATAGCCGTTCCCGATTATGGTGTCGCTCCAATCAGCGAACAGGATCGGCCCGTTCGAGCGGTCGGCTTCTCAGTTCCGTCCGTCCTTCCTCGCTGCTTCCCCGTGATGTCAATCGATGAGGTGAGTAATGATGCATTACTGTGTGTTCACGCTTTGTTTGTTCCTGCTCCCACGGTCTCGAGTTGAGGCGCAGAATTCAGACTCCAAAAAGGCGTCTTCGAAAACTCAAAGTCAAGTCGCGACATCTTCGGAGGATCAGAGTCAAAGTAAGATGAAAATTGACAGCGTGAAGCCCGACTCAGCCTCCGCCGCTCAAACGATCGCGATTACGGGGAGCGGATTTGGTGACTCCGGAACGGTTAGTATCCGCGGCACAGATGCGACAGTTACCTCATGGGGAGATGCTCTAATTCTCACTATTGTGCCGGATGGACTAGCAATCGGAGCAGCCGATGTTGTGGTGAAACACAGTGAAGTCGACAAAATTCTGTATCAGGGTAAATTCGAAGTCAAAGCGCCCAACTATGACAAAAGCGCCTTCGAGGTAATGACCGGCGTTGGTGCATCCTTTTTGCCGGTCGAGAGTACGAGTTACAAGGTCGATACCACCAACAATGCGCTCTCGCAAACGAACGTAGGAAGAAAGCATCTAGAGCTACTTCTTGGTGCAGGATTTATCCTGCCCTGGGGAACAAAATACCCAGGAAAAAAAGTAACAGATCCCGACTACAGGAACTTTCACCCTTTCGAAACCTTCTTGAGTCTACGGTTTGCTCCAGGGTCCGACCAGACCTTCACCGGATTTGTGGTTGGCGGCGGATACAGAATTCACAAGTATTTTTCGTTGTTGGTGGGATATTCGCTGACGCCCATCGATGAACCTTCAGCTGGATTTCGGCGCGCCGCTGCCCAGGTAGTAGCTACCAACCCTACCATATTCCCGTACAACCAATACAATGCCAATGATCTCGCCCACAATAAGGTTGGCGCTTTTGATGGCTTTCCTCTGTTCTTATACAACGCAACCGGTGCGACCACGACTAAGATCTTCCCGACCAGTCCAACTGTGACTCACGCCCACAGCGGAATCTTCTTTGGCGTAGGTATTCCCGTTAATCTGGGTGCGCTTCTGAAGCCAAGCAAGTAGCAGTAGAACGAAGCGGACTCGCCGGCCCCTCAGGGTGGGAATGTAGTCTTGCACTTCCAGTCTTTGTGGTTCGTTGAAGCTGTTACCGAGCAGGTTCGAGTGCTGGGGCGTCTCGTTGAGTAGCCCTACCCCTAGCTAAAGGCTGTTGCAAAACCGGGGCTCAATCCCTTAATTGATGCGGGCCGATAACGCAGCGGGTGGCAGATCTACAGCGCGATCAAGATCACTCACTCCACGAATTGCTTCCCGGCAACTGGAAACCAAAATCGGGGTCGGCAGGCTGAACGGAACCGTCCTCCCAGAGCACAGCACACATGGTTGCCGTCCGCTGCGCCGATTCGCACCGTGCGAGGTTCGTCCGGTCTCAGCCCGTCGTGGTCAAGGTTGGCTCATTCCAACGAGGTAAAAAATCTCGCTGAGCTAAGATTTTGATCAGTTCGCCGCCGAGCCGGTCATCGAACAGGACGATCAGTGCGTGGTACGTCTTGTTCACAACATCGATCATCAGCACCTTCATTTCCTCGTCGTTCAGCCGCGAAAGGTTTGGCCAGGGAATCTCTCCGTAGGGCGACCGGACGACCACGTCTGTGTAGTCGCCGATCCGCGAGTCCGGAGTAATCCCGGCATGCAGATCCTCGAGCATGGTATTGCGAAAACATTGTTGTGCGAGGTACTTCGCGAGTCTCTTGAGCACTTCGGGATTGGCAGAGATTTCACGTGCGGTTTCGCCAGTCATTGTGAGACTCCAGGCTTGAGATCAAGCGAACCCCTGGGTAGGCGCGCTATCTGTCTGCCGATTCTACGTGAGGAACCACCGGATTTGGTCTAGCTTGCCCTGCGTGACCTCGAGGAACCGTTAACGTAGAGAAGCTCTTGGAGTTTTTTTCTCCTCGAAGGCTTAAGGCTACTCAGATAACCCGCAAGCTCGTAGAGGTTGAAGATGTTCCACACCGCGGCTTGAAACCGTGGAAGCTCGGCGGCAAACTCCGGATGCTGCTCTGCCGCATCAGCAAAGTTCATGAGCTTCTCCCCGAGCAGATAGTCGAGCGCGCTCTTGACGCCAAATCGCCTTTTAATGCCGCGGGTCGCCCGGCACTGCTGTACCCAGATCTTGTGAAATTGTATGCGGCTCATGCCGCTACTATAAAGGCCGGTCTCAGTAGAGCGCAAAAAAAATGTGCGATTCCCTGGCACGACCCATCCGCCAGATGCATCTCCACTTACGATCCACAGGTTCATGATCTTTTCGCGCAAAGAAATCGTCGTGGCTTCAACTCCTTTTCCTTGACTCCATCTCTCTTACTCGATATAGTCGAGTACGTTATGATTCGATCCACCTCCCACCAAACCTGGCTCTTCTACTCCCCTTTGGCCCAGCAAGCCGCCCTGCTCAAGGACGATTTGCTCGACCCGGTCGACGAGCTCTTGGACGACCCTGCCTTGGTCGAGTTGATCCGCCAGTGTCTGACGAAACGTAGCCCCCGTTCCACCCGCACTGGTCGCACGGGCATGGCCCCCGATCGTCTGCTGCGCTGCTGTGTCATGAAGCACCTGAAAGGCTGGAGCTTCCGCGATCTGGAACGAGAGCTGCGCAGCAACCTTGTGTACCGCCGCTTCACCCACTTCGATGCCGACACTACCCCCGATTTCTCTGTCTTCAGCCGCAGCTTTGCTTTGCTCACTCCGGCCGTCACCGCAGAGATTCATCACCGCGTGGTCAGCCTGGCCTGCGAGCAAGGCGTAGCCCGAGGACAAAAGCTTCGCACTGACACCACCGCCGTAGAAAGCAACGTTCACTATCCTACCGACAGTTCGCTCTTAGGCGACGGCATCCGGGTGCTCAGCCGCAGCCTGCAACGCATCGCCAGCGAGTGTAAGAGTGGAGCCCTGAAAGTGGTTGATCACGGGCGCGCCGTGAAACATCGTCTGCTGGAAATCAGCCGCGCCGCCAAGTCCCTAACCGAGGCCAACCAGCAGCGCATGCGCGCCAGTTACCAGAAGTTGGTGGGCCGAACCCGGAGCGTGGTGCGACAGGCCAGCGAAGTGGTGCAACAATGGGGGAAGGGACGGCTGAAAGTGGTAGGGAAACTCTTGCGGGTAGAAACCCAGATTGGCCAGCTTCGCTACTTTCTCCCTCTGGTCGAGAAAGTGATCACCCAAACCAAGAAACGAGTGTTGGGCGGTGACAGCCACGTGGAGGGCAAAGTGTTGAGCCTGTTCGAGCCCCACACCGAAGTGATTCGCAAAGGCAAAGCGCATAAGCCCAACGAGTTTGGTAGGCTGGTGCGGATCGACGAGGTGGAAAACGGCATCGTGAGCGGTTATCAAGTTTTGGTGGGCAATCCGGACGATAGCACGTCTTGGATGCCAGCCCTCGAGCAACATCAAGCGAGCTTCGGGCAAGCGCCGGAGATGGCTAGCGGCGACCGCGGATTTTTTTCCGCCAAAAACGAGCGGGAGGCGCAAGCCCTGGGAGTGAAGAAGGTGGCACTGCCAGCGCGCGGACGGCTCTCGGCAAAGAGGGCCGAGCAGCAGAAGCAGCGCTGGTTTCGGCGAGGGCTGCGCTGGCGGGCCGGGATTGAAGCCACCATCAGCACTCTGAAGCATCCCTTTTCCATGTGGCGAGCCACCTATAAAGGAGGGCTTGGATTCGAGCGCTACGTGGGCTGGTGTGTGATTACCAAGAATCTTTTTTCCATCGCTCGCTATCAAGCGCGTCGGAACGACCATGGCTACGTCGGCTAAAGGTACTGCCCAACGACGCAAGCTGCTGGGTGAGATCGAACGTCTGGCCGAGATCGCTATCTTCGGAACGCTCTCGGAAACCTACCGCACCTGCGGACGAGCGGGCTGCCATTGTAGGGGCGATGGGCCCAAGCATGGTCCGCATTTGAATGTGAGTTACCGCGGGGAGAAGGGGAAGACCACCGGCTACTATGTTCCCAAGGCAGCCGAGGAAGCCACGCGAGAAGGAGTCGCGGCTTGGCAACAAATGCAACAATGTTTGCGCGAACTGGCGGAGTTGAATAAGGAGCGCAATTTGCAACTTGCCCACGAGGCTGATTCGCTATGAAACTATGGTTCCGTCTAACTCTCGTCTGCAGTGTACTACTCTGTCTGTTCCTCAGCCTTCCTCAGTCAGTCGGCCTAAACCACGGCTTACAGATTGTCGGCGCGCGACCATGGTTCGATCGAGAGAGGGAACCTGCCTGCAACGCGCCCTCTGTTTCAGTTGTCACAAGAATGAGATTCGATCTGCTTCGCGCTGCACCTCTTGCATCTCTGCTCCTCGATTGGGCGTGGGCGGCTGGCAATCTTGGTCCACCCGCCTCGGAGACCCATGGGCCCCCGAAACCGATCGGGCCTTGGCAAGTTACCGGTCAAGCAGTCAACTCCAACCAACGCCTCGAGCACACTCGTCTCCACGAAAATTACTGGCTCAAACACTAATTTTGAAGAATCCGGATTTCGCAACAGCCTTTAGCTAAGTGCTGTAAACCGGAATTACGGTGACGTATTTTCAGGCCGCGGCGGCGGCCGCTCGCGGTTGAAGCTTGGCCAGCAATTCGCAAAGATCATCGCGGGTGAAAGTCCATTGGAATGGCGAAGCGGTTTGCTCATAGCGCTTTTGAAAATCCATGAGACAGTCCTCCAGGTGGGAAAGCGAGGAAAAATCGTTTGGGGATAGCACTTTTCTTTGAACGATGGAGAAATAGATCTCGATTTGATTGATCCAGCTGGCATGAACAGGGGTGTGGACGAGAAAGGCATTGGGCCAATGGGCTCGAATGCGTTCGACAGCTTTCTGACCGCGATGAGCCGAGCAGTTGTCCATGATCCAAAAAACGCGCTTGGCGGATTTGTAGGGTTCGCGACCCATGACGTCGGCGATGAGACGATCGGTGGGAGCAATACCGTTCTTCTTTTCACAATGTCCGAAGACCTTGGCACGATGGACGTCCCAAGCGGCTAAATAGGTCCATGCGCCCTGCCGGAAATACTCGTGCTCGACGCGCATGGGTCGGCCGACGGCTACGGGCAAAGTGGGTTGTTTACGACGTCGCGCTTGGATGCTAGTTTTTTCATCCGCGGAGATGACGAACTCGGAGCTTTGTAAAGGCTTGCCCTGCCAGATTCGGGCATAGAGATCGAGGATGCGTCCGGCTTTGCCAGCGAAGTCCGGATCCCGGGGAAAGATCCAACTCCGGTGCCGCCAGGGACGAAGGGCATCGGCGCTTAACCAACGCCACAGGGTTGTGCCGCTGACTTGGGCAACGATGCCTTGCGCCATCACCTCCTGGCGGATATCGGCCAGGGAGAGGCGAGAAAGTGGCAGCCCGAGGCGATGCGGAAGTTCACAGGCGAGGGCTTTTACTTGCACGACGACGCTGGGGGGGAAACGAGGCGGGACGCCCGCCTCGCAGTTGTTCCTCGAGGCCCGGCAGACGAGCTAGTGCAAATCGTTTGCGCCACTTGCTTACGATCTGGCGGGGAGTGTCCAAACGTGCAGCGATGACATCGTTGGGCAGGCCCTGGGCGGCCAAGAGCACTATTTTGGCTCTAATGACATCGCAATACGGTGACGTATACTTTCGGACTCTGGTCTCCAGTTCGTTTTGCTCGTCTCTGGTAAGAGCGATGTGGAATGGGCTTGATCTTGGCACGGAGTGGATCCTCCAAGTTACAAGCCTAATTGGCTACCTGGCTACACAGTCGTTAATTATACGTCATCGTATTTACGAACTTGAGTACTAAGC
>Ga0210396_10005988_pt1 | contig 11697 bp, 10 predicted proteins | sample IncBWH17OmetaG_FD_155466 | JGI IMG/M metagenome (GOLD analysis project Ga0210396, IMG submission 155466) | Forest soil microbial communities from Barre Woods Harvard Forest LTER site, Petersham, Massachusetts, United States - Inc-BW-H-17-O ...
TAGATTGTTGCCCGGCCTTCGCGAGGAACGTGGGGGTCTTGGCGGCCAAACACGACCAGGAGTTCGCCCCTGATCTCAGGGATTCGGTCGAGCGTGTCGTCGTGCAGACCTTTGCCGAGACTCCGCGTGTGAATGTCGGTTGGGTAACAGCAGGTCGCTGCGAGAACTTCAGGATTGATAGCTGATCGGAACGCGAGGTGACCACCGATGCAGAACCCCATAGCCCCGATCTTGCCTGTGCATTTAGGATGCGACTGCAAATAGCCCAGTGCAGCCTTGGCGTCGGCATCGTAGCTGAAGAGTTCTTTGTTGATTTTGTCCGCATTGCCTCGATCCGCCCCGGGCTGATCGTAGGGAAGGACAGTGCCTGGTTCTTCGAGTTCATGAAATATTTCCGGGATGACAACCACGAACCCGTGTCCAGCCAGCATAGCGGCGCTTCGCCGAATCGGTCCCGTTACCTGAAAAATTTCTGAGAACAAGACAATCCCTGGGTAACGGCCTTCAGCGACCGGACACAAAACGTGGGTACGCATTGGCCCAATTGGTGTTGGGATATCGACGAATTCGTTGTCTGTGATGATCATAACGTCTTGGATCGCAATCGGGTCGTACGAACGAGTGTCAGAATTGTTCGACGCGCTGTTTGTAAGTATGGTCGCAGCCGGTGGAACTTTTTTACGCTCCCTGTTGGATATTCCGATCTAATCGGTGAGCGACCTTCATTAATTTGTCGATAGTTCTTACCTCTGCGGTCCGGCTTCCTCCTGCAAAACCAACTCTGTCTTAGTGTCCTTTGTGGCCTTCTGTGTGAAAGCTAATTGGGCAACAGGCCCTATATAATACACAGAATAGATTGCCTCGTTGCCGCGATTAGTCTCCTAGAAATGCTCGGAAACGTCGATCAGACTAATACTGTCGGGCCTTTGTCGCCCGTTGCGGTGCTTCGCTGGTAATGAAATCATCGTTTGATGTTTTGCCCGGAATAGCTAACCCGCGATTACCGGTTGAACCCTATCCAGGGGCAACCGGCGTTATTGGGCAAGTGTTCGGGAACACCGACACAACCTGCAAGTTCTTTTGGTACCTGGCGGTGTTGGAAGAAACGAAGAACGCGCCGCCCCGGTCGAACCTTTCGCTAGAGGGGATCTCTCGAAGGGACGCGTCTTTTTAGACACGTCCGCCGGCGAGAGATTCTCCTAGAATCGGATTCCGGCTAAAAAGGTCGCCATAGAAACGGCGAGAGCGGCAACACGCACCCGGTGGAGTGCATCCCATTTCCGGTGTTCTCGCCGCGCTGCTTCCGTGAATGAATCGGCATCCATTCGTGCCATGCGGTTAGCGATCGGTACCAGAAACAGTAGTGTCAGCACGATGACGGCGGCCCAAACACCCGTGGCGGCGCCAAGCAGCATGATACCTGGTTGATGGAGATGGCCGATGGTGGCAGAGACAAGAAGCAACAGACTCGCTATGTACCAGAAGGGCATAGCGGTACCGACCCTGCGTGCAAAAAGCCGGATGGCCGCTAACTGGGCCACGTCGTCGAGCTTCCACAGGACGGGATTCACGAAGACCGACATTGCGAATTCGGTGCCGATCAGAAGGCCAATGCACAAGGTCGTTGCGATATTCAGAAGGTTCATCATTTGACTCATACGCCCAAGAGTACAATACTGACGCAGAAAGCCATACTGACAAATATGTCAGTAAACAGACAGGGGGCGAGATGCCGGTATCGAAGAAGGAAATGTCCGACTGTCCGATAGATGCCATGTTGTCCGTGGTCGACGGACGATGGAAGGGGACGATCCTGTGGCGGCTTTCCGACGGCCCCCTGCGCACGAGCGAATTGCACCGCAGCATTCCCGGAATTAGCGAGAGAATGCTGATCCGGCACCTCCAGGATCTGGTCCGGGATGGAATCCTCATCCGGCATCAGGAGAACACCGTGCCTCCGTGCGTGCGGTATTCGATCTCGAAGTACGGATGGACCCTGGTGCCGGTGCTGGAAGCGATCTGTGGATGGGGCCGTACACACCTTGAACGCTTGAGTCGAGCTCGCTGAGTTTAAGGGCTGCTCGAGAGGAGGAAGAGGAACTTGTACCGTTCTGCCGCCCTCTCGGTGCTCCTCCAACAAGCTCGCGTAGCGTGTTCGTCGTTATCGAGAATGATGTGTGCCTTTGATCAGCGGATCGTGATTGCAGTCGAGTAACCGGTTACCCGTCAGTTACTCATGAGTAAATAGCATCTAGTCGGAAACAGATTGCCCCTGATGACATCACTCAGATGCGTTCCCTGATTGGAGGCCTATGAATGCCTCTCGAAGGGACGCGTCTTTAAGGGCGCGTTGCCCAATAGTCTTTCACAGAAGGTCACAAAGAACACGAAGACAAATCTCTGAAAGAGGATCTAACAGAGGAAACGGAGGATAACCTCACACGATTGCTGGCCGACCGGTGCCAATAGGGTCAATCAGATAGGGTCACGTCTAAACATTTCACATTGGGAACCGCAAACGGGCCAGTCGCCGATTCTTGACGGTCTTGGCGAGACATCCCAGAATGGGTGAACTTCTGCAAGGCTTTTGGGACCGTTGCGTCGTCATCCCACGAGCCGACAGAAAGGTCGCAGTGATCGCAGGTGAATCTGGCGCATGCCGCCATGACAAGAACAGAATAGCCGCAAAAGAACGCAAGGAACGCAGAAAAGGACCGCGAATGGATGCGAATAAAATCTCACGCAAAGACGCAAAGGCGCAAAGTTAAGGCAATTCAACCACGGATGAATCCGCCGCCGCTTCGCTATGGCGCGACAGGCTACGGATTTACACGGATAGGGAGAGGGAACGCCCGCAGTGAAAGGCCTGCCCTGAGCAAGCATTTAACGCGTCGAACGGCGATCGGTGAAAAGTAACAGGTGGAAAAACCTTTAGTGGCCGCGAACCCACTTCGCCACGGCTTCCTCCTTAGCAGAGCGTTCGGTGCGGGCAGGCCACGAATAAACACGAAGAAAATTCTCACGCAAAGACGCAAAAGGAAGAGAGTGGAAGGTGGAGGCGGTACAATGACGGAGTGCGCCTTTAGTGGATCTACGAAACGTCAGTAGTGTTGTTGGGCGGATTTCAGGGACAGTTTTATTGAGTACTGATTGCAAAATGTCCGTACTGAAGTACTGTTTGCTCTATGAGATATGGCCAAGCTGGAATGTTTCACAATTCCCGGCATAGAACTGCTGTTTCACTCGCAGGACCATTTGCCACCACATTTTCATGCCAGGCGGAAAGGGCAGTGGGAGGTTCGAGTCTTTTTTCTCGAAGGCTCGACGAGTAAGATGTTCGAGGTGAAGTGGCCGAGCGGAAAAGAGGTATCGAGGGGGGATTTGAAACTTCTGGAAGAGAACGTACGAACCTATCGCGTCGAGCTTCTTGAAGAGTGGGAAAGGAAGGTGCGGCCGCAATGAGAACCCAGTCTAAAACAGTTAGAGTGATGCCGTACGGTCGATTGATTAATCGAATGTCGTCCTTTGCGCCCAGTCAAGCAGCGGGTCGGGTCCGAGTGACCAGAAAATGGCAGAGCTTCATTGATGCGCATGAGTTGGGGCATCTCCTTGTCGCTTTCTCCAATGAAGTGGATGAGGACTTCGTCGAAGCGTTCCGAGAGAAAGCAGCGCCGCATACGAAATTGCTTCTTCTCAATGATAGCCTGTCTAACGATCGACTTTTGTCTCGCATGGTGGATCTACAGATTCGGTCCGCCGAACGCTTTTATGTTGTGGAAGCAAAGTTTGTACGTAGTGATGAAACCAAATGGGAGCAGCTTTTGCGATCATTTCTTGAGCGCTTGAGTGCGGCAGTAGAATCTGAAGGCGGCCGTATCTTTGATGCCATCCTCGAAGACGGAATCTTGCGTGTAGTTTCGCCAGACTTCCAGCGACTTGAAGTACCGATCTCCAAAATCGAAGAATTGGCGAATGTAGGCAAAAAGGTGCTCGAGCACTTCGAGATTGATGATGACGGTGCATATGTCTATTGGCCGGACCTTGATCTGCACCTTGGATGGGAACAACTGTTGCAAGTCGTTGATCCTGAGTCGGTGCGCAAAGCACAGCAGAAGAGTCGGGCGTTCAACGAACGTTATGGAGCTGCCATTCGTACGATTCGGGAAGAAAAAGGCCTTGGCATAACTGAAATTCCGGGCCTCAGCGGCAAACAACTTCGGCGTATCGAACGTGGTGAGTGCCGGCTAACATCAAGCGCTGCAAAAGAGCTCGCGAAGGCGCATGAGATGACGCCAAACGAGTATCTGCAGAAGGTCGCGGAGGCGCTGAGCGAAGAGCGTGAAGGCCTGGTCTGAACAAGCATCAACTTTCTGCAAGCTCAGGTCAGTCGCGCGCCGAAGGGGAGAAAGCAGGAGAACCTAATAGCCGCGAACGGATGTCGCCAAGGCTTCTTTCTTAATCCAGTTCTGTAAGGCTTTTGGAGCCGCAGCTGGGCGGGTCCTCCCACGCGCATTCACCGGGCTGCGTCGTCTTCATCGGGATAGCGTGTAAACAAGACGCCAAGAACTGGTACTCAGGAAATCCCCCCGGGTGTTCCACCATCAAAAATCAACGCAGTGTCATTTCGGGCAGGTTGTATTGGCAAGTTCACGGGTATCGCGGAGAGATGTGGAGCCGCACATTTGGCAGACTTTGAGGTCCCGTTCTGGATCGATGCGACTGACGGTGGCACATTGGGCGCACAGAAAATTCGCCCTCGTTACCGCCGTAGGTTTCGAAAGCTCACCGCGAATGGACTCTCCGTCGCGCGAAGCTATGGAGAGCAAGCTGCGAAGAGCACTGTCGTGAACCAGATAGGCCGATCGGATTATTGGTTGCTTGCTATCTCGCTGAGACTTCCGGACGGTCGGTCGTCGAAGCTGGGGTTAACCGTCGGTCGCTCCGATACTTCTATTGGTTGTTCCATAATGACATCGAGTGCGACGACGAAGCCGAAAATGACGGTAAAGAAGTCGAAGGTTAACGCAGTGATGTAGGCTGCGGCGCTGTTTTGCTCCGGGCAAGCCGAGGCCTAGGAAAGGTGAAAGGTGAAAGGTGATTCGTGATTGGTGGAAACCTGAATAGCCGCAAAAAGGGACCACGATGCGGGATTTTTTGTGATGCAATCGAGCGTTCAATCAGCGTCATACCTTCAAACAAGATTATAAAAACTGGCGTATGAATTTACGGTTTTTGCTTTACGCATTCCTGATTCTTTCGGCTATGAACGGTACGCAGGCAGCAACGAACGACGGCGATACCGGGGGACTTTTGGGTACGGATTTGGGTCGGGCCCGGTTGCAAGCGGACTATTTTCGGTTCTTCAATCTAGAACCGATAGGGCCAACTCAACATTTGGAAAATGGAGAACAGCTACTCGCTTTCAAGCCGTCCGGAGCTGCTTTCCGGGATCTGGTAACGATCTATGTCCGAACCGATCCGAAAGGATTGATCTCAATGTTCCAGGTAGTGATCGCGCGGTCGTTCTTGGACGATCCGCGGACCGGTGTGTACGCTCGCGATTTAATCAAGAGTTCCTTACTGGATTGCGTAAACGAGAGTGATGCGGGCAACCTCAAGGAACTTGCTGACGAGGTTCAATTCCGGGACGTAAAGGGCACTTTGTTAGTCCGGTCCAAACTCCCAACCCTTCCGGCCATGCCGTCTGCCGCTTACTTAGTCGTGAATGGGACAACTTCTGCATGGGAAACGACACTGTCTTCGAGCAAGATCAAGCTGACCAATGAAACCGAGGAAAATCGCCCGGCATTGGTGATCGAGATCCGAAGGCAGTGATCGAATACGATATTCTTCTGCTCAGAGGAATAGAACGGTCCGAGGCTCGATCACGAGTACGTAACAAGGTGGAGGAGAAGTTGAGGGAATGGGGCGCGCCCGCGGAAAGCGAATAGCCGCAATAGAACGCAAAGAACGCAAAAAGCGACCGCGAATGGACGCGAATTTACATGAATAAATCTCACGCAAAGCCGCAAAGGCGCAAAGGGAGGGAGAACCGCTGGAGGGGCGCCTCTTGAAAGAACATTCTGTCGAGGTGTTTTTAGTTCTTACTTGAGGCAGGGACTCCAGACTTCCAGCTCGGTTGCACAACGTCACCTCGAGCGGATTTTAATAGGGCCGTTGAGAGTCCCAACTTCTCCTTTCCTATCAAATTCCCCATAATTGCCCAGGGAGAGATGGGTGCTCGGTAGTGGTTTTGTGCTGTTTGCGATTGCGATTGCGACTCGGTGATTAATGAATAGTGGAGTTTGGCAATTGACCTGACTGAACTCCTAACTAATGGTGCGGCCCAAGAGAACGTTGCTGTAGGCGAAGGGTTCGTCACGTAAGGCCTTATAGAATCTCGACGCAAGCTCGGAGCTGAAACTACCGCCGTGCATCGGATGAAACCATTGAGGAGCTAGTTTTTCGATTCGATCGACCGCTTGCCGGACTGGGTTTTCATGCGTGAAAAATGCCGGAGCCGCGGTACAGACCTAACATGGCCTGGGTGAGATCTTCTGTTATGATCGGAGGTTGGTCACCCGGCTGAACGAATTAGGCGGCCGGAAACAAGCTTCGGCTGGTCTCTTCAAAGATCATCATTGAATCCCAATGATGCACATGAGGTGTTTCCAGAAATCGCAATTGCCGTCACAGGATGGGGGAAGCTCTGATGAGAGCAAAAGAACTATCCACACTGATTGATATGCCTGGAAAAGTCGAGACTAAAAGCGCCAGCCTAAACATTGGCGGTCACAATGTTCGCTGGAGGATTTGTGGAGGCAGGGCTCGGCGCGAAATAAGCGTGAATACAGACTAAGATCTGAAACTCTGTGATCAGAATTCCTGTATTGCTGTTGTGAGAGCAGCGCCTTGGGCAAAACCAAGGCTGTGTAGATCTCGATAAAAATTAAACCTTACCAACACAAACTGTGTCAGTACTGCTCCTTCCCTGGCTTACAATGGTGACTGTTTTGGCCGCCGCACTGTTTCACGCGTTAAGAAGAGATCACTAAGCTAATGAAGCCTTAATGCTGATTCTGCAAGTATGGAAACACTTATTGTACTTGGCGGCATTTCTGCCCTTCTGCTCTTGATGGGGATTTCCGCAAACATCCAGCCGGGCCGGGGCTGACGAAATAAGAATGTAAGTATGAGAGTCAGCGTGCTCTTAACGGTTGCGCTATTCACGCTTGGACTAGCGCAAAAATTGAGCGGACAACAGACGGCCGTGCGGATTGATCTGACCCAGCAAACGGCTTATCTGGTTGAGAACGGTCGAGTGGCGTTGATCTCGCCGATTGCCTCAGGTAAAGAAGGTTGGGGAACACCGACGGGAAAGTTCCGAGTGATCAGCAAGGACTTGAACCATGTGTCCGCTGATTTTGGTCTAATCGTCGATGCGTATGGCAGAACCATCGATCCTAATGCAACGGCGTCTACCCCAATACCGCCCGGCTGCCGTTATATGCCGGCTCCGATGCCTGACTACATGCAACTCGGACCTTACTTTGGGATGCATGGCGGATATCTACCCGGCTATCCTGCCTCGCATGGTTGTGTGCGAATGCCCAGCGACCTCGCAACTAAATTTTTTGCGCGGGTACAAGTCGGCACATCCGTCGAGATAGTTGGGAACGCCCGAAATGTGACTCATGTGCGACAAGCGATTCCTTTGATTCAGCCCGGCGACCTCGGGTATACTACGCCAGTTGCTAATTCCACGGCTAAAAATCAGCGCCGGTTTGGATTTCGCTAAACGGCCACGATCATCTGCGTACATCGTCGTCCATTTCATCCCTCGGAGAATTTCGGGACCGACGGCGTGATGCATATTGGGCCAAATTATCGATTGGGGATCGGGATTTACGGGAAGCCAGAACTCCCAGAAAGTCACAAAGAACGCAAAAAAAAGACGAAGAAAAATCTCACGCAAAGCCGCAAAGGAAGAGGGTGAGAGGTGACAGGTGAAAAGTGAAAGGTGAATGGGTGTAAAATCTTCGTGACCTTGAACGTGATTCACTCGCGTTCATTCCATTTCGCGTACTTTCAATTCGTTGATCAGTTCCGATTGCATTTATCTGTGGAGGCTGGGACAGACATGGTATCCTGATATGATGTGAACTGAGTGCTTTTATGCTCAAGAACGTCGATCTATCGCGGGAGGTCGCCAAAGCCGAGTACAAACGGCTCAAAAGTGATCTGGACCTGAAGTTGGCGGACCTGCAGCGGCAAGTTAAGGCTCAGGGCATCCCTGTTATTATCGTATTCGAAGGCTGGAGTGCGTCTGGCAAAGGAACATTGATTAACCAGTTAATTCTGCCACTTGATCCGCGAGGTTTCACCGTCTACAGCGCAAGCGGGCCAACGGAGGAGGAAAAGTTTTATCCGTTCCTGTGGCGGTTCTGGAAACGCACACCAACGCGGGGGCGCTTGGCTATCTTCGATCGGAGTTGGAATCGCCGGGCTGTGACTGACCGGGTAGAAGGGCAGGTCAAAGGGAAACAACTCCGCCAGGCATTAGAAGACATCCGTTCATTCGAGCGGCAACTGACCGACGACGGGGTCGTGATGGTTAAGTTCTTCCTCCATATCTCCAAGCACGAACAGAAACAGCGCTTTGATGTTCTAAGGGAAAGCGCCGCGACCGCCTGGCGTGTGACGGAAGCCGATCTACGGCAGAATAAGCAATACGACGAGTACCTGGCAGCTGCAGAACACATGTTAACCGAGACTGACACCGAATACGCTCCTTGGACCGTGGTCGAAGCTCACGACCGGCGGTTCGCGACTCTGAAGGCTTTCACAACCGTGATCGATGCGTTGGAGCGTGGCGCCGCAGTTGCCGGCCGGAAGGCCGACGAAGCACCGGCGCTGCTGGTTCAACCGGCTCCGACGATTAATGCTTTCAAGACAACCGCGCTCGATCATGTGGACCTGTCTCTGTCGTTAACTGCCGAAGAATACGCTGGCCGGCTCAAGGAGGCTCAGACGAGGCTTCGCGAGCTCGAGCACGAGATCTACCGGCGGCGTATGCCTGTGGTCATCGCGTATGAGGGCTGGGATGCGGCCGGTAAAGGGGGAAATATTCGCCGGTTAACCCAAAACCTGGATCCGCGGGGGTACGAGGTGGTACCTATCGCCGCGCCGAATGATATCGAGAAGGCACACCATTATCTCTGGCGGTTCTGGGCGCAGTTGCCTAAGGCTGGGCACATTGCGATCTTCGATCGGACGTGGTACGGCCGTGTGCTGGTCGAACGGGTTGAAGGATTCTGCACTGAGGCGCAATGGCGGCGGGCGTATCGAGAGATTAACGCGATGGAACAACAGCTGGTGCATTTCGGAACGGTCCTGTTCAAGTTCTGGTTGCATATCGATCCCGACGAACAGCTACGGCGGTTTCAGGAGCGGCAGGAAGATGCCCATAAGCAGTGGAAGATCACGGAAGAGGACTGGCGAAATCGATCAAAACTGGATCAGTACCGAGATGCAGTTGAGGAGATGTTGTATCGGACCAGTACGCCATACGCACCGTGGACGATCGTGGAATCGAACTGCAAATGGTATGCTCGGGTGAAGGTGCTGGAGACTGTCTGCGAGGCGATTCAGCAGGCGCTGCGCGCATGACAGATCGCTTCGCGAGAGTTAATAGCCGCAACAGACGTCGCCAAGGCTATGTCGGTCAAGAAAGAGCGCAAAGAACACAAGAAAGGGACCGCGAATGGACACGAATAGACGCGAATGCAATCTCACACAAAGGCGAAGAAAAATCTCACGCAAAGCAGACTTCCTTCGTCGCTAAAGCTATGGAGGACAAGTCGCCCCGTCTCCCCCTTTAGCTACGTCGGCCAAGGACGCCAAGACGCAAAGGGAAGAGGGTGAGAGGCCTGCCCTGAGCATCTCGACAAGCTCGATACAGGCAAGCAGTAAGCGCGTCGAATGGGTGAAAAGTGACAGGTGATTGGCAAGACTTCAATGCTGCCAGCGTCTACCGGCAGCCATTCAGGCACGGAACCAATCCCGAAGTTCTTTTCGGTCAGCAACTTTGGATGGAAGTTCTTTCTCCAGGTTCCACGGAACGTTTACGATCACAATACGGTTGCGCCCTTTAAGTAAAAGCACCGTTTTCAGAATAGCCGCCCGCCGGTTATGCAACAGAGTGTAGTACCAACGCGACTCGACCAGCTGCGGGGACCAATACCGCAATCGTGTTCTTCGGGTTTTTGGCTTCGAGTTGCCAGATATAGGCGTCATCAGACCTGTCCAAAATAGCCTTTTTTTCAGGCGTGAAAAAGGCCTCCGTTTCGGGTTAAGACGTTGGGTGTGAAGACAACGAAAAATAACCCTCAACGGAGGCAAGGCAGATGGTAAAGCAAGCGAGCCTCTTTAGCCAACTTCTTTGCTTGGTGGATCGGCATCATTTTGAGCGAGAGGTTCGGCGCCTGAGTGCCGAACGCCATGCCAAAGGCTTTAGCTGCTGGAGCCAGTTCGTAGCGATGATGTTTTGCCAATTAGCACAAGCCAAATCGCTGCGAGAGATCGTTGATGGCTTGGCCTGTTGCGAAGGTAAGCTGCGACACCTAGGCCTGGAAAATGGCCCCCGGCGTTCAACGCTCTGTTACGCCAATGCACACCGCCCTTGGCAACTCTATGAAGGAGTTTTCCATGATCTATTGAATTTGGCTCGGAGTCTTGCTCCCGGTAAAAGCTTCCGTTTCAAGAATAAACTCTTCAGTCTAGACGCGACGGTCATCGATCTGTGTTTGAGTCTCTTTGACTGGGCCAAATTTCGTCAGACCAAAGGAGCCATTAAACTCCATCTTCTGCTCGATCACGATGGTTACCTGCCGGTGTTCGCTGCCGTTAGCGAAGGCCGGCAGCACGAGCTGGCAGTGGCCCGCTCACTGGATTTTCCCAAGGGAAGCATCGTAGTCATGGATCGAGCCTTCATCGATTACAAGCTCTTTGCCAAATGGACCGATCAAGGGGTCTACTTTGTTACCCGGCTCAAGAAGAAGGCAGATTTTTTAGCTTACGAACATCGGCCGCTACCAACGACTGGCCCGGTGCGAGGTGATCAAATCGGGATGCTTAACGCCTTTGTGGCTGGGGGATGGTGGCGACGCGAGTTCCGAGTCGTTACTATCTGGGACGAAGTCAATCAGCGCGAAATCCAGCTCTTAACCAACCATCTGGACTTTGCAGCCAGCACCATTGCGGCCATCTACAAAGATCGTTGGCAAATCGAGATCTTCTTCAAGACCCTGAAGCAAAATCTCAAGATCAAGACCTTCGTTGGCTCCAGCGCCAACGCGGTTCGCACCCAGATTTGGACAGCATTAATCGCTTTGCTACTCATCAAGCTCCTTCAGTTTCGTAGTCGCTTTGCTTGGGCCATCAGCAATCTGATCGCTTTGCTGCGCTGGAATCTATTCACCTACCGCGATTTATGGCTCTGGATTGATCGACCTTTTGACACCCCGCAACAATCGCCTCCCCAGCAGCTTGAGTTCCTCGATTTGGACAGCATCCAGCCAGTCTAAAAATCGAAAATCGACAACCTATTCCTAAGACACACGTTTTGCTGCCCGCCAAACCGCTTAAATACAGCGCTCCCTGTCCAACTAACATTTATTTTGGACAGCACTGGCCAAT
>Ga0210396_10005989_pt1 | contig 11696 bp, 6 predicted proteins | sample IncBWH17OmetaG_FD_155466 | JGI IMG/M metagenome (GOLD analysis project Ga0210396, IMG submission 155466) | Forest soil microbial communities from Barre Woods Harvard Forest LTER site, Petersham, Massachusetts, United States - Inc-BW-H-17-O ...
GTGGAAATATCTGCTATTCGTCACCGCGACCGGCGCCCTCGCTGCTCTTGCCCTGCTTGTGTACGTCAATACTGACTCTTTTCAGTCACTGGTCCGCCGCCGCCTCATTGCCGAGCTGGAGCGCGTCACCGGCGGCCGCGTCGAGGTCGGCAGCATCCACACCACTCCCTTTCGCCTCCAGGCTGACGTGCGCGATATCACCGTCCATGGCCGCGAGTCTGCTGCCGAAGTTCCTCTAGCCCACGCTGACCGGATCGTCGCTCGCCTGACACTGAGTTCTCTTCTTCGTTCCGAGTTCGCCTTCCATGAGGTCGTCCTTGATCAACCCATCGTGCATGTGGGTTTCTATCCCGACGGGACCACCAATTTTCCACCGCGAAGAGTCGCGCCGGCCACGGGCGCCACTCTTGTCGAGCAACTCTTTGCTCTCTCGATCGATCATCTCCAACTTCGCCATGGTCGCATCCTGTGGGACGATCAGACCTTCCCGGTTGACCTCGCCGCTCGTGACATTTCGCTTGAAATGAACTATTCCTTTCTCCGCCGCCGCTATGACGGACGCCTTCTGCTCGGCATGGTCGACACCAAACTGCCGGACTGCCGCCCTTTCGCATGGATGACCGAGTTAGATTTCAATCTCGGATCCGACTCTGCCATCGTCTCGGCTCTTAAGTGGAATTCTGGACACTCTCACGTCTCAGCCACCGGAGAGGTCACAGATTTCCGTCGTCCCCATCTCCAGGGCTCCTACGATGGCCATGTCGATCTCACCGAAGCTGCGTCCATCACTCGCCGCCGCGATCTTCGCTCCGGCGTGCTCGAATTAAAAGGGCGCGGCAACTGGTCGCTCGATCAGTTCGCGACCAACGGTCTGTTGACCCTCCGCGACCTCGCTTGGGAGAATGACCAAGTCTCTCTCTCCCGCGCCTCTCTTAACGCCGGCTACACTCTTACAGATGAGCAACTCAAACTCTCCAAGCTGGAAGGGAAGATGTTCGGGGGTAGTTTCACCGGCGATGCTGAATTGAATCATTGGCTCGCTCCCCCGCAGCATCTCTCTCCCATCGCCAGAAAAAACCTTGATACCGCCACCATTTCTGCCGCCCCACCCCCGAATAAGTCCGGCCAGAAAATCGCCAACCGAAAACCGTCGTCACCAAAACCGCCGGCAATCCAAACCGCGTTCGTCCGGCTTCATCTGCACGACCTATCTGTCGAAGATCTTGTCGGTGCGCTCACTACTCCCGCGCATCCCATCTCGCGCCTCCATCCCGTCGGGATGGCCTCCGGAACCCTCGAAGCTCGCTGGAAGGGGGCCCTCCGCGATGCGGAAGTCCAGTTCGCTGTCGATCTCACCCCTCCGGCGCATCCTGGTCACACAGAACTCCCGCTCACAGCTCGTGCCAGCGGCCTCTACCATGCCACTGACGACGCCTTGGACCTGCAGCAGTTCTCGCTCGTTACACCCACCTCCCACGTACAGGCCTCGGGCACGCTATCAGTCACATCCGCGCTGCGACTCTCGATTACCACCTCAAGTCTTGCCGACTGGCTGCCTTTTCTTGAGGTCGTTCGCGGTCCGGCGATGTTTCCAATCGCGCTGAAAGGTAGCGCCACGTTCAATGGCAGCCTGGGCGGTTCGTTATCCTCTCCCCAAATTGGCGGCAACCTGCAAGCCGACGATTTCGACGTCACCCTGCCCGCCACAGCCAATACGCATCCTCATCAAACGCATTGGGACTCTCTTTCCGCCTCGATTCAGGTTTCCTTCCAAGGAGTCGCTCTTCACAACGCCACTCTGCGCCGTGACGACGCTTCCGCTGAATTTAACGCCACCGCCTCCCTCCAACACGGCCATTTCACTCGAGATAGCAGCTTCACCCTCCGTGCCAACCTGCACAACGCCAACTTGGCCGACGTCGAGGCTTTCGCCGGATTCAACTATCCCGTCTCCGGCAAAACCGATCTTTTCGTCCAGGCCGCCGGCACGTTCGCTGAACCTCACGGCGATGGGCAGGTACATCTCAGCAACGCTTCTGCCTACGGTGAGATCATTCAGAAGCTCGACTCTGACTTCCATGTCGCCCACGGCCAAATTGCTTTCGACAACTTGCATCTCCTCCACGACGATTCCGTCATCACCGGAAGCGCTGCGTACAGTCCTTCCACCCGTGCCTTCGATCTGGATCTCGCTGGTAGCAATTTCGATCTCGCCCGCCTTCACCAGATCCAACCCAATCGTCTCTCCGTAGAAGGACGCGCCGACTTCGTCCTCAAGGGCTCCGGCACTCCCGAAGCGCCTTCGATCAATGGGGAAGTCCATGTCCGGAATCTTATCCTCGATCACGAACTCGCCGGCGACATGAACTTGCAAGCCGCGACCGAGGGCGGCGTGCTGCACCTCACCGGCAACTCCAACTTCCAGCAGGGCTCACTTCTGGTCAGCGGCAACATTCAACTGCGCGATGACTACCCCGCCGACCTCACCTTCAAAATGGACCAATTCGATCTCGATGCACTTTGGCGCTCCTATTTCCGTGGCCAACTCACAGGACATTCCGCGGTCGTCGGCTCTCTCAACCTGCGCGGCCCTCTCCGCCAGCCCGGGCAGTGGGCCCTGGAGGGCGACCTGGCTTCCGTTGCACTCGACGTAGAAAACGTCAAGGTTCATAATCAGGATGCCGTTCGCTTCTCGCTCGCCCATCAATCAGTCAACATCCAGCAACTCCATCTCGTGGGAGAAGGCACCGACCTCACAGTTCGTGGCGCGGTGCAACTCTCGGGTGATCGCACCCTCAATCTTACTGCCGATGGACGTCTCGACCTCAGGCTGCTCTCCAGTGTTGACCCTAACCTTACTTCTTCCGGCCTCGTCACCATGAACGTGACCGTGGGCGGTACACTTGCCGAGCCTCTGCCTGAGGGCCATTTTCAAGTGACCAACGGTTCGCTCTCCTATGCTGGACTGCCCAGCGGCTTGAGCGAACTCAACGGCTCACTCCTGTTCACTCGCGATCGCATCCATACCGAAACGCTCACCGCCCGCACCGGAGGCGGCACGCTCGATCTCAAAGGCGAGGCCACCTACTTTAACCAGCAGCTTAATTTCAATGTCACCGCCACCGGCAAGGACGTGCGCTTGCGCTATCCTCCCGGTGTCAGCTCCACCGCCAACGCGGAATTGCATTGGGTCGGCACCCGCTCTGCTTCCACCGTGTCCGGCGATATCAGCATCAACAAGATTGCCGTGACCCCGGGCTTCGACTTCAGTGCCTATCTCGAGCGCAGCCGCCAGTTCTCCACCGTCACGGCCTCCAACTCTCCCCTTAATAACGTGAAACTCGATATCAGCGTCGTCACTGCGCCGGAGCTCCAGATGCGTACCGCAATCGCCCGCCTCTCCGGCGACGCCGACCTCCGTCTCCGCGGCTCCGTGGCTCGTCCCGCTGTCCTCGGCCGGGTTGATGTTCTCGAAGGCCAGGCCACTTTCCACGGTATCCGCTTTACTCTCGAGCGCGGTGATATCACCTTTGCCAATCCGGTTGCCATCGAGCCCCAACTCAATCTCCAGGCTTCCAGCCATGTCCGCAGCTACGATCTCAACATCACGGTTACCGGCACACCCGACCGCTTGAGCATCAACTATCGGTCCGAGCCTCCCTTGCCCAAGTCCGACATCATCGCGCTCCTCGCGCTCGGCCGCACCAACCAGGAATCTGCGCAACTTCAGGAGCAGTCAGGGCAAAGCGCCTTCTCCGATCAAGCCAGCGCCCTCATCCTCAGCCAGGCTCTGAACAGCACGGTCAGCAGCCGCTTCCAGCGCCTGTTCGGTGCCAGCAACATCAAAATCGATCCTCAGGGACTCACCACCGAAACCAATCCCATCAGCAACGGCCCCCAGATCACCATCGAGCAGCAGTTCTCTAACAACGTGTCCCTCACTTACTCCACCAATGTCTCACAGAGTTCGGAGCAGATCATTCAGGGAGAGTACTATTTCAATCGCAACATTTCCTTCGTCGGCACCCGCGACCAGAACGGAGTGATAAGTTTCGATTTGCGCGTCCGCCGTCGCAAGCAGTAACTCGGACGGGAAACAGGACCCCAAAACTCATGCCTGACTCGACCACCGCGCGTCAACTCATGGTCGATGCCCAAATCCGAGCCCGCGGAATCTCTGACCCGCGTGTCCTCGGTGCGATGCTCCGCGTTCCTCGTCATCGATTCGTCCCTGAAGCATATCGCAGCCAGGCTTACGAAGATCATCCGCTGCCCATCGGCGATGGCCAAACCATCTCTCAGCCCTACATCGTAGCCCGCATGCTGGAATCCCTCCAACTCACCCCCACCGATAAGGTTCTCGAAGTTGGAACTGGTTCGGGCTACGTCACCGCTCTGCTCGCCGAACTAGCAGCGCAGGTCGTTTCCATCGAACGCCACCCCGCTCTCGCCGATTGCGCTCGCAACGTTCTGGCCACGCTCGGCTATACGAATGTCCGTGTTCTCAATGGAGACGGTACGCTCGGTCTTCCCGCCGAAGCTCCGTTCGACTCTATCCTCGTCTCCGCCGCGGCTTCTGATTTGCCTTCCACTCTGCTCACCCAACTCCGCGACCTCGGACGAATGATCATTCCCGTCGGCCCCGCCGACTCTCAGCAGTTGCAGCTCGTTCGCATGGTAAACGGGCAGCCGGCGGTTTCCCTCCGCGAACTCGTCCGCTTCGTTCCTCTGGTTCCCAACCATGAGTGAGCCTTCACGAAGAAATCCGACCCATCCTGACTTCGTCTCCTCTTTGATTTGATGAAGTGAGAAAGCTACCGAGATTCCGAGAGGGTCGAAACGAGCGCAGAGACGGGAGTTTCAGGAGGACCCGGTTGCACAAGCTGCCAGGCGGAGTCTTGAGCATATTGCAGCACGGAATTGGGAAATATTCCGAGATAGAGAGTGGCGGCCAGGCAGGCTGCCAGCGCGAGACCCAGCGGGATTGGCACCCGAGTCACCGGCACTTCCTTCCGCGATTCGCGCATATACATCATCACGATAATGCGCAGGTAGTAATACGCGCCCACTCCGCTGTTGAGCACTCCGATGATCGTGAGCCAGATCAAGTTGGCCTTTACGGCCGCGCTGAACACGTAGAACTTGGCAAAAAACCCGCCCGTCATCGGTATGCCGATAAGCGAGAGCAGGAAGATAGTAAGCGTCGCCGCCAGCAGCGGAGAGCTGCGGCCCAGCCCCTCATAATCTTCGAGCGTCACGTACCGCTCCCCCGAATTGGCGAAATGGCTTACCACGGCAAACGCACCCAGGTTCATCGCCGCATAGGCTGCGGTGTAAAACATCGCTGCCGAGGTTCCCAGAGCGGGTGTCGCCGCGAACGCCATCAACAAGTAGCCTGCATGCGCGATCGAGGAATAAGCGAGCAACCGCTTCACATTACTTTGAACCAAAGCGCCCAAGTTACCCAAAGTCATGGAGAGCGCTGCCGAGATCCAAATGACCCAGAATATGTCGTGCACGTTGACCACAAAAACTACGCGCAACAAAACCGCAAAGGCCGCTGCCTTGGGCGCAGTCGACATAAAGCCCACAACCGGCGCCGGCGCTCCTTCATACACGTCGGGTGTCCAGATGTGAAACGGCGCGGCAGCCACCTTGAATCCCAGGCCCACAAACATGAACGCCACCGCCACGAACGCCAGCAATGGAATCGGGCCAGTCACTAACGTCCTGCCGATCTGGTCGATATTCGTCGAACCCGTGGCTCCGAACATCAACGCCACTCCATAGAGGAAAAATGCCGTGGCAAATGAACCCAGCAGAAAATACTTCAGCGAGGATTCGGCGCTGGAAGCCTCGTTTCGCCGAAATCCTGCCAGCACATAAGAAGAGATGGACGAAATCTCAAGCGCGATGAAAATCAGAACCAGTTCGATTGCCGACGACATCAGCGCCATGCCGACTGCTCCGAAAAGAATCAACGCATAGTATTCTCCGGCCCGAATCCGCTGCACAGCCATATATTCGTACGAGCTTAGGATGACGACAGCAGCAATCGCAATGATCAGGACATGGAAAAAGACGCTGAATCCATCCACTTGCACCATGTTCCAAAAGGCCAGCCCCGGAGCCTGCGCCATGAACCAGGTTGCCCCAAGTGCCGCCAGCGTGCCCACCAGCGCGATCAATCCCAGAAGCCTCTGACCTGTTTCCTCATCCAGCAGAGGCTCGAGCACCATCACAATCATGCCGAAGACAGAGAGAATAATCTCGGGCAGGATGCGAATATAATCGGCACTTTGCGGCAGCGTCTGCGAGAAGGCCGGAGCGTGCGTCGCGATCATCACTTCAGAGATCACGGTGCCACCACCCTGCTCGCCACTCCCGCGACAGGCGTGAGTGCAGCCTGCACCGCCGGATCAATCGCTGCCAACCAAAGAATCGGCGCGACACCCATTACCAGCGCTACCGCAGCGCAAGGCCAGATCGCAACTTTCTCGAACCCGGAAAGATCGCTCAAGGAATTGTTCACCGGATGCGCGACCTTGCCGAAGAAAACCCGCTGATACATCCAGAGAAGGTAGATCGCGCTCCAAATGATGCCGGTGGCGCCAAGTATCCCGTAAACTGCTTTGTCCTGGAACGCGCCGCTCAACACTAGAAATTCGCCAATGAATCCGTTCAGAAGCGGCAGACCCACCGACGCCAGCACGATCACCAGGTAAGACGCCGCATAAACCGGCATGGGCGAAGCCAATCCGCCGAATTCGCTGATCTCGTAGGTGTGTCGCCGTTCGTGCAGAATGCCCGCCAGCATGAACAGTCCACCCGTCGAAATTCCGTGAGCCAGCATGACGAACATCGCGCCATTCAGTCCAGCCTGCGTGAAGCTGAAGATTCCCAGCACCACAAATCCAAGGTGGCTGACCGACGAGTACGCGATCAACTTCTTCATATTCGGCTGGACCATTGCCACTAGGGCTCCATAGATGATGCCAATCAAGGCCAAAGTCATGACCCATGGAGCATTCTGCCGCGATTGCTCGGGAAACAGTCCCAGGTTAAAGCGAAGCAGTCCGTAGGTACCCATCTTGAGCAGCACTCCGGCCAGCAGCACTGACCCCGCCGTCGGAGCTTCCACGTGCGCATCGGGCAACCATGTATGAAAGGGGAATAACGGTACCTTAACGGCAAACGCCAGGAAGAAGCCCAGGAAAAGCCACTGTGCGGCAGCCGGAAACTTCGGCACCGTTCCGCTCATGATCTGGTCACGAATCTCAACAAAATCAAAGCTGCCGGTATGCGCATAAAGCCACAAGATCGCCGCCAGCATAAACACTGAGCCAATCATGGTGTACATAAAAAACTTAACCGCTGCATACACCTTGCGCTCGTGCCCGAAAATACCGATCAGCAGCGCCATCGGTATCAGCGTGGCTTCCCAGAAGAAGTAAAAGAGGAACAAGTCGAGAGATGTAAACACTCCGATCAGCGCCGTCTCCAGAATCAGCAGCAGAATGAAGAACTCCTTCACTCGCCCGTGAATCGACTTCCAGGAAATTAAGACGCAAAGCGGCGTGAGAAACGTTGTGAGCACCACCAGCCACAGAGAGATGCCGTCCACCCCCATGTGGTAGTGAATATTCGGAGTGGAAACCCACTGCTTGTCGACCTGGTACTGAAAATCAGTCTGCCCGCGAAGGAAATAAACCGGCAGGTGCAGAGACAAAACGAACGTCAGCAGCGTGACGACCAGAGCAAAGACGCGAATGTCACGATCACGTCTGGGAAACAAGATGAGCAACAATCCGCCCAAGAGCGGCGCAAACGTCACCAGCGTGAGAATGTAGGGGCTCCAGGCGCCAGCGGTCATCGGGCTCCCACCCCCATCCAGATCATGAAGGCAATCACCACCGCCGAACCCGCCGCGATCCACGCCGCGTACGAGCGAATGTTGCCGGACTGCATGTGGCGAACCTCGTCGGAGACCTGCCGCGCCCCGTCGCCGGCGTCATTCACTGCCGCATCGATGATCTTTCGGTCCACATCCTGCCAAAGAATTCGAGTCGAGCCATCGATCAACGGCTTGACGAAGAGTGCAGCGTAGAGTTCGTCGATGTAGTATTTGTGCACTACAGCCTGATAGAACCCGCCGAGCCCGTCGGCGATCTTCTGCGGCAGGTCTTGGCGCTTGTGGTATAGCAAGTAGGCAAGGTAGAAGCCAAGAAACGCTGCCCCCACGGAGACGATGGTCAAGTAAAATTCCATGTGCCCACCTGACTCTGCGGCGCTTTGTGCCGGCAACGGAAGCTCAAACACCGGAGCCAGGAAATTATCGAAGTGGTTTCCAATGCCTACCCACCCGCCCACTATCGAAAGCACAGCGAGGATTGCAAGCGGAACCAGCATCACCATTGGGCTCTCGTGTGGTCCTCCGTGCCCATGAGAGTCATATCCGTGGGAGGCGTGTCCGTGACTGTCCGCTTGCGTTCCGCGATAGTCACCGAAGAACGTCATGAACCACAGCCGGAACATATAAAACGACGTAATGAACGCCGTGACCACGCCGATCAGCCAGAAAACCCAACTTCCGTGCTCGCTGGAAAACACCTTCCAGAGAATTTCGTCCTTGCTGAAAAAGCCTGCCAGTGGCGGAAACCCGGCAATCGCAAGCGTCGCGATGCTCATCGTCAGAAACGTCCACGGAATATACGATCTGAGCCCGCCCATCTTCCTCATGTCCTGTTCGCCGCCGACCGCATGAATCACCGAACCCGCTCCCAGAAACAGCAGACCTTTGAAAAACGCATGCGTCATCAAATGAAAAATGCCGGCCGAGAATGCCCCCACGCCACACGCCATGAACATGTAACCCAGCTGCGAAATCGTCGAGTAGGCGAGAACTTTCTTGATATCAGTCTGGGCGATGCCGATCGTCGCAGCAAAAAACGCGGTCAGCGTGCCGATGATCGCGACCACCATCAGCGCTGTGGGCGCGTTCTCAAAGATTACGTGCGAGCGCGAAACCATATAAACGCCAGCGGTGACCATAGTCGCGGCATGGATTAGCGCGGAAACCGGCGTCGGACCTTCCATCGCGTCCGGCAGCCAAACGTACAGTGGGATCTGCGCCGACTTACCCGCCGCACCCACCATCAGCAGGATCGCGATCGCGGTGAGCAGACCTTCATTTCCCGCCGCCTTGAACGACTCCACGCGGTGAAATACCTGAAAGTTGAGGGAGCCAAAGTGCTTGATCAGCAGGAACAAGGCAATCAGAAAGCCAAAATCTCCGATGCGGTTCACGATAAACGCCTTCTTGCCCGCCGACGCCGCAGAATCCTTTGTGAACCAGAATCCAATCAGCAGGTACGACGCCAGTCCGACACCCTCCCAGCCAATGAACATCAGCAGGTAGTTGCCGGCCAGCACCAGCGTCAGCATGAAAAACATGAACAGGTTCAGATAACTGAAAAAGCGGTAGTAGCTGGGGTCGTCCCACATGTAGCCGACGGAGTAAATGTGGATCAGAAATCCCACTCCCGTCACCACCAGCAACATCACCAGGGACAGTTGATCCAGATAGAAGGAAAAGTCCGCACTGAAGTTTCCGGAACGGATCCAGTGAGCAACGAACTCATGGTAGGGAAGTAGTAGCAACGAGGAAAAGTGGCCCGCGACCCACAAAGCCATCGCAAAAGCGGCCCCACTGAACAGAAGCGCGACAGCGGTCACACCCTCACGCGAAGACTTCTTGCCCAGAAAGCCGTTGATCGCAGCCCCCGCCAGCGGCAGAACCGGAATCAGCCAGAGATTGAGGTTAGGGTTCATAGCTTGAGCAGATTGACCTGATCCACGTTCAAAGTCTCGCGTGTGCGATATACGGCAATGATGATTGCCAGCCCTACCGCCGCCTCCGCGGCCGCCACCACCATCACAAAGAAGACGAATACCTGCCCACTTAATGCATGCCAGTGCGCCGCGAACGCTACAAACGAAAGATTCACCCCGTTCAGCATCAGCTCAATCGACATGAAGATTGTGATGATGTTGCGCTTGATGAGAAATCCGGCTACGCCGCAGGCAAACAGAAATCCGCTCAGCAGCAGGTAATACGAGAGTGGCACATACGAGGCAACCATCAGTCCACCTTCCCCGCCGCAGCCTCCGGCTTGCTGGCCAGAACCACAGCCCCCATGATCGCAATCAGGATCAACACGGAAGTGACTTCAAAAGGCAACAGAAAGTCGTGAAAAAGAAGCTGAGCGATATCCGTAGGATGCCCCGGCAGCGCACCAATCGGCACCGATTCGGTTCCGGAATGCTGCAGCACCACCCACGCCACAAGCACACTGCCGGTCAGCATCCCCGGCACGCCAAACAGGAGAGCCACACGGCTTCCATTCGTTTGTTCCTCTACGCCCGCGTTGAGCAGCATGATGACAAAGACGAACAGCACCATGATGGCGCCGGCATAGACGATGACTTGCACCGCCGCGACAAACTCCGCGCCCAGCAGCAGGTATTCGCCGGCCAGCGCAGCCATCACCGCAATGAGCGACAGCGCGCCGTTGATGGGATGCCGTTGCGCCAGCAGGTTCACCGCCCCAGCCACGCAAACTGCTCCGAAAGCTAGAAATAGAATGAGATGCATCGATCGGTTCTCAGTTCTCAGTTCCCAGTTCTCAGGAAAGCTGCTCTTCAGCCGGCGTTCTTGTGCCGTTACCGAGAACTGAGAACCGAGAACTCGCTTTTGTCACCAGGCGACGGCAATCGCCGTTGCCACCAGATTCGCAATCGCCAGCGGTAGAAGAAACTTCCAGCCGAAAGACATCAGTTGGTCGTACCGGAAACGCGGCAACGTCCCGCGCACCCAAATGTAAAGAAAGAGAAAACAGAAAATCTTCGCCCCAAACCAGAACAGCGGAAGCAACGATTGCAGCAGCGGAGGCCCAAACAGCGGACCATGCCAGCCCCCGAAAAACAGAAGCGTCGCCAGGCAAGCCACCGTAATCATGTTGGAGTACTCGGCCATAAAGAACATCGCAAACTTCATAGAGCTGTATTCCGTGTGATACCCCGCGACCAGTTCGGTTTCGGCCTCGGGCAAGTCAAACGGAATGCGATTAGTCTCCGCATACGCCGCCATCAGATAAATGAAGAAGCCGATGAATTGCCCGTGAAAAATATTCCAGCGCGGGATGAAGCCCAGGAACCGTCCCCCCTGAGCATCGACGATAACCCGCAAACTGAAACTCCCAGACTGAATTAGCACTCCAACCAGCGAGAGTCCAAGCGCGATTTCGTAGCTGACCATTTGCGCGCTGGAGCGAAGCCCCCCCAGCAAAGAATATTTGTTATTCGACGACCACCCCGCCAGGGCGACCCCATATACTCCGAGCGAAGTTACCCCCAAAATAATCAGCAAACCGATGTTAAGGTCGGTGATTTGCAGCGGAACACTCGTGCCGCCAATCGCGATCGAATTACCAAACGGGATCACCGATATCGAAGTCAGCGCAAAGATCAAGGCCATCATCGGCGCCGCCAGAAACAGCGGCTTGTAAACGTGTGGCGGAGTCAGATCCTCCTTGAACAAAAACTTGATTCCGTCGGCAGCAGGCTGCAACAGTCCAAACGGCCCCACCCGCGTGGGGCCCCACCGATTCTGGATGTGGCCCACCACTTTGCGTTCC